>Ga0307515_10004435_pt1 | contig 29063 bp, 8 predicted proteins | sample 17_EM_MG_FD_194513 | JGI IMG/M metagenome (GOLD analysis project Ga0307515, IMG submission 194513) | Populus trichocarpa ectomycorrhiza microbial communities from riparian zone in the Pacific Northwest, United States - 17_EM | ecosystem: Host-associated > Plants > Roots > Unclassified | place... | reverse complement strand
TGAGCTGCGGTGCGATATCGTGATCGCCAGAGGCACCCCCCGACTGAGAGTCACCCCCCGACTGCGAGGCTCGAGAGACCTCATCTGCCTCCTGCAGTGACCGAGAGACCTCGCTTTCTTCCTGCGGTGACCGAAAGACCTTATCTGCCTCCTGCAGTGACTAAGAGACCTTACTTCCTTCCTGCGGTAACCGAGAGACCTCTAGTGCAGTATCTTCGGTAGGAAGTTCCTTGAGTGGTATCCAGCAGATATCATCGTCGCCACCTTCTTCTTCACTAATCGGTGTAGTGAGAAAGGTTCCTAATTCGTCAAAGGTGACGCTACTTGATCAAATAACCCTGTTCTTGTAAGGTAGATAGACGCGATATATGTGTGAGCCTTTATAGCCAACCAATCGTCCCTTCTAAGCCCTTGCAACGAACTTATTACCCCATTACCGCTAAGGGTCTTTTTCATTAATGTAGACGTAGGCGGGACAGCTATAGATCTTCCAGTTGGCGTACGTAATTATAAAGTCGGTGTTACCTAGGGCGTAAGCCATTGCTTAAGCGGGCGGAGCTTTGTCCTTATTAACTAATATAGGTAACATATTAAGCCCGTATATAGCTGCCTTAGCAATTTCAGGCTAGAGCTTTAGTGGTAATTAAGTCTTAATCAACATCACCCTAACCCTTTCTTTAACCAGGTAGTTAGCCTTCTCTACTATTTCATTCTGGTGTGTGGTATATAGGGTAGAGACCTTAGTAAGTATACCTTCGTTCTTAAAGAAATCAGTCATATCCTTACTAAACCACTTAGCAGCTCCATCCAATCGGAAGCAGCCAATCGTTATCCCTATTTAAGTCTTAATCATACGGACGAACTGCTTTAAGGTAGAGGCTGCGGAGCCTCTATTTAATATACAGTAGATCCATCTAAAGCGTGTTCAGTCATTAGTAAATAGTACCCAGTACTTCTTACCGTGGAGACCTTCGTGTTTTAATGGCCCAACCACATCAACATGCACTTTTTCAAATATACGATTACTGCGTCGTTAAGGGCGTCTTAATATTTGCTTCTTAGCCTTTCCAAGGTAACAGTTCTCGCAGTAAAATGGCTTATCCTCAGTAACTATGATCCCCTTCATGCTTCTAGCGAGGAGACGTATCTAGTTGGGAGAAAGGTGTTGTAGTCTCTTGTGCTAAGTCTCCATAGTAGCTTTAGCAAGCACGCCTTTCTCATAAAGACGCGATCGTGCGGTAGCCAGAGCTATTGCGAAAGGAACCTCCACAGGGTTGTCTACCAGTATAAACGTATTAAGTCCGTTAATGTATAGGATGTAGGCTATTTCTGCCCGGCCTTTAACAAAGTTAATTGTATTATAGAAACCGTCAAAGAAGGCGCCCTTCCCTCGCAGAATATTGAGAGAGACGATATTCGTAAAGAAGTCAGGATAGTAATATACTTCAGTAAATGTAATTATATGGGCCGAGTGGTCAGTTCGGGCAACTATAAGCTCAACTAATCTAACGCCAATGGCCCTCATTAGGCCTCCTCTCGTCTGGATTTGGAGAGGTTTAATTTTCTTATACTGCACGAACTTCCTAATGTCGTTGCCTATATAAATATTCAAGCAACTGTCAGCTATCTAGGAGTCCTTAATATTCGTTTTTAAAGCTATAGCTGCTAGCCCAATGACCTATATAGCAAAGATCGATCTAGTTACCGAATTAGTAGCTTAAGATGGGCGATTGGATATCCCCTTGGAGGCCTCATTTGTATTTAAGGCTGCTCCGTCACCTAAGCGCTAAGGTCGCCTTTCTCCAGGTCTCCACCATTCGGGCCTTAGGTGGGCGTGCTTCATCCAGCAGCCCTCCTCGCCACCTGGATAACCTTACTTGCACTACCCACACCTATTTAAAGCATCCTTGGCAGAGCCTTAATTGCCTAATAAGGCACCATAACCGGCTCCCCTGCCTCCGCCGCGACCATTGCCACGACTACAACCGTTGCCGCGTCCTCAACCGGACTGCTCATTCGAACGTGAGTCACCTAGTGGCTTATTAACCGAGGCGAAGCTCTTAGGTGAGTCCTTCCGCCGGGCCTCGTCAGTAAGGTCAGCGATCAATTAGGGTAGTAAGATTATATAGCCGTCGCGAATCTTATCACGTTGGATTTGAGCCCACATAGGGAAGTATTCGTTGACGGCGTTAATAAATTAATAGTTAATGATCTTGTCATCTAGGGCAAGCTTTACCTGCTTAACTTCTTAAACCGCTTCTTAGTAACGGCTTAAGAAAGTAGTAACTACTTGGTCCAATTAAAAGCGGAGCTTAACGAAAGTCTCCCATACGTTAGCCTCATGGATTAAGCCACGGGCCTTAAACGTCTGCTTGAGGTAATTAATGTAGTCCTTTACCGTCTGCTTATGCTCTAAGGCAGTAAGGATCTCATTGTTGATTATACTAAGGATAACTAAACAGACTTTACCGTCGTCCTTATCGAACTGTTTAAACTCCTTTTAGTACTCATTAGAGAGAGCCTTATTAGTTAAGCGGATTAAGTCATTAGTATCCGCAATGATTTAAGACCTCTTAAGGATCTCGTCTCGCTCCTCCTTGCCGGCGTCCTTTGGTACTCGATTAATAGATATCGTAGGTTTTTCTTCCTGGAGCTTTAGGTAGAGTGGGGCCGCATCTTCTTAAATAATATGCAGAAGGCCCTCACCACGTAGGTACGTGCTAAGCTGTGTCCAATATTGGTGCTAATTTAAACCGTCTTTCTTAAGGCGTTAAATGCCTGGATAGTCTTTACCCATGGCGACGCGTAAATAAATAATTTTAACGCGTAAACAAACGAATTTAACGCGTAAATTTGATAATAGGAAATGACCTTATACGCAGGTGTGGTCACCTTTAATGCGGCCTGTAGTAAGGCGTTAAATATAGAACAGTAAGATATGACTTAGCACGGGTATAGTAACCCTTTATGCAACCTGTGGTAAGGTGTTAATCTTCTGACGTCGCAGCTTAGTAGCAACGAGTGCTCATAACCTGATGAACTGGATCTGAGGATAAAGAATGAATATGAATCTATCGAATCTATCTACGACAAATATAGGCCCTTATATAGGCCTATACCTACTAAGTCATAAGTGGTTGCTTACGGACGTCGTCCAAAAAGGAACCAAAGGGAATCTGCTTATGTAAGCAGGCAACGAACGTGGAGGACTCTTCCAGCACCATCGTCAAAAAGGAGCAGCCTCCTCCGTAACGCCTGGATTGGTATCTAAAAAAGCTAGACGGCAGAGCAGCTTATATTTCTTAATAAGTTAGCGGCAAACAAGAGGACTAGTAATAGGAAGTACGGCTAGTTACTAAAAGGGACTATATATAGTATATTACACCCGCTTAAGAGGTTAGAGAGGTAGAGTATCCTACCAGCGTTAGTAGTTAACGGATATCTTAGCTACCTTATCTTTTAAGGCTCTATTACCTCTATGATATTTAAAGCCTTTATAGAGGAGCAGGTACTGCCTTATTGTTTACCTTATTTAGGGCTAAAATTAGTCCTTATTCTTAACAACGTGGTAATTTATAAATTGGCATGGCTTTAAGAGCTTTATGAGCAGTATGGCGTTTTATTAAAATTCCTACCACCATACTCGCCAGATTATAATCCTATTAAGGCTATATTTAATAATATTAAGGCTTAGATTAGAAGGAACCAGCGGCTAGTTAAGGACTTTAAGAGCTTTAAGAGCTTCTTATATTTTGCTGTTAGTTAAGTATATAGAACGTATATAAGAGCCCACTTCTAAAAGGCAGGATATATTATAGATTAATAGATAAATACTATCTTAATTGCTTAGACTTTAAGATTAGAGACCTATAGCGTACTAATCTTAAAGCTGTAGTAGGCAGCTGCTGCTGTTGGGGCGCCATAAGTTGCAACACTAAAATTTCTATACAATTAACTTAACTAGGTAACGCGCCAGCTTCAATATTTAGGTACTTAGAGTAGGTAGTTAACGCATTAGTGGTGGTTAAAATTAAAAGAATTGCCCCTTATACAAATTTTGGTGGGGTGCGATGCGGCTCTTTCGCAGAGCCTCAATTTAAATTTCTATAGCTTTAGTAAGACACCCCCAATAGCTCCACTAATATAGCGTTATATTTTGTAAATGAAGCCTTATTTTATAGCTCTGGAATAAAGCTATAAAATTAACTACTATTTATATATATTAGAGCTATGTTAGTAAGGTTATAGAGGGTATATCGTTTCGTAAGGTAGGCGATACGCGACTTCGATAAGACACCCCCTACAGCTCCACCAATATGGCGTTATATTTTAAAAATAAAGCCTTGTTTTATAGATCTAAAATAAAGCTATAAAATTAACTACTATTTATATATATTAGAGCTATATTGGTAAAGTTATAAGGGGTGTATTATTTTAATGGAGTGGGTGACGCGCGACATTCGACTCTAAGCGAGTTAACGATATTATTGAAATGGCTGTAAGCAGATTTTAATTCGTCGGATTTAACCTTTGCTTACCGTAAGTTTAGCCATTAAATCTATTACACAACGATCAAAATCCATTAAAATTACCCTTAGATCTTACTCTCTATACTTAATTCTATCTTATTTGTTATAGTAAGATATTAAAATCCTATAAGGCAACGCCATTACGGCTTCACTAATTATAAGCGCTAGAAAATACTACTAAAAACACCCTAGTCTACTACAATTAGAGATTGCTCGCTAGGTAAGTAACTTTCTCTATTATAATATTAATTAATCCTTAATATTAGAAATACTAAGCGATAAATTCTAACAGCCTAATTACTAAGCTAAATTATAATATGGGTAAAGCATGCGAGAGCGAAAGAAAGCTGCTAAACATCCTCTTTTAGAGGAGTCTCTCTTTACTAATTATTTTACGGCTAACCGAATTCGAATTAAGACGTAATCACGACTCTATTAAGGCACGAGCGTCAAATTCAAGGCCGACGACCTTAAAACACTAAGTAGTAATCGATTGCGACGTATTCTAGTGTAGCCAATTGCTTAATTACGAGCCCACGCACATAGATACATAATATCATTACCTAATTTTAATCTTGGGTGCATTTTATATACAAGTATACAATATAACGATACCCCTGGTATTACGATACGCTCGGCCGAATAAACCGTATCGTACTAAAGAGATTTTACTGTATAAGGCGCTTCTCCTTCGCGGTACTTCTTCTGCTGATTATTTCGAAACGAACCTCCATAAGGACCTCCGCGAGAACCTCTACGAGGACCTCCGCGAGGACCTCCACAAGGACCTCCGCGAGGACCTCCACGAGGACCTCCACAAGGACCTCCGCGAGGACCTCCACAAGGACCTCCGCGAGGACCTCCACAAGGACCTCCACGAGGACCTCCACGAGGACCTCCGCGAGGACCTCCACAAGGACCTCCGCGAGGACCTCTACGAGGATCTCCACGACGACCTCCACGAAGACCTCTACGATTGCTTTATGGTCGACATTAATCGTACTCTCTACCGTATTCCAATTCCCCGCTAAACTTCTTTTCCTGGTCCGAATAGAGCCTCGTGAGCTCTATAAGCAACTTTGGGATGCCTCTAAGTGGCGCTTGCATTATAGGCTGCGGTGGGGATATAGAGCTTAATGGAACAGGGCGTGGTACCCGATTTTGCTATAGCAGAGTTCGAAGGTTGTTAAATCGCGAAGTAAGGGGATCTGTCGACCTGAGTCGGGTGTCATGCCGCCGACTCAGTTACCTACTCCTTGACTCGGTCACCGACTCAGTCACCGACTCCCTATTATGTACCCCCCCCCTGTACCTGCATCTACCTTATGTATATATAGCCTCTTTTTCTTCATAGATCAATCGACACACGAGTTCTTCTTTTCTCACAATCGGTGCACGGACTTCCGATTGACAGGATCTTGCGCTTAAGGAGCAGTAGTTAAAGTTAAATTCCATTGTAAGCTAAGCTTCTTTTGGTGCTCAATCTCTTACGGAGTCCATTCGTGCTCTTCTTTTACGTTAATAACATGCTCCTAAATATTATCTCTAATAATGCCCCCATCTATAGGGACAAATACTCCATTCTCCCGAAGGAAGTTATAGAAGTCTTATACAATGACCTTCTTCGCGAGGGCCTATATTTCCTTTATCCATCCAACAAAGTCCTCCTTTATGCAATACCATAGCATAGCATCCTCGTATTCGCTGTCTCTGTAGTGTGCTATACGGTATAATAGGAATCCGTTTAGGTCCTATTGCTTAGTGGTTGCAGGGTTAATGTCTCTGTTCTATGTCTCTAGGTTAATGTCGTTCTCATACTTCTTTAGGAAGGTTAACGCCATGGTAGGTGTAGAATCGATAGGGTGTCGTACGTCGAAGGTAGGTAGGATTTTCGGTTTTATAGGATCTCGTAGGTTTGCTGTTAAGAGGTAGGCAATTTGAGATGTTGTTTGACGCGTTTTAGACGTCGTTTAACGCGTTTTAGACGTTAACTTAGGACCCTAGGTTTAGTGACACTTCTAACCTAAAATATAACCAAATCTTCGTAAACGCGATTGTTTTGCGTAATGGACGTAACTTGGTATCTCCTAGTACTCAGTAACACTTCTGTTACTAGTTTTCCGCAAGTCTAAGGTAGCATAGTATTGCCGGGATCTATTCTATATAAGCGTATATAGCACCCCTATACGAGACTGTCTCTTTTATTCAAAAACCTAGCTGCTCTGTAGTTAACTATATATTTAACCACTAATCAGTGTTAGTTATATAGGGTGACTCACCAATAACGACTACTTAAGTAGGTTATAGTGATGATAGTTAATAAAGCTTCTTTAATTGGAATGAGGAAGGGCGAGGAGCTTAAGGCTCCTCGTCACGCTAGTGCCGCGGCTATACGTGACCACACGTAATATATTCCCAACAGATACTAATAGCTAGGGAAAGACGAAGCTCGCGGACCTAAATAAGGAGGAGAAGGAGAAGCTTTATACGCTTAAAGCCGACTATAGGGACAATATAAAGCTATATAGAAAACAGCTGTTAGCTCTTAATACGTTACGTAGCTATATCCTAAGCTCTATTTTACGTACCTACCTTATCTACACGTTTAAATACACTACTACCTATAACGTTTTAGTATCTCTTAAGAAGAGAATTACTCCGACTAACTATGCCTAAAAGCTTTAAATAGCCACTTAATATACAAGGCTTAAGAAGGCGCCTTAGAACTAGAACTTTAAGGTCTAGTTATAAGAGTAGGAGAAGGTATATACTAAGTATAAGGAGTAAGCTCTACCTAAGGTAGATGGTAATTATTTGGTAAAAGACTTTATATATATAGTTAAATTAATTACACTAAGCTGGTTAGAATATTAGAAGAATAAGCTTAATAAGCGTAAGTAGGAGAAGAAGACGCTTTCTATTTTCTTTAAACTAGTTAAAATATACTAAAACTACCGTCGTACGGACCTTGCCTAGAAGGGTAAAACTCTATAAGGAGGATTATTTAGAGTCACCTTTAAAGACAAGTTACTAAATTTAAGGCCTAAATTAAAGCCTTAATCGTTAGCAGATAAGTAGAAGAAAAAAGGCGACTATTACTAGAGTACCTATATAGAAAACGTTACTACTTTAATAAATGCTAGTATATTATAGAGTTAATTCCTTACCCATCTTAGTTTAAACCAAGTAATGGGATTTAGAAGAAGGTGGATAAGAAGATTGCTAATATAACGCCTAAAATTAAGGCTTATATTAAGCAAATTAAAAAGGATAATTAAGCTAATAAAAAGGACAGTCTAGCTAATAAAAAGCCAAAGAATGGCAGTAATTAGAGCTTATAAGGGCCTACTAAAAACTTTGCAGTTTATTATATAGGAGCTAATAATATAGCTTCTAATTACGAGCTTCGCGATAGTATAATTCTTGACTTAAAAACTAGCCTATATATCTTTAATAATAAAGCTAGGTTTATTAGTAATATTAAGCCTATATTAAAACGCGTCTACATAGGCTCGCATATAGAAAAAATTGTAGGCTATAGTATAGCTATAGTTATAATTAATAACCTAAAAGAGAAGAGATAGATATAGCTCTTAGGAGTAGCCTTTATACTAGGCTTCTATACTAACTTAGTATATCTTAATAGGCTTAATAATAAGGAAGTTTACTAGAATAATAAAGAGAACACTCTTTTTTATGGCGACGACGAGACGTACGCCTACTATGGCCACTACTATAGTTAGAACACTATTAAATATAATAAGCTAAAAAGTAACTTATTTAAGGCTTTATTTACGACTTAATTAAAGCTAATAAAGCATTTATTAAAGCCTCTGCTAAATTAGGGAGAAGGCTATATATAGCACTAGCAATTAGGCTATATAGGAAAAGACGTAATTAAGTAACTATCTTAGTTAGTAACGGGCGCGATTATAAAAGGCCTAATGACGGTAAAATGCAAATTATATAGAGTAAGCAAAGCTTATAAGGTAATATTATTAAACAACAATATAGCTTTAAGGTAGCCATTATCTATATAAATAGAGAGATGTCTTTTATAGGCGAATTTAAGGAATAGGTAGCTAAATAAGAAATTAGTCTTAAAAGATTAGTGTAATAAAGCCTTATAGTAGGAACTACGGTAGACTTATTAATGGGCTAGGTATATAGGTAAATAAGAAGTCAATAACGTAATAATAACTGGTGGAGTAGTTGCCTAATAGATTAACTCTAATTATATTCTAAGTTTTACTATAAAGAAGAGAAACTATTTATAGAGACCGTATGTCCTTAAATATATAACTCCTCCCCATAGTAAAGGGTTTAGTACATTAGTATATTAGTACGTTAGTATATTACATTCCTATATTCCTATATTCCTATATTTTAAACTTATAACGTAACTAGCTACGTAATTTAGCTACCTTTTATCCTATAGCTTAATCGGTTCTAGTGCTTCCTATACTATCTTAACTAACCCACTTATATCTATTCTTAGTAGTCGTATTACTATTAATATAAGGTCCATAACACTATCCCCCTCCTCTTTATTTTTATCCTTAAAGATATCTCCTATCTCTAAGTCGTTTATTAAAGGTATAGCATTCCCGTTTTTAATTTAATAACCTTTATTATTCCTAATGCCTTCTATTAGATCTTCTACGTCTAATTATTATAACTAGCTAGTAACATTTATTCTATTACTTAGTAAAGTTATACTATCCTATTCTTAGTATATAGAGAAGAAGTTAGTATATATTACAATTATAGCTCTGTCTAGTTACTAACCTTTTTCTTATATTAAGTATACGTAAGCGAATATATAATTATCCTATAATATTTAATCTATCTCTAACACTAAGTATACGCGTCTTATTATTCTTTATATCTATTTAGTTCCTTATTTAATCTCTTTTAAGGTTATACGTATTAGTAGCGGCCGAAAGACTAGAAAGTAAGCTAGCTAAGGCCCTTATTAAAGTTTAACATTATTCTAATAAGTCATTTTAGGCTCTAAATGCTTAACTAAATGCTTATACTTACCTAAGCCGTTTAGTAAAGGTTTATAAAAAGGTATGCTTAAAAGAGCTTTGCTTAGTAGAGTAAGGTCTATTTAAACTTAAGGCTAAAGAGGCTAAAAAGGATTCTAATTAAGAAGAGGCGGAAACAGTTTATACGCCAGTAATAGATATTTTAGATAATCTGGCTTATCTATTACCTTTAACTAATCCTTTTATTTTTAGCTTCTTTTTAATATTACCTAACCCGTTTTCTTCTAATACTCCTATACTTTTCCTATAGTATTCTTTAAATTCTATAGTAGTTCCTAGGTAGTTTTATTATAGCCTATTTACTTAACCTTATACTATATTTTATTATTAATATCCTTATAACTAACGATCTTTAAAACTTACTATTTATCTTATTTTTATTCTTTATACGTGTCTGCTTTATAAATTAGTGGCTTAATATTCCTATATACTGGCTCTAGCATTATAATATGCTATATAGGATAGATCTTTATCTTAGTTAGTAGGTCTAACTTAAATATAACTAGTAAAATTCTCTATATAATTTTAAAAGGTCCTAATCTAACATAGTTTAACTTCTTACTTAATCGCCAACTCTTGAAATTTTTGTGTAGTAGCTATACTTTATCCCCCTCCTTAAGATCTAGTCCCTTAGATCTCTTAGCGTTTAATACCTTTTTATTTCTTTTTATACCTTTTTTACTAATTCTATAAGGTCTATATAAAGATTTATTAACGTCTTTATTCTTTTTTTAGCTCTACTACTTATTTTTTTTCGCTTACTATAGTAATAATAATATTCTTGGCTTATATCCGTAATTTGCCTTAAATAGTAATATGCCTATTCCTTTTTATAGTATTGTATTATATATAAACTATATAACTAGTAATAATAATACCCAATTATTCTGTATATAATTAATATAATATCTTAAATACTGTTCTAGCGTCTAATTTAATCTTTCTGTTTATTTATCCGTCTGTAGATAATATATAGTAGAAGTTGCTACTCTAACTCCTTATTTTGCTAAGAATACTTTCTAAAAATGCTACTATAAATCTTAGATCCCTATCCGATATAATCTTACTTAATGCTCTATATTTTATAAATACTTCTTTAATATAGATTCTAGCAATATCTTCTACTAAGATTTCTTCTATATATGCTATAAAGTAGCCCTATTTAGTTAACTTATCTACTATTATTAAGATTATATTATACTCCTATTTAGTAATAGAATCTCTTAACTTTAGTAACTTAATAATAAAGTCCTATATAACCTCCTATAGTCTTTCTAGTATTTTAATAGGTTATAGCCCTCTATACGGCTTATACCTTATTAGTTTATTTCTTTAGCAATCTAAATACTTTTTTAGCTATACCCTAAATTGTGTTAATAATATATTCCTCTTAAAGTCTTATTACTAAGCCTATTACTTTATTGTGTCCCTAAGTTATTCCCTTATAGAAATCTTCTATAAAATGCTCTACTGTACTTTTTAGGATATACTTTGCTTTTTAATTCTTATATATATCTATCTATAGATCTTCTAGCTATACTTTTAGAATTCTTTATACCTAAAAGCTCTCTAGTATCTTATAGACCTTTTCTAGTTCTTTATCCTTTTAAGTTGCTGCTAGTTTAGGGCAATTATACCTAATTAATCTATCCTTGTCTCTGCATAGTATTACTCCTAATAGTTTTTTATTATTCTGTAGTTTAGCTTTTCTACTAAGTGCGTCTACTCTTACATTCTTAGTCCCTTTAGTATACTAAATCTTAAAATAGTATCTATAAGTATCTCTATCTATCTAACCTATCTTTAATTAAGTTCTGTTATTATTAAAAACCCTATTAGGTTTTTATAATCCGTTTTAACTATAAATAGTTTTTCTACACCTTATAAAAATGCTCTCTATTTTTTTAGTACTATAACTATACCTAATAACTCCTTGTTATAGATGTTATAGTTTAACTCTAGTAGTGTTATCTTTTAACTATAGTATGCTACTAGATGCTATACATTCCTATACTTTTATAGTAAGTATACTCCTAATATAAAGTCTAATACGTTTATTTTTATAACCGTGTCTAGTCCTAGTTAATAGATCTTAAGGATTAGCTCCTAGGCAAATAACTCCTTAAGTTCTTTAAATAGCTTCCTTTACTTGTTTTCCTATATCTATAGTTTCTCTTTCTTTATAAGTCTAGTAAATAGTTTAGTATTTTTAACTACTGCGCTATAAACCTTCTATAGTAGTTGTAAAACCCTAGAAATAACCTTAACTACGTTATATTCTCTAGTTCTTACTAACTTACTATAGCTTTAATCTTCTTTGGGTCTATACTAATATATCCTAGTTTAATAATAAATTTAATAAAATTGGTCTTCCTTATAAAGAACTTGTATTTCTTAATTGCTACTAGCATCTATTCTTCTTATAGTCTCTTTAAGACCTATTTAATGTATTCCCTGTATTCTTCCTTAGTTATTAAGTAGATAATAATATTATTAAGGTATGCTATAACAAACTTATTAAGGTGTTCTCTTAACACACTATTAATTTGTTTCTAAAATATTACTAGTATATTTATTAATCCAAATTATATAACTAATAGTTTATATAGTCCTTCCTTTAACCTAAAGGCTGCCTTCTATTTATCGCCTTCCTTAATTTTAATCTAATAGTACGCCTATTTTAGATATATCTTTATAAAGATTTGCGTATTACCTATTTTATCTTAGATTTTATTAATTAAGGGTAAAGGATACCTCTCCTTTTAAGAAATGCTATTTAACTGCTTGTAGTTAATATATAACCTAAGTTTTCCGTTCTTCTTTAATATAAATAATACTAAATAACCTACTAATAACTCTAATAGTTTAATATATCCCTTTTATAAGTTCTTTTAGATAAACTCTTTAAGTGCTCTTAACTCCTCTTAGGTAAGCTTATAGGTTAAAAAAAACCTTAAACTTATTCCTAGTTCTAACTCTATTTTATAGTCCTATACTATATAATTTACCAGCTTTTTACTTTCTAGGCTCTATAGTTTCTTACCATACTTATAGTATCTCTTTAGTATATAACTTAAGCCTCGCTTAATCTCCTTATATATTACTCTAACTTAGTACTATACTAACTTAGTCTATTATTATATCTTACGTTATTAAGTATTCCTAATATTAACTTGGCCTATAATCTAATTAATTTTTAGATTATATTCCTATAACTAAGGTATACCTAATAATGCCTTATCCTGTCCTAATGGTAGGATATTAAAAGACATCTTAATTTATCTCCCTTTAATAGTTATCTAAATAGGTCCTATTTTAAGGTTAATAATCCCTCCTCTATAGGTTATTAGATCTCCTAAAATTATAACTAATAGGTAAGGTTATTCCTTTTATTTATAAGGTAATCCTATTCTCTTAACTGCTGCTAGTAAGATATGGTTCCATATTACTCTACTATCTATTAATACCTTAAACTATTAATCTTGCTAATTAACTTATAAATTTAGGTATTATCCTTAAATTCCTTTAAGGGTCTAAGGCTTTACTACTAGCTCCCTCTGGTTTTATAGGCCTCTACTTTTCCTAACTATTAGCTACTTAATTCTATTATACTTAGCTCGCTTTTTAGCTAATGCCTAGTTTACTTTTTATCTTTTATATACTATAGATACATTCTCTAGGTATTCCTACTATTATTATTTATCTAAGTATTCTTCTATAAGGAATTTTCTTAGTTAAAGTATTAAGTCTCCTAACTCCTAAACTTCTACTAGATGCTAGCTATATATATACTTAATATTTCTATATTATTGCTTATCTGGCGCCTAATATATCCTTATAAAGTATTTCCAATTTTTCTCTTTTAGATTCTTATACATTTTATATATATTATCTACGTATATAATCTATAATAGTGTATAGTAAACTAGGTGCTTTAGGTTAACTCTAAACTTATTTTTATCCTTAAGTTTAAACCTTTACCGTATTAATTTAAACGTTATAACTTTATTTGCAGGTACTAAGATATATCTCTTACTTCTTTAGTTCTTTAATTATTCCTTTAAATCCTTTAACGTTATAATTAAGGCTCCCTTAATATAAGTTATGGCCTTTTCTATAATAGGGTAGTTCTAGATAACTCGCTTATCTAACTATATATAGAAATCTTCCTACTTATTATTATATCGTTGTCTATACCACTTTTAGTATAGCTATTAGAGTGTATATAGCTTGTCCGTAAGGAAGTATCTTCTTATTACTATATTATAATAGCCTTTTATATATTGTTTCTTAAACCTAATAGGAATCCCTAAATCCTCCTTATCTTCTAGTTTAGTAAGCTACTTAGCTCTTAGCGTGCCTACCCTAAACCTATTAGTAATTCTTTATATAGGTGCTCTGTCCCTTATATAACTTAGTATACTAGATCTCTAGTCTAGTCTCTATTCTTACTATATAAAGATTTTCTATCTAAATTCCTCTATATTTTCTTTTGGTTTTCGCCTTATAAGTAGATCCTTAAAGTCTTCTTACTTCTTAATTTTAGTTTGTTTAATAGTCCTTATTTATATTTAGAATTCTTAATTTTATAGGATTCTTAATCCTAAGCTTGCTTCTATCTTAAGCTTAGCTCTAGCCTTAGTTTAATTAGGCTTCTATAGTGTTCTTATCTTATCTTAAAAGTCTTAAATCTTACTTATCTTATCTTAAAAATCTTATACCTTTAGGAAACTTCGTCTTAAGTTTATTTATATATTACTAAACCAAGCCGTTACTCTGCTCTATTAATTATTATTTATTATAGGTCCTTAAGCTTATCTTATCCTATTTTAGGAATCTTAAGCGTCTTTTATCTCTTCTTAAGAATCTTAAGCCTTTGGCCTTTTGCCTTTATTAAGTGCCAAAGTAGTTCGCTATCCTATTTCTTTTATATCTTATAAAGCAATAGACATTGTATCCAGTGGGGTCTTAATCTCTACTAATGTTCCCTATTCTGTAGTAGAATTATCCTCTACCTCTTTTATAACTTCTCTAAGGTTTATATACTCCTAGTAAGCTGCCTTTATTACCTTATTATTACTAAATATTTCGCCTATATTAAATTTATTAGCCTTAATATCTAATCTATAAGATAGTTTGTTAGTTCCTCTAAACTTTAATAATTTTAGCTTCTATAGCTAATAGCTTACGCTATACTTAGCGTCCTTATAAATTTAGTATACGTTATTATAATAAAACGTAAAACTCTTAATTAAACATTCTTTAGTTCCTTATAGTATACAATTATCCCTTTATATATATATATATCTTCTACTAATCTTATTCCTTTTACTATATAGTAACTCTAACCACTCTTATAGTCTCTAATAAAATAACCCTATTTTCTATAATTTATTTAAGCCCCTTTTTTAAACTATTTTTCTTATTATAAAGTCCGCCTAAATATCTTCTGCTACTAAGATCCCTAGTTTAGCCTTTACTCCTTAGTTCTATAATTACTTAATCCTTAACCTCTAGGTTTCTATAGTTGTTTATTCTATTTTCTATTTTCTTTAATACTACTTAGGTCTATTAGCTCTACACCATACTATAGTTTCTAACTTTAACTTTATTATTGCGTGCCCTACGCCTTATATAACTGTAGAACTCTATCCTAACCCTTTTTAGTCTACTCTTTTTAGTAGATCCTATTATTAATCTTAATTACTTAATTAATTAAATCCCTAAGAGTATCTATATCTTTTATTAGGATAATTACATTCTAGACTTTTGCTTTAAGTCCCTATTTATACTATACTATAAGCGCCTTATTGTTCTATTTAACCTATATAGCTAATATTTAAAACTATATTATGTACTTAATTGCTAAAGTCCTTTATACTAGGTTTTAATGTTTTTACTCCGCCGTAGTAGTTGCCTTTAGGTCTTTAAATATCTACGTTAAGCGTTTTATAAACCTGTTTTAACTTAAGAATATATATTATACCTCCTAGTTAGTAGTTGTTATACTATATTCCTATACCTCTATAAGGTAATATTTAAACTACTTAAGTGCCCTTCCCGTTAAGAATAATCCTATATAAGTAACTTAATCTATAGGCGTTCCTAGTTTTACTTCTTCCTATATAACCTTAAAGTGCATTTACGTAAGGAATCCCTTAAGTTTTAACTTCTCCCCTAAGAATTGCTTAATTAAGGGTAACTTAACCTTAGCTGCTCTAATTCCATTAATCCTTTCTTTAAGTATCCTATCATTATCTATTAATTAATTAACTATTTCCTATAGCTGTCTAACGGTAACTGGCTAAGAGTTAGTATCTGCTATACTAGTGTTATTACCTAATCCCAATATAATTGCTGCCGTTAACGCCGTTATAGCTACTACTTTTAGTGGCATATTATTTAACTTTATTAATACTATAACCTTAGTAGTAAATATATAACGAAGCCTTATAGTAGGAACTACGGTAGACTTATTAATGGGCTGGGTATATAGGTAAATAAGAAGTTAATAACATAATAATAACTAGTGGAGTAGTTGCCTAATAGATTAACTCTAATTATATTCTAAGATTTACTATAAAGAAGAAAAACCATTTACAGAGACCGTGTGTCCTTAAATATATAACTCCTCCCTATAGTAAAGGGTTTAGTACATTAGTACGTTAGTACGTCAGTATATCGCGTTCCCATATTCCTACGTTTCTACGTTTTAAACTTATAACGTAACTAACTATATAACTTGGCTACCTCTTATCCTATAGCTTAATTGGTTTCAGCGCCTCCCGTACTGTCTTAACTAACCCGCTTATGTCTATTCTTAGTAGTTATACTACTGTTAATATAAGGTCCGTAACAATTAGCATCTAATACTTAATTATAAAACGGTCTAGTAGAATAATCTAGGGGGTAATTATATAGAAGGCTCGGTATATAAGAATTAAGGCCCATTTACTAAAGGAGCTATATCCTAAAGTTTATAAAGCAGCTACCTATCTACTTAATTAAACGCCTAGTAGAAGACTTAGGTAGTAAATACCTTTTAAAAGAATCTAGTTAGCTATAGGTATATTACCACTAAAACCAAATATAGGCTATCTATAAGTCTACGGCTATAGGGCCTGCCCTCTTAAGTATAATATCCTATGCCTAAATAAGCTCGCGCTAAGGGACTATATAGGATATTTAGTAGGATATAATTTAATAAATATATTCTAAATCTACATTCCTAGCTAAAAGAAAGTTATTAAAATAAGAGATATAAAGTTTAATAAGCGGTTGCTCTATAATAACTTATAGCCAGATCTTATAAATATACTCCGATTTAGAACTAACCAAATATTAGAAATTATTAATATCCGTTAAATATAGGATCTTTAAGATAAATTAAAATTGTTATCTAATAAAAGCAATAAGACTTAAGATAAGATTTAAGTTAATACTAAAGGAAGATAATAGGTGGATTCTAGTAGAAATTAGGAAGAGCCTAATATTAAGAGTAGTAAGTAATAAGATTTAAGCCCTAAAGACGACTTAGCTTTAGGGCCTTCTACCCTAAATAAGACACTAGAACCTAACTTACTGGAGCCTCTACTACTATCTTTAAACACTTTAGCAGGGAGGCCGTACTATATTATAGTTCTAACTAATAGGGCTAAGCTAAAAAAGAAGATTAATAGTAATATAGGAGAGTAAAACGTGGTTAAAGGAAAGAGACTTAAAGGACAATTAAAGATCTATATAGGCTTTTTTGCTAACATTACTAACTAGAGCCTTTTAGCTTAAAGATTAGCCTTTAATATATGGCTTATATTTTATAAAAAGCTATACTGTAATTAGCTCCTACTACTGCCTAAGAATTAAAAGGAGCTTTAAGGACATTAATATAAGGAAGAGTTTGCGGTTACTACCTAAAAGAAATATACGGATCTTTAAAATTAAGGAACGTTTTAAGTTATTAATAAGACGATCTATACTAAAACAGTGCCTATTATCTAGGTATTTATATATAAAACTAATATTAACGGATATCTAATGAGATTTAAAGCTCGTCTTTACGTATAAGGTAATCTATAAGAGTTAGTTTATAAGGACACCTATACTATAACTTTAGCAGTAAGATTATTTAGAGCCTTAATAGCGATAGGCGTAGTATTTAACCTAGACTGCTAATAAGGTAACGCTATTAATATATTTATAAACAGCGTAATTAACGAGGTTATATATATTAAATATCTAAATAGATTTTTAATTGAGAGCAAGTACCTACTACTTTAAAGAGCGCTTTACGGATTAAGATAATTACCTCTGCTATAGCATAGTAACTTAATAATAACACTAAAAAGGAAGGCTTAAAGCTAGTAGCGGAAGAGCCTTACCTATATTAAAACGATTAGCTAATAGTCTTCTTTTACGTTAATAATATTATAACTATATTTAGGAAGAAAGACCTTCTTAAGCTCTAAATCTTTAAGGAGCACCTTATAAGAAAGTATAAGATAAAGGATCTAGGTAACCTTACCTAGTTCTTAAGAATTTAAATTATCCGTAATAGAAAGAATAGAAAGCTCTAGTTTAGTTAGGATTCCTATATTAATAAAATTACGATAAGCTTTAAAGTTAAAGATTATCGCAAGATATATATACTAATAGGTATTAAGGAACTTAAGCCTAATCCGGAGCAAGCCTCTAAGTAGAATACCTACGCCTATTAGAGGAAAGTCGGGTTTATACTCTATATAGCTAATATTACTCGTTTAGATATAGCAAAAACTATAAGTAAGCTATTAGAATTCTTATAAAATCCGTTACTAATTTATAACGTAGCTGCTATAAGGGTAATTGCCTACCTTAATTAAACTAAGACTCTTATAATTAAGTACTTAAGGAGAATATAATAAACTAGATCTTTGTAAGGGCAAGTAACGCATTATTTAGAGATAATTTAGTTAGTAGAAAGAGCATAAAAGGCTATCTATTTACCTTATTTAGAGGACTAATTAACTAGTAATTAACTAAGCAAAAATTAGAAATAAAATTAAGCACTAAGCAGAGCTCTTAGCCCTGTCGCATACGGCTACTAAGTTAATTTAGTAGCAGCGATTCTTTAAAGAAGTTATATTTAATACTAATAAGAAGTAAGTAATCTATTGCGATAATATATAGATAATTTAACTACTTACTAAAAACGACGCTAAGCCTAATACTAAGCTCCGACACGTAATATTTATTACTACTAGCTCCGCCAGGAAGTTTATAAAGAAAAGATTAATATTAAATAGGTCCCTACTGCGGATATAATAGTAGATAGCTTAATAAAGGCTCTACCTTATTAAAAGTATAAGACATTTATTTAGTAATTAAACCTCATTAACATTAAGGATCTAATTAAGTTAATTTAAATAATATGTGGGCAGGGTAACTATATGGAGGATTTCCTTTAACTTAACACTAAATTGCTATTGTGACTTTTTAGTATTTCTACAGCAGCCCAGAAGGCTCTGTGCAGCTAGGGGGGTATGTTAACCTAAATCGGAGTTCCTTACTACCATCGTAATACTGTCTAACGACCTAGATCGTCTATACGAACTATGTCTCAGTTGTCTCGTATCTTGAGTTCGTATGTCTTACCGAACGTCTCATTACCTGTTTCTCTTAACTATGACCTACTAAATGACGACGTCGTCGTCATTGTATTTGGACCTACCTGATGTATATAAGAGAGCTTCTAGAGCCCTCTTTAATAAACAGAGTTCTCATTCCTGATCGTCCGTTCAACTTACGCTACTCCAGACACAGCGAGATCAAGTCCCAACCTAAGCAAAAACAGCTCTAAGACCTGGAACGGACAGACAAAGATTCACTTTACAATACACTCAATGCTATGATCCGAAATGGACTCTTCAACGGGACGAACCTCCACCTCCACCTCCACTACTGCCAAAGCACGAACTAGATGTCGGACGAGCAATACGTGGTAGTCAATCAACTGTAGACTCAAGTTATTCCACCGCACATAAACGTAAGTATTTCATAATTTCTCTCGAGCATAGTAGACATAAGCTTAGAGGATTCCAGCACGTTTAAGCAATAATTCAACTACCTCGGATCAGTCGTCTTACTCGTAATATTCAACGACAGACGGCGCTGGATCTCATTCATACTATCACAGCGCACATCTTACCAGTTCTCTCATAAGACGGCATTCTGTTAACAGTACTCTACCGCCATCCCGAAGATCTATAGAGCCTTGAATAGATCTACAGAAGGTTTCAGAAGAGTCATCAGAGTAGGATTTTTACTGAAAAGGACGGATGTCGGGTTCAGTTTCAATATAAATTGGAAAGCATTTGTCTTTCTTATAACGTATGGCGCACTCTTAGAGCCGTATTATAGTATTACTATTCTCAACAGCTTCAGCATGGTCTTGCTGTAAGGACTTGCCCCCAATAAAGAATGATATGGAGAGCAAGAGTAGGCAATTTTAAGTATCGGGAAGAGATAGAAATACGAATATATCGAACCTTCAATTTAAGGAGTACTTAGAATAGTTATTAATTAACCTAAATATAACTGGATTAAATATTATGTTAATATAGGAGTATATAGATATAAAGACAGTCCAGTAAAAATTCCGATTAAAGATCAACCTAAACTCTCCTTCTAAATTTGTAAACGTGCCGGATTCACAAGGAAGCATGCGTCCAATGGAGGTTGATCTAGTCATTAATGGTGATACTGAGCCAGAGCAAGTATGAGAAATTGTCACTGAAGTAGCTATAAACCAGGAGGCGATAAACTGTCCGATGAGGAGCTGCCCAACAATACAGGCGCTGGATCTACTGATGTCTCACCTCCCCAGTCCATTCCTCGCGACGATCCGCGCATAAACCACTAGATTCGCCTCATACAGGTCCAGTACCCCCCCGAGTTGGTCAACTTCCAGCAAGTACCCCTTGTGTGCCCCCTCATTAACAAAGCTCAATATAATCTAATTTAATACCTAAACCAGGAGACAAAGCACTACTAGAAGAACAATCGGATAATCGTAAGCGACGAAGACTACAAGCGAAGTAAAGTGTATGCGGAGAAACAGGATTTCTTTCTTGGAGCGCGCGCGTTGCTGCATCGGTCGGTTGACGAGGGCAAGTCTGTTGAGCAGGCGTTAAAGGGGCTTTAGCTTTTCTTCATACAGGCTAACGGGAACGACGATGGATTCAATACCGATTGGAACGAGGCCCTGCAGTCTCCCTTGCATGGACGTTACTGAAACCAGAGGAGAAGGAGGAGTACATAAAAGCCTTTGAGTTTGATGCTGCTAAGTGGACTGCTGAGATGCAGAACCGCGACATTCTCGAATCCGGAGCGCCAAATACCGCAAAGAGAGGAAGTCGTGGGTCCGATCTCGCCTCGAGAAAGTCAAGTGGCTCTGCTGCCACTTTTACGGTGGGCTGGGTGGTGAAGCCAGTTATTCCTTCCACAGTCTACGGCGCGCGAGAACATTTCGCACCAGGTATGCACCGTGAGAAAGAAGCCGGATACAAAACCCAGTGGTTTATTGACCTTGCTAGTCTCACTGAGCTACGAGACCCGTCTGACCCTGACTGTGCAATCTGTAAGAGTCCATTCGTCATGCCACCTGTCAATGCCACTTGACGAAGAGATCCAGAAACGGCTGATCAAAACGCAATGTGGCCATGACATGCACTTCGTTTGCATTTAAGAATGGGTTCATAGCGGGGACAACGGAAGCTTGTGTCCCTTTTGTAGGCAATCGATGCGACCTGCCGAGTTCAAGAAAGATGCGTTCAACTGGTGGCGCAAGATTGCGGGCCCTTAGATGATAAGCATGAACTCACACCACAGATTTTTACCGACGAAGCGCTCGAAGGTCTCGATGAGTATCTGGCAACGGTTCTGAAGACGGTGCTGGGTCGGCCTCTCGTGTCCTGCTCTGGGGCTGCTCTTGACTTTAAATCGACAATTCTCGGCCCGACAGACAAGGTCTTGGACAAGGTAGCTCGGTTCGTGCAGTCTGACATTGACCTTGCGAAGCTCAAGTTTGAAGAGGGCTTCGCCGCCATCCGACTCGCTCAAGATCGCCTTACTGCGTATCGCGATGGCGATAAATCAAGGTATCGTCAAACTCTCCTCGCTGAGGTCAACCTGTACGCCAGCAAGCAGACTCACAAATTCCTTCTAGAGATGTGCGAGTGGGCAGAGAAGCTCCAGGACCGAAGTGTTCCGCAACACTGGGATGGGTTCTATATCGACCTTAACTTTAAAGATTCATACTCCGAGATTGATATTAAAGACTTAGACGAGGAAGGCTTGGTACATTCTAAGAACTTAAATATCGAAGAGCGGGACTCAGAATCTGAGGGTCGTAAAATGTACCCCCATAAGTCTAGCATGGAGTCGGAGGAAGACTCGGATTAAGAAGACGCCGACGACGTGTCCGAGGCCGAGCAAGGAGGTAATGCACTGTCCGCCAAAGAAGAGGGGGGATTGCAATGATAGAAGGTCGTGCAGCCCGTTGACTCTGCTAAATTGATATCCTACTAACTTAGAGGAAGTCTACCTAGCCGTTGCGCGCCGAAGAGATATCGAGTAATAGAATTAGTATCCATATATTCACAAGTAACCATTAGCTTTAAGTAAAGAAAGACTAATACAAAAGCTACGTTGTTGGTGATATCCAAGACTTAGTAATACACCAGCTTACTTATGTTTTACTATATGAGTAAACTAGTATCCTACTAATGCTTCATCTTCATCTTAAAACCCAGAAGGCGTTTATAAAAAGACAATAGGTGGAGCCATTGGCGAATGAGAGACGTAGTTACCTAAAAGGCAGGGTTCGGGACTGGGTGTTTTAATAATGTGTAAGACGCTTAAGATCCTATTAGGTTTCCTATAATTGATATTGGTCGTAAGTAATGGGCATTCCTTCCTCGCTAATGTTAAGGATCCGATTCGATCCACTCAACCGGTTAAGTTATCAGCATACCGATCCAAATAATCTTTGAAGCTACGCGGTCGCCACTTAAACGGAGCTCGAGACGACAAATCGGTTCTGATGGTGCGTTCTGGTACGCCCCGATTGGATTAGATACCTAAGATGCCTAATGCTGAGAGGCCAAGAGGAGGCGGCCGATGAGTTGGATTAGAATGTAGTTGTAGCGCAAAGATCCGAAGGGTCGTCTAGATTTCCATTCATCGCGGAAAGGGACGGGCGTAGACATAACGACCCATTAACTTCTACTGATGTAGCTCAAAATTAGTATCCGATGTAGGACGATCGGAGTAATAAATCGACCCGCCTTCCAACGAATACAGAGATCACTTAGTCGTGGCCGGAGCTCGGTGCAACTCAAGCAGCCCGATATATTGCTTTTCTTAGCTCCGAGACTTGCGAGACCAATACAGTAAAGCCGCGTTTTAACGTTATCTTGGTACACCGTTTATCTACGGTATACCGGTCAATAGCCAGGAACAGTTGATTTTACTATGAGGGGTGTAAGGCTTTACGTTCAAATTTGATACGCCGTTACGTTCAAAGCTCTCTCATACAAGAACGGTATAGCGCGAGCTATTGTGGTGTTGGAAACCCTATTTTGGAGCTGATTTGGGCGCCTAAGGATCAGGAACAACCATTCTTTAACGGAATTGCTTAATTCTTAATGGAGGTTAACTGTATATATCTGCTTTATTAATCTATAGTTTAACTAACTAGTAAATATATATCTATAGATTATTATAGGGGTGGTTTAAATTCCATCTCCACCAGGCGCAATGTAGCGCCATGTATTAACCCTTTACTTTTAAGCCTACAAACCAGCACCGCTGCCATCAATATTTATTAATTTAACACCCCTCTTGCCCTATACAATGGCGAAGTCTAAGGACCTTAAGCGCCTTTACCGCCATGGTATTTTAGAGCGTAAGAGGCAGTAGATCCGGGTATACTGTCGTAAGAACCCTTAAAACCCTTAGAGACGCTGCTCACTTTTTTACCAATTAATTTTAACGCCCTTATATAATACGCCAGATAACAAGGAAAGCGATAATAAGGTTAAGCCATAGGTTATTAGGCTTAATAAGGCTTTAGATGCACTAGAGTGCCTTAAGCTCTATAAGGGGCAGCAAGAGGAGAGTAATAAGACTCTAATTACAGCTCTCATAAAGGCAGAGAGTAATTTAAGGCCGTTGAGTTGCGCAAGTAAAGCAGACGACTATTATGAGCTTCTTTAAGTAGTTATAGATAGAGAGAAGAGTTGATTTAGCTCCTTGCAGCGACTAATAAGTGAGCTCGCAATATAACGTTTCCATACGGCATAACGTTCAAACCCCCTACTACCGAGCTGAACGGTATAACGAGGTTTTACTGTATGCAGAGGCCGATGCAGGCGAAGCAGAAAGCGTCCAATGAGATAGATGCCTCGGTTCACAATTTTGCCAAGCCAGCCCACTTCCTGATTCAAACGCGTCTCGTTTACTTATTTAAAGTCGCGTCGTGGCAGGTGGAAGGATTTGTGCGGCGCAGGTCAAAACGTCGATATATTTCCACACCGACCCTACGGAGTCCCTGTTCTTTCAATTCATTCGTTCCATATCCCACCAACGGTGAAGGCATTTGTTGAAGGTCAATTAACGGAGACCAGCATGGCGACATCGATAACCCCCGATACGGTTGCCAAACCGCTCGCCGACTTCCAGAAAATAGGTTACAACACTCTCCTGTATACACCAGACTCGTATACAACCGATTCACCTCTTATACTATTCCTGTCATGGATGGGCGCCGCACCAAAGCACATCGCAAAGTACGCAGTCGCCTATCAGAAGCTGTTCCAGGCTGCCCGGATTATATTAATAAGATGCGAGCTTCCGGACATGTTCCGGAAACGAGACCAGTATCGCAAGCTGCAAAAGCAGGCACTGGACGTTGTGCGGGAGCACGTTCAGAATGGCGGAGATGTGCTGGTGCACAGCTCGAGCAACGGCGGGGCAAAACAAGTCATCGAGTTCGCCAAGTCATGGAAAGACGCATATGGGAAGGTGCTGCCGATGCGGGCGCAGATACTTGATTCGAGTCCGGGGACAGGCGACTGGAAGAGGAGCCATGCAGCGATCACATTATCGTTGCCAAAATCGTTCGTCTTCCGTCTCTTCGGGTCTCTGATGGTCCATGTATTCCTCGCCTTGTACTTCATATTCGATAAGGCTACCCGGAGAGAGAACGCTATCGTCACCCTTCGCAGAAACCTTAACGATCCGGCACTCTTCTCAACCAAGGCGCCGAGGGTATATCTGTACAGCAAAGCGGACTTGATGGTGGGCGATTACGAGGTCGAAGAGCATGCTGATGATGCTGTGGCCAAGGGTTGGGATGCGACGAAGGTGCGCTTCAAGAGTAGTCCACATGCGGGACATATCAGAGAGGACGAGGGGAAGTATTGGAGCGCCGTCATGGATGCATGGAACAAGGGGCCGAGGCGATGAAGTGTACAGGATTTCATAGACGTGCGGCGACGAATGTCAAGTAGATATTCCATAGTAGTCCGCAGCAGCTGAAGAAGACAATGCGACGCTTGACGGGGACGTAGGAGGACAGGAAGTTTGCGATTGGCCACATCTTGTATCCGTCCCAAATAATCTGCCACATCTCCTACGGATCACTCTGTTAGCTCCACAAAGCATTAAGGATATAGGTTATTCCTACCTTTCGAATATCCGTCATAATTTGCGTAAGACCCTTCCCTTTCAACCTTCTCCACATCTTCGGTATTCGCATCCTGCTTCTTCCGTCTAATTGTCTTGTATTATAGGAACGTCTTCTCGAGCCAAGCCTGCCAGTGGAACTTTATGGGTGCCGAAATGAGCGTCAGAATCGAGAGTTGGATGAAAAGGATGTTGTTGAAGATGAACGGGACATTGTCGTTCCATGCCTTGAGACGCTGGGCGATAACGTTGGAAATGCCGTCGTTAATGAGGGCGAGGACGGTCGAGGCGACGATTGGAGAGAGCCTCATACTAAGCAATGCGTTGCGGCGGTCATCAATTGGGATAGTTGAGGTTGGAGGAGTTGCGACTGATAAGAGTTCGGACGATCAAGGCTGACCGAAGTTGCGAACTGCGAGCTAAGGAGCTACGGCCTATTGTCTAGTACCCGCAGAGTAAGTAGCCGGGGGTTTTTTTTTTTTTTTTTTTTTGAAATCATACACCGTTTTAGCTGCCCTAAGGGCGCCATGCCGGGTCTTCTATTTTACAGAGGTAGATCCTAGGTAATTACCCGTCTCATCTGCAGCAGTGATTCCGTGAGGCCCTCATCCGCCTGTCTACCACGTGCTGTAGGTGTACGGTGCCCAGGAGAGAAGCAAACGCCTAGAATCGCCAAGTCTGAATCGAACGCTAGAGCAATACAATTATAAGGATATATGCAAGCAGGGTAAGTTCCCATGTAGGGGAGATGATCGAAATCAAATAATTAAAAAGTAGTGAGTATATAAATTACCTCCGTTCCGTACCGTATATTGGAGCCGGGCCTATTTTACGGGCCTAGTGTTCTTGCTTTGATACTGTCCGTCTTCTACTAATGTCGCGTGTGACGTGTCTACCACTAAGGGAGACTTAGTTAGTTACTTTAAGTCTGTTCCTAGCCTCCAGAAACTGCCCTAGGAGGCCTGTTTGTACTATATATTGTGCTGCTTTCTTTACTAACCATGCTAGGTTTAAGATTAATTTATAGCTCTAAGGTTGGCTGTTATACGGCCAGACTGCTTTCCTCAGATCCTTAAAATTGGGGCATTTAATTAGGACGTGTTGCCCTGTCTGTTCGTCCCTACACGTATACCTCAAGTTAGGCGCACGTTTGATTCTACGGAGGTAGCTTTTAAGGGCTACCTTGCCTATTTAGATCTGTGTAAGGGTAGCAAAGAAGGCCTTTAGTAAACCCCCGTGCACCCTTAGTCTCTGCTTTAAGATTTTTAGTGCAAGTCTATACAGTTCTCTCCCGGTCTCTCCTGTCTCCTACTTATTTACCTAGTAGTTTCCTAGTCTTGCTTTAGTTATTCTCTTTGCTGCGGATAATAGGCTTTAAAGTAGCGGGAAGGTAGGGGCTTTTAGTCCTATCTCTCCTCCTTAGGACGGTCGTCTAATTCTAGTAACGGTTGTCTAGCTCTAGCGACGGTTATCTAGCTCTGGCGACGGTCGTCTAGCTCTAACGACGGTCGTCTAGCTCTAACGACGGTCGTCTAGTTCTAGCGACGGTCCTCTACTAGCTGCTGTTCTAGTGCCTCCTAAGGTAGGGAGGATGTAAGAAAGGGTAAAAAAATAAGGTGGCTTAAAGGGGGTAACTTAGTAGAGGTATGTATAGGCTATTGGGAATATAGCGGGGACCCAATAGCACTATATATCGCGCTCGATAGTATTATATATCGCGCTTAATAGCATTATATGTCGCGCCCGATAGCACTATATATCACGCGCGCGCGCGTACCTAAGGTAGGGGGTGTCGCATTAGGGGTGTTACTTAAGGGGTATATATATAGGTGTCGCTTTAGGGGGGTATTAGGAGGGGTGTCGCTTAAGGGGTATCCTGCCAGGAACCTGATAGGACGATTAGGAAATACTAGTTTCCTATTAAGACCTAATAAGACCCTAATAGGACGATTAAGAAAATCAAAATTCTGCTAGGAGCCTACTAGGAGCCTACTAGGACCTCTAAAACCTCCAAAACAATTGGAATCCTATTAAAAGGCCTCTAGAATCTTAGCACCCCAATAAAATGCTAATGCTAGGTGTTTAATTAATTGTTTATATAGATATTTATAAAGCTATTTATAAGGCTATTTATAAAGCCTTTTTAGTATATTAGTACTATATATTAATAGAGCTTTAAAGGTCTATATTAAGCTTTAAGCTTAAGTATATAATTACCTATTTAAATTAAAATTAAAGATATAAACTAAATTAAATTCTACTTATATTAATTTGGATTTTATATTAATTTTATTAAAATATTATTAAAATAGTAATAGCTTATTTTACTTTTTATAACTATAAAAAGGATTAAAACTATTAGGTATAAAATATACCAAAATAGTATATAAAGTATATTGTTGGTTACACAGGGTGACTTACCGATAACGTAGTTAACTAGGAAGCGAGCTACCCTACGTAGCGAGCCACATATAGGTGATATTTGATCAATTTATAATAAAATCAACAACGAGCTTATATATATTCTAAATAGGCCAAATTGAAGCTTCTATACTACTATTTCGATCGCGATATTGCTTAAATTAATTTATCTACGTTTTGGTGGTGATATAGACCCAAGCGCTAACTAACTGCATGGGCGACTACCGCATTCCTACAACGTCCCTTTCTAGATTAACGACCTGTTAATCCGCTTATTTACAGGCTAAGGATTACACCTAAATATGTAAAAGAGGTGGGCTTAATCCTAATTATATTTACCGGGGTTTAGAACGGCTCTGCTTAATATAGCAATATTAAGCTCTAGTAAAGTCGTTCCTTCCTTATACTCCCTTTAAGTTAACTTTTATACGGAGGCCTCCTGCTTTTTATAGATCTTTAAATTTTAATTAATTAACGTCTTCCTAACTAAGGACTTTACCCTTACTAAGGAGTCGCCTGCTTAACTTCTTGTTAATATAAAAGCTTTAATATTTCTTATTTTCTTCCCTTTAGATATAGGAGTTGGTCGCGAAGCCTATTAAAGCTTTAAATAGCTTTCTAAGACGTTATCGAGTTGGGGTCTTAAGTAGGCCATTAGGTCGCGCGGTTGTTAATTTATTGATTTAATTATATAGAGATTTAATTTCCCTTATAGTTCTTAACGTCTTTAGAGTGCGTAAAGTAGTAGGTATATTTAATTCCTCTATATCCTAGCTTTTAGAAAGCTCTATACGGGTAAGAGTCTTTAAAATAGCAGTAGGATTATAGGGTAGAAGGCCTATAGCTTTCCAGGCGCTGTAGATCGTATTATAGGTAAATGCCTATATACGCGCCTTCGGGTAGAGCTTTAAAAAAATTTCTTATTAACGCCTAAGTGGCTATATTAACAGAAGTCATCTACTTATTTCCTGTAGTAGTAAGAAAGTGGCCTAAAACAACCTATATTTAGTGGTTAAAGCTTATAAGTTAAATAAGGTAGTAGGGCTAACGTAATCCACCCCCAAGCTGGCTATACCCCTAAGCTGGCCACCTTAAAACTTACCAAAAATTAGAAAATTTATACTTTAATATCTTAACAACTACTAAATAATAAATTCTAATAATTTAGATTTGGACTTTTATATACATTCTACAGCTTCTATTAAAGTTGCATAGTAATTAGTTTTGTGGTTTTTAAGATATTATAATTTGGGGGCTAAAATAAAGCTAAATTACTACGAATTCGTATATCTTGAAATCCACTAAACTAATTACTATGCAACTTTAATAGAAGCTGTAG
>Ga0307515_10004434_pt1 | contig 29064 bp, 10 predicted proteins | sample 17_EM_MG_FD_194513 | JGI IMG/M metagenome (GOLD analysis project Ga0307515, IMG submission 194513) | Populus trichocarpa ectomycorrhiza microbial communities from riparian zone in the Pacific Northwest, United States - 17_EM | ecosystem: Host-associated > Plants > Roots > Unclassified | place... | reverse complement strand
CTAAGGGCAATGATAGCAAAGATAATAGGCTTGTTGATTACAAAGAAGAACTTGTAATGACCTGCATTGATAGGGAAAATGATTTCATGAAAGTATGGATCATGAAGGATTATAATGGAAAACAATGAAACAAAAGGCATTCAATAAACATAGAGGTTTTAATAAGGAAAGAGCCCCATGCAAGTCCTTTGGCCTTTTACAATGCTGAACTTGTACTGATGAGAGAATATTTTCCTGACATGACATTCTTCAATCTTAAGAAAAGCATTGATGTGTTGCGATTAGGGAAGAGTTTACTTCATAGATGCTTCCTATATTGAACACTTTTATTCCTAAGGAAGAAACACAATTAGACACAATATTGGAATTGTTCGGCCTTTTAGAACAATTATGCCAAGCCACCATCCTTTAGGTGGTACACCAGACCATCCTAAACATAACAAATGATTGAAAATGTTAGTGAAACACGTATATTGCTAGAGAAGCTAATCCAAGAAGGGTGTTGAATTACCAATCATGTTGTTATATGACTTTGTTATTCTGTTTTCTAGCATGTTTTTCATGTATTGGGATCATATCTCATCGTTTTAATGAAATATGTCTTTTATTTATCTCTTTATTGTTTTGAAGTCTATAGATGTTTAGTATTTTATTGTTGACTATAATATTTTGATCAAACTCCAACATGCAAAGTTAAGGCTAATTAATCTTGAAAAATTGAAAGAGTTTTGATTGCAGAAATGATTTGGTGTTTGTTAAAATGGCATGGGGTGACCAAAATATTTTTTAACTCATATACAAAATTGAACCATACATCATGAAACTAAGTTTTAACAATATGCATAATGATATGTAGTGGATTTGATAGCTATGGACTTGTAAATCATGTTTCTTTGCAAATCCAAATCATTACACTAGACGAGGTCAAAATTTATCTGTTTTAATTGACCTTGCTTGAAATGAGAAAAGATCATCTTTTTTATTCCTTTCACAATTCTTAAAATATATATCTCTTGCAATCCCAATTTGAGCCTAATGGAATATTTATTTCAAAAAAGAAACCCTGACCTGGTTCACACCACACACTGAGGGCAAGTAAGAGATTTTTGGTTGAAAAGATAAAGATAATGATAGAATCAATGGTTAAGAAAATGTTGAAAATGAAAGATTGAAAAGGGCTAAAAGTAGAAAATGCCCTAAATATGATAGGCAAGAGAGGTTTCAATTAAAAAAGTCATAACAAATGCCAAAAGTTGATGATTGAGGGCATGAATAAAAAAAGAAAGAAAAAATGAATCAAAATTGAAGGGAAAACACTCCTAAAAGATCGAAAGATAAGAAAGTTTGAAATACCATGTCTTTTAGTATCTGTGATAGAGCCTCATGTTAAGGAAAGTATGATTGAGATTATTGTGTCTTCAAATGATTAGATAAAAGATAGGTTATCCATCAAATAAAGAGTTGGAGTTAATTTATAGCCTCCGTTAAGATAACAAAAAGATGAAGGAGTATTATGATATAAATGATGGACAATGAGCTTTAGTCTTCTCTTTAAGTTTGAGACTGATAAAGAAAGGAATGACATGGTTATAGAGCTTCATGAACTATTGACTGATTGAGGTAAAGATTCTTATTGAAATGAATGGCATGCTTATATGTCATTTCTTTTACAAAGACATCAAAAAAAAAAAAAGAGTGAAGTGAATGGTTGATGGTGATCCTAGGTTATTAAAACCCTCAACACCGTTTAAGCTTATGAATTTTCTTTTATTTTATATATATGAGTCATTGTCTGTGCTGCGTGCTTTTAAAAGTCCTTTTTAATCAAGCAGACGACTTGAACTGATAAATAATGCTCTCAAAATATAAGGAGCTTTTCTGCAAAGGTCGTTGTTTCATGAACTAAGTTATTGGTTATTATGCATGCTAATGAAATTGTTACTCAAAAAAGACAATCTTTTTTAATAAAACCTCAAGTCTTAACTCGAACCTTTTGTTGTTAAAATCCACAGAAGGTCACTTCTTCATACAACCAAAACGAGAGTTTAAAATTAACATAAAGAACCATAAAAGAGCCAAACAAACTGTTTTAATCTTACATGGAGTCAATTTTTGTTTTCAAAATACAAAGTAATCAAAGGATTACATATATTGAATGATGTGTGTTGGGTCTTTAACCAACTTAATTTTCAAAAGACTTTCAAAATCGACATTCCTTTGATTTCATTTCAACAATGAGATAGGAATGGGCATGATTTTTGAAAATCCATGGTTAGCTTTGAAGAAAAAGGTGATTGTTTGAAAGGAAGTGGTCCATTGACGAGCCTCGCAAAATATTTTATGGAGATAATACAAAGAAGCTTGGTCAAATCAGTTAATAATGCTTAGATTAGAAAATAAGAGTATGGTTCAAATAGAGGTAACTTTATAACTGATTAACAATCTAAGATGAGACCAACACCATAAAACCTTTTGATAATTGTTGGTAAGATGCACAAAGCCAATCAAATGGCAGTTTTTGAAATAATTCAAGAAGTGAATGATTTGTTAAACTCCTTCATGATAAAGCAACTAATACCACACTTGGGGGCATAGTTAGGCTTAATAAATAATAATAACAGTAATCATCGTGGATAACCTATGATAGGCACTACACTTATATTTGATTGGAGGATTGACATACGGTAAACTCGAAAGAGCTTATGAATCTGATAATTGAGAAAGTTTTGGATAGCAATCAAAGGCACTCTAAGACGATGAAACATCGAAGAAGGGGAGCTACATTTCAAACAACGTAAGGATGCATGCATGTCATCTAACTCCAAAGCATTACATAAATGTTTTTGAATTTTTCAGGAAAAATCCTCAATAAATTCCAGCAAGATTTTAATTAATTTGAATTGACATAAAAAAAAATCCTTGAGCTATAATAGTAAGGAATCATAGTTTTGACCCTGGAACATGAAAAAGAGAAGATCAACCTTGTCATCTGGAAGAGTCTTCTAGTCAACCCTACAATCAAGAAGCACCAAGTTTTCAAACCCCGCTATAGGAAAGTATTAGGTCAACCATGTAATTAGAAAACATCAAGTTTTCAAACTTAGCAATTGGGAATTATCAGGTCAATCCTGCAATCAGGAAGCACCAAGTTTTTGGACCCTGTAATTGGGAAGTATTAGGTCAACCCTATAATTAGAAAATACCAAGTTTTCAAACCCCGCAATCGAGAAGTAACAGAAATTTTAGTTTTGGTTAAAGAGAATCGTCAGATTGGGATTTTAGGTTAACCGAGCTGAAGACAAACATCAAGGTTCTGGTTAAAAGAAATTTTCAGATTGAGATTTCAGATTAATCAAGCTGAAGGCAAAAATTTTGGTTCAGGTTAAAGGGAATCACCATATTGGGATTTCAAGTTAACCAAGCTATTTATAAAGATTATGATTATAGATTGGAGAGAACTGCTAAGATGCGGGACTTCAGGTCAACCCTGCAATCACGAAGCACCAAGTTTTCAAACTCTGTAATTAGAAAGTACCATTTAAACCCTGCAATCAGGAAGAAAAGTGAGAAGAACCCTATTATTAGGAAAAAAAATTTTAAAAGATCAACCATGTCATCAAAAATAGTCTTTAGGTCAACCCTGCAATCAGGAAGTACCGAGTTTCAAACCCCACAATCGGAAAGTATCAGGTCAACCCTGCAATCATGAAACATCAAGTCAACCCTGCAATCAGGAAGCACCAAGTTTTCAAACACCGCGATTGGAAAGTATCAAGTCAACCCTGCAATCAGGAAGCATCGAGTTTTCAAACCCTATGAAGGGAAAGTATCAAGTCAACCCTACAATTAGAAAGCACCGGGTTTTCAAACCCCATGATTGGAAAGTATTAGGTTAACCCTGCAATCAAGAAGCACCACGTTTTCAAACCCCATAATCAGGAAGTATTAAGTTAACCCTATAGTTAGGAAACAACAAGTTTTCAAATCCCACAATTGGGAAGTCATAAAAATTTGAGTTCTGTTAAAAGGAATCGCTAAATTGGGATTTCATGTTAATCGAGCTGAAAACAAAGATCAAGGTTCTGATTAAAGGGAATCGCCATATTAGGATTCTAGGTTGACCAAGCTGAAAGAAAAAAAAATATTATGGTTAAAGGGGATTGTTATTTCAGGTTAATCAAGCTAAAGATACCAAAGTTTTGGTTAAAGAGAATTGTCAAATTAAGATTTCTGGTTAACCGAGTTAAAGACAAAGACCAAGGTTTTGGTTAAAAGGAATCGTCATATTAGGATTTCAGGTTAACCAAACTGAAGGCAAAAATTTTGATTCTAGTTAAAGGGAATTGTCATATTAGGATTTTAGGTTAACTAAGCTATTTATAAAGATTTTGGTTATAGATTGGAGAGAATCGCTAAGATGCGGGACTTCAGGTCAACCCTGCAATTAAGAAGCACCAAGTCTTCTTGATGTTCTTCACTTTTTGTAGTTTTTTATCCATTTTGTTCAAGAATTTTTTAGTTTTTGTGTTTTTTAGGTGTTTACTCTATTTTTTGACTTTGGTTTTGTTTTTGGATTGTTTTCGGGTTAAACCAATATTTTTGGGTCAGTTTATGGTAAAACAAAAAATTCCAGATCAACTTGGTCGGGTTGACTCGTTCAAAAAAAAATATAGGTAAAAGGGTTTTAATACCCTGTTTGATTTGCCATATTTTTGTTAAAAGGTGTTTTGGTTTAAAGGTGTGTTTGACAAACACTTATTAAAAATGGGTTTTTGCCAAACAAAGCCTAAAAAAATATTAAAAAATATTCTTTTTTTCTTGCATATGACAAAAAAAAAATCCTAAAGTTATCTGAGCATTTTTTTTCAAAGAAAATTTAAAATGTTTTTGCATGTTTTTTTTTAAATGCATAGATTTTACAATAAGTTTGTAAAATTCTAGAGGATTTTGGCATATAATTAAAAAATTATTTTTGTCAATAAAATATTATTCACTTTTAATAAAATGATAAAAAACCTAAAAGGAGTTAATATCTAAAATATTATTGTGAAAAATACAACTCAGTCACTTTTAATAAAATCCATAAGGAATTTATATCTGAAATATTATTTGGAATGACGTGTAGCAAAAATTTCAATTTTACCCCAAAAAACCTCAATTTGAGGACATTTCACCTTTCTAGACCGAGTTCTTGACCTAGAAAAATCAAAGTTGTTCATCGTAGCAAACCCATCATAGTATGCTAGCAGAAATAGACATCATGATACCATAGCAAACAATAAAAAACGATGCACCTTACCTCAAATAAAGCTTACTATGAGTGTTAATATCTTTCTTTTACATAATCAACCCCTTGCTTAGAATCTCTGGAAAAATCTAGTTAGGGTTCCAATTAATCGTAATATTAGGTGGTGACTCCCTAACCAACCTGTCATAATCTATTTTTTGAATTTTTCAAAAAAAAAATGAATGAATTGAAGATTGGGTTGAGACAACACAAATTGAAAGTTTGAGGACTAATAAGGATTGAATTATAAATTTGGGAGTCAATTTGGTTAAAAATTGGAAGAATTGAAAGTTTGGAAATTAAGACTTAATTGAACTTGGAATTGTTTAATTAATGAAATCAAGGACCCAATTGTTAAATATCAAAAGTTCAAGGGCCAAATTGAAAACAATCATTTTGGGTGAAATCGATGTTGTTTTCAACACACACTGTTCATCATCTCCTTATCCTGAAGACCGGATCAACATGAAACACAACCAGCACATCATGGACCATGATGCCCACGATCCCTCACGGAACGTGCCTCATTTCTGAAGGCATGAACACAAGGCCTTCTCTGGCTTTATAAAAGCCAAAGAAAGGCCTCAGATGGGAAGGACAGATAAGATAGGAGAAAAAATTGGGGAAGACTAGAGAAAGATAGCAAACGGGTAAAAAAACAGAGGAGAGGAAAAAGAGATCCAGAACAGGAAGACAAAATGAAAGGCCATAGGGAAAGAGAAACGCAAACGAGGGAAGTAGAAGACAGAAAGAACGAACAAAGGAATCAACCAAAAACAGAGGAGAGAGAACAAAAAACACAAAGGAACTAGTGAGAAGAACGACTAGAGAGAAACCAAAAACAGAGGCAGAAGTGAAGAAAGGAGCGTTAGCGACCAACAACCTTATGTCTTCGTCCGTCTTAAGGTACCGTTTGGTATTGTGGTTGGAACTGTGTTTTGTTCCAACCACAATTTATAAGCGTTTGGTAAACATTTTGAACACAGATTTTGGAGATGGGTCCCACTAAAAATTGAGTTTGTACCGCCAGTTTTGGTGAAGCAAAAAATTGCTGCTTTTCACTTTTGCCCACTTGTTGCCAAGAGAAAGAAAAAACTCGAGGGCCCACCTAATTTGTTGTTTGCTTCCTTCCTTTAGCTCAAGTAGGAGTTTTTAATATTTTTTTGGCAATCATCATAATCTAAACACTGTCAAGTGGATTAATTCACTTGGCACTGTTCACATGAACAGTGCCAGGTGAATTAATTAACGGATCACTGTTCACGTGAACAGTGACTCCACTGTTCATTGAACAGCGTCCAACCCGGAAAAAAAAATTCATTTTTTTTTAATTGTGTTTTACTCAAAAACTAGTATTTAATATTATTCAATAACACTACATAAATTGAAAGGAGATCGCATGATAACGTATCATTTGTAGAATTTGATCGCAATTCCAATTTTGTTTCTGATGATATTTTACCTGATTTTATTGCACTCTCAAAAAACCATGAAAACTATAGTCCTTATCGGATGAATTTCATAAGTGATGAAATTGTAGATAAGTTAATGGAACAATTAAAAATATTTGATATAAAATATTATCTATTTAATGATGTAATAGTGGAAGTTAAATCTACAATATTTAAATTAAAAATCATCAATATTAATATATATCTTTTTTAGTTATTTTATAACCTCAATTTGAAAAGTATGTTTAACCAAACACATTAAACTACTTTTTGTTCAACATCAATTTCAATCACAGTAACCAAACATATATAAATACCAAACCAACCTCAACCAAAAGAATTTTTTATAAAACAACTTTTTTCAAACCACAACCACAAAAGACTAACAAGTGTGCTTGAACGTTTCATCACCATCTTCGACTTTGCCTCTCTGCATATGTAAGTTCTTCATTTCCCTCTCCTTTGCAGTTATAATTACATAGGTACTGTACTTATGCAAAATTAATTCACTACCTACTGTTCAGCCAACATATAATTCATTGGTTCGTGGATGCACGCGTCAATTAGTTCACGCATGTCTGCTGCCCAGCCGAGTTAATGGTTTCGGCTAGTGCCCGGCTGGACCACTAAGTCTAGCCAAACCTGTACAGGCTGAGCTAGATCTAGCCCTAAAATGTTTTAAAAAATAGTTTTCTTTTAATCTAAATTTTATAAATTTATTCACTAGAGACAGAGTCAGGAATATCATACTGTTTGTGTTACGTAATATTTACCAACATCAAAGTTGGAAATATTCATAAGTAAATATTCACTAATGTCAGAGTTGGGAATATTATAAGCAGACCATAAAAAATAAACCAACAAACTCTTAGCAATTTAAGTCAAAATCACAAATGCAGTCTACCTCAGGTAGGACTCTTAAAGATTGATAATATTTTTCATTTTACATAACCAGTCTCATAAAATAGAATCTCTATATACCAGTTAGGGTTTCTAGTGACCATAATACTAGGTGGCGACTCTTTAAACAAGACCTTTCCCATCAAAGAACAAGATGCCAGAAATTTATTCTTTTCATTGAATATTTTTTAAGATCATCGCGATGTCGGGTGCGACACAACCGAAAATACTTTCTAGACCCCCACTCGGGAATGGTCACGGCAACATCGCGCCCCCGTGATTCAAGGGAATGACACTCTTTTCAAGTTAAACTTTCAAACTTTAATAAGGTGGTGGAGCTCAATGAGCACACCCCCTTCCCTTTTTATTTGGTCTTTTAAATTGTTACTCATAATGTTTGTTATGTAACTTTTGAAGTCTTTTGTTAGTTTGAAAGCCATGATTTTTGTTTTGAAATGTTTAAGCATGATTTGAATATAACTTGTATATGCTCAAGTTTTGTTTAATTGTCTTGTTTTGATGTGTTAGAATATCATAATAGAATGGTATTTGATAATGCATAATGTTGTTTTATATGTCTAAATGTTTAGTTAATCAATTTTTAAAGTCATGGCAATGCGTGTTATATATTAAATTTCTTGTGGTTTAGGTTGTTTAAGGTTAGTTTGTTAAAATTGTAAGCATGTTATTTGAGCTTCAAGACAATGAATTTAATCAATGGAACAATGTTATTGCCTAAGAGATTTTTTTTTTTTTGCTTACTGTCATTATTTGATGTTGCTTACTATTTTGCCCTTAATTCTTTGTTTCTTGTTGTTTTGTCGGTTCAAGCAAGTTCTACCGAGCATGCTTAAGCTTTGGTTATTAGGTTTAGGCTGCTTTATAGGCTCCTTACATTTTTTTAGGTTTAAGCTTTGTTAGGCATTTATAGGTTTTTGGGTTGGCATTCATCTGTTGAACTTTGTCTAGGTCATTGATTTCTATGTCTTTTTGGTCGATTGATGGTTTTTACATATGTGTGAATACTTGTTGATCATTAATTTATGATCTTAATGGTTTAAAAACAATGACATCATGACTTTGATCTTCGGTTCTTTGTTTTTGCATTTTTCATAAAAATCAATTAATTGTAATGATAAGGTGTTTATTATGATGATCCAACCCTAGAATTTTGATTACACATTGCTTTTACATGTTTTTATTCCTTTAATTTGACGTAAACTGGTTTGGTTTTTAATCCATGTTTTTGATATTTTTCTTTTTGTTCATCATGTTCTTGGCAGAGTTCTAATGCTTTTTTTTTTCTCTTTGATTTCTATTCTTTCTTTTATGATTTTGGATCGTGTTTCTGGGCTCGGGCCTATAGGCCAGAAAGCCAGCATGCGTGGCTAGGATGAGTACATTTTCAATACGACAGTGTTTGGCATGTTTAATTTTCATCAAAAGGAAATTGCAATATTTTGTTCTTAAGGCGTGTTTTCCAAACACGACCTTAAGACCTTTTTCAAGCCTCTAATTTTTAGTTAAGGGCATGTTTGACAAACACACCATATTGATTTTCCAGCAATATTTATTTTCTTATTTTTTATGCTTTTACCAAACAAGCCCTCAAATAATTTCTAAATTTTTTGAAAATATCCCAGGACTATTTTAAAATTATTTGTGAGTCCCTCACATGTTTTCAACCTTTTTCATTTAATATTTGGGTTGTAGACTTTAAATTAAAGATACTGACCCGGTATTAAAATTACCAATTTTTCTTAAAAATTAAAAAAATACAAAAAATAAAACAAATCTCTTATTTTAAAAAATATATGATTTTAGATGAGTGCATACGACCTGTCGTATGTGTGTGGTGTCGCGGTGATCGTCCTCTCGAAGCAAGATTAACGTGAAAATAGTGTGGGTGGAAAAAATAAGGAATTCATGTCTATTATCAATGAAACCAAAGGATTGAGAGTCGTCACCTAGTATTATGATAACTAGAAAACATATTGATCTGTTAGAGTCTGGGTTAAGTACCAGGTTGTGAATAGGAGGGATGTGTCACCCCAAAAACACATTACCAAAGGTAAGTTGCATTGCTATTTATCTAAAAAAAAACTAAGGTTGTTATGTTTTCTAACCATGGGTCTGTCTAAATTTTAAGAAAAGTTCTTCTTAGTAACGAGATCCTTATATTATCAAGTTTAAACCTAGCCATTTTAAAGTCTATACTTAAAAAGGAAAGAAAACTATATTAATATCAGGAATATGTTTTACATATAAGTTCGTAATTTCATATGTCAAATGAAACAAAAATATTTTTTTTGTATTTTTTAAAATGTAGATCAAATTCTCATAACTTTATTAAACTAGTTATTAAATAAAAAAAACATGCAAAATAAAAAACTATTTTTTTATCTGAACAATGCAAAATCATGCCACATACTATTTTATTATTTTTATGCAAATATGATTTTATCCTTGATATATTTGGCCTATGCACACAAATAAAATGCATATTTTTTTGTATTTATTTTTAAATAAGAAATTTTGATTTTTTTTGGAATTTATTTGATGAAAAGTAGGTATTTTAATATGGGGTCAGTACTTTATAATATAAGTTTACTATCTCTATATTAAATAAAAAGGCCCAAAAAAATATGCGAGGGACTAGAAAAATAAATTGAAAATGGTCCTTGAAATTTCTTAGAGTTTTATGAAGTAATTTTGGGGTCTGTTTGACAAAACCCTTTTATTTAAAAAATAAAATTGTCAAAGTAGGTCTAAGGGTATGTTTGCAAAAAAAAACCCTTACGCCAAAAATTCATCAACAAGAAAAATGGTCGGCCAAAAAAAGTGTCACCAACTGACTTGAAGTTCACCTGTCTAGGTTAACCCGAAGCATTGGTTCAACTAAACCATAAAAGATTTGAACCAAAAAACTAACCAAAAACAAATGTTTAAACCGAAACAAAATTAAAGTAAAAAAAAAAAACACGAAACATAAAAAATTCATAGAAAAATGGATCAAATACACAAACAAACGAAGAACACGATGAATGTTCTTCATGAACCCAAAAACAAAACATGAAATAGATCAGATCCTAAGCAATAAAGACATGGTTTTGTTCGCAATCATTTATAGAACAATAATCAACGGTTCATTTGCTTCGATAATCATTAAATCAGCATGATTTTGTCAAAAAGTGTTCGGTGAAAAAAAAAAAACTTTAGAATTAAAATATATGAATAAATGTTATTGACGCGTTTTGGCCTTAGATTATTTATTAAAGATGACCAACTAGCATGTTCATGCCAAGAAACAAAACATATCAAATCCAAAATACCAAGACACAACTACATTCTTGGGAAGAACATGAAGAACATATCCCAAAATGCCCAGATAGCATGAACCACTGCCTAAACTTAGAAACATGCATTTTGACCTCTAAATCATTTTGTTTTCAGTCACAACCCACCACATTATCAAAACTAAACATGTTTGAATCAAAATGAACAATAAACAACATCAAATCATTATTCATCATATATAAAGTTCAAATTTCAAAACTACCAAGACAAAACAGCAAGTTCATTTATACAATTTTGGATTCAAACCAAACATTCTAACATTACACAAGACTCAAGCAAAACTCAGGAGACAAGAACTTGCTTTAAACAACCTTAAAACGCAGAAATCAAATGTAATAGTGTCATGCTCAAACCTCCTAACAAAAACCTCTAGAAGTCTAACAAGCTAAAAACATTAATCCATCATACATTTATAGCTACAAAGGCATAAATTTATGATATTTATAGCCCAAAAAATACCTGAACAACAAGAAAAACAGACATAAAAAAACCTACAAAAATAATTTAACAAACAAAAAAAATCAAATCTTGATAACCCAGCATCTAAACCAACTCTTTATCATCAAGATGATACTCATGACACAACAAAACAAACATCATTCAAACACGAACATATATAAACTCATTGATCCAAGAAATAGCAAAGACACATTTAAACTTAAACATTAAATTGTTAAAACTAGAAAAATAAACACTGAGCCACCAAATAACAGTCTACAACATCAATTAAAAAGGAGGTGAGGGGGTGTGCTTATTGAGCTCCACCCTTTCATCAAGGGTTGAAGACTTACCTAATCAATGAGCGTAATGGATTTCCTATTGATTCCTTGCTAATTTTCACTAGATTTCTAACTTTTGTTTGAGCTCTAAATGACCAAGAATCTCTTCTTTCTTTTCTTGGCACGTCCTTTTTTCCCCTATTTCTTTCTATTCTAAAAGCTCTAAAGATTGTTATCTAACTTTTCTTTTCTTTTTTGTGCTTTTTTTCAAGTCTCCCCCCTCGCGGTCCTCTTCCCTGTCATTTCTCTTCTATTTTATAGCCTTTCAAGGGTAGGAGGTTTCAAAACCATCTTCCATCATTGGTGGTGTTCTAAAACTAGCATACAGAGGATTCTTCTTTCTATTCTGTTAGGGATTGCGTTTTCACCTCTTTTCTTTCAATTTTCCCTAGCCTAGTTCTCTAACAACCTTTGGAAGCTTCTAGAAAAAATTAGGGAAAAAAAGCTAATACTGGTCCAAAATTGGTTGATTGCAGGTGCCTCTTCTTCAATTTAATTGTGGCAGATGAGAGGTTATTGGAACAAAATAAGTCATGGACATTATAGAGGGGATGTTTTTCTTCAACTAGAATCAAACCACACACCATTTAAAGACTTGTAGCTCCTTTTCTATTGATTTAAAGTTGGATGAAAAACTGTTAATTTTTCTGAATCAATTAAAGTTAACTTGGAATAAGTTGAGGACTTTCACATGACAGGTGGGGTACAAACATCAAAAAAGGGTGGCACCACCATGAAGAGGGGAAACTTCCTTGTCGATCAGTGGTGATTGGAGCCTAGGAAGTGGTTGGAGTTGCTATGTTCAGTCACCTAAAGGTGGCAACTTAATCAGCTCTCCCGATTAGGAATGAAGATAGACAACATGTCATATGTTTAAACCCTAGAAATTAGGGTTTCTTAATTGGGATTTTGGATAATCTTTAATTTGATCCTTGTTGTTTCAATTTCATCACTCGTGCTCTCGATTGGCTTTTAAACTTTTTAATCTATGCAATCATACCCTAGAAAATTTCAAATTGCCTCCTCTGATTTAAGTGTTTTTTCAAATTGGTCCTTGGTTTTCAATTTGATCGCTGCACTTTCAATTTCTTTTAAATTGGCCCATGTTTTGATCAATTTTAGTCCTTGAAGTTATGCGTTTTTTACAAGTTGGTCCTTGGTCATGAAAATCTTCAATTTTGACCCTCCAACAACCTTTAAACTTTAAATTTTTTTCAATTGAACCCCTGAATGCACCAATTTGATTCCTCAATGTTTCAATTAAGTCTTTATTCTTTCAATCTTTGTGAATTGACCCGCATCAAGCCTCAAAACTTAATTTTCCATCAATTAAATCCTTGATTGAATCCATAAAACCCGTTAGAAGTTTAATTTAGTGCTTGAGCTCAATTAATTCTTCTAAATTTGGCCAAATTGACTTTTAAACCTAATTTTGCTTCAATTAACTCCTTAATTAAGTCAATTTAACCCATTTAAAGTTTAATTAAGTTCTTAAACTTAACTAATTCTTCTAATTTTGGTCAAATAGGATTTCAACCTTAAACTTTGTCTTAAATCAAGTCTTTCTTCAGCCTATCTTGTCAAAATGTCTCAATCTAGTCATTCTTCTAGCTTCTTAATCTTCTGCAGTTTAAGGCTTGTTTTCTTGTGTCTTGAAAAAAAAATTTATTTTTTTAAATAAAAATTAAAATAATAAAAGGTATATATTTATAAAATAATTTTGGGGATCCAAAATTGGATTATGACACAACCAAATTCTAAAATTTTCATACATATTTAATAAATATATAAAAATTAATTAATGGGTATCACAACAAGTTTGTGATTATCCATTAGGATTTGATTACAATTTCATAAACACCGTAATAATCATTTTGTTTAAATTTTGTATGTGTATTTTTCATAATTGTTTACTCTATAATGGTTAGGTTTTTACCCTCATAAGATAAAAATATACCTCTCACGCTCCAGTGTAATCACTCTTTAAGGGATAGACTTGGTCTCCCTTATGCAATAGAACCACCCTTCATGGATCCATCATCTTCATTCTTTAGATATTTTTCTAAGTATGGGCGTCACTATGGGTCACCCTTTTTAAGTTCTCCCCAGCCTATTAGAAATTTTTCTAAGATATAGGCTCACCCTTCTTGGGTTTCTCTCAACTTTTTAGAATATTTTTTAAGTATAGGTTCACTCTTCATGGGTTTCCACCAACCACTTAAAAAAATTTTAAGTATAGGTTTCTTCTCCATAAGTTTCCCCTGACCTCTAAGAAAAATTTTCTAAGTATAGAGTCATTTATATCTCACCTCACTCTACTATGAATTTTTCTAAATACGGGTTCCTCTATAATTCTCATTTACATACTTGGAAATTTCTTTAAATATGGTGCACACCTTTATACATAGGTTCTCCATTTAATAAACCTCAAGTCTCCACCCCTATTCTCATATGAAGAAAATTCGACGAACTCGTCATGGTAACCTAGTATTTTTACAAATCTTTGTGGATAAATGCCATAAATACTTGAATGGCTACTAATGGGTTCAAATAAAATGGGATCAAGAAACCCATCAAAAAAGGGTAAAAAGCTCAAAAAACACCCACGAAGCATAGGCTTAGGCAAGGATCCATAGCTAAGCACCTAGTATAGGCTTCCTTATGCATTAGGTGTATACCCAACTTCTTATGCAGACATACTCTTAGTTGAGGCTGGGCATGCACCCTAGCATCCCCTATGGGCTCGAGCCGTCACACTTGAACCCAACATGTTTGGATCCAAACAACACACCTGAACCCATTTTTCACCTTTAATGGGCCCGAGCCCAACACTCTCTTGAGAATTTTTTCAGGAATCCATGTGAGTCTTTCAGTATTTCATATTGATCTAATACGTATTATTTTAAATAGAATACATCTCAAAATATCACAAGAGTGAAATTACACTTCAAAACTTATAGGTTATAAATACATCATGAATCCTTCAAACTCAATGTTCACAATCTTTTCATACTTAACACTTTTAACATATATGTTTTTAAAGTCCATCTCTTTAAAATATTATTACACCTTTTTCTCTACAAAATTATTGACCTGAGTATCAAAGAATCCCTACATCCATCAAAAAGGATCCTTTGCAGGTACCAGCTATTAGTTACCTTGGCTTACTAGACATTACCTGCTACTTACTACCAGCTATTTAGGCTTTTCATTTTAAGCTACCAGAAAATTTGGTTAGGGATAATGGATCAGACTGCTTGAATTAAAAGATTAATTAATTATCTATCACACCAAACCTTATTCCTAAACCTTTTGGATTTTAAGACTCGTCAATTGACATCATTTGTAGAGAGCTAATAAAAAGCCATCAATTTCTAATTTTTTTTTTTACATTTCCAGGTCATTCCATGACACACAACCAAGACACACCTAAGTTAGGACACAAGACAAATCTACTTGTTACCATAAACACTTCTACCAAACCGAACCTTCATTATCTTACCAGTCAGGTGCAACTCCTCACTCGGGTCATATTGACAACCCAAGAGCAAAATTAGACTTTATTACTCTAACAAGTCTTGACACCTTCAATAACACAAAACGTCTTAGTGTCATAGCCACCGATCGTACCAGGCACCCGTAGACGATTACATTACCCAAAATAAACTAAACATAATGACAATCTTGAGAGTCTCTCAAGAGGTCACTCATGACATTTCGATACCTATATACATAGTCGGTACTTCAAACATCCTCCCTTTATCTTTTATGATATCGATAACAATTACCATAATCATCATTCCATGCTAAACTCCCTAGGCTTTCAAGAGCCTAACAGATAAAGGATTAAGAGCAGGTTTGTACATTAGCATACTTGGAAGAATGACTACAACCCCCCATTAGCGGAGGGGTTCTCCCCTATCTAAATGAGTATTGAACACTCAACTCCTTAAGGATTATATTTCCATAAAAATAAGTCTCTACAACTATGATAGCCTAACCGACCTGAGGGAGCATGTACATAATATACATGGTAGTGTAAAATCGATCATCTAAGACAATGACTCAATGCACAAAATCCTCCCTACAACCTTCTCGGGTTTACACGTGTATGATATAATAATTTGAAGCCAATATCCATTGATGATTTTAGTGACCTCTATGCTAAGCTAGTGGCACGCTTCAACATCAACATACCCGTCAAGAAAAGCTTCACAGAATTATTTGGTGTTATCCAATAAGAAAGCGAGTTTACACAGGCATATTTGAAGATGTTTAATGAGGAGATACTCAAGGTGAAAAAATTGCTTGAGCTAGTAGCCATAGAGGTTTTGATAAGAAGGGTAAGAGAACATGTCTTCTAGAGAAAATTGTATGCCTTACAAGACAAAAGCTTTCTCAAGGTGAAACAAGTAATAGAAAATCATATATGAGTGGATAAGGTTAGTTTCTTATGACATGGGTCTCTTTGTTTTTACAAAAAAAAAAAAAACAACTAGCATGAAGGGCCTTCCAAATAAAATGACTCTCATAGTAGCAATGAAAGCTCGAGGGAGAACTATGAGGGATCAACCAATGGTTATTTGGTGTATCACGAGGATCACTCATTCAAAGTTTTTAGGGCAATCAAAGCAAACATTTTAGTGTCACCTTCAATATATGTTCTTTCCAATAAACTCCCCCATACATATCACTCAAATCATCCTATGATACATAATCATTAATAAGAATGTAAGTTTATTTTTGAAATAAAAACAATATATCTCTGACATTCATTTTCTATTTACAAATTTCCTTATTGCAATAACATCATTCTCTAGGTGATGCTTAAAGAGCTCTCACCAATTCATCAGGTGTTGGTCTCGGATCCCTTCTATTATCCAGTGCAGTCTTAGACTAACACATTCTCTAGGTGTTGCCCAATAACCACTCACCAATTTAACATGGGTTGATCTTGAATCTCATATTCTCCAGTGCAGTCTCAGACTAACACGTTCTCCAAATGATGCCAAAGTGCCTCTCACTAATTAGCTAGGGATTGATCTTGGATCTCCCTCCCCTCCAATGCAAACTCGAACTGACATGACTCTTTAGTTGGGCTCCCACACCCCCATGACAATGCTAGGGAAGTCAAATAGCATACTTTTTAGTGAGGGAGGCTCACAAGCCCCCATGCCATCACTAAGAAGGCTACAAACCTCATGCTCTTCATTAAGATTTTTATCTAATTTAGGGATCCCAAGCCTTATGCCATTACTAGGGAGGTTATAGACCTCCCACTCTTTGGTGAGATCTTTCTCTAATTGAGGGTTCTCATGCCTCATGTCATTTTAGGGAGGTTCATATACCTCTTACACTCTAGTGCAACCACTCTTCAAGGGATGAACTTGGTCTCCTTGATGCAATAAAACCACCCTCCACGGATTCATCCCCTCCGCCCTTTAGAAGTTTTTCTAAGTATAGGCGTCATCATGGGTCACCCTCATTGGGTTCCCTTAAACCTCTTAGAAATTTTTATAAAGTATAGGCCCACCCTTCATGAGTTTCCACCAACCACTTAAAAAAATTTCTAAATATGAGTTTCTTCTCCATAAGTTTCCCTTGACCTTTTATAAATTTTTTCTAATATGGAGTCATTTATATCTCACCTCACTCTTCTATGAATTTTTCTAAGTATGGGTTCCTCCATGATTCCCCTCTATATATTTAGAAATTTCTTTAAACATGATGCATGCCTCCATACACGGGTTCTCCATTTAATAAACCTGGGGTTTCCACTACTCTTCTCATACAAAGAAAATTCAACGAACTCGTCACGGTAACCAGGTATTTTTACAAGTCTTTTTAGATTAATACCATAAAGACTTGGAGGGTTACTAATGAGTTCACATAAAATGGGCTCAATAAACCTTTTAAAAAAGGGTAAAAAGCCCAAAAAACACCCAAGAAGCATGGGTTTGGGTAAGGATCTAGAGCCATGCACCTAGCAGGTGTACGCCCATGCACTGAGTATATGCCCATCTTCTTATGCAGGGCGTACACCTAGTTAGGGCCAGACATGTACCCTAGCACCCCCGTGGGCTCGAGTCGTCACACCCAAGCCCAACATGTTTGGGTCCGGGCAGCGCACCTGGACCTATTTTTCACCTTTAATGGGCTCGGGCACCTTGCTCGGGCCCAACACTCTCTTGAGAATTTTTTCAGGACTCTACGTGGCTCCCTCGATATTTTATACTGATCTAATATGTATTATTTTGAGTAGAATATATCTCAAAATATCATAAGGGTGAAATTACACTTCATCATCTTATCTCCACAAAATGACAAAACTTATGAGATATAAATACACCACGAATCCTTCAAACTTAAGGTTCACAATCTTTTCATTCTTAATACTTTTAACATATATATTTTCAAAGTTCATCTCTCTAAAATATCATTGTACCTTTTCTCTCTACAAAATTATTAACTTAAGCATTGGACAGTCTCCACATCCATCAAATAGGATCTTTTACAGTATCAGTTATTAGTTACCTTGACTTACCAAGTACCACCTGCTACCAATTACCTGGGCTTTCCATTTCAAGTTACCAGATACCTTGGCTAAAGATTATAGATCAGATTACTTGAATTAAAAAATTAACTGATTATCTGTCACTTCAAACCTTATTCCTAAGTATTTTAAATTTTATTACTCGTCACTTTATTTATTCCTAACCTTGTTTTCATTGTAACTTATCGGTTTGAACTATATGAATCTCATGAGTTCTTGCAACATATGCCATTTTCTAACCTAAATTTCAAGTATTTTGACCGAGATAGTGAGGATAATATTGATTGATGGATAAAGCCAAGAAGAGAAGGTGAAAGAGCCTAGTGGTAAGAGTTTGGGACCAAGAGGTTTGCTCCCTCTGTGGTCTCAGGTTCAAGCCCTGTGGTTGCTCATATGATGGCCACTGGAGGCTTACATGGTCGTTAACTTCAGAGCCCGTGGGATTAGTCGAGGTGCGCGCAAGCTGGCCCGGACACCCACGTTAAACTAAAAAAAAAAAAAGTTTCTTTTATCTAAAAATTCATAATGTCAAGAAACATAAAAAAAATCTATCTGAGAATGCAAAATATTTGTAAATGTGGAAAGTCATAAAACATTAAAATTTAAAAGATTTAAATTTGATTGATTTATTTATTGTCATGTTATAGAATTTCTCATCAATGATAAGAAAGAAATAGTAAATCTTTGTTTGTAACGTTATAATATAAGTATATCTTGAAAACACTTATTTGTTTGCAATGTTATATAGATAGCCGTCTCTTGTATTGAAACTAAACACATAAATACTATGGTACTTCAAACATACAAAATACTTATTTACGCAATCTAAAATACCTTGGTGGAACCTAGATTAATTTTTGTGCCGAGTTTTAAAATTATATTTAAAATCATTATAATGATTAGAACTAGCTTGGTTTAGAGATTTAACTCAAGAAACTCATGTCTCGAAGCTTGAATTATGTTTCAAATTTAAATTGAAATAAACATTGACCTGGCTAAACTTAGTTGACTCGGGCAAACTCAGTTCAAACCCAATCAAATCAACGCTATTTTTTTCAAAAAGGAACAAAATAACATAATTTTGATAAAAAATAATCAAATTTATTTATTTTATAACTTATGAATTGATCAAATAACTCAATGACACAACGTTTTTTCTGAATAAGATTGGGTCTCCCAACCATGTTTAAAGACCGCTTGGCATATGATAGTTTACGTTCTTTGTCCAACCACGAAGAATAAAATATTGGTTAGCCAAATAACTTTAAATTTTTGTATTATAACCTTATATAATTGTGTTTCAAATATTATATTTATAAAAAATAAAATAATCTACTTTTTATTAAAAGGACTTGATTTTCATTTATTTTAAATGCAAAAAATTATTTAATAACAATTTAAATCAAACACATGTTTTTTTAAATTTATTTATTTAGAAATATAAATGTTGTCTTTTAAAGTATTTTTCATCTGAAAAATATTAAATTTATGTATTTTTATATTATTCTTTTAATAATTTTGATATATTAATAGAAAAAAAAAATATATATATATTTATTAATTAAAAAAATATTTTACACAGCATTATCACAGTAACCAACACTCCTTTAAACACCAACCCGACCAGTACTGCACAGAGAAATTGCATTTCCTATTTACATTAAAAAGCAAAAGAAAAAAAAATCCAAAAGGACTTTTGCAATCTTCCACATTTAGCCCACACTAATCCTCTAAAACCCAACAGGCATACTCTTATCTCTCTCTAAAATCCCACTCCGCCGCTTCCTGTTCCCACCTCCACTCCTCTCTAAAACCTCCACAGAAACCAAAACCAAAACCACCACCAACATCACCACCGCCATTTGGAGGTGCTTTCCGATCACAAACAAAAAAAATTAAAAATTAAAAACCCACCCCCTCCCCTTTCATCCATAAGCAAATGGCGGCCACACCTACCTCAGAAATGGCGGACGGACCCGTCCTCAGCCTAATCACCAAACGCCTTCGCGCTCTCAAGAAGAAACACAACCGAATCCTCCAGATGGAAGAGTCCATCGCTCAAGGCAAGCCTATCAACAAAGAACAAGAGGACTTCCTCCGTTCTAAACCCTCTGTTTCCGCAGCAATTGACGAGCTCGAGAAGCTCCGCCAGCCTCTCTCCATCGCTGTCTCGGAAGAAATTGAGCTCGCTGCTCATCGACTCAACCCTAAATCTGACAGCACAGTTGTTCCGGAAGCAAGTGATGAAATGTTGGAGGATCTGTTGCACTTGTTGTATTTTGGGTCGTTGTTTGATGTCAAGTCACAGAACGATTTCACTGCCACCATGTTGACTCGGACACATGAAAGAGGTTGTTGCTTGACTTATGATTATGTCACTGATGATGCCACGGATCTGCTTGGCGAGAGGGATTTGGATATGATATCTATGTTGGGTGGTTTATTGATTTCGCGTCCCGGCAATACTAGCTTATCTCATAAGAATGCTTTGCAGCGTTGTATGGAGCACGCGAAGTTGTGGCTGGCTAATTCAGACCAACCTATTGATTCCACCGCTAATGTTTCCTGTCTGTAATATATCTTGTTTTTTTTTTAATTGTTGTTTACTTGTAATTTTTGTTTGTGTATTATGGGGTGTTGAGTTTTTTTATTATTATTATTGTCTTTCAGATGCTGAATTGAGGGAGAGGCTCAACAAGATCATGGCTTCCGATTATTTTACTACCACACCGGAGATGAAAGCTCCGGTGGAAGTGGCTGCTGCTGCTGGCAATTACGTGCCTTTCCAGGTTCCTTTCTCAGTTCCAGTACAAGTGGATGACTCCGTTGCACAATACCAGCCAAAGGTATAAAGAATCATTTACTTGTAACTTTCATTTATTTTTTGTTTTGTTTTTGCCATGAATATTTTCTTGTTATGCGGTTATGTTAATAAGGTTTGTGATTGATGTGTTTATTGATATGTATAATGAGCTGTTATGGTCATTGTGCTATCTAAAAATAGCTTAGCTGCCTTTTGTGTTCTCTTTTATTGATATTTAGTTTCTCTTTTCAATCATTAGACACATGTTGCTTAGGTATTTATTTTGAATGCCTTCTTGTCATTCAATACTCAGGCTAAAGGTCTTTTCTAGCATTTAGGTTGTGACCACAATAAAAAATCATTAGGTGAAGTGCATACTGTACTCTGCCAATTCTCTCTTCCTTCTCTGTTTAGATAGTGATTTGTAGAAATCAATACTTATTTACTCAAGAGCATTCAAAATGGTGGTTTTGGGCCCAAACATTAGAGCAGTCCTTGTTTAATTATGGTGATTAATCGCTTATGGGAGAAAGTCAGGTTTGATATGAAGAATGTGTTGTCATGATCAGTTTTTTAAGGTTCCTGTCACTTGATCATCACTATATAATCAACCATGACATGGTGATGTAGGAGCAAAGCCAAAGTAGTATCTGAGAATCTGATAGTTTACTGTTGTGCATTACCATAGCAGGTTTCTTTGAATTAGGGTATTTCTGTTTCTGATTTAGTTATACACTATTTATTTATTGTATTTGAACTATTGGGATTTTGTTATTTTCAATGGTTAGGATTTCTTTTTGTCACGGTTGTACTATCTATTTGAGGACTGCTATTGATGTGATGAGTATGATTGATGTTTTGAAGATAAAATGAAAACAACTCAAACAAAATAGAAGGTGAAATGATTGAGGACTACTAGCCTCACAGGCTCACACTAATAGATTCAAGGAGCCTCTCCTTAATTGAGAGCATCACACTTCTCACATGTTAAGAAAAGGCTGCACTGTATTGAATGCTGTAATTTTAAATGCTACAAGCATATTTTACAAGCCTGAGCTATTCCTAATCCTAATTAAACTTTGAGTGATAAAAAAGAAACATAAAAATTCCTATTTGACTAGTCATATTTTATAATGGTACTCTATATTTTATATCAACCTAGTCATATTTTGGAATCCCTAATCCTAATCCTTGTAGGAAAGTAATCACTACTAAGCTCCCTGTCATATGGCTTATCATAAACGTCCTCTTTTCTTTCTTTGGGTTACTTTTCTATGAACAAGTGCTTGTCATATTTATCAAGGTTGGTGTTGGCATTGATAGTTGAAAATGTTAGAACTTGGCATGATGCAGTATCAGAACCACGTTTTCTAATTTCAATTGGTATTAAGAACTAACTTGCAAATCATATTCTTAACAAGTAGACAATTAGAACATGGAAGGAGGCTTTGGACGCTGTGACCCATTTACATTTGTGAAGAAAATTGTAAAAATACAAAATTGTTGTATCCCATCATAGAATACAGAATATTGTTGTATGACACTGTGAAACCAAAGAAAATATGTTATTCTAGCAAGATGGCCTATTCATTTGCAGAAGCAAACAACTCTATCTCTTCTCAAATTTACCGAATTATTTCGGAAGGATAAGGTTACTCTCTATGGTTTGGGCTTTTGTTTTGTTACCAACCCTTCATAAGGTCAACATTGATGATTTATTACAAGTCTAGAGATCTAAGATGGTGTTGTCCTCAAAATCTAGATTCGTGCACCATGCATTTTAATAGTAATGGAGCTTTGGGACCCCTTTTCTTGCATTGCTGTCACAAGTGAATGGAATGGTTTATTTTCTTAGTTTAGAGAGCGTTGACTTTGTACTAACAACTTGAATTATATGTATTAATTTTTTTTAGGATGAAGGGAGGCAAGATTCTTTGAAAGTGTGCATTCTTAATTGTGATTTGTTGAATTTTAAATGTAGAATTTTTCAAGACAATCACTCTGTATAGAATTAGAGATGACATTTTAATCTGAACCTGATGGATACCGTTCCAAACCGACTCAAATGGGTGGGTTTTTTTGGTTAGTTACCTTACTCGATAGGTAATGGATAGGGTATTTTGTGTGTGTGTGTGTGTGTGTTACATATTTCAATATTGACACAATACACATATATGTATAACATTTATACTTTATTTTATCATTTAATACACACACTTCAAATATATATTACTATTTTATTTTTTAAAAATAATAAATAATAGTCAGATAATGGATACTCATATGGATACCCGAAACTCGATGTATATGGTATGTCTAAATTTTTTACTCGGTGAGTAATGGGTAGGGTATGAATATAGAGAAACCTGACCTGTGGTTACCCATTATCATCCCTACGTAGAAGTATTTTCCATGGCTTTGCCCTGTTCTTCCATGGACATTTTTAGATGAATTCCTTAGTTGATTTATAAAGAGAATCAGCAAGCTCTCTGATTTCAGCAGTTATTTATCTGTGATGATGTCTTATCCTTCATGATTCTCTCTTAATAAAATTCTTCTATTAGAAACATCATAGAAATAGATCTCTGTAAAACTGTTCTTGTTTTCTAGATTAAAATTCAGGGGGCAATGTTAATTATCACACATGGTTGTTAACTGTATTTCTGTAAGAACTGGTGTCAAATTGTTGTTTACGTGTGTGCTAGTTTCACTTGTCAAAAAGGGTAATTGGGAATTTTATTTTTATTTAAGATGTGGCTAAATTATACTTGTAAGCATGTTTGAGAAAGTGCTTTCCATTTTGCTTTGCTTTGTGAAATGATGGGGAGTACTAACATCATCCTTTGTTGTTGTGAATTTTCGATTTTGTGCCTAAGCCACTTACACTTGTTTAGACATTGTGGTGCTTTCGAAGGATGTGCTGTATTTGTTTTTCTTTTTTCAATGTTATATTTGAATTATTCAACCCAAAGGAGTGCTTTATTCCTTTTGTCTGTCCTAGTAGGAGACTGTTCGAGGTGCTTGTGTGATCTAGAGTCCTAACTTTTTAAACTTATCTAGTCTGGATAGCACATTTCAAAGCTTGGGCTTTCCATAAAGAAAGAAAACAGTGGGCAGTTTTAGTTGGAGTGAGGAGCAGGGAAGGTAAGGCTTATGAAAGAGGCCATTTTCTTGTTGGTGAGAGGGGTAACACATCTGTTCTAAGTAGTAACATACTGTTAGAAATTGTGAATTGTGTTTAAAGTGGAGTTCCATACAGTTTTGTGGACAGTATGTTCCTGTTTCACTTAAAAGGGGATTGGATGAAAATTTTAAACCACCTCTAATGATATAATATAAGTGTTGCTTGTTTTACACTCCATCATATGAAGTGATTAGGGATCTGTTATCTATACCACTAGTAATTTGAAGCTACCTTTATTGTAAGGACTGAATCAAGTAAAGTCATACCATTCCTTCCAGATGTGAAACATCCTTTCGAGCTCATTTTGCAAGTTTAGTTTGTTTCTTAAAATTAAAAATAGCTCTTCAAGAAGGTGCTCCAGTTTTCAGTCCTTAGTTTAACTGCTATTTTATGACTGCATATTATGTGTGTTTCTTTTCATTTAAATGAGTTAGCTATTGTTGATTACTTCCAATATTCTACTCTGTCCATCGTGCTAAATTAGATTCTATGTGATTTATTGTTGGATGTTTGCTGGTTGTGATTTACAATTTCTTAAATCATCCTTTTGTTTGTTTCACTTGTAATTTCTTTAGTAAGCCATCCTTTCATTCTGACTGTTCTTTGAACTTCTTTCTATTCAAATGGAGTATGTGCTATTGCTAGTTTTTGTTGATTTCGGAAAGGTGCAACGGATGAAAATTCAAAAATGCAATGGTACTAGCTCCCATTGATTGCTCAATTGGAAATTTATTCAGCTTAATGGTGATGCATGTCTGAATTCTTAGAAATTTGCATACCTATGCCAAATCTCACCTGATTATGCAGTTATTGTGTGATTTGATTTCTTTTCCTTTTTCTAGTTCATTCGGATTCGTGTCAGTTGGTTGGTGAAATATTCTCTTTGGGGAAAACTTCTTTGTTTTGTTTTGTTCAAGCTTTATATATTTTTCTTAAAAGACTTTCTAAATATTTGTTGTTATTACTTTTTGTAGGAACAAGAGACAGAAAATTTCCAACACGAGACTGGTGATAATCAGTCTACTCCTACTGAGGAATCTCAGAAGGTGCTTGCACTTAGCATGATATGATCTTCCCCCTTGCCTGCATATATTTATTTGATTGAATATTGTTGGTTTCTCCGTTGCAGGATGAACAGGAGACTGGAAATCCAGCAGAAGTTGTCCTAGATCAAGAAGAGCAAGACAAGCCATTGACAGAAGTAGGAGTAGATCATAATCAGAGAGAGCTGGAGCCTGAGCAACAATATGTCAATCGAAGGAACTACCAGAACCAAAGAGGTGGTCGTGGTGGTGGCAATGGCGGTCGTAGGGGCTATTCAAATGGCCGTGGTGGTCGAAGTGGTTCTAGAGGAGGTGGTGGCTACCAAAATGGCCGCAACCAATATTATGATCAACCCGGAAACTTTCAGCAGAGGAACTACTATAATAATCGAGGAAGGGGTGGCAGAGGTGGTGGGCACACTTATAACAACCACGGTTCGACAGGTCAAGGTGGTCCTGCCGCTGCTGATGTTGGGGTGGCTTCATGATGGCACTCATTGTGTGTCCATAGGGTGTCAAGTTCCCAGTTTTATAGGTGGGTGGCGAAAACATTTCTTTTGCTTTGTGTGAGAAACTTGTCATGAATGCAGGTTAATGTTGATGGATAGACACTCGCCCTCTTTTTGTAGCCAGCCAGCGAACTTTCTATTTAAAACTTGAAGAAAATGAAGTTCAACTTGATTTGCTAAAAGGGGGTTAATTAGCGAAACATTTAGCCGCTTCTTGTTGATAAACTTGACTAGTGCTGATTAGGTTAGGCAGGCTTTTATGGCTAATGTATGGTTCAAGTGGTGCATCTGGTCTGGTTTATTAGCCAGATCTGGAAGGTTTATTGTTATTTGACTATAGTCGACTAGCTGCCCGCTTTGATTGATCAGTGAATGTGATCCTCCTTTTAACCTTTTTTTTTCAGGATTTGAGGAAACTTCATCCTCCGGAAAGCGCACATCCTCCTTTTAATCCTTTAACCGCAAACCTTGATAGCAACATAACTATCTCTATGCTTTGATTGTTTGTGAGATGATAATAATGTTGTGCAAGATGTATTTTAAAAGTGTTTTTTAATTGAAAATATGTTAATTATTTTTTTTAAAAAAAGTTTTTATTTTTATTTTTTGATACAGTTAGTGTTGGAAGGGTGTGGTGTTTTTTTTTAAATTAATTTTTTATTTAAAAATGCATTAAAATGAGTTTCAAATGCAAACGGTGAGATAGTTGACTTCTCGGCTTTTAACATGCCTATTGCCCACAAAATCAATGTGGAAGTAGGATGCATGTCTCGTCACCTAATTGCCAAGATTATCACCCACCAGCAATGTGTTTGATTAGTGGCGGAAAAGGAATGGCAATTATATATAAAAAAAAATGTGAATTTGGAACTTCATGCAAAAGTTTGTTTTCAAGTACAGATAAATGGATCAGGATATGGCTAACTTTTAAAATATTATTCATTGGAATAATATTTTGTATTTATGTTTTTTTTTTAATTTAATTCTTTACCAATCTAATTTTATATATATATATATATATATATATATATATATATATTTTGTTGGGTTATATATTAGTTTTATAGGTTTAGTTTTTTTTTCAATTTCAATTTTTAACATTAGATTATTAGATTTGTTAGAAGTGAGACTTTATAATTTTTTTTTATTTGCTTTATATGAATTTATCATAATTTCATGACTCAAGTCGTGAGTTTAACAAGTTAACATGGGTTGACTCGGCTTCTTTTTTTGCTGCTTTTTCTAATTGATTTTTTTTTTATTTTCATCATTCAATATTGGGTTGATTAAAAATCACGCTTCGTAATTTTTTTATTTACTTTCCATGGGATTATCTCGATCTTATGACTCGGGTCGCAAGTTTGACAGATTAACCAGAGTTCTGTTCATTTTTTGAGTCCTTTTTTAATTGGGGTTCATGCGTTTTTTGATTTGTTTTTCATTGGGTTATTTTGGTATCATGGCTCAAGTCGCGAGTTGGTAGGTTGACCCGGTTTATTTTTTTGTTATTTTTTAATTTAATATATATATTTTTTCTAGTTTCACCCTCCAACTTGCAACATGGGTTTTTATTTTATTTTTTAAACTTCATCTTTCAATATTAGGTTGTTTGAGAATTGAACTTCGTGATTTTTTTCAATTTACTTTCTATAGAGTTATCATGATTTCATGGATTTTTTTCTTCGATTTCAACCTTTAATATTGGATCTGTTGGAAATGGAGCTTCATACTTTTTTTATTAGCTTTTTATGAAGTTATCATGATCACATGATCCAGGTCATAGATTTAACATGTTAGCATGGGTTGACTTGAGTTTTTTCTTTTCCTTAATCGATTTTTTTTCTATTTCATCATTCAACATTGAGTTGTAAGCCATGAGTTTTGCAAGTCTTTTTTCAATATATGTTTTTTTTTAAAAAAAAATTGTATGTATTTAATTTCTAAAGATATTGTTCTATTCATCTATAATGTTTTTTGTGTTTTATTTAGATGAACTAAAGTTTTTTAAAAAAATATATTTATTTTTAGACAATATTTCTAATATGTTTAACCTTACATAATATATTTTTTTATTCAATCAGTTTCATAAGTGTTTCTATTTCTATTATTTTTTATTAATTTTAATAAATAAATTCAATAAACACAACCAGGTAAATATTTTATTTTATAAGATCAAATATTTTAATCTACATTTATCTATTAATTCTTCTAGTTTATTGTTAATGATTTTTTTATTTACAAATCAATTTACTTTGTATAAATTTTTTAATTTAAATTTTAAATTTTTTATATAAAAAAACAAATCAAAATAATTTATATATCCAAACTTAAAAAAAATTGAAAGAATCGGATTCGCTGGGCTGGAAACAGATGAATTTCCACTATTTTGGACCTTATATAGAGCAGTCCCACCAGTCCACTTTTCAAGACAAGTCAAGTTTTTCCTCCATAGACAATAAGGTTAGGGTTCTGAAGTGAAGCTTTATACTTTGTAGGTAGGCCAGCTTTGGTACTTTGATTCTTCAGAGAGGAGGAACTGTGCCTGCCAACAAGCAATTTTTTATTCAAAAAAAAAATCTATTCTTTAAATGAGTTGATATCGTCATTTTTGTTGAGGTATTAATTTGAGGATTATGATATCACTTATACCCTGTGTTTTTTTGAAAAGTAGTTTTTTTTTTTTAAATAAATTTTAAAAAAGTAAATTTCAGAAAAATAAATTATTTTTTGATATTTAGTAATGTAATGAAAAATAAGTTGGAAAACACTTTCCAGTGTTTGGTTATGTCATGGAAAATGAGCTGGAAAATAACTTATTAATATTTTATTTTTTTCAAGTTTATTAAAATAATGAGAAACAAATCTTACAAATTAAAAAAGTTGAATGAGAATGAAATTGAAAAAAAATATAATTTCATAAATTATCTAAAATAGAATAAATAATAATCAAAATAATAGAGATCAAATCTAAAAAATAAAAAAAAATTGAAGGATGAAGAAATTAAAATAATAATAATTAACATTTCATAAATTATTTCAAATAAAATAAATAACAATCAAAAGAATGAGAATCAAATTTGATAGATAAAAAAATTCAATTAAAAAATGATAAGGGAAAAGCAAATAACAATTATAAAAATAAGAACCAAAATTAATATAAAAATTAAATTCTAAGGGATGAAATTGAAAAAAAAATAT
>Ga0307515_10004433_pt1 | contig 29066 bp, 10 predicted proteins | sample 17_EM_MG_FD_194513 | JGI IMG/M metagenome (GOLD analysis project Ga0307515, IMG submission 194513) | Populus trichocarpa ectomycorrhiza microbial communities from riparian zone in the Pacific Northwest, United States - 17_EM | ecosystem: Host-associated > Plants > Roots > Unclassified | place... | reverse complement strand
ACTCCCTCCCCAGCCCCCCCCCTCCCGCCCTCCATTTCGGAGTTCTCATCACCAGCCTCGCTCTTTTTTTTCTCTGCCGCACCTCTCCTCTTCACCGTCAGAGCCTTCCAAGAAATCTTCCAATTTTTTCAGCTCCTCATCTGCCGTCTTCTCTAGTCCTGCGCCCTTAACCAATTCTGCATCAACCATAGAACCTGCAAACTTGATCTTCGGTCCTGTGCCTATCCGCTTCCACTTCCCCTTTCCTTCTGCTGCACCCGCAGACTCTGGGTCCTCGTCACCAATTATTTCTTCCCCCAATGGTTCTAGGTCGTCTGGGAATGCGGGCGCCGCATCTCCCCTTGCAGCATCCAGAACTACAAATTCCGGATTTGAGTAGTTGAAAGGGTCTCTTGCGACTTCTTCGAAGAAATCCAGCACCAATTCGTAGATATTAGGGAAGATACACTCAGGGAAAGGGGCTCTGCCACCTGAGAAAGTTGGGCACAGCAATTGTTCTCTAGAGTTGAGGGCATGAAGTCCGGCAGATTCCGCAGCACCCGCGAATGATGGCCTGTCCAGTACCGGCTGTGATTGGTCAGGTTCTCCTGGCGTTGGGTTTGAGTTCGCAATTCCAGCTCCACCTTCGGATTTCGTAGGGGTACGTTCAAGACTCTCCGGAGATTTGGATTCGGAGACGATGACCTTAGCTTTGTCTTTACCTTTGGAAGTGCTGCTGGTAGCCTGGTGGATTTCTGGCGAGGGCGATGCAGACCGTTGTGCCCTGTCGAAATCCTCTTCTGAGCCCGAAGACACAGCGCAGGAGCTTGCTGGCACTTTCTCAATAACCGTCATTGTGTGCTCAATGTTGTCCACAACTACTTCCACGTCTTTGCCTTGGACGGCTTTGACCTTTGCCTTGATCATTCCCACCTGCCATTGGGCCCTCTCGCTCAGAAGACTAGGGCGATCCAGGTGCTTGTTCTCCTCCCTCATGTCCTCTAGCCAGTCTACCCTGTTGTCCTTTTCTTTTGGCGATAGTGAGGGTTCATCATTCTTCTCCACAGGGGATTCATCAATTTCTGTCCCACTAGATCTAACTGGCCTGAATGAAAAAGGCGTTGCGATTGGGATATTCGGTGTTTCACCGGGAGAAACGACCCAGGAGCGGCCTCTGTGCTGGAGGAAAGATGCAAGGCCAGGATTCGTAATCTCGTCGGCAGTGGTGAATGGCTGGATTAATGCCATGGCAGTGATGGCACGATTATAGCGGTGCCCTGTAAATAGCTTTGTCAGTTGGAAAGAACACTGTTGCTCTAGTACCCTTGAAACCTAGCTGGGGTAGAGGGTTTGGTTCGGACACGCCTTGCATGCCGCTCAATCATCGAGCAACCCGGACTCTGAATAGGAAAAACTTACACTTTTCATTGAGAAGCTTCACAACATCCGCTACTCCACTCTCGATTGCAATAACATAGATCTCCGCATCCGGGGCGACAAACTTGGGGTTGTTAATGACATTCTCGAAGACAAACTTGACGTGCTCCGCAGAATTCCTATTTCTCTCGACAGTGTTTTCGTCCTTGTCAATCTTGATCGGATCGTGAAGCAGTGATTTACGCGGTTGAGCCTGCCACGCCACGATCGTCATTGCTTCGTTGAACCGATGTGAGTAGTATATCTGCCCGGGGTTCAATATGATTAGACCGGGAGCATTCTTGTCCTCGATTTCAGCTAACTCTTTAGCGATCTTGATGGACTTCCTGGTCTCTTTGGTGAGCTCTTCGCCGTCGTGGGTAGACTTAGAATAATATCGTTCCTTGTACTCCTCTTCAAACTCATGCCGGGCAAGATTCTTCTTTGCCTCAATATGCAGCTCCAGGCTGGTGATGCTACTTTGGTCATCGCTGGATGAACTTCCCGAGCTATCTGGCCGTAGTGCGTTGGTAGGTTTGATCGAGCGCCGGGTTATTTCCTTGGTGAAATTAACTACCGATCCACCGTCTATTCCCAGCTCTTTAGAGAGCACCCTATATGCTAGTATACCCAAATCTTGTGTATTGTCATTGACCAAAACAATGACACGTTTGCGAGTCTTAAGAATGTCGGCAGGAGTCGCGAGTATGGGAATGTGAGGGGAGCTCTCCGGTTTAACTGCCGTGAGCCTGGGGAGGTAAAAAAGCGGGATGCCTAGAGCGGCCATGCGGCTGATTACTTCCCTCCGAATGCATTCTGCGCGAAAAGCTTGTCAGTTCTTGTTGGCCTTTAATATTATTGGAAGATTCGGTCGCCTACTGTGCATAGCCTCCCTGTGCACCTCGTTGAACCGCTCATTGTTAGTGATAAAGAACTGGAAGCTTTCGTCGGGATTTTCAATCTTTCGAATATGCCCGGTATCGTTGATGAAGTACCTAAATGAAGAAGTAAGCTAGCTGGCGAGGACTATACCTTTCGTGATCCGTTCAAGCCTGACACGTACCCAAGATCATCGAGATTGGTTGAGAATTCAGGGTCCTTTGGGAGGGACTCTACCTTGCGTCGGAACATTGTGCTTTTCAAGGTTTGTAGTAAAGAGGCGAAGCAGATTTATCAATGAGGCTCATCAGGCTCGCCGTGCAGGTGGATGCCGATCTCACTGTGGTGTTGGATTTTTTCCTATTGTTTCGGGCTCGAGAGTGTTGTTGAAAAATCGACAGGATCTGCGGTGTCCTAGTATCAGATGGATATGTCTAGGGTTAGATCTGTGGAATGGAGTGAGAGAAGGTTGATGTTGGATGATGAGCGGGTAGTTATAACTACTTGATGAGTGAGGGAAGCTGCGTTTGTGAACCCCAATATACGGAATACCACGTACAAGATTGCAGGTCCACGAATGCAAAAAGTGACTAGACGCTACCCGGCGCACTCGAATGTAGTCTAACGGCCATATTCACCAGCAGATGAAACTTTCCTATGATACATTTCGTACCTTAGCCGAGTGTTCGAATATTGTGCGCAGCGCGAGGAGCTGCAACATTCCCTGGATTATGGTAGCCTCATACTCCAATACTTTGCATTTCCGATCGCCAACGCCGTCTAATGCTGAGCCTCCCGGTTCCTGATATACATGTCCCACGCCAGAAAAGAGCCCAGCGGTCGAGATTCATACGCTGCCATTCCAACACCTACCAACTCGCTTTCTTCACGCCAGGTAAATTCCCAGACAAGGCATTCATTCGAAATTGAAACTACAAGAACCACGTTATTAGCAGAGGATCCATTGCATGTGCATGGTTGAGCAAACGATCATCGTTCATTTATTGCGCTTTTAGTGCAAATAAGCAGCACACAGACATTGTCACTTACCCTTGATAACCTAAAATCACTAAATATACCCCTTCCTTTCCCACCCATGATACATCGATTCTTGATCTGAGTGAATCTTGTATAGCAGTGCATCTGCGAGAGTTGAAGCTGGGCTTGAGCGCGAACGCGTTGCGGCAGGCCAGTATTGCGAATTAGGTATCGAAGCGCTTGCCTATATTTCAATTGACTGTTAGCTAAAGAAATTTTGTTTCAAGAGTCCATATATATGTATGCCTTCAATTGGGAGTTGTTCCTGTCGATGGAAGAGTATGTATTACCTCTCAGGCTCATATTGTGCGAAGACTTTGCGCTTCGTGTGATCTCGGATGTTGCGCGCATTGACAAAACAGCCAATGTCTAGCTTCTTCGCTCGGAATTGCGACATTGTGAAAGCTATGGGAGATTTCAAGGTGCGTCGTGAGGGTCAACTTCCCTTTCCGTTGCATGTCTCCGATATAAGATTTGAATTGTTAGGGGGCGGTTTAGCGTTATCTTAGGCAGCAGGTCGGAAACTGGAGAACTCCCATATCAGTTCGCATCGAGCTTATCGCGTATGAGGTAGTTAATCGTTCATGGAAATAACTCTGGAGAGCACGATATCTATTTTGCCACTCGGCACATGAGGGATAGGTGACTGCATTACAAAAGCTCCTTTCATTGATCTCCATCATCCAGCCATTCATTAGACCCTCAAATTAAGATCGGTATTAGAGTAATCTTTTGACCAAGCTTTCTCAAACCTGTGAAGCATCTACATCTGGCCATTTATGGGAGTTAGATTCTCCCATCCGCTTTTCAATATACGGTCCACTCCACAGCTATGACTCTCACATTTTCTTCAGACGACGTGCATGATCTCATCGGCTTATTTCCCCTAGAGATCTTCCAGAATGACCCAGGGTTGAAAGCTTCTCGCACTTTTGCGTCGCCATTTTTGCTACCGAGCTATTCTGGAGACGGTTTTCTTATTTCAAGCCACCTGCTTAAGAAGTTCCGCGAAATAGTTAGCAGAGGTGAGAAACTTCCATTCACGAGACTTCGGGACCTATTGACTCAAGTTGCTTTGGCAGAAAACGAACGAGTTCCTATACCCTTGCTCTCTCATCAACTCGATATCGGTGCAGACGTAGTGCTTGGCCTTGTGAACCAGTCTCGTTACGACACAATTCTTAGCGGAGACAAAAAAGAGATTCTTACCAAGTATGACATGCATTAATTTCCTAAAAATTAATATCCAGGGCGTATTTGGTTCTTACTGAGATGATGGTTACAGGAGTGAAAGAGATCTGCTGTGGGACAAACTGCGGTACACATGTTCTCAAAATTTCCTTTCCATATCAGATTTCTCCCATGACAACAACATATCTTTAGAAAGTGTTTACGTATTGTCCAAATGTACGAAATCTTATAACGATACTAACGCGGAGGATAACACTTTGTTCGAACTGGATCACCCTACCGACGGATCGAAAGGACCATTTCTTTATAGTTTGAGCTACCGAAGTGCCTTAGACCACAGCATTAGGGACGTGTTGGAAACTGCATATAGCGAAGCTAAGCCCGCATTTCTGACGGCACAGTCATTCTCCGGGATACCGCCACTCTGCTACATTTTAAAGGTGGTAAAAGATGCTCTGGGCGATACCGCAAATGAGCTCAGCGGAAAAATTGAAAACTGTGGTGAAAGCCAGTTACTGTTCAAACCACAATCGCTCTTCCTTCGCTTAAGAGATGAGATTCTTGGCAACTTGCTGGCTGGCAATGTTTCATATGTTGATCTAAGCTGGTTCACAGAAGAGCTCCCCAATATTTACCCCAGCTTGAAGGATGCCGAAACATATATACAAAGCTGTAGCTCAAATAACATAGTTTTCCATTCAGGATACGCCATTTCTAGAACATGGCTGGACAACGACCTCATCATAAAGCGACGCGAACTAGACAAGGTTGGATATACAAATTTGTCTGTATGTTTTGTTCGTTTTATTAGCAGATAAAAGCCCTGTTGGATCCCTAAGCTAATTAAGAAAGGTTACTCTCATAGAGTTCTTCCCAGACGAAGTCCTCTCAGAGGTCGTTAGTTTACAAAAAAATCAATTTCTTGATTCACAAAGAGATTCCTCAAGCTCAGTAGCCGTACATACCGTCAACGAGTATGTAATACAAACCAACTATAGAGATGACATTTCTGCTTTCATTAAGCAGGTGTCTCGGAATCAAGCCGAGATCCAATGGGAAAAGCTTGGCCAGGTCAGACAGCAGGATTGCATTCTCAAGGAATCCGAGATGTACGACGATTTTCTACGGAAGGATCCAGATAACCTGCTCCATCTACCGGTTTTCAAAGCCATATTTCAAGAAATCGAATTCGATACGGAAGCTGCATTTACGGAGGAGATTTCTAGACTCGAAGCAGAAAACGAGGCGGATTTCTCAGCTTTATGGATTGAACGTGTGGCTTCACGATTCCAGGTCTACAAGTCCGGCGCCGAAGCGATAGAAGATGTTAAGCTTCAGACTCAGCTTCTCGAACTCTTAGTATCCTACACTGTCAAAGAGCTCATTCCAGAGACAATAGCTCGTGCCCAATCCAAAGGATTACTTCGAAGTAGAAAGACCAGACGCCATACTCAAAAGCTCAGCACAGCGTTGAATACGTCGGCCAGTGGGGGAAACGCGGGCCCAGACCTTCGGCACGTTAACGCCGCGCTGGAGAAATTCACGAAGCAGCAGAGCATAGAACGGTCAGATGCCACCAACTTGGCTGAATGGAAATCTGCGCAGGTCAAGGAATTGGTTCGAGGCATGCAGAAAGATACAGATGGAGCTCGCCTGTTCTTAACATTGATAGTAGTTCTATTGGCCAATCAACAAGATGGCATTGTATATGCCACGGGCAAATTGGCGCCCAAACTGATGAAGCTGCTGAAAGGAAGGTTAGGCTCGAAGGGATACGAACACGTGGAGGGCTGGAAGGACGCGGTAAAGGCGGGAAAGTTGACGGCAGAGGACCAGGAGGAGATGAAACTCCTGGCGACGGCAGGGTAATAGGGGCCGTAGGGTTGTGATAGGACGGGCCAGGAAGTCGCATCGGGTGAAGTAGCGAAAGGGCTGCGTGATATTAAACTCAACTTTCAGCGTGAGTCGCGCCCTATATTTTACTGTGAGGATACTCATATACTACCACTGTAGCTTAAGATTTGAGCAATATCAAGGCTTGTCTAGACTTTTGAGGTATTTTGGTGATCTATATGCTTCTCTACCATCCCGTCAATAAACGATTGCAATACCTTCGTGTCCCAAATATAGTTTGCAAGCGCCATAATATCGTCACCCGTCCAATAAGGCCCCTCTAATAGATTTGGATTGAGAGGCTGCCAACAGTTCTCTATGCAAGCTATACCTGGAGACTCCGGAACGTTGAAGAAGTACTCCAAGCCATGCTTCTCCTTCCAGCGTCGTACCATGTTATTATTGTCTGCAGAGCCATGGCCCGAGTCGCTGTCTTCCTCCAAAACGAATCATTCACTGGCGTCGAGAAGAGGCTTAACGTGAGGCTTAAGAATTTGATCAATATCCGCATATGCGGAGGTGCGTTCGTCGCCAAAAATATCAAAAGACATCTTCCTTGTAGTAAGGAATCTTATGCGCGTCATTGAATGCAACAACAGCGGTAACTTTTTGTACGAGCAGGGGCAGAGTGTTCGGTATTAGGAGTATAATTTGAGTTATTTTCAGGCGTAGTTGGGCGCTGCATTGTGGTAGAAAAAAGTCAATATTTTGGCCCCGCGCGGCTCGTTCTTCCCTCGGGCATGTTAATATAGGGCTGACATGGTCGCACCCCTCACCTTCAGCCTCGGACAACGACACAGCGACAGTGAGACAAATACCGTTGTATTTACGTCCCAATATGACCAAATCAATCTCAGCGAGCTAGAATTTGTAACATGCGGTTGCATGAAACGCTGGACAGTCCGACTTCGCGCAAGGGATAAAGAAAAAGCACGCCATAACCGACCAACGAGAGGTCTAGCATTATAATCTTCAACGGACAGATAAGCGTAGGGTAGCTCCTAGGAGTCGCGAAGGCCAGCTCGGCAAGATCAGAGTGCGATTATCGTCTCGTCGTCTTTCCTTTCTAGAAGCACGTCACTCGTAGGGCCCTGGACTTTAGTCAGCAGCACGTCAAACTGATGCTCAGGCACAGTGGCACGCTGCCGGGCGGAGGCTCAGGCCGGGAGAAGTTTAACTGCTCGATCCTCTTTCTGCGTCATTTCATGGGGTGTGGGCCATGTGAGGTCTTTGTTAAGCAACCTGGAGAGTGCGCTAAAATTGCGTGCTCGAGAAAAGCTATGATGCCTTCCACAATGATTTCAAAGACCGAGCCGTTGTCGGCGTGAATATATACGCTGGCTTGCATGAACCTTTCCTTCTCTCCATCCAGCCCTCAAGTCCTGCTCCAAATACCCAACTATCTGTTTTGCCCTTTTGCTTTTCGTGCTTGTAGAAAAAGCAAAGCGAATATAAACCCTCGTATCCACTTCATTTGCCGCACGTGCACACCCGAGGACCCCTCGAAAGATAAATTTTCCGTCTAGAACATGTCGTCACCAGTATACGACGGGCCTCTGGCCACCAGAGACGTCGAGTCTGGTTACGCCAGTGGTGCTTCCAGCGAGCCTGGCCTTCCTGATGTTTACTTCAGCAAGCCACACCTTAAGTTCCTTAACTCACAGTTACAAAAACTAGAACCGCAAGGTCAGTCCTAAGAAATCCACTTCTGCCCAATATCTCTCCATGTACTGACTAAATTACCAGATATTCTCCAATGGTGCATCACGTCATTGCCTGGGTTATATCAGACAACCGCATTCGGCCTGACAGGTCTTGCCGCGCTTGACATGCTATCCAAGCTCTCGGGTCCAATCAAGCTCAACGTCGATCTCATCTTTCTTGACACGCTTCACCACTTCGACGAGACACTGGCCCTGGTTGAACGCGTTCGAAGACGGTATTCCGGCGTGAACATCCACGTCTACAAGCCTGCAGACTGTGGAACCGCCGAGGATTTCTCCGCGAAGCACGGCGAGCGGTTATGGGAGAAGAACGAGGAGCTGTACGACTACGTTGCCAAAGTTGAACCGGCTCAACGCGCCTATTCAGAGTTGCAGGTAAAGGCTGTTCTTACGGGCCGGAGGAGAAGCCAAGGCGGAAAGCGCGGTGATCTCGATATCATTGAGGTCGATGAAGCAGGCCTGATCAAGGTCAACCCTCTTGCCAATTGGTCTTTCAGGCAGGTGCAGGACTACATCAAGACAAAAAATGTGCCCTACAATGAACTGCTCAACAACGGATACAAGAGCGTAGGCGACTGGCACTCGACACAGCCAATCGTAGAAGGAGAGGACGAGCGATCTGGGCGATGGAAAGGTCGTGCGAAGACGGAGTGCGGAATACATAACCCTAAATCGAAGTACGCCCAATTCCTAAGGCAGCAAGAGTTGAAGAGGCAGGAGGAGGAGCTTAGCCAGGCCCTTCAGAATGTAAAAGTGGAATCGGAACAGCGAGAGTTATGGGGGGATATCTGCTCTTGATTTGTTTGTTTTGAAGCATCTTAGCATCGGCGTTGGCACTCATATTGTGGCGTTTTGAATAAGCTGGTGGCTTCAATTAACCTTCTGGAGGCCGGTGCTCTCTGAATTGAGATACGAAGATAGTGGAGATTGGTGAGAAATGGTAGAAAAGGGTAGTGGATAGAAGGAAATACTAAGAAATTGTCAGGAGGATTGAAGGGGTCGGCAGAGAGTATTCCTGTCAGCTCCGTTTGTATACTTTTATTAGCATCTCCGTGCTCTCGGTGCAAGGGACGCGTGCTTGTGAGCATACGCCTCGGACTATTGTCGCCTTTAATTTTGTTATGAGGTGCTCTTCGCCAGGCCAAGACACTGTCGGAGGTTTCGCTAACACCCGGACTTCGTGCTTTGTGCTAGATGTAGGCTCGGAGAACATGCTAAATCACGCAATAAGTCCAAGAAATGCCGATCATCGTTACATGCCGTGTTGGAACTCCCATGTCTACCTCACTAAAACCCCGCGGCGAACCTTTGCGGCTTACCCAGGCCTTGTTTGCTGTGGGCATCCGGTAAGCCGCCGATGTAAAATAAAATATTTGGTAAAGATGCCCACCATTTCTTCCGTTTCCCCTACTAAACATACAAAAGACAACTCCTCCTCTCCACTCTTCTCTCTTTAGTAGCTACAATCTATTCTCTACCCCTGGCGTACGACGTTTATGCCGAAAGCTTGAACCACTGTTGACGCTGTACAAGAGTTCACAACGCAACGCACCATATTTGTTACTCGAGCCATTGACCCTCATTTCCACGCCCGACACTCTTGAGACATCATCTGCTTCCCTCTCTGCACCCCCTCTCACCATCATCCACAAGAAATGGCGAACCCACCTCATGGTAAGACCGCTTTACGACGGACTTGGCGAGCCGAGCACAACAAAGTCCGGCTGACAAAAGGAATCTAGGCGGTATCCTGAAGGACCTCATCGCACGCGATGCGCCTCGTCGCAAGGAGCTCTACGATGAGGCTGAGCAGCTCCCAGCCATTGTCCTCACCGAGAGGCAACTTTGCGACTTGGAGCTGATTATGAATGGAGGCTTTTCGCCATTGGAAGGTATGCGGCTTCCCCTCACCCCGCTGTTTTGCCGCGTTTGCACGACGCTTTGACACTATACCTCTCGAGTTCGCGTTTAGACACGAAATACGTATTTTGCTGCATTATCGGCGCACATAATGGCTAACAGGGTCATACTTCAGGTTTTATGACTGAGAAAGACTACAATGGGTATGTGTTACGGAACTGCTGACTTCCTGGGGGGCTGAACTAACAGACTTCACAGCGTTGTCTCGGACTGCCGTCTTGTGGACGGGAACCTCTTCAGTATACCCATTTGCTTCGATCTTTCGAAGGAAACGATAGGAGAGGCTGGCGTGATGCCTGGAGCACGCATTGCCCTACGCGACTTCCGAGATGACCGTAATTTGGCTATAATTACAGTTGAGGATGTTTACAGGCCAGACAAGTAAGATACTGCTGGCAGGACGCATCCGATTGCAGTGCTAACTCTCTACCAGACAGAGGGAGGCTAAGGAGGTCTTTGGAGGTGATGAGGAGCACCCCGCTATCAAGTATCTGTATTACACTGCTCAGGACTTCTACGTTGGAGGTAAGATCGAGGCCATTGACAGGCTGATGCATTACGATTATGTTGGTCTTCGATGTATGGTTTTTCCCAGCTGTAGGGACTTCAAATTGCGCTAACGGATTGCGAAGATTCCCCGGCTGAACTACGCCTGCATTTTGACAAGCTTGGTTGGTCTAGGGTCGTTGCTTTCCAGACGAGGTGAGATATTATTTATGGCTACAGCAATAAAAATATGACAGCCGCTAATCTATAACTCATAGAAATCCTATGCACCGCGCCCACCGGGAGCTAACTGTCCGCGCTGCTCGCGCCCGCCAGGCGAATGTCCTCATCCACCCAGTCGTTGGCCTCACCAAGCCAGGTGATATTGACCACTTTACCCGCGTCCGCGTTTACCAAGCACTCCTCCCTCGCTACCCCAATGGCATGGCTGTTCTTGGCCTCCTTCCTCTTGCCATGCGCATGGGTGGTCCTCGTGAAGCTCTATGGCATGCGATCATCCGCAAGAACCACGGTGCTACCCATTTTATTGTTGGCCGTGACCATGCCGGACCAGGCAAAAACTCCAGAGGAGTTGATTTTTACGGACCCTATGATGCGCAGCACATTGTGGAGAAGTACAGGAATGAACTGGGAATTGAGGTCGTGCCGTTCCAGCAGATGACATATCTCCCCGATACCGATGAGTATAAACCGAAGGATGAGGTACCCCCAGGCGTGAGGACACTGGATATCAGCGGAACTGGTACGAATTTTTCTTCTTGTGTCCGGTTTACTTACTAACCGCCCTGCGTCTTCTCAGAACTTCGCAAGCGCCTACGCACAGGCGCCGACATCCCCGAATGGTTCTCTTACCCTGAAGTTGTCCGTGTTCTCCGCGAGTCGCATCCTCCTCGCTCAAAGCAAGGCTTTACTGTCTTGCTTACCGGTTATCAAAACTGTGGCAAGGACGCTATTGCGCGCGCTCTTAACGTTACGTTAAATCAACAAGGTGGCCGCAGCGTCACACTCCTTCTTGGTGACACCGTTCGCTCTGAGCTATCCTCTGAACTCGGCTTCTCGCGCTCTGACCGCGACAAGAATATCGCCCGTATCGCTTTTGTTGCATCCGAACTAACGAAAGCTGGCACCGCCGTCATTGCAGCGCCAATCGCGCCATTCGAGGGACCTCGCCACCAGGCCCGCGAAATTGTAGAGAAGTACGGCAGTTTTTTCCTCGTTCATGTTGCTACGCCACTTGAGTACTGTGAAGCGACAGACAAGCGAGGTATCTATAAGAAAGCACGCAATGGAGAAATCAAGGGATTCACCGGCGTGGATGACCCTTATGAAACACCGACCAAGGCGGATTTGACGGTTGATTTGAGCACAAGCAACGTCCGAACGATCGTGCATCAGATCGTACTAATGCTAGAGGCTAGCGGTCTGCTTGATCAACTATAGGCGGTTATTTAGAGCGGACAGGAGGCGATGGGAAGCACAAGACTTCTTTTTGATTGTACACAGTATTTCCTTAGGTTTGGTTCGAAAAGATGAGTAGAATGGCAGACGGGAATTGGATAGACGGAGTTCAATGAAGTTCAGTTAGAGCTTACGCTAGATCGTGCATATTCCTTCCGGGTTACGGGCCCGGAAAAGCAATTGTCTATGCGATTCAACCCTGCGAGTCACAGGTGCCTTGCATGTTGCAGGAGTCGTGCGATGATTTGCATGAACGCTAATCTCTCAGTTCCTTGCTGAAGGCGAGCACGCAATTCGGGGCAGATCTTCATCATGCAAGCCCCATGCCCCCTATCTCCACCCCAACAGTGCGCTCGGTAGGCAAGGCTGTTAGTAGCGTGAACGTTCCCATAACGGTCCGTTTCTGAGAACTCTGTGGCAGGCCTGGCAATAATCAAATAATCATAATCACCGACCTGATTCTGATTATCATATAATCACCGACTCTGATTCTGATTGATTATATTAATTATATATTATACCTTAATTACCTAATATAGAAGTTAGTGAGATTTTTGGTGTAGTAGAGGGCCTCGGAAGTCTTACCAAAATACTTAATGCCGCGTGCCTGCCTAATTCCCGTATTAGGAAGTTGGCGATAGCTTTCTAGAGTTTATTCATACTTCGAATCATTATCTGCTGCCTTATCTACTGCCTTATTATTACCCAAATTATTATCCTACGCCCAATTAAGCCCTTTTTTAATAGCCTCCATATTAAGCGCAATATCTACCGTTGTAAAGCCTCCCGATTTAACTACCTTACGAATTTAGCTCTTTAAGCACTCTGTTTGTTCTACCACCGTTACTCTAAGGCTTAAACGCTCCTATAAGATTGTACAACATACGCCTAAAAAAACTTGTTTGGACTTAGCCGACATAGCTAGTATAGAGAGGATATCAATAGCCATGCGTGAGAGACGTGGATAGAGGCTTCATTAAGACAGTTCGAGCTACTAGCTAAGGGAAGTATCGGCGATTAATTATAGAGGCGTTGCCTATAAAATCAAAACCAAATATTAGTAACATTAGGAATACTAGAATAGTACTTACATTAATAAAGCGCTTAAATTCATTATTAGAAGACGCTCGTTTAAGTTCCTAAATATACTTATAGCGTAAATATAAGTTCTTAATAAGATCTGGGTCCTTTTACTACGTCGTCTTACTATTAATAGGCTTAAATTTATACTCCTTCTGCCATAGCTTTCGTGCAGCATTAATTGCTCGTTTAATCGTCCCTTTTAAGCGCTGCTCCAGATACTGCCAGTTATCGTTAAAGTACTTTCTTTAACAAGTAGAGTTAAGAAGCAGCACCGTAGCGTACGCAGAAGTCTTGTTAGTTAGCTAGTAGTACTTATTAAAGGCAAACCACATTATTAAAAGAGACGCTAAGAGGTTCTAATCAGCGGCGTATTCTTCCTACTTATTTTTAACGTAATTAATAAGGAAATCCATGCTTTAAAGGACCTTATTAAGCGTCGTCTTATCACCTTTTAAAGCGTTTGTTAAGTCTTAAAAAGGCTATAGTATATTAATTATCTCGTGGATAGTCTCCTATTTATCGGAATTAAGGTTATTCTTTAATATAAGCTTATAATTCTTATTAATAAAGACTCAAATCTAGTTTTTAAGGTTAATCGCTAACTCTAGTATTACGGACGCTTTAAGTACAATGTTATAACTACTTAGGGAAGAGTTAGAAGAAGCTAGTTAGTTAATATAAGTACAGTCTAGGATAGAGCCGATAGAACTATGTGATAAGGAATGGTAGTATAAGTTATATAATATAATCTGTATAATCTATATAATCTATAGGATTTATAATAGAGTAGATAGAGTACACGTACATTATATATAAGAAGGATTTCTTAGGAGTACAGTTATATATTTAAAGGACTACAGTCCCTACCTAGATAGTTCCTTCCTTATAGTAATTCTTAGAATATAATTAGAGTTAATCTATTAGGCAACTACTCTACCAGTTATTATTATATTGTTAACTTATTATATTACCTATATACCTAGCCCATTAATAGGACCTACTATAGTACTTACTATAAGGTTCTGTTATACAATTACTACCTAGTTATAGTATTAAAAGTTAAATAATATACCACCAAAAGCAGCTACTATAACGCTATTAATAGTAGCAACTACTTTAGGATTAGAAAACGATACTAGTATAGTAAACACTAACTTACAGTAACTAGTAACGGTTAGGTAATTATAAGAGATAGTTAACCGGTTAATGGAAAATAATATTATACTTAAAAATAGGATTAATAGGATAGGCGTAGTAAAGGTTAAGTTACTATTAATTAAGAGATTTTTAGGGGAGAGATTAAAGCTTAAAGGATTCCTTATATAGATGCATTTTAAGGTAATATAGAAAGGAGTAAAGCTAACAATACCTATAGATTAAGTAGCGTATATAGGGTTATTCCTATTAGGAAGGGCACTTAAATAACTTAAGCCTTACCTTACGGAAATATAGGTAAATAGAATAATAACTATAAACTAAGAAGTATGGTTTATATTCTTAAGTTAGGGAGGATTTATAGAAAGACTTATATAAATATTTAGAGATCTAGAGGCAATAACTATAGTAGAAAGGAAACTTTAAAATATTATATAGTAAACCTTAGCAATTAAGTATATAACGTAGTTCTAAACGCTAGCTATATAGGTAAAGTAGAATAATAAGGCGTTTATAGTATAGTATAAGCAAGGACTTAAGGCTAAAGTCTAGGATGTAATTATCCTAATAGAAGATATAGATACCCTAAGGAAACTAATAGATTAAGCAATAAAGATTAATAATAGGATTTACTAAAGGGAACAGACTAAGAGAGATTAGGATAGAGTTTTATAGTTATATAAGGCGTAAAGTATATATTAACTAAAGCTAAGTTAAAAACTATAGTATAGCGCAGAGTTAATAGACCTAAGTAGTACTAAAGAAACCTATAAGAGATAGATAAAGAAATTATAAAAACCTAGAGGTTAAGGATTAAGTAATTATAGAACTAAGGAGTAGAGGCTAGACCAGGGATTTTAATAGCAGAAGATATTTAGGCGGACTCTATAGTAAAGTTAATAGTTTAGAAATAGAGCTTATATAAATTATAGAAAATAAAGTTACTTCGCTAGGGATTATAAAGATAGTTAGAGTTACTATATAATAAAAGGAACTAGACTAGTAAATAATATATATATAGAGGGATAATAGTATACTACGAGGAATAAAAGAATGTTTAATTAATAGTTTTGCGTTTATTATAATAACGCATACTAAATTTATAAAGACGCTAAGTATAGCGTAAGCTATTAGCTATAAGAGCCAGAGTTAAAAGGACTTAATGGAACTAAAGAGTTAGATAAAGAATAAAATTAACTCTATAAGCTAGATTAGAATATTATAGTAATATACGGATAAAGATTAGTAATAATAATAATAGAGTTAAAGTATTTATTAATTAATAGTAATAAGGAAAAAAAAAGGGACTAACTAGGGGTACCTAGACTTTAATAACGTAATAATAAAAGTAGAGATTAAAACCGCTATAGAGCAAGGTTTAGTAACGGGAATTATAATACCATTAGATACGGCATCTATTACTTTATAAGATAGAAGAAAGAGTATCTTATAGAGATTAAGTAAGCAGATAAATACTAGTACTAATTTACTACTTAATAAAGGTAAAAGGCTATAAACTTATGATTTTTAAGAAGAGATATAAGGAACTTAAGAACCTATAATAAATAAAAACCAATAGAGTAGGATAATAGCTTAGTTTAAAGATATATAAATAAGCTTAGAATAGAGTTTCTTAAAGGTATAAGATTCTTAAGATAAAATAAGTAAGATTTAAGACTCTTAAGACGAGATAAGAATACCTAAGCCTAGTTAAACTAAGGTAGGAGTATAGCTTAAGATAAAAGTAAGCTTAGGATTAAGAATCCTATAGAACTAAGACTTTAATATATAAATAAGGACTATTAATAAAGGAATTAAGAAGAAGACTTTAAGGATCTACTTATAAGACGCAAATAAAAAGAAACTATAGAGAAATTTAGGGCAAAAATTACCTTATAGTAAAAGTAGAAACTAAATAAGAGATTTAGTATACTAAGTTATATAAAGGACAGAGTACCTATATAAAGAATTACTAATAGACCTAGGGTAGGCACGCTAAGAGTAAAATAGCTAAATAAATTAGAATAAGAAGAGGATTTAGGGATCCTAACTAGGTTTAAAGAACGACATATAAAAGGTTATTACGATGCAGTAATAAGAAGATACTTTCTTATAAACAGGCCGTATATACTTAAGGAGCTATACTAAAAGTAGTATAGGCAACGATATAATGACAAGTAGGAAGATTTCTATATATAATTAGATAAGAAAGTTATTTAAAACTACCTAATTATAGAGAAGGCTATAAGTTATATTAAAGGAGCCTTAATTATAACGTTAAAGGATCTAGAGAAGTAATTAGAGGACTAGAGATGTAAAAGGCAAATTTTAGTACCTATAAATAAGGTTATAACGCTTAGATTAGTATAAGAGAGGTTTAAACTTAAGAATAAAGACGAGCTATAAGTTAACCTAAGACACTAAGTATATTATGCGTTAGTATAGATTATATATATAGATAATACGTATAATATATATAGAGCACCTAAAAACAAAAACTAAAAGTACCTAGTAAGGATATATTAGGCACCAGAAGAGGTAAAATATAGAAACGCTAAATATATATATAGTTAGCACTCTATAAAAGTTTAAAGATAAAAGGACTTAATACTTTAACTAAGAAGATTCCTTACGGAAGAATACCTAGACGGATAATAGTAGTAGGAATACTTAGAGAATATATATCTATAGTATATTAAGAATAAAAAGCAAACTAAGTATTAGCTAAAGGTAAACTAAGTATAAATAGAATCTAGTAGCTAGTAGTTAGGAAAAGTAGAGGCCTACGGGATTAAAGGGAACTAGTAGTAAAACCTTAAACCCTTAAAGGAATTTAAGGATAATACCTAAACTTATAAGTTAAATAGCAAGATTAGTAGTTTAAGGCGTTAATAGATAGTAGAGTAATAAGGAACTATATCTTACTAATAATAGTTAAAAGGATAGGACTACCTTATAGACAGAAGGAGTACCCGTATTTATTAGTAATAATTTTAAAAGATTTAATAGCCTATAGAGGAGGTATTATTAATCTTAAAATAGGACCTATTTAGTTAACTATTAAAGGGAGATAAGTTAAGATGTCTTTTAATATATTACTATTAGGGAATAATAAAGCAGTACTAGGAATACCTTAGTTACAGGAATATAATCTAAAGATTAATTAGGTTATAGGTTAGGTTAATATTAAAGATACTTAATGCTATAGGATGCGATAATAAACTAAGCTAGTATAGTACTAAGTTAGAGTAATATATAAAGAAACCGAGAAAGGGTTAGATTATATACTAAAAAGATACTATAAATACGGTAAGAAACTATAGTTACTAGAAAGTAAAAAGCTATTAGAGTATATAGCATAGGACTATAAAATAGAGTTAAAACTAGAAATAAGTTTAAGGTTCTTTTTAATCTATAAACTTACTAAAGAAGAAGGTAGAGTATTAAAAGAGTTTATTTAGGAAAACTTACGTAAGGGATATATTAGACTATTACAGTTATTAGTAGGTTATCCAGTGTTATTTATACTAAAGAAAAATAGCAAACTAAGGCTATATATTAACTATAGATAGTTAAATAGCATTACTAGAAAGGATAAGTATCCTTTACCCTTAATTAGCGAAATTTAAAATAGGATAGGTAATACGCAAATCTTTATAAAGATAGATCTAAAATAGGCGTACTATTAGATTAGAATTAAGGAAGGCGATAAATAAAAAGCAGCCTTTAGGTTAAAGAAAGGACTATATAAACTATTAGTTATACAATTTAGGCTTATAAATGCACTAGTAACGTTTTAAAAGCGTATTAATAATATATTAGGAGAATACTTAGATGAATTTATTATAGTATACCTTAATAATATTATTATCTACTTAATAACTAAGGAAGAATATAGGGAATATATTAAATGGGTTTTAAAGAGACTATAAGAAGAATAGATGCTAGTAGTAATAAAAAAATTTAAGTTCTTTGCTAGGAAGACTAATTTTATTAAATTTATTATTAAATTAGGTAAGTTAAGTATGGACCTAAAGAAAATTAAAGCTATAGTGAATTAGTAAGAACTAGAGAATATTATACGGTTAAGATTATTTCTAGGGTTTTGCAATTACTATAAGAGGTTTATAGTATAATAGTTAAAAAATATTAAGCCATTTACTTAATTAATAAAGAAAGAGGAACTATAGATATGGGTAAATAAGTAAAAGAAGTTATTTAGAGAACTTAAGGAGCTATTTACCTAAGAACTAATCCTTAAAATCTATTAACTAGGTCTAGAGATAGTTATAAAAACGGATATATTAGACTTTATACTAGGGGTATACTTTATATAGAAATATAAAGATAGATGGCACCTAGTGGTATATTATAGTAGGAAGATAACACTACTAGAGTTAAACTATAATATCTATAATAAGGAGTTATTAGGTATAATTATAGTACTAAAGAAATAAAGAGCGTTCTTATAAGGAATAGAGAAACTATTTATAGTTAAAACGGACTATAAGAACCTAATAGGATTTTTAATAATAAAGGAACTTAACTAAAGATAGGTTAGATAGGCAGAGACACTTATAGACTACTATTTTAAGATTTAGTATATTAAGGGTACAGATAATATATAAGTAGATGCTTTAAGTAGAAAGGCTAAACTATAGAATAATAAGAAGCTATTAGGGGCTTTACTATAAAAGGATATAGACGGATTATAACGGAACCTTATAGTAAGTACTACAATGGGTCCTATTAATGGGCTAAGTATATAGGTAATGCGTAAAGTTAATAACGTAATAATAACTAGTGGAGTAGTTACCCAATAGATTAACTCCAATTATATTCTAAGAATTACTATAAGGAAAGAACTATCTAGGGTAAGGACTGTGGTCCTTTAAATATATAACCGTACTCCTAAGAAATCCTCCCTATACGTAAGGTATGCGTGCTCTATCTACTTTATTACGGATTATATAGATTATATAGATTATATAGATTATATTATATAACTTAGTTACTATTCCTCGTTATATAGCTCTACTAGCTCTATCCTAAACTATGCCTATATTAACTAACTAGCTTCTTCTAACTCCTTTCTAAGTAGTCGTAATATTGTACTTAAAGCGTCCGTAACACTATCTCCCTTTTCTTTATCTTTATCTTTAAAGATTCCTAATATCTCTAAGTTATTTACTAGAGGTATAATATCCGTCTAATTAATTTAGTTAATATTATTACTTATTATGCCTAAAGTAATTTCTCTTTCTTCTATAGTTTGACGTACTCGCACTATTACTGCTATACTATTACTAGGTAAAATAATACCGTCTCTATATTCTTGTTGTGTAAAAGAGGGATTAGTTTACGTTACGCTGGCAAGTCCTTTATTTTAGCAACCCTCTTTTTATTTAGAGTGCACTAAAGCGAATATTTGTTTATTTTATAATATTTACTTTATATCTAATACTAAATATACATATTCTATAACTCTTAATAGTCTATAAGTTCCCTAAGTAATTTGTTATAGGGTTTTATATTTAATCTACTGCTATAAAGCTTAATAGTAAGCTCTTAAGCGCCCTTAATAAACTATGGTGATTGTAAGAGGCGGAATAAGAGGCTGCGGCTACTTAACAGCGTGCTCTTAAAACTCGTCTTCTAGCTTCTGCTCGTCTTCTGCATCTTAAATAGGTTCGTAAAAAGGTGCGTTTTAAGGAGTAGAAACTTATAGAATAGGGTCTATAGAAACTTAGTGACGAAAGAATAGATTTTCTTTTAATAGCGAAGGAAATAACTCTAAGTAGCTCGGTAATCGCTCTTCCTAGGTCCCCCTTAGGTAACTTATTCTTTAGTAACTCTTCCTTATTAATATTGCCTAACCTTTTTCCTTCTAATACTTCTATACCTTTCTTATAGCGTTTCTTAAATTTTCTAATAGTTTCTAGGTAGTCTTATTATAGCCTATCTATTTAACCTTATACCATATTTTATTGTTAACGTTTTTATAACTAACAATCTTTAAAACTTACTACTTATCTTCTTCTTGTCCTTAATATATATCTACCTTATAAACTAATAGCTTAACATCTCTATATACTAGCTCTAGTATCGCAATATACTATACCAGGTAGATTTTTATTTTAGCTAGTAGGTTTAATCTAAACGTGACTAGTAAAATCCTTTAGCTAATTTTAAAAGGTCCTAGTCTAATATAGTCCAATTTCTTACTTAGTCGTCAACTCTTAAAATTTTTATATAGTAGCCACACTTTATCTCCCTCCTTAAGATCTAGTCCCTTAGATCTCTTAGCATTATAGTATTTTTTCATTCTTTACTATACTACCTTAGCTGTTTCCATAAGGTTCTTATAAAGATTTATTAATATCTCCATTCTTTATTTAGCTATGCTACTTATTTTCTTTACTTAGCGTAGCGATAGTAACGTTCTTAGCTTATATCCGTAATTTGCCTTAAATAGTAACGTACCTATTCCTTCTTATGGTGTTATATTATATATAAACTATATAACTAGTAATAGTAATACCTAATTATTCTGTGCGTAATTAATATAATATCTTAAATACTGTTCTAGTGTCTAATTTAGTCTTTCTATCTAGCCGTTTATCTGCAGATAATACGCAGTAGAAGTTACTGCTTAAACTCCTTATTCCGCTAAAAATACCTCCTAAAATGCTGCTATAAATCTTAGATCTCTATCCAATATAATTTTGCTTAGTACTCTATATCTTATAAATACTTCTCTAATATAGATTCTAGTAACATCTTCTACTAATATTTCTTCTATATAGGCTATAAAGTATCCCCACTTTGTAAGCTTATCTATTATTACTAAGATTATATTATAATCTTATCTGGTAATAGGATCTTTTAACTTTAGCAACTTTATAATAAAGTCTTATAATATAACCTCCTATAGTCTCTCTAGTATTTTAATAAGTTATAGCTCTCTGTACGGCTTATACCTTATTAGTTTATTTCTCTAGCAATCTAAACACTCTTTAGTAACCTTCCTAGCTATTCTCTAGATTCTATCAATAATATACTCCTCCTAGAGTCTCGATACTAAGCCTATAGCTCCATTATATCCTTAAGTTAACCCCTTATAGAATTCTTCTATAAAGTGCTCTGCTATACTTCTTAGGATATACTTTACTTCTTAGTTTTTATATATATCTAACTATAGGTCTTCTAGCTATGCTTCTAGAATCCTCTATATCTAAAAGTTTTTTAATATCTTATAGACCTTATCCGGTTCTTTCTAAGTTGCTATAATTTTTGGATAATTATACCTAATTAATCTATCTATATCTTTTCGCAATAAAGCCCCTAATGGCTTTTCATTATCTTATAGTTTAGCCTTTTAACTTAAAGCGTCTACTTACGTATTATCTGTACCCTTAGTATACTAAATCTTAAAATAGTATTTTGTAAGCATCTCTGCCCATTTAACCTATCTTTAGTTAAGTTCCTTTATTATTAGGAATCCTATTAGGTTTTTATAATCTATCTTAACCATAAATAGTTTCTCTATACCTTGCAAGAATGCTCTCTATTCCTTTAGTACTATAACTATACCTAATAACTCCTTGTTATAGATATTATAGTTTAGTTCTAGTAGTATTATCTTTTAACTATAGTATACCACTAGGTGCCATCTATCTAGATGCTTTTATATAAAGTATACTCCTAGTGCAAAGTCTAATACATCTATTTTAACAACCGTTTCTAGTCTTGGTTAATAGATCTTAAGAACTAGCTCCTAGGTAAATAACCTCTTAACTTCCTTAAATAGTTCTTATTATTCCTTTCCTTATACCTATAGTTCTTCTTTCTTTATTAATCGCGTAAATAGCTTAATATCCTTTAACCATTGCGCTATAAACCTTCTATAGTAATTGCAAAACCCTAAGAACGATCTTAGCTATATAACGTTCTCTAGTTCTTACTAATTCACTATAGCCTTAATCTTCTTTAGATCTATACTAAGTTAGCCTAGTTTAATAATAAATCCGACAAAATCTATCTTCCTAGTAAAGAACTCGTATTTCTTAATCGCTACTAGCATCTGTTCTTCTTATAGTCTCTTTAAGACCCATTTAACGTGTTCCCCGTGTTCTTCCTTAGTTATTAAGTAAATAATAATATCGTTAAGGTATACCATAACAAATTAATTTAAGTATTCTTCTAATACTTTGTTAATATGCTTCTAGAACGTTACTAGTGCGTTTATAAGCCCGAATTGTATAACTAATAGTTTATATAGTCCTTCCTTTAACCTAAAGGCTGCCTTCCATTTATTACCTTCCTTAATTTTAATTTAATAGTATGCCCATCTTAGATCTATCTTTATAAAGATTTGCGCGTTGCCTATCCTGTCTTAAATTTCGCTAATTAAGGGTAAAGGATACCTATCCTTTCTAGTAATGCTATTTAACTGCCTATAGTTAATACACAGCCTTAGTTTGCCATTCTTCTTTAGTATAAACAGTACTAGATAACCTGCTGACGACTACAATGGTCTAATATACCCTTTTCGTAAATTTTCTTAGATAAACTCTTTTAATGCTTTACCTTCTTCTTTAGTAAGCTTATAGATTAAAAAGAACCTTAGACTTATTCCTAGTTCTAATTCTATCTTATAGTCCCACGCTATATACTTTAACAGCTTTTTACTTTCTAGCGACCATAGTTTTTTGCTATATTTATAGTATCTCTTTAGTATATAATCTAACCCTTTCTTGGTTTCTTTATATATCGCTCCAACTTAGTACTATACTAACTTAGTTTATTATTACATCCTACGGCATTAAGTATCCCTAATATTAACTTAACCTATAATCTAATCGATCTTTAGATTATACTTCTATAACTAAGGTATTCCTAGTATCGCCTTATCCTTCCCTAATAGTAGGATATTGAAAAATATCTAGACTTGTCTCCCTTTAATAGTTAGCTAAATAGGTCCTATTTTAAGATTAATAATACTATCTCTATAGGCTATTAGATCTTCTAAAATTGTTACTAATAAATATAGGTGCTCCTTCCTTCTATATAGTAGTCCTATTCTTTTAACTACTGCTAGTAAGATATAGTTCCTCATTACTCTACTATCTATTAGTGCTTTAAACTGTTAATCTTACTACTTAACTTATAAATTTAGATATTGTCCTTAAATTCCTTTAAGGGTCTAAGGCTCTACTATAGGCTCCCTCTAGTCCCATAGGCCTCCTCTTTTCCTAACTATTAGCTACTAGATCCTATTTATACTTAGTCTACTTTTAGCTAATACTTAGTTCGCTTCTTTTCTTTAATATATTATAGATAGGTATTTTTTAGACATTCCCACTATTATTATCTATCTAGGCATTTTTCCGTAAGGAATCTTCCTAGTTAAAGTATTAAGTCCCCTTATTCTTAAACTTCTACTAGGTACTAACTATATATATACTTAGCGTTTTTATATTTTGCCTCGTCTGGTGCCTAATATATCCTTATTAGGTATTTCTAATTCTTATCTTTTAGTGCTTTATATATATTGTATATATTATCTATATACGCTATCCATAATAATATATAGTATACTTAGTATCTTAGGTTAACTCTTAGCTTATCTTCGCTTTTAAGTTTAAACCTATCTTATATTAATCTGAGCGTTATAACTTTATTTATAGGTACTAAGATTCGTCTTTTACTTCTCTAGTCCTCTAATTACTCCTTTAGATCCTTTAACGTTATTATTAAGGCTCCTTTAATATATGTTATAGCCTTCTCTATAATTAGGTGGTCTTAGATAACTTTCTTATCCAACTATATATAGAAATCTTCCCACTCGTTATTATGTCGCTGTCTATACCATCTTTAGTACAGTTCCTTAAGTGTATATACTCTATCCGTAAGGAAGTATCTTTTTATTACTATATTATAACAGCCTTTTATATATTATTCTTTAAACCTAGTTAGGATCCCTAAATCCTCTTCTTATTTTAGTTTGGTAAGCCACTTAGCTCTTAATATACCTGCTCTCGGCCTATTAGTAATTCTTTATATAGGTACTCTGTCCCTAGTACGACCTAGTATACTAGATCTTTTATTTAGTTTCTGCTCTTACTATAAGGTAATTCTCGCTTTAAATTCCTCCATAGTTTCTTTTTATTCGCGTCTTGCGAGTGGATCCTTAAAGTTATCTTACTTCTTAATCTCGTTAATAGTCCTTATTTATATATTAAAATCTTAATTCTATAGGATTCTTAATCCTAAGCTTGCTTCTGTCTTAAGCCGTACTCCTACCTTAGTCTAACTAGGCTTAGGTATTCTCATCTTGTCTTAAGAATCTTAAATCTTACTTATCTTATCTTAAGAATCTTATGCCTCTAGGAATTTCTATCTTAAGCTTATTTATATATTTCTAAACTAAGCTACTACCCTACTTTATCGGTTTTTATCTATCGTGGGTCCTTAGGTATACCTTATCTCGTCTTAAGAATCTTAGTCGTCTCTTATCTCATTTTAAGAATCTTAAGTCTTTAGCCTTTTGCCTTTATTAAGTGGTGAATTAGCACTAGCAGTTGTCTGCTTGCTTAATCTCCCTAAAATACTTTTCCTACCGTCTTATAAAGCAATGGATGCCGTATCTAACGGTGTTATAATGCCCGTTACTAAACCTTACTCTATAGCGGTCTTAGTCTCTACTTCTAATACTAATATCTTAAGATCTTCTTTCTTAATATCGCTGAATGGATTTTCCTTAAAGTCCCTTTCTAAGTACTATCTTACTAATACTATACTAAAAGTTGCTGCTAGATCTTTGTTATATTTATAGAGTCTATCTTACTCTTTATAGTCTTAAGTAGCTCTTAGTCTCTCTAAACTAGGTTCCTATAGCTAATAGCTTACGCCGTATTTAGCATCTTTATAAATCCGGCACGCGTTATTATAGCAAAATGTAAAGTAGTTAATTAAATAATCCTTTATTCCTTATAGTGCATTATTATTCCTCTATTTATATATGCCGTCTACTAGTTTAGTTCCCTTTATTATATAGTAATTTTAACTATCTTTGCAATCTCTAGTAAAATAACCCTATTTTCCGCAATTTATATAAGCTCCTTCCTTAAACCATTTTTCTTATTATAGAGTCCGCCTAAATATCTTCTGCTACTAAGATCCCTAATTTAGCCTTTACTCCCTAAACCTTTAATTACTTAATCCTTATCCTCTTAGTTTCTATAGTCTTTTACTCTATCTCTTATAGGTTTCTTTAGTACCGCTTAGGTCTATTAGCTCTGCGCCATACTATAGTTTCTAACTTAGCTTTGGTTAATGCGTGCTCTACGCCTTATATAACTATAGAACTCTATCCTAACCTCTTTTAGTCTACTCCCTTTAGTAGATCCTATTATTAATCTTTATCGCTTAATCTATTAAATCCCTTAGGGTTTCCGCATCTTCTATTAGGATAATTACGTCCTAAACTTTAGCCTTAAGTCCCTATTTATACTGTGCTATAAGCGCCTTATTATTCTACTTAACTTATATTGCTAGCGTTTAAAACTACGTTATATACTTAATTGTTAAGGTTCGTTATATAATATTTTAAAGCTTTCTTTCCGCCGTAGTTGTTGCCTCTAAGTCTCTAAATATCTATGTAAGTTATTCCGCGAATCTATCCTAACTTAAGAACATAAACCGCACTTCTTAATTTATAGTTGTTATTCCGTTAGCTTATATCTCTATAAGGTAAGATTTAAACTATTTAAGCGCCCTTTCTATTAAGAATAACCCTATATATGCTATTTAATCCATAGGTACTGCCAGCTTTACTCCTTCCTGTATTACCTTAAAGTGCATTTATATAAGGAATCCTTTAAGCTTTAATCGTTCCCCTAAGAATTGTTTAATTAATAGTAACTTAACCTTTACTGCGCCTATCCCGTTAACCCTATATTCCAGTGCTGTATTATTTACCATTAACTAGTTAATTATTTCCTATAATTGTCTAACCGTTACGGGTTGCTGTGAGTTAGTGTCCGCTATGCTAGTGTCCCCTCCTAACCTTAAAGTAGTTGCCGCCGTCAATAGCGTTATAGTAGCTGCTTTTAGTGGTATATTATTTAACTTTTAATACTATAACTAGGTAGTGATTATGTAACGGAACCTTATAGTAAGTACTATAATAGGTCCTATTAATAGGCTAGGTGTATAGGTAATGCGTAAAGTTAACAACGTAATAATAACTAGTGGAGTGGTTGCCTAATAGATTAACTCTAATTATATTCTGAGAATTACTATAAGGAAAGAACTATCTAGGGTAAGGACTATAGTCCTTTAAATACATAACCGTACTCCTAAGAAATCCTCCCTGTATGTAAGGTACGCGTACTCTGTCTGCTCTATTACGGATTATATAGATTATACAGATTATATAGATTACATTATATAACTTAGTTACCATTCCTCGTCACATAGCTCTACTAGCTCTATCCTAGACCGTGCCTGTATTAACCAACTAGCTTCTTCCGACTCCTCTCTAAGTAGTTATAACATTGTACTTAAAGCGTCCGTAACACGGATTAATTAGGTACAATTACCTAAAAATTATAGTAACTTAAGAAAACGAGTTAGATAGAATTTATAAGATACTAAAAAGCTTTTAAGCATAGAGAATTCTAGAAGTATAGTTAAAAGATTTACAGGTGGATATATACGAAAATTAAGAAGTAAAGTATATCCTAAAAAGTATAGTAGAGCATTTTATAGAAGATTTCTATAAAGGATTAACTTAAGAATATAATAGAGCTATAGGCTTAGTATTAAGACTCTAGGAGGATTATATTATTAATAGAATCTAAAGGATAGCTAGGAAGGTTACTAAGAAGTATCTATATTATTAAAGAAATAAACTAATAAGGTATAAGCTATATAGAGGGCTATAACCTATTAAAATACTAAAGAGACTATAGGAGGTTATATTATAGGACTTTATTATTAAGTTACTAAAATTAAGAGATCCTATTACTGGATAAGATTATAATATAATCTTAGTAATAATAGATAAGCTTATAAAGTAGGGATACTTTATAGCGTATATAAAGGAAATCTTAGTAGAAGATATTGCTAGAATCTATATTAAGGAAGTATTTATAAAATATAGAGTATTAAATAAAATTCTATCGGATAAAGATCTAAGATTTATAGTAGTATTTTTGGAGGTATTCTTAGCGGAATAAGGAATTAGAGTAGTAACTTTTACCGCATATTATTCCTAGACAGACGGTTAAATAAACAGACTAAATTAGACACTAGAGTAGTATTTAAGATATTATATTAATTATGTATAAAATAATTAGGTATTATTATTACTAGTTATATAGTTTATATATAATATAATACTATAGAAAGGAATAGGTACGTTACTATTTAAGGCGAATTACGGATATAAACTAAAAACATTATTATCGCTATATTAAGTAAAGAAAATAAGTAATATAGTTAAGTAAAGAATAAAGACATTAATAAATCTTTATAAAAACCTTACGGAAATAGTAAAAGTAGTATAATAAAGAATAAAAAGGTACTATAATGCTAAGAGATTTAAAGGACTAGATCTTAAGGAGGGAGATAAAGTATAGCTACTACATAAATTTTTTAAAAGTTAATAACTAAGTAAGAAGTTAAACTATATTAGACTAGGACCTTTTAAAATTATATAAGAGATTTTACTGGTTATATTTAAGTTAAACCTATTAGCTAAAATAAAAATCTACTTAGTATAGTATATTGTAATGCTAGAGCCAGTATATAAGAATATTAAGCTACTAGTCTATAAAGCAGATATATATAGAGGGTAAAAGGAAGATAAATAGTAAGTTTTAAAGATCGTTAGATATAAGGATATTAATAATAAAACGTAGTATAAAGTAAAGTGAATAGGCTATAATAAGACTACCTAGAAGTTACTAGAAAATTAAAAAAACGCTATAGAAAAGGTATAGGAGTATTAGAAGAGAATAGGTCAGGTAATATTAATAAGGAAGAATCGCTAAAGAATAAGTTACCTAAGGGGGACCTAGAAAGAGCGACTACTAAACTACTTAAAGTTGTTTCCGCCCTTATTAAAAAAAAAGTCCGTTCTCTTATTACCAGGTTCCTATAAACCTTATTTTATAAGTTTCTACTCCTTAAAATAAACCTTCTTATAAACCTTTTAAGATAAATTAGTTAAGTAAACGCAGCCAGATAAGAGTTAAGGGCCTATTATTAAGCATTGGTAGCTTCTTACTCCGCGTTATAAGACTAATAAAGTTTAGCTAGAGTAATTAAGAGCTTATTACTAAGCTTTATAGCAGTAAATTAAATATAAGACCCTATAATAAATTACTTAAGGGATTTAAAGACTATTAAGAGTAATAGGATGCGTATACTTAGCGTTAAAGATAGAGCGAATATCGCAAGACAAATAAATATTTACTTTAGTGCACTCTAAATAAAAGGACGGTTATTAGGATAAAGGATTTACCAGCGTAATATAGACTAACCCCTCTTTTATATAATAAAAACACGGAGATAGTATTATTTTACCTAGCGATAATATAATAGCAATAGTATAAGACTAGCGAGCTATAGAAGAAGGAAGCACTTTTAGTATAATAAGTAACAATGTTAACTAAATTAATTAGACGGATATTATACCTCTAGTAAATAACTTAGAGATATTAGGAATCTTTAAGGACGAAAATAAAGAGAAGGGAGATAGTATTATAGACGCTTTAAGTATAATATTATAACTACTTAGGGAAGAGTTAGAAG
>Ga0307515_10004432_pt1 | contig 29069 bp, 37 predicted proteins | sample 17_EM_MG_FD_194513 | JGI IMG/M metagenome (GOLD analysis project Ga0307515, IMG submission 194513) | Populus trichocarpa ectomycorrhiza microbial communities from riparian zone in the Pacific Northwest, United States - 17_EM | ecosystem: Host-associated > Plants > Roots > Unclassified | place... | reverse complement strand
GAATCGAACTCTCGACATCGTAGGGAGGTTGTTATAAGATTATCCTGAATATTCGGCCGAGGGAACGGGCCCTGGCGAGTCATTCGGCCTTCGAGCTGGAAAGAATCCGCGTAGTCCCCGCGTAGTCTCGTGCTTCTATTTGTTTACTATTTACTATTTACCCCCAAACCTGCACCACAACTTGCACCACAACCTCACCTGTGTTCTCCCTTTGGCCTTTTCCCCGCTCTCCACTCCAGCCGCCTTCGCCTTACCCATACAGTTCACAACCATGCCGATGCTGTATGTATCATCCGTTCTCCCTTGAGTTAGCCTCGTCTGCCCTCTGGCTTACCCGTAACTTGTTCCACCCAGTCTAGATCCATCCAAAAAGTACAAGCCGTATACCCCTCTTGACTTCCCTAATCGCACATGGCCTGCAAAGGTGGCAAAATCGCCCCCCATCTGGCTCTCTACGGATCTCCGTGACGGCAACCAGGCCCTGGCAAATCCCATGTCCGTCATTCAGAAGAATACCTTCTTTCAACAAATCGTAAAATGCGGTTTCAAGGAGGTTGAGATCGCATATCCAGCTGCCAGTGATACCGACTTCGGCTTTGTAAGGGGGCTCATTGCAAGTGGAAACGTCCCCGACGATGTGTGGCTCCAAGTTAAGTGTGCGATCGTCTAATATTGGCACGGGGCGCCTTCTACGACGCATAATCAGCGTTTCCACATCTTGAACAATGAGAACTGACATCTATGTGCGATAGGTGCTGACACCAGCGCGTGCCGATCTCATTCGAAGGACATTCGAATCCATCGCAGGAGCGAAGAAGGTCATCATTCACATGTACAACGCTGTCTGCTGTCTTTTCAGGGAGGTAGTATTCAAACATTCAGAGGAGCAGTCCATTGCTCTAGCTGTTGAACATACCAAACTCATCCGGGAGCTCACCGATGAGTACAGTGCAAAATATGGAACCCAATTCCGATATGAATACAGTCCGGAAACCTTCTCGCAGTGTGACCTGGACTTCTCCGTGCAGATATGCGAGGCTGTCAAGGCTGCTTGGGGAAAGCATGGCACCGAACTCCATGATCGCCTTATTATCAACCTTCCCGCGACAGTGGAGATAGGTCCCCCCAATTACTGGGCAGATCAAGTAAGCCCTCGTTTCTCGCACTTTGTTCACCAGTCTTAGCCAGTTGCCCTAGGTCGAGTACTTTTGTACGCACATCACCGAGCGAGAAAAAGTTATTATCAGCCTGCACAACCACAATGACCGGGGACAAGCAGTTGCAGCAGCCGAGCTTGGCGTCCTTGCTGGTGGAGACCGAATAGAAGGGTGCCTGTTCGGCAATGGCGAGCGTACAGGCAACGTCGACATCGTTACTCTCGCCCTCAATCTGTACACACAGGGGATACACCCTAAACTCGACTTCAGCGATATGCCAACGACAATCGACACTGTCGTATACTGTAACGATCTTCCCGTCCACCCTCGACATCCCTATGCAGGCGAGCTGGTATTCACTGCGTTCTCTGGCTCACATCAAGATGCTATTAAGAAGGGTTTCGAAGCACAAGATAAGCGGCACGCAGAGGCAAAGGCGAAGGGGGAGCCCCTCTACTGGGAGATGCCCTACCTTCCTGTCGACCCCGCCGACTTGGGCTGCAACTACGAGGCCGTTATTCGTGTTAACTCACAATCCGGCAAGGGAGGTATTGCATATCTCGTCAAACAAGCCCTTCAACTCGATATGCCGCGCAAGATGCAAATCGCGTTCTATCAAGTGGTTCAAGAGATGGCAGACCGCACAGGAAGGGAGATGACAGTAGAAGATATCACCACGTCGTTCTGCTCTACCTATCACTACGGGAAAGGACGGGAGGGACGTTTGGTTCTTCGTTCTTTCCGCTTCTTCCATAGTCGCAACCCTGAAACGCCTTCCACGCCACGAGTCGGCCAAGTCCTAGACGAGACCCGTCGGTTCGAAGGAAAAATCTCGGTCGATGGTACTGTTCGCATCCTTCGAGGCGAGGGTAACGGTCCTCTCTCTGCCCTGCTCGACGCACTTCAGACGCACCTCGACCTCAATTTCAGCGTTCGGGAGTACTCAGAGCACGCCATTGGCCAAGGCACTAATGTGCGAGCCGCCTCGTATGTCGAGCTCATCGAACCGTCGACAGGCAAGGCCTACTGGGGCGTTGGACTCGACCCGGACATCGCAGAATCGGGTCTGAAAGCTGTTATATCGGCGATCAATCTCGCTATTAAGGGTGGCCGGAAGCTGCCAGAGCACAAGGCCGGTATTGTCCCCGGGGACTTGAGCAAAGAGGTGCTAAAGTCTATGGGCCTCGAGATCCCCAAGTCCATGCAGCCAGTCCTCGTCGAAATCGTCCAGGCACAGGCCGATGTATCGATCGAACGCGTCAAGCAGCTCCTCGAGGCTGCGTTTGTGCACAATCGGCCGCTGCCAATCGTGCATGTTCACGTGGAGGGGGGTGGTGAGGTGCCTGTGAATTTCAAGCTGAAGAACTTCAACCTCAAAGCAAGGGAGGATGGCGCGCGAGTTTTTACGGGCACGATTGTGATCAATCGGAAAGCTGCTCCTTCGTCGTCGCCCAATGGTCAATCCGCGGTGAGTGGTACACAACCCGCGGAGATAGAAGAGGAGCGAACGCTCGTTGGAGAGGGCAACGGGCCCCTGTCCGCTCTACTCGCCGGTTTGCATCAGCACGTTGTGGAGCGTGTTAGTATCCGCGAGTTTGCAGGACACTCAATGGGAGGGGGCTCCGGTGTCCAGGCCGCGAGCTACGTCGAGCTCGTTATGGAGCCTCCACATGGTCCGAGGTGCACGTGGGGTTTGGCAAAAGATCAAGATATCACGGCGAGTGGTCTCAAGGCGGTTTTGCATGCCGCGAGCGGCTTGGGTCTCACTTTGGTAACGAGTCACTGAGGGCACGTGGAAACAAAATAAAAAGGGATGCACTGTTGTACATCCCCTTGTTCATCTTGCATAATCAATGCGTCAAAGTTCGGATGCCTATGATTAGCCTGCGACAGCGAGAATATCGACTACAATAAGGTAGACACAAAGCAGAATTTAATAAAGATATAACAGAGGGAAAATTTCCTAGATCGCCAGTGATCAGCACTGAGCAGTTAACCGTCGTGCAGCCTTAGAGGTTCCTGAAAGTTTAGAGGAACCCGCCTTTGCAGCTTGAGCAGCGGACAATTCACAATCGATTGACCACATGCCTGCCGCAAACTCCTGCTCATTGAGGGAGCCTTTTTTATTCGAATCGCACTCAGCCCAGATCTTCTGTAGACTGTCCTTGGGGAGCCTAGAGCACGACCAGATGAGGCGCACAACCGACCTGGGTAGTCGTTCCTCATCTGGTAGGGCAGAACTCCCTGCGGCGTCTGCCAGGACCTTCTCAAGACGTTCCAGGTCCTCCGCTCCATTTGTGGTCAGGTCAACGCTAACACCCCTCCAGCCGACAGCCCGCCTTGGTGGGGTGAGAGTACTATGCTCGAGCCTTGCGTTCGCAGCTTGTTCTCGCAGGCGTTGTTTTCTCATATTCGCGTCAAAAACGGCGCCGTAGCGGGTTTTTGCGGCTGGCGGTATTGGCAAACGACGACGCATGGCCGTAGATTGCCGCGAGAGAGTTGAGGGCGATGGACTTGATGACGTAGAATTGGTAGATATCAGAGAAGATCGCGAAGAGTGAGGGACGACTCTTGGGATGTCCTGCTTGTGCATTATATTTGGGCTAGCTATGGGACCTTATCAGACTGCGCAATGGAGGAGAGTTATCAAAACACACGCTTGTGGACAGTGTTGTGCCTTGAAGGAGGTGGTGGCGGGGGTTTGGACCGCACTGCGTAAGGCATGGGTGTTGTGGGCGTTAATGGAACGATCGAGGTGCCAGGTCGGGGCGGTAAAGCTGGTGCATGCGACGGACTAGGGGAGGTAGGAGGTCTGGTAGCCGGTTCGATAGCTGAGACTACCGAACGCGGTGTGGAGAGAGTCTCAAACGAGCCATCTAACTCTTCAACAGCGTCAGACAGTGATACAGAGTGAAAAGAGGACGTAGAATTTGCGTATGCGTGACCTTTCCCATTACGTGAAGGCGGGTATGAGCTGCCGGCTGTCAAGGATGGATGCGAAGTAGGGCTCAGTAGACTGGATGAGGAGGAAGAGGGTGCCGTGGACCTCAGAGGTCCTGGACTACTTGAAGAGGATGCACCAATGGTTTCGCCTGCTTTTCTTGGTGGTAACGGAGGGGGGAAGCCGTGTGGAGGCGAAACGTTTACAAAGTCGGAAACGGCAGATGCGGCAGGGGAAGGAGAACGAGATGCAACCGGCGCTATAGGTTGATGAGCCGCTAATGAAGACGATGCAGGCGGAGAGGACGAGTCTAGTATCGAGGGTGGGGCGTTTCGGCGCTGTTCGTCGTCGTCCACCAGCTTTACTGGTGGTTTTCTGGGTCGCGTGGCGACTGGTAACGATGAAGTCTGCGTCATGCTTTCAAATGCGCTGATCCTGGCGCGGATCGCAGGGGTGGCCATGGCTGAGGGTTGTGGAGGTTGGGGACAAACTAGATGGATCAACTTGAAGTATGGCAGGTTTTTCGCAAGACTTGTATGCAGTCGCTGGTAGGGTGTTTAGTTGATATTTCGGTACTATTTCAACACTGAAATTTGTGTGCCAGATTTTTGTCTCATCCCGATGGGCACCGAGGCTTCAGTCAGTCTGCAGTCTGAAGGCGTGGCCTCACGAGCTCTCTCCTAACAGATTGTGGCTACTAACAGGTTGGGCCGTATATAGCAAAGGTAGGCCTCATCCGCGCATTAGAGACTGAACGCCGACCTTGGTTGAAGTGCCAAAAGGTTCTCGAAAACAGTGGCTTGACGTACAATGTAAGTGAAGACTGCAAAAATATTGCCCCAGTGCCTAAGATCTCGTTTTTATGTAGATGCAGTAAGCACGACATCCAGCCAGTTGTCGAGGCCACACCACTTATTTTGAAATGCGAAGTGGCTACGGGACAAATCTTGGTACAGAACTCGACCGACTATTCTCGTATCACTACTGATGACGAAATACAGAAGGGCCATGGTCTCAAGTCTGTGAGGCCATCCAAGCGTGCCACAAAGCTGTTCACGAACAAGGCGCCCCACGGGTCGCCACCGATATACGGATAGGCACACGAATAGACAAGGCACACCCACCTGGTACTGGTAACGAGCACAAAGTTACACGAGTCCAAGAGATTTTGAAGCAGTGGGAAGTCGAAGAGGAAAGCAAATAACACATCCTTTTATCCTCTGGAGGACATGCATGATGACCTGGATTGTCCCTAGATATCACAGGTGTCATGAGGTGGGCCTGTGTAACAAGGGTGTCAAGTTGGGTTGAAGTGATTCGATCCCTTGTTCTGGACCCTTCCATCGTGAACGTGAGAAATCTCCGCGTTGATGCACATAAAGTATACGGTAAAAACAACATATCTTTTATTGCAACAAGTGAGATCATTTGACTTTGGGGTCACGCAGGTGAAAGGGACCGTACAGGGCGTGAATTTCCGAGCATGGACACAGAAACAAGCACAGAGACTCGGTACTATCACGGGATGGGTGATGAATACGCCAGATGGACATGTTATTGGGGAGGCGTTGGGCCCAATAGCAGATATCGGGACTCTGTGAGGGGTGCTGCATAACCACCCCAATAAACCCCGACACAAGAATGGACATTATTGACTGATCTAATTGTGTACAGAAAAGTCCTTTTGCGCAGAGGCCCTCGACACGCGCAGGTCACCGATCTCACAGTTGACGAGACGACAGTGGTAGATGGAAACGAGTTAGGATGGTCCATGGAACATTTTGAAATCCGCCGATGATCCCGTTAGTGCCTGTAAGTAAGTGATGAAGTAGATGAGGCGGTGTAAATTGACTGTGACGACCCCCAGAAAACAATGAACCTGTACGATTGCTTGCAGACAAGTTTCCGGCCGCGTATATATATATTCTGTTGTCTTCACATCCTCTTGTTTGCTGGATTTCCTTGTCGTTTGTCGATGGTCATTTACACAATCGTATCCCGAGATAGAGAGAATTATATTGACATGCCTCTCTGCCCGCAAACCACATGCAACGACATAACCGAAGATATCCATCACCTCATATTCACATGCTCACGCTACATTCACGAAAGATATCACCTCACGCGAAAAATCGGTAAAAAGGCATTCAACTCGACCAAGCTCTTGGACACCATCCCCCGCACACTCGACTTCCCTAACAAAATCGGACGATTTAGACATATATATAGCACCCGATAAGGGGAGATAACGGGGAAATTAGGGCACAGCGCTTTGCCTTCGGGCAATTGTTTGAAACACCAACCACGTAGTACTACATACCACCACGGGTGCTCTTCTAGGCCGCGTCTAATTCCTTCCGACAGGGAGCAACGGGTCTAGTAGAAGCATGGTTACATAACATATCCGACGAATCATGTAACATAGACTATTTATTAGCACGTAAAATTGGATTACCAAAATATATATATCAACGGGCGCCCCAGCGAGGAAATTCGTTTCATTGGTCTACGAAATTAAAGAGCTATTGTGAGTCGACGAGACAATTGAAGTATGCGTCGAACAGTGTAACCACTATATGCTAAGTCTGCACCCTGTTAGCCGCATCTCGCTGCTTCTTGTATAGCACCAAGCTGAGTCAGTCATGCTCTAGCTGCTTTGACACCCTCCGGCCACCGGATCTTGGGGTTCAGAAGAGCGGGATAGCGCACCACACCAGCTTCCCCACTCCACTCAAAATCGATAAGTTTAATGCAACCTTCTTCATCAGTGAGGATGTTTGGCCACCGGAGATCGCCGTGGGCGAGGTTCTGGTCATGGAGTATCTTCAGACCGTTTTCCAGCTGTGTTGTAGAACCTCATCGGAGAGCGGTGCCTTCAGATTGCACTTGTAGTACTTTGTGATGACAACGAACAAGCCCATGGAGTCTTCCCAGGAACAATACAGTAGTTCTGCAGCCATGTGGATCTTCTCCATGGTCTCATGTGCATTTTTGCCATATCTTTCTGTGAACTTGACGAAACATGATGGAGTCCATGGAGTCACCAGGGCTCATAACCTGTCGTTAATACCCTAGGGAAACGTAAGGCTCAGGGTTCGGGGGGAAACAACTGTATTATGTACCTAGGGAAACGTACTGGATACTCGACATAAGCAATAAAGTAACGTAACAAGAGAAGCGCGTACAGGCTCAGTGTTCGGGGGAAACTCCTGGGTCTGAAAGTCGCCAGCGGAGTTTGTCTTATATACAAATCGAGAGCGCATGTGAAAAGGCGGCAACACAAGAAACGCGCACAGTTCGGCGCGCGGCGCAGGCTAATATACTCCAACACATCCCCTCGCTGCGAGTCGAGCCGTGCGGACAAGAAAGACCAAAAGAATGTCAGTCCATCAAAACACTCCGATTCCCTTAAACAAGGTAAGGTGGCGAATATGCGGCAAAGACTTGCTCAGAAGACCATATCGGCCGTGGGGACGTAGTTGAGTATGGTCGGGGCATCCCTAGTCAGTTCCCGCGCATATTGGTATCGTATGTCGATATGCTTCGAGTGATCGTGGAACACCGGGTTCTTCGAAAGAGCAATGCTCCCCTGATTGTCGGTATTGACGACCACTGGACCTTGCACAGAGACATCTAGAACCTTCAGGAAATCCGCCATCCACGCCGATTCCTTCAACGCTTGGCAGTAACGGAAAATGAAACTCCCTTACTTTCTTATTCTATCTACTTCCACGGTAGGACTACTTATATAGTAATAATAGCCGAGCCACAACATGAAACCAGTATCAGAATGCGCGGAAGCGGGTCTACAACTCTGTACATAACCGATATTAAGGAACCGTGATTAAACCCAAACCGTACCTACTATGACGAGAACAACAATATTCCGACAGGCAGAGCGCCATATATGCGGCTTCTGTAGACGACAGAGCGACACACGATTGTTTCTTGGAACCAAGTATTCTCGCATAAGCGTTGGAACTATCGGATGGTATATGGAGGGAGGGGGGCCTTCGATTGTGGTCGGGCGTCCATTGAAGATGGCGTCAGGGCTTGTAGAGTTCTGGTTTAAAACAAGTTCTGAATTTTGAGCAGCCTTCGATGGAGCAGGATGGTTTATGTGGGGCTCTTCCACAGTCATTCCACGATCTGTGACAGAAATTGGTTAAAAAAGAGAAGGTGAACAGTTAATTACGATCATCAGGCTGGGGGCTTTCCTTCTCATTAGCATAATTAAGAATCACAATTCGAAGCTGCTGTTGGTAACCATTGATATAACTGAGCCTCATCTGATACAGAGCCCGCGCGGGTTACTAGGAAGGGCGAAATTATTTCAGCCATAAAAAGCTAGGGGGCTTTACTCACGAGGGATAAGTTGGGCAATAATTTGTTCTGGGAAAGGAGTGCCGAAGTCTTGTTCGAGAACGACAACGCACTCTCTCTTGATCTCGCGGGTAGTCGTGATTGTCTTAAGCATATCACGTACCCAAGTAATGAAATCCCTTTCCGTCTGCGATAGACTCCCAGGTTGAGAGGATTCGGGGTAATGTCGCGGCTATGGAACCTCACGCTCGGTGTTAGGGCCGGAGCACGGAGGGGGGCTTGACAGATCTTTCCCGACAGTATCACTATCGGGTGAGTGATGCCAACAGAAACAGGACGGAGGGGAACGCGAGGAGGGATGAGGCAGAACGGGCGTAGTGCTTGCCCAAAGTGATATTCTGACTGCAGTACCAGTATCGAAAGTACATGGGTTATATACTACAGGACTGTTGGAAATAGAAATCAAAGCGGTACCGGACTACTAGTAATAGCTGTCTGTCGAATACAATGAAGTAGACAACTGAAGGGAACGAACGTCAGTCAGAAGCCCGACAACAAGGTACGGGGGCGGATACGAGACACTTGAGGTGTCTGGTGGTCTGGGCTCATCGACAAGCCGGCGGGATGGAGCGCGGAGGAATCAATTGGGTCAGGCCCGGCGGTATGATGGTTGATTCGGTCGGACATCATTTGGAGGTTTCCTAAAACAGATTTAATAAAGATAGACTAACGCGGTCTCTTAGAAATTGGATAATATACCCCGTTTCCCATCTAGTGAGTAAAATAGGGCAGCCGGCTGGCTCAGCACCTAATGTCCCAATTGTACTCTCAGGAGAGTGAGTCCAGACACAACCTGTGTTCTAGTAGTACACTTCAAGCCCTGCCTCTAAGCCGCGCTGTGTGGTTGTATCTGTCAACAAACTTGAACTCCGCCATGTCCACACCAAGCAAACGTAGTATGAAGAGACCCAGGGAGACTAATGGGAGTGAAGTACCACCAAAGAGGAAAAAACACACACCTGATCTCCAGGTCCTCTATGACCAAGTCAAGGAGAAGTCTCACCTTCTCGATGAGGAACTCTTGGCATTACTCAAAATCCTCTCAACCTACGAGTTTGCTAATCACGGAAGGAATTACATTACTGCACTACGTGACATTCTTAGCACAATCACGACTACCCGCGAGGTCAAGGGAGAGTGGGTTGTCGATTTTGACCAAGATTTCAGCACCGTCTTCCCAGACGAAAGTATTGCCCAACTATTCCCTCGTGAGTGAAGCACACTACCTTTTTTTATGATTGAAATAATTTCGCCCTTCCTAGCAACCCAGGTTCTGTGTCGGATGAGACTCCGTAATGTCAATGATTACCAACAGCAGCTTAGCACTGCGATTCGTCATTATGTCAACGAGAAGGAGAACCCCCAGCCTGGTAATCGTAATCAACTGTTCACTGTCTCTTTTTTAACCAATTTCTGTTGCAGATCGCGGACTGACTGTGGAAGAAGTCCACCTAAACCATCTCGCTCCATCGAAGGCTGCTCAAAATTCAGAACTTGTTCTAAACCAGAACTCTACAAGCCCTGACGCCATCTTCAATGGACGCCCAACTACAATGGACGGTCCCCCGCTCTCCATATACCATCCGATATTTTCAACATTCATGCGAGAGTACTCGGTCCCAGTTGATCATGCGCGTATTAGTGAAGAGGATATGATCAGTGCCAGCAACCTTATGGCCAATGCCGCGAAATACTACAAGGAGGTCAGCGATCGTTTGTGTAACATTGGCCCTGACCTTGCACACTTCCTTGATATCCAGTGGGAAGCGGCCTTCATCAGTGCGGCCAGAAAATGGGTGCCCGATGGGAACACAAAGGTCACTTGTCCACTGTCCAAGAGAGGTATCCTATCGCCGGCCACCCTCTTCTTCCAGCTCAAAAAAGGCCATGCTGATCCTGTGGAACAGGCCCAGCATGACCACTTGCTCCTTTGCACCTCTCCTGAAGCAGGTGCTTTTGACCAGCTGAATGATAGACCGTCTGACCTGGTTTATAGATGGGACCACTCCGCGGACGAAGTTGCATGCCTGTTTTCCTTCTTGGGATTGCGGGACCTCATTTAAGTATTGCCGGTGCAATCTACCTTGATCGCGTGATTTCCAGACCACTCACTGGATACCTAACACTCGTACCCCCACTCCAGTCCTCTCAACTAGATGAGGGGTGTGCGAGCGAATGGGACCGACGCGCCAGGCATACCGCACACACTCTCCGTGTGCTCCGGAGATGCCTTGACGAGCTGGGGAGGGAGTACTCCAGCATGAAGGAACAAGACTTGCATGTTCTGAAGACGCCAACCGGCACACTTCCAGCGCCGCACTTCCGGAGCTTTACCTCTTCGAAAAATATCAAATACAAGCTCAAGTATCGCACCCATCTCTTGGACAAGCCGCACGAGTCGAGGTCCCTCTTCCTCGCTGAGGCGACCAGCGACTCCATGGACTCCATCATGTGTGTCGTCAAGTTCACAGAAAGATATGGCAAAAATGCGCATGAGACCATGGAGAAGATCCACATGGCTGCAGAACTACTTTATTGTTCCTGGGAAGACTCTGTGGGCTTGTTCGTTGTCATCACAAAGTACTACAAGTGCGATCTGAAGGCACCGCTCCCCGATAAGGTTCTGCGACGACTAGAAAACGGTCTGAAGACGCTCCATGACCATAGCCTCGTCCACGGTGATATCCGGCGGCCGAATATCCTCATTGATGAAGATGGTGGCATAAGACTTATCGATTTTGAGTGGAGTGGGGAAGTTGATGTGGTGCGTTACCCTGCTCTTCTGAACCCCGAAATCCCGTGGCCAGAGGGTGTCAAAGCAGGTGGCCTCATTCAGCCAGAGCACGACCGACTCAGCTTGGCGCTATATAAGGAGCAGCGAGATGCAGCTAACAGGGTACAGACCTAGCGTATAATTTATACACTGTTTAACGCATGTTTCAATTGTGTTGTCGACTCACAATAGCTCTATAATTCTGTAAACCAAAATGCCACGATTTTCCTCACTGAGACACCCATTGATCTGTATGGTGATTTTCTCCTCAGGTGTGCTGTGATGTTTATTCAGTTGCTCATGGCTCCTGGTACATGATGCCAAAACGCGATGGCAATTGATCTCGATGGATCTTCAAGTATTTGTCAGAAGCGATATTTGAGTGGATTCTCAGCTTCTTCTGTCCACAACTTGGCAGCTGGTAAATGGAATGAGTGCGCAGTGGTATTAGGAATTGACGGGCTGTGGCCACTCGATGAGGCAGATCTCACCCCACCACTTTGGTCATCAGTTATCGATTAGCCAGCATAATACACAACGGGTGGAGGTAGTTATTCCAGGGGTAAATAAAACGTGAATAGCCGAAAAAATCAGTTCCACTGTCACATAATCCATACTTTTTCCGTACTTTTCCAACAAAGGAACGACCCCACCTTCAAAGGAAGCACAAAGAAACGCTTCACCCTCCTTCACCAATCAAACAAGGTATCTGCACCCACCAAGCACTCGGGCCATGAGTCACCGAACAAACATCGCAGCACTCCTGAGGAGAAATTCACCATACATCTTAATGGGCGCCTCAGCGAGGAAATTCATTTCATTGGTCTACAAAATCAAAGAGCTATTGTGAGTCGACAAGACAATTGAAGTATGCGTCGAACAGTGTAACCACTATATGCTAAGTCTGCACCCTGCTAGCCGCATCTCGCTGCTTCTTGTATAGCATCAAGCTGAGTCGGTCATGCTCCATCTGAATGGGGTTACCTGCTTTGACACCCTCCGGCCACGGGATCTTGGGGTTCAGAAGAGGGGGATAGCGCACCACACCAGCTTCCCCACTCCACTCAAAATCGATAAGTTTAACGCAACCTTCTTCATCAGTGAGGATGTTTGGCCGCCGGAGATCACCGTGGACGAGCTTCTGGTCGTGGAGCGTCCTCAGACCATTTTCCAGCTGTTGCAGAACCTCATCGGAGAGCGGTGCCGCCAGGTCGCACTTGTAATACTTCGTAATGACAACGAACAGGCCTACGGAGTCTTCCCAGGCACAATATAGCAGTTCTGCGGCCATGTGGATCTTCTCCATAGTCTCATGCGCGTTTTTACCGTATCTTTCTGTGAACTTGACAACACACATGATGGAGGCCGTGGAGTCACTGGTCGCCTCAGCGAGGAAGAGGGTCCTCGACTCGTGTGGCTTGTTCAAGAGGTGTTCGCAGTATTTGAGGGTGTACTTGATACCTTTCGAAGATGTAAAGCTCCGGAAGTGAGGTGAAGGAAGAGTGCTGGTGGGCGTCTTAAAAACCCGCCAATCCTCTGCCTTCATGCTGGAGTACTCCCTCTCCAACTCGTCAAGGCACCTCCGGAGCACACGGAGAGTGTGTGCGGTATGCCTGGCGCGTCGGTCCCACTCGCTCGCACACCCCTCATCTAGATGAGAGGACTGGAGTGGGGGTACGAGTGTTAGGTATCCAGTGAGTGGTCTGGAAATCACGCGATCAAGGTAGATTGCACCGGCAATACTTAAATGAGGTCCCGCAATCCCAAGAAGGAAAACAGGCATGCAACTTCGTCCGCGGAGTGGTCCCATCTATAAACCAGGTCAGACGGTCTATCATTCAGCTGGTCAAAAGCACCTGCTTCAGGAGAGGTGCAAAGGAGCAAGTGGTCATGCTGGGCCTGTTCCACAGGATCAGCGTGACCATCCCCAACACTATTTCTGAGCTGAAAGAGGAGGGTGGCCGGTGATAGGATACCACTCTCAGACAGTGGACATGTGACCATTTTGCTCCCATCAGGCACCCATTTTCTGGCCTCACTAATGAAAGCCCTTTCCCACTGGATATCAAGGAAGTGTGTAAGAGCAGGGCCGATATTGCGCAAACGATCTCTTTCGTCCGTGTAGTATCCTGCAGACTTGGCCATGAGGTTGGAAGCACTGACGATGTCTTCTGCACTAATACTTGCAGGATCAACCGGGACCAAGTATTCTCGCATAAACATTGAAAATATCGGATGGTATATGGAGAGAGGGGGACCTTCGATTGTGGTTGGGCGTCCATTGAAGATGGCATCAGGGCTTGTAGAGTTCTGGTTTGCAACAAGTTCTGAATTTTGAGCAGCCTTCGATGGAGCAGGATGGTTTATGTGGAGCTCTTCCACATGATCTGTGACGGAAATTGGTTAAAGAGGAGAAGGTGAACAGTCAATTACGATTACCAGGCTGGGGGCTCTCCTTCTGATTGGCATAATTAATGATCACAATTCGAAGCTGCTGTTGGTGCTTATTGATGTAACCAAGTCTCATCTGATACAGAGCCTGGGTCACTAGGAAGGGCGAAATTATTTCAGCCATAAAAAAGCTAGGGTGCTTCACTCACTAGGGATAAATTGGGCAACAATTTGTTCTGGGAAAAGTGTGCCGAGGTCTTGTTCGAGAACGACAGCGCACTTTCTCCCGATCTCGTGGGTAGTCGTGATTGTCTTAAGCATATTACGTATGCCAGTAATGGAATCTCTTCCCTCTGTGGTAGACTCGCGGGTTGGGAGGATTTGCAATAATGCCTCGAGTTCCGCGTCGAGAAGTTGAGATATCTGCTTGACTTCATCATAGAGGAGCTGAAGATTAGATGGGTATTTCTTTCTCTTTGCTGGTGGTTCACTCCCATTGATCTCCCTGACTCGCTTCATATTGTGCGGATATGGCGGAGTTCAAGTTTGTTGACAGACACAGCGACACAGCGGGGCATAGAAGCAGGGCATGGAATGGGTATAAGTGTACTGCTAGAGCACAGGTCGTGTCCAGACTCACTCTCCTGAGAGCACAATCGGGACAGGCTTTCTCATTAGGTGCTGAGCCGGCCGGCTGGCCTGCACTAGGGGGATCAGGTATTCCAAGCGAAGGTAATGTTTGGAGAGTATGAGTTGGTCTCTGCCATGTTTGACGTGTAAGAAGTCGAAGGCTCTAGGAGGGAAATCACCAGCCACGCGTATGGGTACGTCGATCTGTGCATGGGTAGGGAAGAAAGGCACCGAAATGAATCGCACATAACCCGGGTAGCTAGTTTCAATAAGCCTTGTAAAGAGGCCCACTCAAGAAGGAACTATACACCAGTTCCTTGCTCAAAGCCTGGTGCCCCTCTACCAGTACACTTCCTTCCACCACGTCCCCCATCGTCATTACTTCCACAATCCTTTGCACCCCTCCTACCGAACTTCTTCCCAACACTCGAATCCTTCCCCAACTGTAGGATGGGAAAAGAAAGACTAGACCGGGGGACCCCCTAACCCTAGAAGGGTGCGTTGCTACTATGCTACCCGGCCAGTAAGTTGGAGGAATCATCAACTCCAACACCAGCCGACTACTCTCGCAAAACCAACTAGCCTCATGTTTCGCCTTTGAACACACGCAAAATGGAACCACCCCGTCTCGTCCCGATTATGTATCCAGAGTGGTAGTTTATCGTCGTCTGGGTCGACCATGTTCGTTGCTGCCAAGGCTTTGCGGGCAAAGAGCCTTTGGTTATTATTCTTGGAGAGCGTGGATAGGTGCGTTGAGTGTAGATGGGAGTGATGAATGGGGATCGTGGCGCGCTGGCAGCGGGGGCGTAGGTGCGTTCGAATGCGTGCTCACTCCCTGGATTGGCGGACGGGTGGTAGCGCCAACTTGGCTGGTATGTTATGTGCCGCCTGGGTGCTTAAGTAGTGCATTGTTTGCAGAGGAGGACCGGCTTGATCGTCGATGGACGTTCGAAATACCTAGGGGGCAGACTCGGGTGTCCCAGGCTTGAGTGAGAGTTACCGTCTCCCCTGGAACAGAAGACCTAGCCAGAATGTACTACAATACCACTAAAGTCACCCGAGTTTGCACGCCGGGCGGTGGGTATTCCCGGGGCTAGGCGACATAGGGTAAATGAGTGCTTGTATCCTTTCTGGATAAGGAGGAAGATCGCTCAGCCCTGGTTGCTGTACGCGGCCGAGGGTTGAAGAAATTGGGGGTTTCCGTGTATGTACAAGCGGCGGTTGTGCACCGATCAACAAACCGTGGACCATCGGGTGCTTCGTGAGATGGGACTGGGCCACACCCGAATTTTGGCCACGGAAATCTGGGAGAGGCCGAGCGGAGATTGCTGGAGAAGTCGCTGGGGTTGCACCGGTACGGCCGTACTCAAACGTTAGAAACTACTATGCGACGACCGCAATAGGAAATGCTTACAGTCTGCGGGTGGTAAACTATCGAGGAATAAGGGGAACACCGCCTCGGCATCCAACGCAGCAGAGCCACGACGCAGCATAGATTCACCGGTAGCGTCTCTTGTAACTGCCTTTTCAAGGGTGGTTCGATAACAGTATAGACATGCGAGTGCCTCCAACGTGGCCATTAGCGTGCGCGTCGAGTTGATTTTCTAATTTGGAAGTGCGACTACGTGCTCAAGGTGCAAGAAAAGAATCTCCGGACCGGTGGTACCATACTTCGTGTTGATACCTTTCGAGAGCTTGTCGAGTTCGCAGCGCGGTTCTGGACAGAAACTACCGGGACTTTGAGCGTCGCAAGGAATCCCTCACTCTCCACGTAAGAATTCAGTTCCTCGTTCCAGTCTTCACCAACTCGAAAGGAGGTGCCACACCCGGTTCTCTTCCTGGGATCGACGTAGCGATCTGGCTGTCCCATATGAATACCCCCCTTAAAGGCACTGTGAAGGCATGCCGGTGTAGCGTCAAACTGGATGACGTCAAGATCGCTGATAGTCGCTATGGCTAGAAGGCGTGGATATTCGAGGCCCATAATAGGCGAATATGACTTGTCATGACCAATAAAGGACTCCTGGTGGTTGCTACGAGTGACAGCTCTAGCCATGTACTTCCCGAAGACGCCATTCTGTAATTTCCAGCCGATTCTGCGAGTGCGTATGCCGGGCACGTGTTATACTGGCTCACAAATGTCGTGGGACTTGAAAGTTTGCATCTTCTTGACCATTGCTTCCATTCCCAACCTTCCCAACCTCGAAATGATAGCCTTTCTCACCACCTTCCTCATGACACGACATACGGCCTGGAGGATGCAAAAGTCCTCGTCGTGATGCTCGCCATGCATCTCTAGCATATGGAGATTGTGTCCATCATACACGTGTGCTCCATCCGTCTAGAGTGCGCCATTTGTGGAGTCTTGCCCACCTCACTAAGCTCTCACTCGGGTATATTCTCCACTCCATCCAGTCAGTTCTCGTCAACCATGTAGAGAGAGCTTCCAGCATGAGGGGGGAACGTTCGGGCCTTGATGTCCATCCTTAGATGTTCAATCTTCGGTGTTGAATCTCCTTTGCTAGTATCGTGAATTGTTTTGATCTCCTTAGGAGGGGGAATGAAGCGCTTGACATCGGCGTCAATAATCTCGTACACCTCTTGCATATCATTCGCATTTTTGTCGGCTAAATGCCAATTGTTGTAGTGCTCAGCCGGCTCCGCTTCCCCAACTCAATGGGTGGCAACGTAGTCACCCCACTCAGTGAGTTCATAGACGTGACTTTGCACATGCCCGTCTCCAGGGTCCTGCTGAGCCGCAACGGCCTGAACATAGTCGTCAGAGCAGCCAGACACGGTCTTGGTTCGGCTTGTATGTATTGTTCCATCCAGAGTACCGCCCTGATGTCATGGAGGCATCTCCTGGACCGTTACTGATGCAACAGCCCGTCTGTGAGAAAGTATGCTGGGACGACTCTCCTGCGTTGAAGAATGCTAATGAGGCCGGAAGGCTTTTGCGGGCTACATTGAGTTCTTTGGCGAGCTGGTGTCGGGAACCGCCTTACAATGTGGGCGGAGGGGGTGGAGGACGTGGAGCAGCTGGTGAAATGAAAGCAATTTGTCGCTCGCATTTCTCGGCCAAATTCTAAGCGGCAGAGTAGAGAGAATCAGGCTGAATAGCAGCCAGTCCATCGGGTGTTATAATAATGAATGTCCATCCATCTCTGGCTTCGTCACCAGAAGTGTCCTCGGGAAGAGCGAGTTGAGTTGGGAGACCCACGGGAGTATAACATTGAACAGCAATACCTTAGGTTTATTGAGCCCTCGACCCTTGTTACAGGTACAGTCATGCAGATTGTGCACAAGTAAGGCGGGCACACGCGGACATAGAAGGCCTTCGCGCGTCTGCTACTGGCAGTCCATCAAGGCGAAGCGGCGCTTCAAGCCTCCTTTTGGTGGTACCTGGAAGATTTAGTAAGTTGACATCACGACGGGGAACAACACGGGTACGATCAGCATTGCAGAAGATAACTCAGCAAGTGGCCGAGAGCCATTAGACTGTTGAGCTTGATAATGTGATATTCTATTCATCATGAGGGACGGAAAACCCTTGAAACTCAGGCTTTTCTCACATACCTTATTGGCCAGCTGAAAAAGTCGACCACAAAAAGTCGAGGGCAATGCAAAATCGTCAACGGGTCACGATGTGACTAGCGAGCCTTCATTCACTAAAAGAAATCAAACTAAAGTCTCAAGGTCAACTCAAAGCTTGTGTTTTCTTGAGGTCGGTAGAATCGAGGAACAGGACGTGGGTTTGTTTGGTCTCAAACTTGGAGTTGCGCGTCGCCTCCAGCCATGAACTCGTTTGCAAACCGATTCTCCGCCACTGAGGCGTACGATGAGGATGAGAACAGCTCTGTCTCGCCCGCGATGTGGGGCTCGCAAGGTGGCTTTGGGAACTTAGCCCCTGGTGCACCTCCCATCTTTAATATGCCAAACGTGCAGGACGTACGTGTTACTACCAGACTCACAACATCCGCTTCATGACGCTCATGCCACAATAATGTTCTTGCCTCTACGATAGCCCACATCATTCCTCCGCTTGCACACCGATGACCAGGCAGACCCCGACTGCAGAATCAAGATTGCACACGGTACAACGACCCTGGCATTCAAGTTTCGTGGTGGTATTATTGTAGCTGTCGATTCGCGGGCTACCGCTGGAAGTTATATTGGTTCGTCCTGTTCTTTCTCCACCTATGTACCCGATCTCACTTGCTTTCACGCAGCATCTGGAACAGTGAAGAAAGTCATTGAGATTAACAAGTACTTACTAGGAACCATGGCTGGTGGTGCAGGTACGCATGACGTTTGCGTGGTTGATACGAGCTGACGCGTTCGGCGCGTCGATAGCGGATTGTCAGTATTGGGAGACATATCTCGGCATGGAGTGCCGCCTATATGAGCTAAGGAACCGCGAGCGCATCTCCGTAGCTGCAGCAAGCAAATACCTCAGCAATCTTGTGTACTCCTACAAAGGCATGGGGCTCAGTATGGTAAGTCTTGTTGTCAGTGACAGCCAGGTACCTCCTAACGACGCTCTTATATAGGGTACCATGATATGTGGTTGGGACAAGACAGTAAGCCAGTCGGACGTTGACCGGGCAATTAGGCGTTTGACGATTTGACACAGGGGCCTGCGCTCTTTTACGTCGACTCCGACGGCACTCGACTGAAAGGCGATATGTTCTCTGTTGGCTCGGGGAGCATGTTTGCGTATGGAGTGCTCGATCAGGGGTACGACTGGGATCTCACCGACGAGGACGCACAAGAGCTGGGACGACGAAGCATCTATGCCGCGGGACACAGAGACGCGTTCTCTGGCAACACTATTAACTTATACCACGTGCGGGAGAACGGCTGGGAGTTCATCGGTTCGTTGTTTCCTTGTGATGGAGTGATGCGTTCTGATAGCCGGAATGAACAGGAAACTATGATGTAACGAAGATGCACTACGAGGGCCCTGGACCTGTGCCAGGGGCGCCTGGACACGGATATGGATATGATGTGCGCACCGCTGGGCTGACGTCGGCGTCTGCACCTGCGCCTGCGCCTGCGACTGTAATGCAGACTGTGTAAGGCTGACAGTTGTTAGAGGGGACCCGATAATCGAGTTTGAGTTGTTCGAGTTTGAGCGCCCGCAGTTTCAAGGGTTGGCTCTCCACTTCACCTGGCGGCCTTGCCTGGCTTGTATCTTGCCGGACGTCGCTCGTTGCCCAGCTCTTGTTCAACAGCATCATACTACTATAATCCTTAAATAATGACTACAACTCCCCCTCAATCCGCCCGACTTCGACTTCCGTCAACTTCTCAAAAGGCTGTCATCCAAATCGCAGGCGACGCCGACGCCAACGTTCCAGCTGACGCGCTCCCGTCGACAACAGCGACGACGAGCGCGACACAGCAATTCTACAAGCCAAGAGCACGAGCAAACTCGGGGGGTCAGCGGCGGACACGGACAGAGTCGCTGACGAGCCCAACTGGCCTGCCGCTTCCCCTACCAGGTTCAGCATCCGTCTCGCGCTCTCCCTCGTTCACAAAATCACCTCCAGCCGCAAGTGTGACGTCTGCAGCTCACTCGTTGACCCACGCAGGAAATATCGTCCCCCCATCGGCCTTTTATCGCCCTGGTCGTCCAAATAGCTCTATATCAAGAACGGAGCACGCCCCAGCTCAAGTTGTTTCCACACAATCGCCTTTATCCTCTGCTCCAAGGCTACCATCAACTCGCCTGACCACCACTCGCCCGTCCTCGGCCGTATCGGCGGCTTCGTCGCTTGGTGTTCCCATTGTCCCCTCGACTTCCGTTCATGCAAGAGAGCATGGTCTGATGATGCTACAACCACTGTCTCACGTCCATACCAGAGGTTCTGATGATGGTTCGGCGAGTGGGAATGACTCGACACCAGAAACGAAAAAACGGATCCACACACGAAGCGCAACCTCTCCCACCACCAGAGTCAAACCGAGCCGGGAGCAGCTCCTCCCCATTCGCGAGAAAGAACAAGCTGGAAGTTCGCAAGGAAAAGTTAGCCCTGCGCTGAATGGTGTTCGGGAGAGCCTGGAGAGAATGTTTCGGCGGACCACAAGCAGCGAACGAGACAGGGAAAGGTCCTACCTCGACGAGCATGACCGCTTACCGGTCACAACGGAGGACGTTCGTCATATACGAGCAGCTCCGGCGTCACCCGCTTCACCGCACTCGCTGCAACATGCCCCGGTCACGCACCGACAGACGGATTCCTCGAATTATCATGCCACCACTTCAACGACCCCCAGAGCTCCTACCCATACCACATACATCACTCCTCGTCCACCTGCCATGACTGTTCCGGTCCAACAGAAGAGTTACGGCCCCGAACGCAACTGGCAGGTATTTCCTTCGCGAAATACATTTTGCTTGCAGGGTCGTCTTTTGACAGGGGGGGACTCGCCATGGGCATTTCTTTTCTCATTGTCCCTTGTCTTCGGGATTGCCGGGGTTTGGTTCGGGACGACTTGTGTGTGGTGGTGGCAGAAAGAGAGTCCGGCAGTGGCCGCAGTTGGTATCTACATGTGTTTGCTGACCATCACCAGTATGCTGGCAACGGTGCGTCTTGACGATTGATTCGTCCGGTCCTGTCTCAGGTTGACCCTGGTCACAGGCGTTACGCGATCCGGGTATCTTGCCCCGTAATCTCGATCCGGACCCACCTTACGAGGCAAACTCTCCTTCGGATGGTGGACCGCGCGCACCCCTGCCGAGAGACTTGCGAGTCCGATCCGGAGCGTGAGCTAAATTTGCCAACCAAGGTGGATGGCCACTTGACTGACTAATCGCGCAGTGTTCGGGTCAAGTACTGCTCGACGTGCCTTACGTATCGTCCTCCACGGTCCAGTCATTGCAAATTAGTACGCTAACGGTTTCTTCTCTCATCGCTCGCTGAACTTCCTATCCAGTGCGACAATTGTGTAGAGGGCTGTGACCACCATTGCCCCTGGGTAAATAACTGTGTTGGACGCCGAAACTATACGGCCTTCTTCACCTTCCTCCTCGTCGCAGTAAGTTCTTCCTTTTCTGTCAAGGGCGGAGAGCTGATCGTCCTTGTGCAGAACCTCACGCTCCTTCTCGTTATTACAACATCTGCAATACATATATGGCTCCTCATCCGTCGCAATTTTGTACCTGACTTCCTTTCTGCTCTCAAGATGGCGCAGGGCAGTGCGGCTGCTTTCTGCATCAGCGTCGTCGTGATCGGCCCCGTCACCGCACTCTTCTTTTACCATGTGCGCCTAATGCTCCTTAACATCACTACCATTGAGCAAGTTCGCAACCAAGCGCATCGCTCCATAATTCCTGGCCCACTCCCACCCAACGCCTTCACCCTCGGCAAGTGGTACCGCAACCTTGCGTATTTGATGTGCCGCCCCGTCACATACTCGTGGATCGACGCCGATGCGTATGTCATGCATGATCAGCGACTGCCTAACCCAGGGTATGGCATGTCATGGAAAGACGAAGACCTGGACATAAGCAATGCGCATCGATCAGCGACCAGAGAAAGCGGTACTTGGCAAGACAGCTGAGGGCAACCCTTGTCTACTAGCAACCTTTCTGTCCCACCTCCATGATTCATTCTTTGCTGCACAGCCCACTTCGTTCGCTACACCTCTACTTCTCTATAGTATTATATCACCCTCGAGGTACCTCTTTCTATTCCGTATCTGATGCATCCGCAAGGTTCGTATTTGTGATTCTCACCTTTCTGATTGTTCGACAGTCGCATCTCCAAATCTCTGCATGCCCTTTGCATTCCCTCACAGTCTCAGAACCTCTGATCTCATCCCCTTTTGCTACCATACGTTAGGAAGCACCCTTGTCGTATCCGTAGACCGCCCACTGTATTATTGTCATATAACACCATGATTCAAGGATTTGGCTCGGGAATTATTCTCAAGTTGGCATGAGGGACATTATTGGAATATAAGTGGATTGCGAGATATGACTCAAGGACAAGATCAAGCTACACCATTGGTGGCCGTCCCCGATCGTAGATCTGTGCCAAAAGTCCAAGCACACCTCCATTGGAGAGCTCTTCAACCTCCGCCTCGTCAACAACATCCTTCCTCCTCCCTGTCCCTTCTTGACTGTCCAGGACGAGCCTGCCTCCACGCAATCTGACATCGTCGGCAAACGAATCACCCAACCGACTGACGAGCCCGCCATCCTCCGCACGCTCCTCTTCTTGGTTGACCATCTCTTCATGAAGCGACTCGGCTTGAAGTTCCGCGACGGCGCGGGGTCGGCTACCTGCTGTTCTCAGCTGTACGCTCCCGCCAATGCCAGTGGCCGGTCTCCCGGCGCTAGTGCTGGCCATACTTTGCTGTAGCGCTCGCTCGTAGAGCTGAGATCTTTCCGCAAGCGTCGAGCGGTGCAGAGGTGGGAGGGACGTGCTCGCTGAGCCATACCCGGCTCCGCGAGTCAGCGATTCCTGTCGCGAAAGACTGGCGGCTACTGGCTGGAGGTTTTGATGCAAGTTGGCTAAGCGGGAGAGATAAAGTGAGCCGGCAGGGTCCCGGGGGTTCCATTCGGGGTGAGCGGCTTTGAACGCCAGGAAGGATTTCTCCATTTTTCCGTCCTTGGACTGGAGCTTCTCATCCGCTTGCTCTGTCGGCGCTCCGAACTGTACCATCGATATGAATCAGCACATGGGTACGAGAAACAAGAAAGAAATACTCACGTTCACATTCCCGTGCCTCTTAAAGTCAAACACGGCAAAGCTGCACACATACCCCAGCCCATCCACATGCACAGTGAATTCCCTGAAGAAATCCGTAATAGCTGGCGCGCAATCGGGTAACGAGAACCACAGCACAAGCGGAGTTAGGACAACACTCAAAATTTCCTGTACAAAGATTGTCGCCTTCATCGCGAAGAGTTGTCCAAATTCCGCATGGACCTTGACAGAATGAAGGTTATCCTTCCACTCGGCGGGCATGTAGTGAGTATGGCGGATGGCTTCCCGCATGAGGATCTCAGGGTCGAAGACATTATGTGTGTCAGGGACCATACTCCGGGATACAGCGAGGATCGTAGCAAAGACGCCGATATAGAAGAGGACCGTTCGATGAGGTGTTATTTCGAAGTTCAGGAAGAGATCCGGGTCGACTAGTGAGGCGAGAAGGAGAACTGCGGCGAAAGAGCCGGCTATAAAGGCTATGAATCTGGCTCTAGGTGTTAAAGAGAGAGGGGTTAGAGAGGGAAGACGTACCGTGCGATGAGAGCAACATGTGCTTTGGGGAATTGGTCCAAGTACATATTTGCGGTAGGGTATGAGGTGTCGAGACGACGGTGGAAGAGGTGGGGGAGTTCGTTGAACTCACGGAACTTCCACTCCGCATAAGGCGAATACCGCCGACTACTAATTGCAGAGGGATCTGATTTTGCTTCCTGGAGGAGGGGTCAGCGATCCGTGAGTATTCGGATGAACGGATGCAAACCTCAAAATATCGGAAAAAGGAATATATCAATAGGTAAGGTACGAGAAATGGGACACACAAAGCGTTCACACATCCCATGAAGATGAACCGAGTCCGGAGTCTGTTGAAGAGTTAGAGGTACACTATGAGAACTCTCACAAGCTGTTCACCCTTTGACCAGGAGCTCGCGGTTCCGATCCTTCAAAAAAACTGTGCGCACCCTCCCACTTCGGTCAAATAGGTAGTCCATGAGACAAAACCGGAGATTCCATTCCAGAGCGCGTGTGAGGATGGTCCCTTGCTTCGACTCGTGATAAACGCCGAACAGGCCGAGGATCGTCTTCAAAGGTCTGGGCAGCGGTAGTCGAAGATCGAGGAGGTCCTTGTTGAACAAAGCAATGAGATAATTCTCCTGTCTCATGATCCTGTTGGCGACGTCATGCGCGTCTAGTTTTGCTGTGGGTGTTGTGTAGTCGGGGTCATCCTGGGCGGCTGATGACAATGCGGTGATGGGATTCTCGTCTCGAATGGCACCGATACGTCGAACGATTTCTGGCCACGAGATGGTTTGTATGTCTTCCTGAGGGTGACGCCATCAGGTATGAGAACGGAACAGATGACAGGCGCTTACATTCGGAATGTTAAGGAGGTGAGTGTAGAATCGGTACATCGCCATTAAACGAGGGATGCCCAGTAGGAAGGTGACTATCTGCCAGGCATAGAAAGCACCGAAGAGAGTGAAGAATATGAGAGTGAAACCCGAGAACCTGCAACGTGTAAGCTCAAGGGCGAATAGACAACGGGTGAATGCGCACTTAGAGACGCAGTTATCTATTACTACATCGGACAGACGACCATTGCCCTCCGCAGGAATGCGCTTGTAGTCGATACAACCAATGAGAAATGTCGAAAAGAAGATGACGAAGCCCACAGTGCTGTTGCAATGTCTCAATAGATTACTTCGTGTTGTGGATTACAAGCCACGTACAGGAGGTTTAGGCCGCGTGACAACACAATCGAATATACGCCACTTCCTCGGTAATATGCATACACCTAGATAGCTTGAGCTGGACAACATTACCCCGCAGTCTATGACACACCTCCTGAAGGTATTCATCCAAGTTGTACACGTTGACCCAACTCCACAACGCACGCTCATAGGAAGTCAAACTTGGCGCGGCCCTTTGGCTGCCCGAGAGCAACGGACTATCCTGATGGCCTTCTGATTCCTCGTCAAGGTCACCAGGTGTTGAGGGTGTTGATATGTTTGCCACTGGAAGAATGGGTTGCCTTGGGGTCCGAGTCTTAAATGCACGTCGTCCGGAGCGATGAGCCTTTAGCTTTGCAGATGGGGTTGCTTCTATCATCAAGCTCTGTGGGACTTCGTCATCCGATGAGTTTAGGTCGCCTCTATGCGGACGGGGCAGACTCGGGCCAAACGCGACGCGTCGTCCACCGTGTTGAGTGACCGAGGGGCGAAGGGGAATGGATGCGTGTAGTTGACTATCATCCTGTATATCCGTTTCTGAGCCATCGTCTGCCTCGAGGGTTGCCACTGCCTGGGCAAATCTTCCTGACCGATTGCTACTTGCGGTTGCGTTTGCGTTGAGGAAGCGAGAGTGCTGATGATTCGAGGGAGACAGTATTGGGTTGGGCGGTAAAGACATGCGGGTCCTGCTGCAGCCGCCAGACTGACCGTCCTTCTCACTGCAGACTGGGCGGGTCCAAGTTCACCTCTCCAATCTTGGACTTCCCCACGTCGGCCTCAATCCCCTGGCTAACAATGGCGCACCTCCCGAGGGAGTTATTTATCTCACTTGTCATGGATTCAGCGTCGGACTGGATGGCAGTTAGAGTCCCAATCATTGAGCTCATCCGCAGTGCGGCGGCTGTACATGGAGGGGCCAAGGTTTGTCTGCTAGCATGCAATGTACCCTGTCAACCACTCCTGAACACCACACGTATTTCTAGCCACGTATATCATACATCCTCTACTCCGCTGCGGACACGCGCCCATCACCTATTGACACAAGTACATTCTTTTGCAAAGGCGATCAGGCTCACCTCGCAATCCAATCCTTGCAAGTAGCCCCCAGAAACTATATTCGAGGGCGACTGGGATCGGCAGTCCTAGAAGGTTTAGTGCGCAGTATCGAGGTAAGACCTCTCACATACCCTCCATGCGCGGCTCAGACTAACTGCAAAAGCAGTTTTTTGATCAAACGATTGAAGAAGGGTCTTCTCCGGACTCATACAAATATATGGTTCTCGTTGCTAATAACCCCCCGGACGAATCAAAGGCGCCCATTCACAATAGCTCTGTGGAAATGGACAATATGGACTGGGACGGCCTCGATGGAGCCCTGAAGAAGGTGAGTAGTTTCTTTCTTACCAATATAGTCGTCTCAACTTGCGCAGCGCCATATCCATCCCTGCTTTTTCCTGCCACGGTCAATGCCCTTGGACAAAATTACGGAGTTGGCCAAGCGTTGCGGGGCAGAGAAATCTCAAGCCGATGCAAACAATCTATACGAGATCTATGTGAGCGGTCCGAAGAGTCAGCCTCCGGCAGTAACTCCACATCAACCAAACGCAACCCCCCAACCCCCACATGACTCACCTCGTAAGTACTCACCTCAAACAAGCTTTCTAATAGCGCGTGCTTATCTTCGCTGCCAGCTCCCAAAAGGAAGCGAGAACCCTCCCCTATGTCAAACTCAAAATTGCGAAAATTCAACCCACCTGTCGGCAAGACACCACCAAATCTAGACTCCTCACCGTCGAAGCCCCCTATTCCAGTCTCTGCTCCAATTCCTGTGCCACCACCTGCTCCCGTGGTCGTTCAACCACCACAGGTAACTGTTCCACCCAACGATAGCATCACCACTATGGAACAATATCAGGAAAAACTTGAGAACATAAAACTCAAGCTGTCAAATATGCCCCGCGACAGGCTCCAGCAGAATCTTGCACAGTTCAGAACGGCGTTGCATGGATTGGATGCGAGCATAGCCACAGGAAAGGTCCCAGCAGACCGCGTGACGCAACACCGTCTTGATCGACAAATACTCGCGGACGTTTTGAAGTGGTCTGTTGAGTTTTTGGAGTCCAACTCGTCCTCTGTCCCTGCGCCCCCTGCCTCCACCCTTTCGCAGGTACACTTAACCTTCTCACTGCCCAGTGCGCAAATTAACATCGTTTGCCCTTCTCAGCCTTCTCAGCCTTTAGCCTCAACTTCCCAGCCTCCGCAATTGCATAAACCACCACAAATTCCGTATCCAAGTACTACGGCGCCAGGTCAGAGTCAGCCTCCAAACCCACCGACGAACGTTCCTGCGACTCAAGCAGCGAATTCACAAACGGTTTGGCAAGGATGTGTACACCTCATTGGTGGTCGAAAGGCAGGCGATTCAGGTGAACCGGTCAGTCTCTTAGCTTACTGCACGGCCAAACGGGCCAAGGGACAGTTGTAAGTCGCAGCCTGCGCACAAATCTTCTGTATTTTCACGAGTTTCGAAACAGGACCTCGGCACCCTTCTCGGACCGAATGAACGTGATCACCGCCCGACAGGATGTTGAGTCCAAAGCCGTCGTGGAGTGGCTCAGCCACTTGGAACGAGCGCCGGACAATATCGTGTACTTGATAGATGGGACGCCTCCCCCGGAGATTTCTTCATCACCCTCGTATGTACCTTTTGCCGCCGTGCGGGGGATCTTCGAGGAATACAAGCTAGTACGCAGAGAATTGTATGCGCCAGGGTTTATTGTGACTGACCTATCTCTTAAGGTAGGTATCGGTAAACTACCAGATCAAGACGGCAATCAACCCGCATCCACAGTCGTATTGTTCGGTGTCCCTGCTTTCCAGAACGAGGTCTTGGGGGCTGCAATCTTCTTGAACCAGGACGCGAACCTTGAGAGTCTCCGGACTGGTCGACCTATCATCAACGGACCAGAGATCATCGAGAGGGCAAAGGCGCAGGGTCAGATCCTCACCCGCGGACCCCTCGCCACCCCCTTGAACCATCTCGCGGCACCGAGAAATCAAGGGCTTTCAAGCGTTCCCGGACTGGGTCAAGGTTCTCTTGGAGCTCCTCAGCTGATGGGGGGTGCATCACAGCAGCATAACTCGATGAACACGGGTCTACCCATGGGTCTACATCCAAATGCGGCTGCAATTCTAGCAAGACTGAGGGCCAGCGGTGTGACAAGCAACATACCTCCGAACCTTATGAATACCCTCCTGGCCAACGGGGGTGCGTTCCCGCCGGCGGGAGGGCAGCAGCTCGCGGCCCGGCCCACAAACCCTGGTTTAGGTTTGATACATGGTAATCCGAATCCCAGCCCTCCAACGAATCCCCCTCCAACGGGATTCAGCTTAGGACCACACCCGCTCTCTATGCTTGACGCGCAAAATATTCTTGCTGGGCTGAGAGAGGGCAGGGTATCGAGGGATAGTCTCCGGCCGGAGGTTCTTGCGTTCTTACAAAACCGAAGTACCATTCAGCGGAATCAGATGGCAGCCAATGGTATGGGTGGGACCATGGGAGGATTAGGAGGCGGCGCAGGTGGCACTGGAATGGGTGGAATGAACGGTCTTGGGGGGATGGGGGGGTTTGGTAGCAGCTAATATTATCCTTGATCTCCGTATAAACTCATGCAACTGCTCTCCACATTCCAAGTAACAGGTTGTACGACATTTCTATAATTTTGGCTCTCGCATAATACTAGAATTGTTGCTTGGCGAGATTCTCGTGTACACCTTTCACCGCATGATCGGCTGGCCTTGCGCTCGCTTCATATACGGCGATAATAGGCTGTTGGGAGAGCTGCAAGACACAGATATTCAAGAACATCGCATGTCTTCGGGGAGCAGTCATACCTTCGTGAAAGTACCTGTGAATCCCAAGAAGTAGACCCGCGTTTTGCGATCGTCATCGTCGTCTGCGTCAGGCGCATATATAAAAAGGGTTATGCATCGGACATTTGAGAATTTGGTAGGTCTAATAGCGCATAAGTACACAGGTATAAGCTTTCAATAGCACGAATAATATACTTTAGGGCGTATTCCCCCAGGTCGTTTGAGATCGGGATGTCGAGTTCTTGCGCACAAGGACGGTCCTTGGCATCGCCAAAATCCAAGGTGTCTTGATTAACAAACTTGAAAAATAGTTGTTTCGAGTCAGCTAGGAGGCGAGTAAGTGTTTCTTTCTCTTTCACTGACCACCTTCATTTTCCGTGGAACCGGGTCATCTTGACCAGTTTTGATGATTATGGACGCGATCTTCGCAGACGCGTCGATAAATGGGATCTGTATCATCACCTCCTCGTCCGC
>Ga0307515_10004431_pt1 | contig 29071 bp, 7 predicted proteins | sample 17_EM_MG_FD_194513 | JGI IMG/M metagenome (GOLD analysis project Ga0307515, IMG submission 194513) | Populus trichocarpa ectomycorrhiza microbial communities from riparian zone in the Pacific Northwest, United States - 17_EM | ecosystem: Host-associated > Plants > Roots > Unclassified | place... | reverse complement strand
TTCTTCTAGCCCTTTATAGGCCTGTATTAGGCTTTCTAGGGCCTTTTATAGGTATTGTTTAGGAGAAAGGGGAGGGAAAGATATACTGGGTATACCAGCCGTAAAAGTTATTAATTTTGTTATCTTTTTTGCAGGTTTTTGGTTTTCTTTTTCAGTAGAAAACTGAGGATGTCCTCTTTTTTCTCCTGTCCTAAATAGGCTAGGAGAAGGAGAAGGGGCAGAAAAAGTGAATGTAGTCGTAGACTCATTATCACTTATTTCTATAGGAGGTTTTTTTTTATGCCTATTAGACTTTGGCATCTTATAGGGGGGTTTCCTAGTTTTTTCTACCCTTATACCCTTTCTCCTTACTAATCCTACTAGAAGATTTCTGGGGAGATTAGGCTAAAAGGGAATAGAAAGACTAGCCCCTATTGGTATTAGTATTAGTGGTAGTAGTAGTGGTTTTGGTGTTCCTGTCCGTGCCTCGCTTATAAGCTAGGACCACCCCTAAAGAAAAATTTCTATTGGGATAAGGGGGTAAAATGACAAATAAATCCACCTCTAGCTCACTAGGTAGTAGGAATTAGGTCTTAAAAGTTGGAAAATCAATTGTTTTTGATGGTAAGATGGGTATGCGTAAGTTTTAGAGTGTGGCGCTACCTTTTAGTAAGGTTGCATGTGCGGTGAAGGTTTTTACCCGTAGACCCTACTTCGCCCTAAACTATTTAACCCTCCTACTAAAGATCTTATAGTATACGTCCTTAAAATAACTAATTAATTAATTAAATAGATTATAATTAATAAATACCTAAATAACAAGTTTATCTAAGAGACGCTTAAGCTAATATAAGATGGCATTAGACGCTCTAAAAAGATTTTTTTAAGTAAATGCGAAGCCCGCGGAAACCGCTTATATTACTAAAACCGCCTAGTTATCCCTAATTATAATAAGCTTAAGCTTAAACTCCTTAAACACGTATATAATCTACCTATCGCCGGCTACCCGGGCCAAGGAAAGACCCTAAAACTACCTTAATAGGAGTATTATTGGCCGAATATATATAATATAATATAAAGGTACGTCTTTAGCTACTATACCTACCGATAAGCTAAAGCCTCGTATAAGACATATAATAGTCTTTTAAAGCCGCTGCCTGTTCCAGACCGAAAATAAAAAAATATCTTAATTAACTTTATTATCAACCTTCCTAAGAGTAGAGGCTGTATAAACATTATAGTAGTTATAGACTAACTATCTAAAATAAGATACTTAATCGCCTACCCTAATATATTAACGCTTACCGTCGCCTAACTATTCCTAGATTATATATAGAAACTCCACGGAATCCCTAAAACAATTATCTCCAATAAAAATAGCCTGTTTATCTCGGCATTCTGGAAAGAACTAACTACTTAACTTCGTATTAAAGCACTATTATCTACTACGTATTACCTAAAAACGGATAGCTAAATAAAACGCGTAAATGCTATAATAGAATAGTATATTTAGATATACACGTTATATTTATAAAACGACTAGATTAACTGGCTCGCATTTACTAAGTTTACTATAAATAATTCCGTCTTAAAAACTACGAAAGTCTCCCTATTCCTAGCCAATTACGGCTAGTACTTACGAATAGGTTTTAAACCCTTTAGTAATATTCTTTACCCCGCTTATTACGCCTTATAAGTTATAGAAGTAAATAAATTTATAAAGAAAATAGAGGAACTATAATAGTTCTTTACTAATAAGATAATATGGGCTTAATCTGTCTATAAAGGCGCAGCAAATAAGAAATAAACCCTAGCACCAGCCTACTAAATTAGTAATTTTGTTTGGCTAAATACAAGAAATCTAAACACGAAATAACCTACTAAGAAACTTAATTAAAAGAACGCTGGCCCTTATAAGGTTAAAAAGGTTATCTTTCCTTATGCCTACTAACTAAAGCTCCCTAATACGGTTAAAATCCACCCCGTATTTTATACGTCAGTCCTCTGCCCTATTACCCCCATATTAGACGCCCTGCCTAGACGGATATAAAACCCTCCCCTACTAGTTAAAGTAGATGGTGAGAATAAGTACTTTATTAAAAGAATTAATAATATTAAGTATAATAAACGGAAACGCCAATATATGTATTTTACAAAATAGAGAGGCTTTATTAAGTTTTTATAGGAACCTACTAACTTTATAGGACTTATATAAGCCGCAGAAGACTTTTATAAACTCTACCTAGAACTACCACAGCCCCATCTCGCAAAAGCTCGAGTTTAAAGGGGGGGTACTATTATGGGACACTCCCGTAATACCTTATACACATTTACCTATTTCTACTAACTTAGCAATTAAAAACTAACCGCGAAATAGCAATTTAACGGCAATCTAATGGCAATCTAACGGCAATCTACGGTGTTCTGCTATATTCTACCAAGTTCTACTAAATTCTATTAAGTTCTGCTGGACTATAACCTAAACGCTATTCTGCCTATATACGTATTAACTAAGCAACCAAGTTAACAATATATACCCTTTCTTTCTATTTTCCTACCTTTTTTCCTAACGTAACATCTTAACCTCCTTACACAGTTTATATATATAGCTTAATAATATCTACCTTACTATATATTAGTGTTGCTTATACTTACTCCGTAATAAAGACCAGATTAAAAACCCTATAGTAAGACGCTTTAATAACGCTATAATATACTATATAGCTATTATAAAGGAGAATTAGAGGTTTAACGTCTTTCTAGCCCGTATATATAGCTTAAAGGACCTCTTCTCTTATACCCCTTTTGTCAATCCTAAATAATAGGTAGACTTTTAGTTCTTATATCTCCTAGCCTACCTATAAGCAGAGCTCTTCCGTTAGAACTTTGCCTAATAGGGAAGAACTGCTAAAGACCTCTTTAATAAAATCTACTATATAGAGTAATTGCTTAATACTATAAAGCTTACGGAAGATCGCGTAAGTAGTAGCGGCAAATTATCGCGTATAAAGCGTGGTCGCAGTATAAGCTTTATAGAGTTAGGCTTAGGGAACAGAACCTAAAAAGGGCGACGCTTTAAGTAAACTTTTAGGGAGACTACCTAAAAGCTAGATGGCTTAGGGGACCCCCTAAACGCTAGTGCTACGTACGTAAGTTAAAGGACTGTAGGCGGCTACTATAAGGAACACTAAAGGCAGGCCAATAAAGAAAAGTTAGCTCGGCCTTTAGAAAACCTAAAGCCCTAGTAGCGTATCTCTTTTAACTGTAACTAGGGCCTAATATAGAGGGAGAGAAGAAATGAATTATGGTATATATTGTAATAGATACGCCCTAGGGCGAAGTCCGTTTACGTACTTTATATAATAATAGGTGCCAAATTAACCTTATTAATTAAGATATCGTCTATAGGTTTAACCTACCTATATACTATACGCTATATTTACGTAAACCTATTATATGTTTCCTTAATAGCAACTAGATAATAATTTAGGATGCCTATAATCTAACGGTTACTACTAGCAACTCCTAGGGTACCCCTTGCACTATTAGCCCGCAGACTTTTTAGGGCGGCTTATTTAATGGTTATAATATAGTTTTAGAATAGGATTAGCTCGCGAAAGCAAATCTATTAATTAGCTTCCGTTTTAGATAGTTTATCTAAAGTACTTTAAACCCTAAACGCCTCTAGATAGTCACCCTTAACGCTCTCCTAGCAGATATTAAGGCTAGTAAAATAGTCTATTCGCTATAGCCAAAAGACCCCTTTTCTACGCCGGTTATAAATATAATAGAGGACCAATTATTACTGGTAGTAAGTACTTATATAGACCCTCCGGACGTAGAGACACTAGTTATAAATATAGTAAAGGACCTGCCGTCACTAGCAGCGAGTACCTATAAAGACCCTCTAGTGCTAGCGCAGATTACCTATATATAAGGGGGAGGTAATTAAAACCCTAAAACTATTAAATATACTATAGCGGAGCTATATACACTCTTAGTATAAGTATACATATAAAACGTATGTTGGCTACACCCTTCTCTTTACTAGCTCCTAGAAGTACACTACTATATAATAGTCGCCTTAACCTCCGTGGCCCCTAGCCTACTAAATATATATAAGGAGGAAATTAATATCTTCTTTAATAAGCTAGTAGGTATACTACTGCAGAACTCTAAGTATAACTATATAATTGACTTAAAAAAAGGCAAAACGCTACTATAAATACCCCTCTACAACCTCTTATAGAAAGAGTTATAGATCTTATAAGAGTACCTAGATAGTACTCTTAAAAAGGGCTAGATTAGGCCTAGTAAATTACCTACTAGAGCGCCTATCCTCTTCGTGCTAAAAGTAGACAGTATAATGCAGCTATATATTGGCTATAGACGTATAAATAAGATTATAATTAAGAACCGGTACCACCTATTACTAGTTAGCGAACTCTTTAATAGGCTTAGCTATATAAAGATATTTATAAAGCTAGATCTTTATAATACGTACTATATATAAGGTAAGGATATAGATAGGGAGTCTAATGATAGAACAATAGGGTATATTGTACAGTAGACAAATCCTTAAGGGAAAGGAGGCGTCTAAGGTGCGAGGTAAGGAAGGGATTTCCCTAGGCACGTGTAGCGCATGTGCCTCATAGGCGAGTTGCATGCAAGTCGCCTGTGCCTCGCAGCTATATAACTATCTACTTAGGTTTTCACCTGACAATGCCCCCCCTTTAAAAAGGGTCGTCCCCGATCCTTTATATACTTAAACCTCGATAAAACCCTATAAAAAACCTTAATAAGGAAAACATTTAGAGGGGAAAGAGTGTCTTAATTTTGCGTATAGAGAGATAGGTAGTATACTTATGGCGCGAAGATATTAAGGAACTTTGACCGCCGGTTAAAGTTATCTAATTAGTTAGATTTGGCTGGCTAAGACTTCCCTGCATTTTACCGAGCTAATAGCGATTTTATATGCCCAGTATAGAAAATCCTAATTAGTCCGTTTAATAGGTAGAGCTAATAGCTTAATACTGTTGCCTAAATTTGGTAGATAAGAAATATTCCAAAAACTCGCTTATATAGGTAGGTCGCTAATACCTTGCGGGTAGGTTATAGGTTACTTGCATACAGCCAGATTTAGGACGGTAAGGCTATATACCCGTTAAACCCGCCGTTAACCCTTACTTTAGCCTTGCGCTATATAGGTATAGCGCCGTATATACTTCGCGGGTAGGTTATAGGTTACTTATATACAGCCAATTTAGGACGGTAAGGCTATATGCCTATTAAACCCGCCGCTAACCTATACTTTAGCCTTACGCGTTATCTGTATAGCATATACGTAAAATAGTATAAGTTATTAGTGCAGGTTACTACTAGGAGGTTACTAGCGGGTTAAAGACCCTAGTTAAAGAACCCTAGTTATAAACGGACCTATCTAGTATAAATTGTTAGTATAAGTTACTACTAGTAGGTTACTAGTGGGTTAAAGACCCTAGTTAAAGGACTTTGGTTATAGACGGACCTATTACCTAACGTATAAATAGTCTGTAAAGGTAGTATAGAGTGATGGACTAGGTCTAGGGAGAGTACTTTTAATTGCTTTGGGGTCACCAGCGGTGCGCCTATAAGTCGCCTACGAGTCACTAGCATAGCCGGGTTACGTTAGAGTGTGGCCTACGTAGGATATTAATAAATTAAGCTTCACCCCGTATATATACTGCAACTCTTACTATAAGCGTTAGCTTACTCCTTAATCCCTTAAAACGTCCTCTGCCTTTCTTTAATATAGGCTATATCTTAGCAGCAGCGCTTACTTTTCGCTTACGCTTTAGCTATAAGGCTAAGTAGTAGCACACTAGTTTTGTGAAACGGTCTATAAGGATAAGGAGGTGTCTTAGCCTTAGGGAGATCCGTAACAGTTAAGTAAGTAATACTACTAGGCTTATATGGGGGCCTTAGGGGCTGCAGCTTACTATAAGGTGTATAGCGGCGCAATTTAAGCGTTAGTAGGTATTGTAGTACCTAGGTATTTACGGAGGTCCTTAGTAAAGCCAGACCTTATTATACCTTAGGAGTCCTTAAGTATTACTAGTAAGAGCTCGCCCCTAGGTAGTTACGCGTAGAGTGTGTAAAGGCGTCCCTTATACTCTATAGATGGATTAGTAACTTAGGGGTATTCTATAAGCCGTTTTAGCTAAGGTAGCTACTATTACTACTTATTATAGCATAAAGCTCTATATAAAGCTAGTGCTAGTAAGGTAACTTATAGGGTTATTACGGGGGACCATCGCCTAGGCTAAGGGTCTAGCGCTATAGGTTGGTTAAAGTTTTAGTAAGAATAGTAAGACGCTCTAGTCCACTAGCGCTAGGTTGTTGGTATAGTAGCACTAAGGCCGCCTATAAGGCCTATAACCCGTAACTTTTTAATATAGTATAGGTATAGACGTAGTTGGGTTATAATGTAACTATATAAAGTATATATTTAGGGGTATGCGGTGTCTGAGCCTTCTGCCTATACTAATGTTGGGTCGCAATATCCTACGCATAATATGCGTTTAGGGTATACGTTATTCTAATCTTATTCTAATATCGGGTCGCGATATCTTACGTATAATGCGTTTAGGGTATATATTATCCTAGTCTTCTTATCTAACGTTAGGTCGCGATGTCCTATATATAATATATATTTAGGGTATATAGTATCCTAGTCTTAGGTGGCTTAGTATTAAGGTTAATTTAGCACTATAATGCGTTCCTCTTTTCCCTTTATATTAGGCCCTAGTTGCAGCTAAGAGGTACGCCATTAGGGCCTTAGGTTTTCCGAAAGCTACGTTTATTTAGCGATTTGCATTTATAGCGCTGGCGTCTAAGGGGTCCTTAGAGCCGTCCGGCTGTTAAGTAGTCTCTCTTAAAGTTTAGTTAGGAAAGTGTCACCTTTCTAGGGTTCTATTCTCTAAACTTAACCCTACGGAGCCTATACTATAACCGCGCTTTAAACGCAAGGATCTGCCGCTGCTAGCTACGCAGTTTTCTGTAAGCTTTATAGTGTAAAGCAGTTACTCTACACGGCGGGTTTCTATAAAGAGGTTTTTAGTGGTTCTTACCCGTATAGCGAAGTTCTGGCGGAAGAGCTCTGCTTATAGGTAGGTTAGAAGGCATAAGAACTAAAAGTTTACCTCTTAATTAGGATTAACAAAAGGGGTATATAAGAAGAGGTCCTCTAAGCTATATATACGGGCTAAAAAGGTATTAAACTTCTAGTTCTCCTTTATTATAGTTATATAGTATATAGTAGCATTTTTAAAGCGTCTTACTATAGGGTTCTTAATCTGGTCTTAGACCATAGTCTTAAGTTCGTCCTATAGTAGAGGACCTTTATCTTTAGCGCCTAGACGGGAATACACTAGTTAGGTAACTATCTTCTCTTTTATAAAACCTTTAATGGCCTAGCGCGTACATTACTTGCAGTTATAGTTAGCGTCATAGATCTTAAATTAATTCTTAATTATAGTAATTCACCGGTCGAACTTCTATTAAGTAGTGCTACTAATATTAGGCGGTGACTTCTTAACCAGGGCGTTAAGATTTATTTATTATATGCGTTCGCTGCATAACTTATACTCTTCGCTAGAGAGATAACGGGAGGGCTTCATTAAATCGATAATACTCCGTAAGTTGGCTATTTTATTAGCCAGCTCATCTAGCTCCTTTAGGTTAGTAGTATTCGGTAAGACGCTAGTAACCTTACTAAGCTTTTATTAAGCCTAGGTATATAAGTTAAACTAATCCCTAGTGTTTATAGATGTCTAATCTTAAGATTTGGAAGGTGGCTTAGATTCTACTAGTATGCTCCTAGCGTTTTCGTCTACACTAGATGCTGAGGCGCTTTGCCGTTATATTACAGGCGTATTGCCGTTAAGTATAGGCATTAATCTTATTTTTAGAGGTATTGTAGATCGTAGGAAATTAAACTGGCTATCCTCCTAAGGGGATTAGTAAGGATTTAAATATAAGGTAAGGATGTGGATAGGGAGTCTAATAATAGAATAATAGGGTATATTATACAGTAGACAAATCCTTAAGGGAAAGGAGGCGTCTGAGGTGCGAGGTAAGGAAGGGATTTCCCTTGGTATGTGCAGCGCACGTACCTTACAGGCGAGTCGCATGCGAGTCGCCTGTGCCTCGCAGCTATATAACTATCTATTTAGGTTTTTACCTAATATATAGGATTTATATTAAAAAGGGAGACAAATAGAAGACCGTATTTAAAACACGCTATAGTTACTTCGAGTACCTAGTAATGCCCTTTAGTCTTACTAACGCCCCTATAACGTTTTAAAGCTATATTTATAAAGCTCTAGGAACCTTAGTAAATACTATCTATATAGTTTACCTAGATAATATTTTTATCTACTTAAATAATAAGGACAAGTACGTTAAGTACGTTAAGTAGGTACTGCCATAGCTTTACGCTTAGGGCCTATACGCTAAATTATTAAAAAAAAATTTATACTAACGTTAAGTTTCTAGGCTTTATTATTACCCCTAGGGGTATTATAATAGACCTTAACCGCGTAAAAGCTATTAAGGAATGGCCTACGCCTAAGTCCTATAGGGATATCTAGGTTTTCCTTAGCTTTGCTAACTTCTATAGGCGATTTATCTAAAACTACTTAGATACCGCATACCCCCTATACGTATATCTTGTATAGGCATATCGCAACCCAACGTTAGATAGAGAGAAGAAGTAAAAGCATAAGTTAAAAGGGCCTATTAAATGGTACTAACCTTAGTCCTAGCCTAATAATGTGTAGTAGGCGTTCTGTAAGCTACGCGCTGCGTTTATATAGGCTCCTTTACTTCGCCACTTTAACCCTAATTTACCCCTAATAGTAATTACTAACGCTTCCGACTATACCTATAGCGGTATACTTTTATAGCCTTTAGGGTAGAGGGATTAACTCTACTAGTACTTAATCGCCTACTATAATTAGAAGCTTACTAGCCTAGAAGTATAGTATAATACGCATAATAAAGAACTACTCGCTATAGTATAATACTTTAAGATATAGCGCTATTACCTTAAATACACCGCGTATGTAACATGTATACTCTATAATTATAACAATCTTAAATACTTTATAACTACTAAGAGCTTATTTACTTGCTAGGCCAAGTACGCTAAAAAACTAGCTAAGTTTAATTTTAAGATTAAATATAAGCTAGGTAAAGCAAATCTCGCTAATATACTATCCCGGCGCCTGGATTATACTAAAGGCTTTAAAAATAGTAGTAAAAGGATAGTCCTTAATACTATACTGCCTATATTATAGCAAAAGTTATAGGTTATAGGCCTTATAGGCGGCCCTAGTACTATTATACTAAACTAGTAAGTAGTATATGTGCAGTATATAAGCAACCCTTATAAACTTAGCGCTGGCGGGCTAAAGCGTCCTACTATTCTCTTTAAGACTACCTTAACTGGCCTAATAGCGCTTAACCCTAGGGAAGACCCCTTAGCCTAGGCTATAATCCCTTATAATAACCCGGTGAGTCACCTATATATTATATATTACTTCGCTAGCACCAACTTTATATAAAGTCTTATATTATAGCAAGAGGTAGTAGTAGCTGCCTTAGCCAAAACGGCGTTTATAGAACACCTCCCTAAGTTACTAGTTAATTTTATTTATAGAGTATAAAAAAGAGACGCCTTTATACACTCTATATATAATTAGTTAACCTAAAAATAAGTTCCCGCTAGTAATAAGGACTATACCCTTAATAATTAAGGACTCTTAGGGAAAAATAATAAGGTCTAGGTGCCGAATTATATACTACTATAATAGGAGATCCTTAAGCGAAATCATAACGATCTTATAGGCGGCTACTATAGTTTTAACCATACCTTTAAGGTAATCGCGCGGAAGTACGCTTAGAACGGCCTTATTTAGAGCCTTTACAAATACCTAGATAATTATAATACCTACTAACGCTCTAAATTACGCCGCTATAAACCCTATAGTAAGCTGCAGCCTCTTTAGGCCCCCACCTAAGCCTAGCGGCATTATTTACTTAACTTTATTACGGATTTTTTAGAGTCTAAGACTCCTAATAGCATAGAGTATAACTCTATCCTTATCCTTATAGACCGTTTTATAAAGCTAGTGCGCTACTATTTAGTGCGTAAGATAATTAATGCTACGCAACTCGTAGAACTCTTATTTAGAGTCTTTATATAAATAGGGCCTCTAAATAATATCGTCTTTAATAGGGGTAGTGTATTTATAAGCAAGTACTAGAGCACTATATACTACCATCTCCGCATTTAACGTAAACTTAATACTGCATTCTACCTATAGATAGATAGTTAGACGGAGCGTTAGAACTAGGAGCTTAAGGTATACCTACCTATATTTACAAACTAGGAATAGTTTAATTAGGCCCTCTTACTTAAAGAAGTAGCCTTTATCTATAACTTTAAGGTTTATACCATAATAAAGCGTTCCCCTATTAAGCTCACCTATAGCTAGCTACTAAACGTCCTAAATAGAGTCCTAGATAGCGTCTAAGACGCCTAGTAAGGTAGGGAGGGATCTAAGTTAACAAATGTCTAACTTATAGAGACGTACCTATAACGCCTACACCTTATATATAAGATAGCGGCGGCGTTAATAATGCACGCCTAAAAGCTTTAGGTAAAATACTATAATTGTCACTACCTAGCTAAGCACTTTGCCGTCGGTAAATAAGTCCTACTCTCCTTTAAGAACATCCGCACGAAACGTCCCTATAAAAAGCTTAACTATAAGTTTATAGGACCGTTTTAGATTTTAGGGCGTATAGGGTAGTAAGTATATAAGCTAAAGCTTTTACCTATTATAGCACAGCTCTACCTAGTCTTCTATATCTCCCTACTAGAGCCTTATAGGTTACGCCCTAGGTTTTAACCCCTAGCAGCAGAAGAGCTTAAGGAAGGTAGCTAGGAAGTAAAAGCAATTGTCGCCTACTAGAATTGTACTAGACAACTATAATACCTTATTAAATAGCTAGAATAGTTAAATAAGTATAATAAATAGAAATACGAGACAGAACTTAAGAATTGTTAATAACTATTAAATAAGTACCATAAGCGGAACACCGGAGCCTTATAGCTGAAGCGTAGGTAAAAAGTAAGCACCGCTATTAAAATATAACCTATATTAAAGCGGAGTAGAGGACGTCCTAAGGGATTAAAGAATAAGCAATAATTATTATAAGAACTACAGCCTTAATTTAGAAAGCACCCTTCCTAAACCTAGTCCATTACTCTATACTAGCTAAGTAGATTATTTATATATTAGAGAATAGGCCCGTCTATAACTAGGGTCTATTTAACTAGGGTTTATAACCTACTAGTAACCCGCTAGTAATAACCTATACTAACAACTTATATATTATTCTATGTATATACTATATAGATAATATATAAGGCTAAAATATAGGTTAGCGGCGGGTCTAATAGGTATATAGCCTTACTATCCTTATCTAGCTATATATAAATAACCTATAACCTACCCATAAAGTATATACGGCGCTACGCCGGTATAGTATAAGGCTAAAGCAGTGTTAGTAGCGGATTTAATAGGTATATAGCCTTACCGTCTACAAATCTGGCTGTATATAAATAACCTATAATCTACTCGTAAGGTACTAGTGACCTACCTATATAAGTAAGCTTTAGAATATTTCTAGTCTACTAAATTTAGGTAGTAGTATTAAGCTCCACTGGCTCTACCTATTAAATGGATTAATTAGGATTTTCCATACTAGGCATATAAAATTACTACTAGCTTGGTTAAATGCGGGGAAGTCTTAGCAAGGCAAATCTAACTAATTAGATAACTTTAACCGCCAGTTAAAGTTCCTTAATATGTTCGCGCCGCGTATATATACCTATCTCTCTATATACAAAATTAAGACGCTCTTTTCCCTTTAAATTTTTTCCTTACTAAGGTTTTTTATGGGGTTTTATTGAGGCTTAAGTATATAAAGGATTGGGGACGACCCTTTTTAAAAGGGGGGGGGGTATTATTAGGTAAAACCTAAGTAGATAGTTATATAGCTATAAGGTATAGGCGACCCTAGGGCAACCTAGGGGTGACTCGCCTATAAGGCATATACTCTACACATATCTAGGGAAAACCCTTCCTACCTCGCATATAGACTCCTCCTTTTCCCTTAAGGATTCGTCTCTGTCTATATAATATACACATTATTCTATTATTAGACTCCCTATCTATATCCTTACCTTATAATATACTTATTTAAAAATAAATATTATATAAATTATTGGCATAAATTGGCAGTTTTATAATATATTCTTGTATATAGAAGTATTTGCATACTATAAAACGTCTTAGCACGCGCTCCCTTACTAAAATTAATTAATATAAATATTAACTACCCTTAACTGCACTACAACTATACGTAATTAAAGCTCTATATCTCTAATATAGCCTCTTTACTCTGCTATCTACGTTATTTATAAGTAGCTAGTTATTGACCCAAGGTACGAGTGGTTTATATATTCGGGTTGGGGTCCTGGAATTCAAACTTCCGCCAAGCCAGCTTCTAATTGGTTAGAAATTCGGCTTCTAATTGGTTAGAAACAAAACCGCGCGCGGTAAGGTGTAGCAGAATCCACGTGACGAACATCAAAACCTTGAGTTCTACCAAAGCTCTGGAAAAGCTCTGCACTGAGCTCTACTAAAGCCCTGCAAAACCTCTGCACGAAGCTCCGTACAAAGCTTAAAGCCCTGCTCAAAGCTTTACTTAAAGCCCTATACGGAGCTCCAAAGCTCTACTAACACGCAGCACTAATATACTAGGAAGGTTCTGCAATCTGCCCATACGGTCAATCGCCGTACAATCGTCTCTACGAACGGCTCTACGAACGGCTCTATAAACGTCTACACGATCGCCCGTGCAAACGCCCGTATAAATGCCCATACGAACGATCAATTAAACGTCCATATGATTAATCAATCAAACGTCTATACAATTGCCTATACGATCGTCTCTATAAACGTCTCTATAATTGATCGCCCGTACGAACGTCTACGCCTACATGTAGCTCTATAGAAGATCTATACGAAGCTTTACACGAAGCTCTACACGAAGCTCTGCAAAAGCTCTACCAAACGCTTTACCAAAGCCTCTGCAAGAGCTCTGCCCACGCAGTAAATGGAGCACGCAGTGCGCAGGGGGGGTCCAAGGGGGTCTCCCCCTTGAGCTTAAAGCTCTACTTAAAGCTCTACTAATACGCAGCACTAATATACTAGGAAGGCTCTATAATCGTCTACACGAACGGCTCTACAAACGGCTCTACGAACGTCTGCACAATTGCCTGTACAAACGCCTATACAATTAATTAATTAATCAAACACCCATACAATCGATTAATCAAACGTCTATGCAATTGCCTATACAATCATCTCTACAAACGTCTCTGCAGTTAATCGCCCGTGCGAACGCCTGCATGTGGCTCTACATAAGGCTCTGTACAAAGCTCTACCGAAGCTCTACACGAAGCTCTACCGAAGCTCTACCAAAGCTCTGGACAAAGCTCTACCGAAGCTCTACACGAAGCTCTACCAAAGCTTTGCACAAAGCTCTACCAAAGCTCTGGACAAAGCTCTACCAAAGCTCTACACGAAGCTCTACCAAAGCTCTGCACGAAGCTCCACCAAAGATCTACACGAAGCTCTGCAAAAGATCTGCACGAAGCTCCGCAAACGCTCTACCAAACGCTCTACCAAAACCTCTGCAAGAGCTCTGCCTACGCGGTAAATAGAGCATGCAGTGCGTAGGGGGGGGGGGTCTAAGGGGGTCTCCCCCTTGAGCTCGAAGCTCTACCCGAAACTCTACTTAAAGCTTAATACGGAGCTCTAAATCTCTACTAATATATAGCACTAATATACTAGGAAGGCTCTATAATCGTCTACACAAATAGCTCTATAAATAGCTCTATAAATATCTATACGATCGCCCATATAAACGCCTATATAATTAGTTAATTGATTAATTGCCTATATAAACGCCTATACAATTAATTAATTAATAAACTTAACGCCTGTATAAATGTCTCTATAAACAGTTCTATAAATAGCTCTATACACGGCTTTACTTATAGCTCTATAAACGTCTATACCATTAATTAATTAATTAATTGCCTATACAAACGCCCGTACGAACGATTAATTAAACGCCTATACAACTGCCTATACAATTATCTCTACAAATATCTTTGCAATTAATCGCCAGAATAAACGGCTGTATATCTATATATCTATACGTCTATATATAGCTCTATACAAGGCTCTATACAAAGCTCCGCACGAGGCTCTACTAAAGCTCTGTATAAGGCTCTACTAAAGCTCTATATAAGGCTCTACCTAGCAGTAACTAAGGCGCCTTAGCTTTACTACTACTTTTAAAAGCTCTATAAGGGGATCTAGGGGGTCTCCTTTTAGAAAGCCTTATATCTATATATATATATAGATATTAATTAGACTATATTACTTCTAAATTAAGCCTAACTTAAGTAAGGCGCCTTAGTCTCTATAATAGATCCTCTTAGTAAGATAATATTACTTAGTAGTAACTAAGGCGCATTAGCCTTACTACTACTTTTAAATTAAGTAAAAGCTCTATAGAGGGTGGGTCCAGGGGGTCTCCCCCTGGAAAACCTTATATCTATATCTATATTAATATATTAATTAAACTCTATATATAAGGCTCTAAGTTAAAGCTTTTAAACTCGGGTCAAAGTTTACGTAGGGTACCTAACGTTCCGCATGTTAACCGTACGCGTCCTACTAAAGCTCTATAAAAGCCCTGCACGAAGCTCTACTTAAAGCTCTACTTAAAGCTCTACTTAAAGCTCTACTCAAAGCCCTGCTTAAAGCTCTACTTAAAGCCCTATATAGAGCTCTAAAGCTCTACTAATACGCAGCACTAATATACTAGGAAGGTTCTACAATCGGCTGTACGAACGCCTATATAACTAGTCGCTATACAATCGTCTCTACAAACGGCTCTATAAATATCGCACGATTGCCCTTACAAACGCCTATACAATTAATCGATCGATTAATTAATTACCTATATAAACGCCTATACGAACGCCCATACAATCGATTAATTAAACGTCTATATAATTAATTAATCAAATTTCTATATAATTGTCTATATAATCGTCTATATAAACGTCTCTATAAACGTCTCTATAAATATCTACATAAACGCCTATATAAACGCCTATACAAAGCTCTACTTAAAGCTCTATATAAAGCCCTTTACAAGGCCTTTAAAAACAAGCCTAAATGTAAGTTCTATATAGAGAAGCTCTATTAAAGCTCTAACTAAGCTCTACTCGAAGCTCTACTTAAAGCTCTATTAAAGCTCCACTTAAAGCTCTATTAAGGCTCTACACGGAGCTCTTCTTAAGCTCTACTCAAAAGCTCTATATAAGGCTCCGCTTAAAGCTCTATATAACACTTTACTCTAAGCTCTACTAATATACAGCACTCCTCCTATCTATAAATACTCCCTTTATACCTTCCTCTCTTCTTTTTTTCTTCCTTATAAAAGCTAAAGGTACTCTAATACTGTTAATTAGTAGTCCGTGCACCGATTATAAGAAAAGAATAATAACTCTATCTATTGAATGGTGGCTTTAGAGCCTCTATATATATATAGGAAAGGTGTATAAAATAGGAACAAGAAGGGGGTAGGGGGTGGTAATAGAAACAAGGGGTAGGTAACTAAGTTAATAACTAAGTTAATAGAAAGTAGCTGAGTCGGTAATAAGATAACCTAATTTAGGTCGACACACCCCCCCAGCTAATTAACTGGTAGGTAATTAGCTAAATATACCTAAATAGGAAATATCTATAGTGTTAAACTAAATAGAAACTATCTAAAAGTAAGAATTTAATAAGGAAATCGTGTAAATAGGATAAATAGTATAGTCAAATCTGACTATAATAGGGTCTTAATATTAATTAGACTTAGTTGTTAAATAAAGCTCTTATGCTTCTGCCTTAGTAGGGCCTTTATAAGACTGTTAGCCGTTATATTAGTAGTAGGGACCCACTTAATTATAATTAAGCCCTTTTAAACTTCTTAGCGAAGCTAATGCTAGTAGATATCTATATAATAAAGCTTTGTATTTAACTGGGGTCTGTTTTTAGTAAGCAGTTAAATTATCTATAGGTTATTATAGCTAATTGTATACTCCTTATTCGTATAGAGTCGCATAGCTTAAAAGAAGCGCTGCCACTAAATTAATTCGGTAGCTGCATTTAATAGAGCCTTAAGCTTAGCTTTAGTGCTTAATGTTATAACTATCTTCTACTTAGTGGAGCGCCAGTTAATTACTTCCCTAAATAGTGAAAATATAAAGCCTTTAGTGCTCTTCCAACTAATAGGATTATTGCTAAATATAGTATCGCTTATATAGATAACGATCTAACTTCTAATATTCCTATTTAAGTATTCGATCGCTAGGGTTCTCGTTTAATAGAGGTATATAATCGCTTAATTAACTGCGGCTTTATATAAGGGCAACGGATTACAAAGGAATTCTGCGAGCTTGCCTAAGGCTTAAGCGACGTTAGGTTAAATAATGTAGGTAGCGTATAGTAGTAAGCCGACCTTTCTCTGATATATATAGACCTACTACTGTGGGAGGGTACGACCTCTCTAAGATGGGAAAGTTATAGTGCTGTCAGTCTGTCGGTTGGTCGGTCGGTTAGTTAGTCAGTTAGTTAGTTAGTAAGAAAGAAAGAAAAGAGTGTATTTCCGGTAACTGGTAGAGTCGTAATATGTATATCTATAATAGAGGAAAGAAGGAAGGAAGCCGAAGGCTCTATAAATATAGGAAAATGCCAAGATAGTAGGCGACGTCCAATTTACACTACTACACTACTTAAAGGCCTGCTCTAGATTAGGCAAGAGATTGTCCGTACTTATTAGCGTATATATTAGACAATAATCTTTTAAATAGAAGGTGCTGGCGATCTTATTAATATAGGAATCTTAATAAAGCTAAAGCTTCTGTTAAGGTTAATCGCGGAGGATTTTAATTCCTAAGAACTAGGTTAGTTCTCCTAGGTTCTTAATCTTATACTTCTTTATTAGCTCTTCCTTAAAGAGTTAAAGCTTTAGTAGGTCTTCTATATAGCAGGCCGCCACAATATTGTTAATATAAAAGAATACGATTAGCCAGTTATTATAAAATAGGTATAATTCCCTATTAACTGCCGTTAGACCTAGGGTCGTTAAGGTAGTTAAGAACTTATTAAGCTAAAGTAGTAGTGATTGTTAGGGGCTGTATAAAGCTCTTTAAAGGAGCAGACACCTGCCCTTCTATTAAAAGCTATCTAGAAACTTAATATAGACTATCTTATTAATAAGGCTGTTAGCGAAGGCGTTAACTGCGTTATACTTTTAAGTCTCTAGATTGTATATAGCGACGATCGCTATTATAGCCCTAAATATTTTTGCTGCAAGGGTTGCTATATACGTATCCTTTTCGCTAAGTTATTATAAGTCACCTTATATTATGGGAGGGTACGACCACTCTTAGATAGGAAAGTCACAATGCTGTCTATCTATCTGTCGGTCGGTTAGTTAGTCAGTTAGTTATAGTCAATTAGTAGGAAAGCAGTCAGTAAGAAGAAAGGAAAGAATGTATTCCCGGTAGGTTATGCTAGAGAGAAGGAGAGAAGCCAAAGGCTTAATATATACAGGAAAATGCTAAGGCCCTAAGTAGTGGCCTATTTTACCCCACCACAGTATATAAAGATGGGCTTTAAATTTAACTAGATATCCATTAGTGTTAAACTTATAAGTAAACACCTAGGTAATAGGTAAGACGTTAAGCGACATTGTCCGTTTAACGGTTATAAATATCCCTCGCTGCTTAAGATTACTAAACTCCTTATTAGCAGCTTCCGCAAAGCTATCTTTATACGGGTGAGCTTAAAGCTCCTTTTAGCTATAAGGTGGTAATAGAAGCTCGTTACGATGTAATTGCTTTTAGTAACATTCAACTCCGGTAGTAAAAGCTTTATAGAAGGTAGAAAGGGTATCTTATAACGGAACCTTATAGCAAGAACTACGGTGGGCTCGTTATTGGGCTAGGTGTATAGGTGAAGTAAGTTAAAGTTAACAATATAATAATAACTGGTGGAGTAGTTGCTCAATAGATTAACTCTAATTATATTCTAAGAATTATTATAAGGAAGGAACTATCTAGGTAGGGATTAAGGGTCCTTAAATACACAACCGTACTCCTATAAAATCCTTCTTGTATATAATATACGTGTACTCTATCTACTCTATTATAGATTATACAGATCCTACAGATTATACAGATTACCCCACATGACCTCGGCTACCATTCCTCGTCATATAGTTCTATTAGCTCCATCTTAGACCGTGCCTAAATTAACTAACTAGCTTCTTCCGTTTCTTCTCTAAGTAGTTATAATATCGTACTTAAAGCGTCCGTAACACCATCTCCCTCCTCTTTATCTTCGTCCTTAAAGATTTAAAATATCTTTAAGTTATTTACTAGAGGTGTAATATCTACCTAATTAATTTGGTTAATATTATTGCTTATTATACCTAAAGCAATTTCTTCTTCTTTAACTGCCCGTCGTGCTCGCACCGTTGCTGCGATACTGTCTCTTAGTAAGATTATACCGTCTCCATATTCTCGTTGTTTAAAAGAGGGGTTAGTTTATATTGCGTTAGCGAACCCATCTTCACGGCAACCGTCCTCTTGCTTAGAGTACACTAAAGCGAATATTCGTTCGTCCTATAACGTTTACTCTATCTCTAATGCTAAATATACGCAACCTATTACTCTTAATAGTCGTCTAGTTCCCTAATTAATTTATTTTAAGGTCTTGTGTTTAATTTACTACTACGCGGCTAGATAATAAACTGTCTATTACTTTGGCGGAATTGCGCCATTCTTATGACGCGGAATAAGATGCTGCTAAAGCTCAGCAAAGAGCCCTTAATTCCCGTCTTACTGCGTCTACTTAGTTAATCCGTCTTAAGAAGGTCTATAAAAAGGTTTATTTTAAGGAGTGGAAACTTATAAAATAAGGTTTACAGGAACTTAGTAATAAAAGAATAGATTCTCTTCTAATAGAAAAGGAAATAGATCTAAGTAGTTCGGCAACTACTCTTTCTAGGTCCCCCTTAGGTAACTTATTCTTTAGCGATTCTTCTTTTTTAATACTATCTAACCTAATCTCTTCTAATACTTCTGTACCTTTCTTATAGCATTCTTTAAATTTTCTAGTGGCTCCTAGGTAGTCTTAGTATAGCCTATCCACTTAACCTTATATTATATTTTATCGTTAACGTCCTCATAACTAACGATCTTTAAAACTTACTATTTGTCTTCTTCCTATTCTCTATACGTGTCTGCTTTATAGACTGGTGGCTTAATATTCCTATATACTAGCTCTAGCATTGCGATATACTATATAGGGTAGATTTTCATTTTGGCTAGTAGGTTTAATTTAAACGTAACCGGTGAAATCCTCTAAATAATCTCAAAAGGTCCTAGTCTAACGTGGTCTAACTTCTTACTTAGTTGTCGACTCTTAAAATTTTTATATAGTAGCCACACTTTATCTCCCTCCTTAAGATCTGGTCCCTTAGATCTCTTAGCATTATAGTACTTTTTCATTCTCTTTTATACTTTCCTTACTAATTCCATAAAGTCTATATAAAGATTCATTAACATCTTTATTCTTTCTTTGGCTATGCTACTTATTTTCTTCACTTATTATAGTAATAACAATATTCTTAGCTTATATTTGTAATTTGCCTTAAATAGTAATATGCCTATTCCTTCTTAAGGTGTTGCATTATATGCAAACTATATAATTAGTAATAGTAATACCTAATTATTCTATACGTGATTAATATAGTGCCTTAGATACTGCTCTAGCGTCTAATTTAATCTTTCCGTCTAACTATCTGTCTACAGATAATATACAGTAGAAGTTACTGCTTAAACTCTTTACTCTGCTAAGAATACCTCCTAGAATGCTGCTATAAATCTTAAATCTCTATCTAATATAATTTTGCTTAGTGCTCTATGTCTTATAAATACTTCTTTAATATAGATTCTAGCGACATCTTCCGCTAAGATTTTTTCTATATATGCTATAAAGTATCCCCACTTTATAAGCTTGTCTACTATTACTAAGATCACGTTATAATCTTATCCGGTAATAGGATCTCTTAATTTTAGTAACTTAATAATAAAGTCCTATAATATAACCTCCTATAGTCTCTTTAGTATTTTAATAGGTTATAGCCCTCCATATGGCTTATACCTTATTAGTTTATTTCTTTAGTAATCTAGACACTCTTTTGTTACTTTTCTTGCAATATTCTAGATTCTATTAATAATATACTCCTCCTAGAGTCTTAACACTAAGCCCGTGGCTCTATTATGTCCTTAAGTTAGTCCCTTATAGAAGTCTTCCATAAACTACTCTGCTATGCTTCTTAGGATATACTTTACTTCCCGATTCTCGTATATATCCGTCTATAGATCTTCTAGCTATGCTTCTAGAATTCTTTATACCTAAAAGCTTTCTGGTGTCTTATAAACCTTATCTAGTCTTTCTTAAGTTGCTATAATTTTTAGATAATTATACCTAATCAATCCGTCTATATCTTTTCGCAGTAAAGCCCCTAATAGCTTTTTGTCATTTTATAGTTTAGCCTTACAACTTAGAGCATCTGCTCGCGTATTATCTGTACCCTTAGTATACTAAATCTTGAAATGGTATTCTGTAAGCATCTCTACCTATCTAACCTATCTTTGGTTGAGTTCCTTCGTTATTAGGAATCCTGTTAGGTTTTTATAATCCGTCTTAACTATAAATGGTTTCTCTATACCTTATAAGAATGCTCTCTATTTCTTTAGTACTGTAACTATACCTAACAACTTCTTATTATAGATGTTATAGTTTAACTTTAGTGGTGTTATCTTCCGACTGTAATATGCTACTAGGTGCCATCTATCTTAATACCGTTATATAAAGTATACCCCTAGTACGTAGTTTAATGCATCCGTCTCTATAACCGTCTCTAGACCTAGTTAATAGATCTTAAGAACTAGCTCCTAGGTAAATAACTCTTTAACTTTCTTAAAGAGTTCTCGCTGTTCCTCTCCCTATACCTATAGTTCTTCTTTCTTCATTAATCGCGTAAATGGTTCAATGTCCTTTAACTATTACGCTATAAACCTTCTATAGTAATTGCAAAACCCTAAGAATAATCTTACCTATATAACGTTCTCTGGTTCTTACTAATTTACTATAGCCTTAATCTTCTTTAGATCTATGCTAAGTTAGCCTAGTTTAATAATAAATCTAATAAAATCGGTCTTCCTAGTAAAGAACTCGCATTTCTTAATTGCTACTAGCATCTATTCTTCTTATAGTCTCTTTAAGACCCATTTGACGTATTCCCCGTATTCTTCCTTAGTTATTAAGTAGATAATAATATTATCGAGATATACTATAACAAACTTATCTAAGTGTTCTTCTAATATATTATTAATGCGCTTCTAGAACGTTGCTAGTACATTTATAAGCCTAAACTATATAACTAATAGCTTATATAGTCCTTCCTTTAACCTAAAGGCTGCCTTCTATTTATTGCCTTCCTTAATTCTAATCTGATAGTACGCCTATTTTAGATCTATCTTTATAAAGATTTACGCATTGCCTATCCTGTCTTAGATTTCGCTAATTAATGGTAAAGAATACCTATTCTTCCTAGTAATGCTGTTTAACTATCTATAGTTAATACACAGCCTTAGTTTGCCATTTTTCTTTAGTACGAATAGTACTGGATATCCTGCTGATGACTACGATAGTCTAATATATCCTTTTTATAAGTTTTCTTAGATAAACTCTTTCAGTGCTCTACCTTCCTCTTTAGTAAGCTTGTAGATTAGAAAGAACTTTAGACTTATTTCTAGTTCTAACTCTATTTTATAGTCCTATACTATATACTCTAATAGCTTCTTACTTTCCGGTAACTATAGTTTCTTACCATACTTATAGTATCTTTTTAGTATATAACTTAAGCCTCGCTTAGTCTCTTCGTATATTGCTCCAACTTAGTACTATACCAACTTAGCTTATTATCGTATCTTACGGCGTTAAGTATCTCTAATATCGACCTAACCTATAATCCAATCGATCTTTAAATTATATTCCTATAACTAAGGCATCCCTAATACTACCTTGTCCCGTCCTAATAGTAGGATATTAAAAGACATCTCGATTTGTCTTCCTTTAATAGTTATCTAAATAGGTCCTATTTTAAGATTAATAATCCCTTCTCCGTAGGTTATTGGATCTCCTAAAATTATAACTAATAGGTAAGGTTACTCCTTCTATCTATGCGGTAGTCCTATTCTTTTAACTACTACTAGAGAGATGTGGTTTCTTATTACTCTACTATCTATTAGCGCTTCAAACTACTAATCTTACTATTTAACTTATAAATTTAGGTGTTATCCTTAAATTCCTTTAAGGGTCTAAGGCTCTACTACTAGCTCCCTCTGGTCCCGTAGGCCTCTACTTTTTCTAACTATTAGCTACTTAATCCTTATATACTTGGCTTACTCTTTAGCCAATACCTAGTTCGCTTTTTATCTTTAATATACCATAGACACGTATTCTCTAGGCATTTCTACTATTGTCGTCCGTCTAAGCATTTTTCTGTAAGAAATCTTTCTAGTTAAAGTACTAAACTTCCTTCCTCTTAAACTTCTGCTGGATGCTATCTATGCATATATTTGGCATTTCTGTACTATCGCTCGTCTATTATCCAGTACATCCTTATAGGGTATTTCCGATTCTTTTCTTTTGGATTTTTATGTATCTCGCATATATCGTCCACGCACGCGATTTATAATAACGTATAGTGTACCAGGTGCTTTAGGTTAACTCTTAACTCATCTCTATCCTTAAGTTTAAACCTTTATTATGCTAATCTAAACGTTATAACTTTATTTACAGGTACTAAGATGCGTCTCTCGCTTCTCTAGTCCTCTAACCGTTCCTCTAGATCCTTTAACGTTATAATTAAGGCTCCTTTAATATGCGTTATGGCCTTTTCTATAATTAAATAGTCCTAAATAACTCTTTTATCTAACCATATATAGAAATCTTCCCACTTATTATTATGCCTTTATCTATACTACTTTTGGTATAGCTGCTAGAGTATATACAGCTTATCTATAAGGAAGTATCTTCCTATCGTTACGTCGTGATAGCCCTTTATATGTTGTTCTTCAAATCTAGTAAAAATCCCTAGATCCTCTTCCTCTTTTAGTTTAATAAGTTACTTAGCTCTTAGTATACCTACCCTAGGCCTATTAGTAATTCTTTATACTAGTGCTCTATCCCTTATACGTCCTAATATACTAAATCTCTTATCTAGTTTCTGTTCTTGCTATATAATAATTCTTTACCTAAACTCTTCTATGGTTTCCTTTAGTTTGCATCCTACTAACAGATCCTTAAAGTCCTCTTACTTCTTAATTTTAGTATTAACTTTTCGATCTTTAGTCTAAATACTATATTCTACTAGTAAATCCTCTAGGTCTATATATTTATCTCCCAGTCTAATTACTATTTATGCTGCAGATTCTCTGATCTGTAAAGAAGCCTCTTACCTTTTACTTATAGGTGTCCTGATTCACACTCCGAATTCTTAACCCTTTTGGATTTTTAATCCTAAGCTTGCCTCTTTCTTAAGCTTTGCTCTAGCCTTAGTCCAACTAGGCTTACTTAGTGTTCTTATCTCGTCTTAAGAGTCTTAAATCTCACTTATCTTGTCTTAAGAGTCTTGTACTTTAAGGAAACTTCGTCCTAAGCTTATTCGTATATCACTAAACTAAGCCATTACTCTACTCCATCGGTTATCGTCCATCATAGGTCCTTAAGCTTGCCTTATCTCGTCTTAAGAATCTTAGTCGTCTCGCATCTCTTTTTAAGAATCTTAAGCCTTTAGCCTTTTGCCTTTATCGAGTGCCGAAGTGGTTCGCTGTCCTACTTCTCTTACGTCTTATAAAGCGATAGACATTGTGTCTAGTGGGGTCTTAATCCCTACTAATATTTCCTATTCTATAGTGGAATTATCCTTTACCTCTTTTATAACATCTCTAAGGTCTATATACTCCTAGTAAGCCGCTTTTATTACCTTATTGTTATGGAATGTTTCGCCTACATTAAATTTATTATCTTTAATATCCAATCTGCGAACTAGTTTGTTAGTTTCTCTATATCTTATAGGTGCTGGCTCTTATAGCTAATAGCTTGCGCCGTACTTAGCGTCCTTATAAATTTGGTATACGTTATTATAACAAAACGTAAAACTTTTAATTAAACATTCTTTTATTCCTTATAGCATATTATCGTCCCTCTATACGTGTATGTCGTCTGCTAGTCTCGTGCCTTTTACTATATAGTAACTCTACCTACTTCTATAGTCTCTGACGTAATAACCCTATTTTTCGCAATTTATATAAGCTCTTTCTTTAAACCATTTTTCTTGCTATAGAGTCCGCCTAAACGTCTTTTACTGCTAAGATCCCTAATTCGGCCTCTGCTCCTTAGACCTTTAATTACTTAATCCTTATTCTCTAGGTTTCTACGGTTTCTTACTCCATCTCTTATAGGCTTCTTTAGTACCACTTAGGTCTATTAGCTCTGCGCTATACTATAGTTTTTAACTTAGCTTTTGTTATTGCGTACTTTGCGCCTTATATAACTATAAAACTCTATTCTAGCCTCTCTTAGCCTGTTCCCTTTAGTAGATCCAATTATTAATCTTAATCGCTTAATCTATTAGTTCCCTTAGGGTGTCCGTATCTTCTATTAGGATAATCGCGTTCTAAACTTTAGCCTTAAGTCCTTACTTATACTGTGCCATAAGCGCCCTATTATTCTACTCTACTTACGTCGCTAACGTCTGGAACTGCGTTGTATACTTAATTGCTAAGGTTTATTACGTAATGTCTTAGAGTTTTCTTTCCGCTATAGTCACTGCCTCTAGGTCTCCGAATATTTGCGTAAGTCGTTCTACAAATCCATTCCAGCTTAAGAACATAAACCGTACCTCTTAGCTCGTAGTCATTATGCCGTTCGCTTATATCTCTATAAGGTAAGGCTTAAACTATTTAAGTGCTTTTCCTGTTAAGAACAGTCCTGTATACGCTATTTAATCCATAGGTGTTACCAGCTTTGCTCCCTTTTATGTAACCTTAAAGTGCATTTATATAAGGAATCCTTTAAGCTTCGATCTCTCTCCTAAGTACCTTTTAATTAATAGTAACTTAACCTTTACTACGCCTATCCTGTTAATCCTATTTTCTAACATCGCATTATTCTCTATTAACTAGTCAACTATCTCTTATAACTGTCCGACCGTTATAGGTTGCTATAAGTTAGTGTCTACTATACTAGTGTCGTTATCTAACCTTAAAGTAGTTGCCGCCGTTAATAGCGTTGTGGTGGCTGCTTTTAGTGGCATGTTGTTCGACTTTCTATACTTATTACCGTAACTAGGTAGTAATTGTGTAACGGAACCTTATAGCAAGAACTACGGTGGGCTTATTATTAGGCTAGGTGTGTAGGTAAAGTAAGTTAAAGTCAACAATATAATAATAACTGGTGGAGTGGTTGCCTAATAGATTAACTTTAATTATATTCTAAGAATCACTATAAGGAAGGAACTATCTAGGTAGGGACTAAGGGTCCTTAAATACATAACCGTACTCCTATGAAATCCTTCTTGTATGTAATATACGTATACTCTATCTACTCTATTACGGATTATACAGATCCTACAGATTATATAGATTACCCCACGTAACCTCGGCTACTATTCCTCGTTACATGGTTCTATCGGCTCTATCTTAAACCGTGCCTAAATTAACTAACTAGCTTCTTCCGTCTCTTCTCTAAGTAGTTATAATATTGTACTTAAAGCGTCCGTAATATATCTAATTGCTTAATATCTATAAGGTAAGCTTCTTAACGCGTTAAGAGCTTCTTAGTTCTTCTGCTTGTTATAATATTAATATTGCCTATATCGCCGCGGATCTCCTATTTTAAATGGGCTTATTCTTTAGAAATGAGTTTAAATTAGGGTTTTTACTTAATTAAGGCACTTAACGGCTCTATATTAGTAGTATTTAATTAAAGTTCTAGCGTTTTAGCTAGAGTAGGGAGGCCTAGTATAGAGTTGTCCTTAGAGGTTTATGGGCTAATTACGTCATTATACTAATCTGTTGCTTAATCTTAATTTTTATTAGTATCTACCTATTGACTTCTACTAATACCTACCTCGTCCTCCTTATCTAACGTCTTATTTAATGTCTTATTAAGCTCTTCCTAAAGCGTCCTATTAATATTTAATATATTAATTACCTCTAAAATTTAATCCGCGCGTTTCTAAAGTAGATTTATAAAATTTGGCTAACTGTCGTTATGGAGCAATTACTTATTAAACGTTACGTTTTTTATTTAAATTACCTTTTTTTCGCTAGGTATATAGACTTTAAAGATGTTCGTTAACTAGTACCCCACTAGGTATCTAATATAAGCTATTAGCTTAAGCTTTTATATTGTCACGGAACCCTACCGCAGGGGCCTCCATAGGAGAGCCCCGTGCTCTCGCGTACACCTCGCGTACAGCTTATGTCAGCTACGCGTAGGTATATTACCTCCTTATGCCCTTGACCCTTACGATCGATCGCGTAACGTCTTGTAGACTCCTTAAATACATACGTCTTATAGCCATTACCCCCGTCCCGTGACATTACGTTACGCCTTTTTTATTACTAACGCTTAGCCTACGACCAATTCTACGTCTCTACAATACTGCAGGCGCTGCTAAAAGCAGCGTATCTACGAATTACCTTACTTTAGACTTCCAAGGAACCCATAATAGTAAGACGATATTCCTTACTAGCCATTATATTAAACCCAAAGAATAACCTAATACCTATACTTAACCTACGCCGCCAATCAATCCCAGGAGAATTCGATTTATTAGCCCTAGCCTTAACCCCTAAAAGGAAGCCTAGTGGCCTAAAAGACTACGACGACCTTAATAAGGTAGATACTAACAATGTCTTATCCTTTATTAACTATATAACTACGGACAAGCAAGCGGAAGGGTTACTACCTATTAAGATTAAAATATAAGACGCCAAGACGTTTATAAAAAGAGTAGCATAAAAACCCGATAAATACTACCACCTAAAGCTTATAAGCTAAGATGCGTACTACCTAAGATCGCGATATTATCTAAGACCTATAAGCTTGTAAGGCGCTTACTAATAACACGCGCTAAGAGACTAAAGATAACCTCCGTGTGTCTAAACGCGACGTCTAATAGTTAAAGAAGGCTAAGATTGCACTTATTGCTACGGTTACTGAAAAAGAGGGCACAATTAAGTACCTATAATCTTAGCTTAATAAATATATTTATAACAACGCTAGACACCTCTCTACTATATATAACGCCACCTAAGTTTCTACGCCCCTGGCAACCTTACCAACTTAACGCTTAACAGAGGATTAACGCCAAGCAGCCTTACCTAACGGAAACCCCTACTAGAGCGGCGATAATAAAAGCCACAATAATCGAACCTAAGCTACTACTATAGGGTCTAACGCATATTACCCTAACCCCCTAGTCTTTTAGGGAGACCGCAAGGAATACAGCTACTAAAAGATGTAAATCCGCGAGAAACTAACCTAGAGCGCCTGCCTTTTTCCTACGGAAGATATAAAGATTGGCTATATTATCGGGCGAATAAAGGGTATACCATTTAATAGACTCTTCGCCCGATAGGAGACTAATAGCCCCTAAAAGTAGCAGTCCTACTAGGAAGTTTTTAATAATCTTAACCTAATATACCGCGACCACGACCTATTGGCCACTAGCTGAGCTAAACTACGCGCCTTAAAAATAAGCCCTACTAAATCATTTAACGAGTTCTATATTAAATTCCAGGAATACACTAAAGCCCTCGCCTAAGACGACACTAAAGACTAGAAGGACCTCCTTAAAAAAGATACTTATTGCCTTAGTTACGCAGCCGCTAGCTATAACTATAACGACGTTTATAATATAGTAGCAGCCCTATAGAAGATTAAACGACGACTAAATTAGATTGCTACTGCTAATCCTTACCTAAAGACCTCTCTATAAAAACCCTTCGGGCCTACTAAACCTATACACACTAAGCCACTAACGCCTACTACCTTAAGTACCACGGGAGCTAATATCGACCTCTCTATACTAACCTTTTTATAAAAACTCCTAAATAGAAAGCGGGAGCTACTCTAGAAACTAAAATACTGCTATAGATGCCGCTAAAAAGGCTATTATTACGATAACCTAAACTGCCTAATGGCTAGGTTTAGTAGCTGCCGTCTAATACCTAACTTAATACCCTAAACACCAAATATATTACTACGCGCCACTACCGTATAAGACGAAGACGTAGTAATAGTAGTAGAATCGGATACGGAAGCGGAAAACGCTAAGTCCCTACCCTAAGTCGCGGGTTAGGACGCCCTAATAATAGAAGGATCTATATATTAGCCTACTTAATAGATAACTTAATAAAGATAAACGGACGGAAATAGATAGTTTTACCTGTAATAGGAACTACTGCTAAAAAACAATATAAAAGCCGTTCTATAATTAACTGCGGAGCTACTAATAAATTTATAGATACCCAATTTATGTGCACTTATAGCCTACCTACCTTACCCCTTACTAAAGCCCGCGCCCTATAACTCGCTAACAGTAGTTCTACCGTATAGAAGATTACCTATATAGTATAACTCTACTTAGATATAAACGGGCACTAGGAAGAGCTTTAGGCCTATATTATACCACTTACTAACTACCCTATTATCCTTAAAATAAGCTAGCTCGAATAATATAACCCCGCTATTAA
>Ga0307515_10004430_pt1 | contig 29071 bp, 26 predicted proteins | sample 17_EM_MG_FD_194513 | JGI IMG/M metagenome (GOLD analysis project Ga0307515, IMG submission 194513) | Populus trichocarpa ectomycorrhiza microbial communities from riparian zone in the Pacific Northwest, United States - 17_EM | ecosystem: Host-associated > Plants > Roots > Unclassified | place... | reverse complement strand
AAATTGGTTAGCATATCTCCATTTGTAAATAAAATGTTTTATTCAAGACTATTTACAGCCTCCTCGCTATGACAGAAGGCCCGAAGTCAGTTGAGTGGTGGTGTCAGTTGAGTGGTTGACCACTGTACTTCGACCCGTGGCTAGCTGTCAAGATTTGTTTTGGGCAAGGTCTCTCTGGTGTATATGGAGAATGGTGGACTACATATTTGCCCTAATGCGAATGGCAACAAGTCGGCGAAAGAATACGGTCCGGTCAAGAAGTAGAGTTTCAACAGCCCATGTGACACCGCCACCGACCTTGGCCAATTGTTTTTCTTACACTTCCTTAGCCTCTACATCTCCCAGTGCCATCTGGTCGAGAAACTGACATCCTCACCTGTCGCTTTACCATCCAGTGGCGCATATCAATCATGATGCCACATCGACTCGCGCACTTCCGGCCCTACTTCGATCCCCTCTCCAGCTTTCTACAAGCACCACCGAAATGAGATGTCGACGCATACGATCCAGCAAATACGGAAACTGCGCCCCAATGCGGGTAGGTCTGTGTCTTTAGGGCATCATTTTCGAGGATACCCTTAAGGTGGATAGAGAGCTGAAAAGATCCACTGTGGCTATTGCCAATTTACAGGACGGCGACGGTGAGACGACGGACGTCGGTACTCTCGATGATATCAATGTGTACATATGAATTCCGAGATATGAGATAGATCCTTCAGACATGATTCCCAACAAGCATGAATTTGTCCAGATACCTTCACTGTCCGCTCCGTTCCTGCAAACCCTCGACGCGAACGAACAACTCTCTCAGCGCCTCCTCGGCCGCTACGAGGTTCCCGTATAAGGTGATGAGATGTTGCATCGTTCCTTGGTCCACAGGTTTGTTTTTTCCTTCAAGCTCTCGCTTGTATCGGTAATTTTCTCTTTCAAGCGCAGAAGTCACCAAATCCTTCGCCACCTTCGAACTGAACACGATCGTTCCAATAAGGCTCTTCTCCCCCTCCTCTTTGAGACTCCGGATCCAGGGGTGGATGATCTCGTCCTTGTACCGGTCGTGGATGACATCTATCTTGAGACGATAGCCTCGGGAACGGACCATCCATCGCCAAAAAGGGGAGACCGAACACAAAGGGCACAGTAGCGGGCGTCGTGATCGGTGCGCGAAGCATAAAGCCTAGTTCGTCGATGCTTCGCTGGACGGCTGCCTCAACATCGTCCCCCAGATCGGATTTGTCGTCGCTCGTAGCAGGAGTGCCAGGGCCTAGCCATGGGCGGGCAAGCTTCTCTTCTATGACACGAAAGGCGGTCTCTGCCGTGTGGCGGGTGGCCGTCGTCTTGATCACCTTACGGATTTGCTGGAATACAACTTTACGGATATCTATGGACTGGGATTCGAGGTCACCTAAACGATATCAATACACCCATGTCACTTCATACGGTCCAGAAATCTACGCACCAACAATCTCCTCACGAAGTTTAGGCTGAAGGTTGGGATCCAGGAGCTTGATTGCATCCCGCAGAGCCTTGAAACGCTTGTCCTTTGCTGTCTCGGCCAGCGTTCGGATAGCCCCCACGTACTCCAACTTGACAGTATTCAAGGCTGAGTGGAGTTCGCGCTGACTTAACCGCAGGAACTCTTCAGCATGCGCCCGAGTTTTCACAGTCAATACCATAACGCCCTATGGCCCACCCGTTGAGTACATCTTGTCAAAGCGGGATGGCCCTACACACTTACTCCTTTTTCACTTGCAGAGGCACCTCGGGGTCCACGGCCTAGGTCCCCGTCCTCTGACTGAATGTCTCCGAGTCTCCAGTCTTTCAATGTCCTCTCAATTGCCTGCTCAATGAATCCATATGCTCTCTGCGAGATCATTGACGACGCCTTTTCGAGCAGCAGGCGGTTCTCTTGGATCTGCATATGCTCCTCTCGGTTCCAAGTATCCAAAGCGGCCTGGAATTGTTCGCGCGCTCGATCATACCCCCTTTTTGCCGAGTTGTAGTCGTCTTTGGTTCGTCTTGCTTCAAGGAGCTTTCGTCTGAAGGAGTAGGTCAAAAAAAGGCGAGCTATTACAAAAACAGGACGTACTCTTGAACGTAACTCATTTCCCGTAACTGTCTGACGATCGTATCTGCCTCTCTAAGGAGCGCGCTGATTCGGCCGCTTTCGACTATTTCCTTGGTCAGCTTTTGGATGGCCCCGGGAAGACCACTGGCACGGAGTTCCTCTTGGAGTTCGTCCTGCCACGTTTGAGTGGAGAACTGGCGATAAGTAGATTCTGGGGCTCCCACCCCTAGAATTTTGGCGGCGCACTGGTTGACTGTTCAGCGCAGGCTGTTGAATAGTGGTCCACGTACATGATAACCCACAACCTGCTTATTCCAGATGGCCTCAAATGGAGGTTTGGTCATACTAGACTTGTCGAGCAAATCCCTCGCACTTAGACCCATGAGGGAGGAGCAAGGGATCACACGATTGGTGTTCCAAACATCTTTCGGCCAGAATGTCCTTGTCACAATCCTCAGTTGCTCATCCATATTGTCCTGCGAGACTTGGTCCAAGTGAGTGCAAACAACCGCGTTCGCCCTCCCATTGAACCCCCTCGCGACAAATTCAGGGAGACGTTTCCAGTCACTACGTGGGATCTCCTTGAACGACACAATCGGTACGATCACGTTTGAGTCAGATGCCACAAGGCGGACGAGCGATTCAAAATTGAACTGGGGTACGAAGGTCAGGCTTGATCATATGGTAATAACGGAAACCTCACATCGCGGAAGCCTTCACCGATATCCTGGTGGTGAATCATTCATAGCTAAAGCGATGTAATTACATTCAGAAATACTCACTGGTAAGTCGATGAACTGAATATGAGGATCAGCAACTGGCAAACACTGTAAGAGTATTGCAACCAACCTCGTAAATGCCATCCAATTTATGACCACGCAGTGAGTTGAACTCGGCGGTGAGCAACGGCCAGTCGACCTCGCTCATATCAAACTTGAGGTCGAATCGTTGGCACAATCGGACGATATCGTTCAACTGACCTAGCTGAAAATACCATTCAGTTCAAAATAGAGCTGTCCAGAAGGACATGCAACTCACCAAGGTCTTCACATTCTGTTCCCCAGTCGCCATTCGAGGCAAGTTAAACCCAGGTGTCTCAAACTTCAATAGGTTATCGCGGGTAGCAGCATGGAGGTCAACCCACTGGCTGTGTATCGTCCTGAGTAAAACTTCTCCTTCCGAAGGTTCGGATGGGGCGTCAGAGAGCAGTGCTTCGAACATATTCTCTGGAGGTGGTTGATAGGTCTGCATCTTCCGACCATACTGATGACCCTGGAGCTTCCTCAACGCGACGAGGAATGGTTCAGCCTGGAATTGCAGTTCAGGGACTGCCTGACCTGCGACATGGCGAAACCGGCATGGCCAAGCTGTAGAAGGGAGCTCTACAGTGATACTCAGTATAGTGTGTGGAGTGCAAGAATTAGCACACTCACCATCGGATGGGAGGATCGCCCGGCCCATGAACGCATTCAAGAAAAGTGACTTGCCGGCCTTGACCATACCGCAGAACGCAACTGCAAAGCGTTGCTTCTTCGAGCATACGATTGCCTCTTGCAACGCCTTTTCCAGCTCATCCACTGCCTTCTCGAAGTCTGGTCGCTCAGGATCGTCGGCGGAGTACGCACTGTGCCGCTTTAGCTGTTCTACTGTGCCGCTCCATAGGAGCTCAAACAACGAGGTTTGCAAGGCAGCAATGTCTCGAACCTGCGTATTGTATTTGCGGATGCGGTCATCCACCCAGGCCTTGCCGATTCGTCGAGCGAGCTTCTCGTGTCGAGTGGCAGTGTCGTGATTGTGGTTGAGGATCGCAAATGTAGGTAGATTAACTCGACTATCTCCTTCTGGTGAGACGGCAAAAGGATGGACCTGAAAAGCGTGGAGAACGGAATCGAGGGCATGCCCGACCCTGTCGTGAGTATTGCCTATGTCACCGACAGTGGAGCGGCAACCAGTCCACTGCTGAGCGACCACATAAAAATTCCATACAAGTTTGAATGCACGAAGGTTGTTCTGTTGGCACACAAAGATTTCGTAGGTCGCGTCCATGAGCTCGCCGATGAGCTCATGACGATGTCCTGGCCGAAGGTTGGCCTTGAGGACGTTGAGTACAAAGGTAAGAGCTCTCCTAGGTTTCTTGCTCCCGGAGGGATTCACTATGACTTCCTGGCGATTTCCCGTTGGGTTCTCCTCAAGCAGTAGTCGCGTGGCCTTGAGTGCTCTCTCAAGGCTTTCCATTGCTTCCTTTCCGTCCGTTCTGTGATATTGTAAATCGTTAACTTTGTGAACATATGGGCTTGAGCGCGACCCATCACACACCGTTTGATAAAGCGTGCATACGCAGAGCGCCCTTCAAGATCGGTAACGCTCTCCATGGCATTCAGGAGGACCTTGTACACCAGGGTGTCGGACTTTAGGCTCTCGACCCCCTTGCGGAGCTCCTTCAGAGCTTGTTTCTCCTCGTGTTCGAGCTCGATCGCCTTGCCGACTGCCTCGCACACTGCCATGGCTGCTGTGCCAATGAACTGCAGAATGGCAAGGAGCACTCCTGGATCCGAGTGACTGGTCGAAGGGAGGGGGATTGGCGTCGAAAGAACCGGTCTGGGCTGTAACGTTTGGCTAGGAGGGAGGGGAGTAGTCACTGAATGTTTGTTGTAGAGAGAAACAACCTTGACGGGGGCAGGTTTATCTATAGAGGGAAGGTGATTTGCGTCATCTGAGTTTGACGTTCCCGACGCTTCGACCAGCACTGGTGTGGGAGACACTTGATTTTCCTCCAAAACTTTGGCGGTATCAATTGTTGAGGCATCCTATGCACCATAATTTCAGTCAAAGTCGAATGCTTCCTCAACTCAACACGTACATTCGAATCATCCTCAGAAGTGGCATCTTCACCCTCATCGTCTGACAGGACGTGAGCACTGATTGGCAGAGGAAGACGGTCAGCTCGTAAAGCCTGTTCTTGCAGCCACTGAATTGGATCACTTGAATCGTCCATAAGCTCTCCATCATCCTCAGCATAAAGGTCAAAAATTTCTGCGATTTGGCTAGAGATGGATGCGACGCTGCGACGAGTCGAAACAGACGCCAAGCTTTCGACGCTCGCATTCCCTGGAATGGTACGGAAGCTCCGCATGATGTAGAGCCGCCAGAGGTGCTGAAATGCGCTTTCTGTCTCCTCTCGGTGCCTTGTAACTTCAAATTGGAGTTCATCGACAGCGTCAATGGCATCGCTGATCGCTGATGGGGAGAAATTGTGCTTGAAGACGGCCTGGATGAATACAAACGATCTTCGGTTACTAGGCAGGGCATTATGGGGGACAATGGGAGCGGAGTCTTCATTGTTGAACCATTGCTCAATCCATTCTTGGGTAGCCTCCAGCGCCTTTGTCAGCTGCTGTAGTGCGATGATACATTCTGTACTGGTTAGTCGAAGTGAGCTCATCTGGCGTCAATGGAGCGACCTTGAACAAAACGCACTTTCTGCACATCCTCTTTACGATCTTATCCTTGGAGTTTCCTAGCAAGGTGTTAAGGACAGTTTGCATACTCGCAGTTCCGTTAATTGTCTTCTCGAGCTCGCGTCGCAGATTCCTAACAACCCGCTTCTGAGTAGCATGAGCAGTGACGGTCTTTTCCACCATGCCCATCGCTCCGGATGTAACCTGTAGGACAAAACCCACGACAGATAGCACACCCGTTGCGAGGCTGAGTGGATCACCCATCGTGCTGCAGTGGTGAGGTCAAAAGATGTGAGGGAAGCTGACTGGGCGCTCACGGACATCGGGAATCTGATCGGGCGCAATCACTGAAGACAGTTCCAAGTCTATATGGGCAATCCTGAGACAAAAGCTTGAGGCAGAGCCAGTAGTGCCAGGCATTTGTTAGGGGGTCGTGAATCTAGGTTATGGTTGAAAGCTATTGAGCCGAAGGCGAAAGGGAAGAGCGCGGGTCTTTCAATCCAGAGGTTTGTTCAAGGACGCTTGACGTTGTCACGTTGGACTGGGCAGAAATGAATGAAGGAATCCAATATGCCGTTTCCGGATATGGAAAGGTCCAACAAGCTTGAAATAAAACAATTAGTAGCGAGGACATACAACGGTAATCTAAATGGTAAAACATCAATTCTGGCAATATCTGGGACTTACTGAGCAGTAGACTGGTCACTAAGGGTATCTGCTCTTTGGTAATTATTTCGGCCGGTGGCTAGCTGTCAAGGGCAAGGTCTCTCTGGTGTATAATATGGAGAACGGTGGACCGCATCTTTGCCCTAATGCGAATGGCAACAGGTCGGCGATAGAATCCGGTCCGGTCAAGAAGTAGAGTTTCAACATTGTTTTGACTCTGCCACCGACCTTGGCCTTTTTTAATTCTTCCACTTCCTTAGCCTCTACATCTCCCGACAGTGCCATCTGGTCGAGAAACCTCCATCCTCATCTCTCGCTCTACCATCCAGTGAACGCCCCAGTGGATAACGCGATATCCGCAGGGTTCCTAGGATCGTGGGTTTGGTGGACACACCCTCAACCCCAAGGCGTGCTTTTCTACCCTTCCCAGCTCGTCAAATGCACCAATACCTTGGGAGTATCAACGCCGCTGATATTTCCGGTACATTTATCTCAGTCTATTGCCCAGATACAATCGTGGTATCACATTCAAGCCCTTTTTCATCTTCGATGTTTATCACTGCCCGAATCTCGTCGCTCGGCCACGCTCTTCGACCAAGGCAGTAGCCCCCGTGCTTCACGCCACAGCTTGGCTCCCACCATGCAATCCCAACAGCCTCCATTACTCGCGGTAAACAGGCCTGATAATACCTTGCGAGGCTGATGTGGTGCCCCGATCGAGAGAGCTTCTAGTGAACATACGCCAGACGAAAATTTGTACACTCTCAGCATCTCCGGGTATCATCCACTAGCTCTTGAATGGCCCAAAACATGGCATCCCGTCGATGACCAGCCATGCGTGGTGGTGATACCTTCATAGGACAACTCTGGGCCCAAGAGGGTCAGCGGACAGTTTTTGGCCTCCATCGGGCGCTGACGCACTTCCTAGGCTTTGCACCTCAAAGAAATATGAACTGTCTATTCACGCCGCATGCTGGAGACATGAGTGGAACGTGCCACGCCTCATTTCTCTTCCGCAGGACGCATATCAATCATGATGCCACACCGACGGGCGCACTTCCGACTCTACTTTGATCTCCTCTCCAGCTTCCTACAAAGACTACCGGATATGAGATGTCGACGCATACGATCCAGCAAATGCGGAAACTGCGCCCCAATGCGAGTAGGTCTGTGTCCTCAGGGCGTCACTTTCGAGGATAATTAGTGCGTCTTGGTTCTGTATCAGCTATGTGTGTCGCGTGTTGTGTCTCTGTATCTCTTATTTGTCCCTGTTTCCGTTTTTTGGTGTTTGTGCATTTCCTTATTTGGATGTCCCGTTCGGTGTTGATGTAGATGTTCTCGCTTGCATTCTCGTATATATAGGACTCGATTGAGCGTAGGGAACGTCACGATTCTCCTCTTGCTCAGTCATTCATGCCAGGCTTGCCACTATTTTTTGGACCAAACTACGGACATTATGCACAACCGATCGTTGTAGATTTTGTCTTGTTTTCATGCGAAAATTGTCAGTATTTTGTACTTCCCTATTTGGCTTACTTTTGTATGGCTATTAGACCAACCACATCTGACTGCACCCACGGGCCATGAGACACAGGCAGGCCATTCAGTAACGTTGTATGATAGACTATGAACAGTGGGTACAAACGGGGTCGGATCGACGTTCGGAGTCGGAGTCAGTGCATCGCCAACCCAGCAACCAGCAACCAGCAACATCGTCCCTTGACTTGGGCTGAACAATGAAGGTAGAGATATGGCGTAGCACCGTGAAAAGTCATCTGCTCCGGACTAGACTCCCCGCAGTCGCCGGCACAGGCACTCACCATTGTCACGTACATCTGCCTCTCAAGCAGCCGTGAGCTCGGTATTCTCGCCCAGAGCCCGTTCAATAGTAGCCACAAGGGTACTGTCCATTTTGGTGCGGCTTCATCTGGTGCGTGGTGATCCGTGGCTCATTCCTGAGAAGACGGCCCCAAATAGTGGATTTAATCTCGTGCTGTTCATGGCTGAGACTTGCTGTCCTTCTTGATGAAGAGAATAGGCGAATGCGAAGGGCGAATTAAGTGGTTTGCGAGGTTTTCGTCTAAGGACTCGTAAAGGGCCGGCTGCTCGACCTCGGGAGGGAGTAAATGGGCCCGAAAGGGCCGTCGCACCATCCTCTAGTTCGACCTTACGGTGGTAAGTACGACGTGGAGGCAATTTTGTACCTTTCCTCTTGCTGAATCCGTCCAGGTAGTCATGATTGGATATTGGAGGGGCGCTTCGTATGGATGAGTTAACGGATTGATTTGAGGTGACACGAGCCGGAATGGAGGCGGAACTAGTGAAGCTGGAGTAGAGAATAGAGGGTGCATGGGAGATGGGAAGTCGGGATAGCAGGCGGATTGCGGGTCTGGAAATGAAAGTGGCGGCGGCAGCTCGTAGCGAGGCCGTCAGGGCTAGATCGGAAATAGGTGAGACCATGGGTGAACCTGCCGATGGAGATATCGGAGTAGGGATACTCAGCTCGTGAAATGCGCATGGGGAAGCCGAGCGCGGGGCATCGACGGACGGAGCACTCTTGGCTAGTAGTGGGAACGTTACCTTGTGGGATGCTCAATCGATCAACGGATTGTGCTGGAGTAACCACGAGTATCTGAGTACGGCGGCGGCGGAGTGACCCAATGAAGTCAGGAAACAACGAGCAGAATGTCGAGGACCACATGAAATTCAACGTTGAGAGTAGTAGACTGTACTATTACGCCATGAGAGGCTGCTAGACCGAACATCCTTGACTCTCCGCGATGAATGACGAGCGCATGAGTGCTTTGGATGTTGGGTCACACCCTTCTTGCCATATTGATCACCTTTGGCGCGTAATTTGCGTTCACCCAAGGGTTTGAGTAGTTTACAGGCATGACAAGGTGTAGCGGTGCATCATGGCGGAGTCAACTCGGTCAGGCGTTCGAAGCGGAGTTTGAAATGTTAAAAACTGTACACTGATCGCTTGTAAGTACCCAAATAAATAACAGCAATTTCAATGTCCACCGGAATTATAGGCGATTCAAGTATCGACACTTAGGGTATGAGATAATATATTTTCTTAATTACAGTAATAAGTTGGCTACAAGGGTACAACGCCTTAAGATGGCGGGCACGCCATCTAACCGGTGACATTCGAATCCGACAGATCTGACGGGCAACTGTGAGGCTACCCACCGGAAGTGGGGACGATTAGCCACAAGGACGGCATCAGCCTCAGCAGGTCGGACTGGGCGTTGCTGTTCAGTTGCCGCGATTTAAGTTCTATCCACAACACATTGTGTACATAGGGTGTGTATCACAGAAAACTGGCGCCTTCATATGCTGGATCTCGCTAGGTTCGCACCGCCCTTTGGGATACTAAAGCTGTATTTAGCTGAAGTTTGGCAAGCTCATCAAGGAGACGGGCCTTTTCCTTGAGTAGGTATAGCCTCTTTTCGTCAGGTGATAAACAGGGGGGATTGGTAGAGAGCTGCCGAGTAGCCCGCGCACACTTCTGTAGCAATAAATTAGTCACACGATTTCGCACGAACCAAAGAGGATGAACCTGGACCTGATCTACGCGAATGGAGGGAGCCTGGTTTCCGAATGCAGCTGGCAGTCGATGCCGAATCACAGGGACCGAATCTTCGTCTTCAATGAGACTGAGCCACCCATTCTCTCTCACTTCGGTAGTTCTACTTTCGTCACCGTTCTCTCCTTCTGACGATTTATCCTGACATTCCGCCGGAGCACATGGGAGCGCCGCAGGAATCTGAGCAGGGAGCGACCGACGAACTAAAAGAATTGTTGAGTACGTTCCATGAATATACATCCAGCAGGTATCAGATGCTAACCCGGAGGTCGGCGAGTAGGCCGCAATTTGGCAGGTTGTGAGCCATAAACGACCTCGATCCAAGGGCACTAGTCCTCTGAGTTCGTGGAGTACTAGCTATAGCACCATGTCGACCCTGCACCATAGCCAAAATCCTCGCTGCTCCGCCGTCATTGGGATTTCTATCCGCACCGACGGCAGGTGTACTTCTCGCTCTGGTTGTGGACATGCTAGCAACAGGAGTGCCAGCCCCAGACCGACCCCTTGTTATACTTGGAGGCGGCGTACACCACGGAAGTAGCGTGGGTAGGCCCTCACTGATCCCCTCTTCGTCCAGGACATCACTGACAGAGACTTCGGGGTCGATATCCACAATGGCCTCGTCGTCGCCCATTAAACCTTCTTTCTTGGCAACATGGACGAGCAGGCCACCGACGTAGGCACACTCGTCCCACTCCCCTCGAGCAAGCTTGCGCGGGTCGACTTGCGAGAGGTCCACACCAAGTACATCATTCCCCAATACTCCGAGAAAGATCTTGACCGCCTCGACTTTTGTTTGGGGTGTATGCGCCTCTCGCACGCCTGGTGGGAGGGGCAAGCGGGATTCGAGAGTGCTTTCGAGGATGGCCAGGAGAAGGGTGGGGGTTAGGTCGAGAGGACTGGCGAGACTGATGGGAATACCCAATGACGTTAGGAGGTCGTTCAATGAGGAGACGAGCGCAGAGGTGCTTTCTACAATAACGGGGGCGCTGTGTGAGACGTCCTCCTCGTGGACAGAGAGAAACAACGAACCATAGAGCACGCTATTCATTACGACGGGTGTTCATATAGATGCCCAGCGCGAGACGTCCGCCACTCGCTGGAGGTGGTCAAAGTCGAAGGCTTGGTGCAAGGCAGTTTGTCAATCCATATGAATTCCGAAATATGAGATAGACCCTTCATACAATGATTCCCAACAAGCATAAAAATTATCCAGATACCTTCACAGTCCGCTCCGTTCCTGCAAACCCTCGACACGAGCGAACAACTCTCTCAGAGCCTCCTCAGCCGCTACGAGGTTCCCGTATGAGACGGTGAGATGTCTCACCGTTTCTTGGTCCACAGGTTTGTTTATTCCTTCAAGCTCTCGCTTGTATCGGTTATCCTCTCGCTCAAGGGCAGAAGCCACCACATCTTTCGCTACCTTCGAACTTAACTCGATCGTTCCAATAAGGCTCTTCTCTCCTTCCTCTTTGAGACTCCTGATCCAGTGGCCCACAATCTCGTCCCTGTATCGGTCGTGAATAACATCCATCCCGAGATGATAGGCTCGAGAATGGACCACCCACGACCAGATGGGGAGACCGAACACAAAGGGTACAGCAGCGAGCATCGTGATTGGTGCGCGAAGCATGAATCCAAGTTCGTCGATGCTTCGCTGGACGGCTGCCTCAGCATCGTCCCCCAGATCGGATTCGAGTTCACCGCCGCCTGTGATAGGACTACCAGGACCTAGCCATGGGCGGGCGAGCTTCTCTTCTATGGCACGGAAGGCGGTCTGTGCCGTGTGGCGGGTGGCCGTCGTCTTGATCACTTTGCGGATTTGCTGGAATGCAACTTGACGGATATCAATGGACTGGGATTCGAGATCACCTAAAGCATATCAATACACCCATCTCACTTCATACAGTCCAGGAATCCACGTACCAATAATCGCCTCACGAAGTTTAGGCTGAAGGTTGGGATCTAAGAGCTTGATCGCATCCCGAAGAGCCTTGAAACGCTTGTCCTTTGCTGTCTCAGCCAGCTTTCGGATAGCCGTCACGTACTCCGACTTGACAGTATTTAAGGCTGAGTGGAGTTCTCGCTGACTTAACCGCAGAGACTCTTCGGCATGCGCGACAGTCTTCACAGTCAGTACTTTAACGCCTAATAGGCCACGTGTTGAGTACATCGGGCCAAAGCGGGATGTTCCTACAGACTTACTCCATTTTCACCTGCAGAGGCGCCTCGTGGTCCACGACCTAGGTCCTCGTCCTCTGACTGAATATCTCCGAGTCTCCAATCTTGCAATGTCCTCTCGATTGCCTGCCCAATGAATCCATATGCTCTCTGCGAGATCATTGACGACGCCCTTTCGAGCAACAGGCGGTTCTCTTGGATCTGCTTATGCTCCTCCCGGTTCCAAGTATCTAACACGGCCTGGAATTCTTCGCGTGCTTGATCATACCCCCTTTTTGCGGAGTTGTAGTCGTCTTTGGTTCGTCTTGCTTCAAGGAGCTTTCGTCTGAAGGACTAAGTCAAATGAAGGCGAGCAATACAGAAACAGGACATACTCTTGAAAGTTGCTCATTTCCTGTAACAGTCTGACGATCGTATCTGCCTCTCTAAGGAGCGCGCTGATTCGACCGTTGTCGACCAGTTCTTTGGTCAGCTTTTGGATGGCCCCGGGAAGACCACTGGCACGGAGTACCGCCTGCAGTCTGTCCTGCCATATTTGAATGGAGAACCGGCCATAAGTTGAATCTGGGTCTCCCTCCCCTAAAATTTTGGCGGCGCACTGCATGTCTGTTCAGCGCAGGCTGTTGGGAATAGTAGTCCACGCACATGATAACCTACAACCTGCTTATTCCAGATGGCCTCAAACGGAGGTTTGGTCCTTATAGACTTGTCGAGCAAATCCCTCGCACTGAGACCCATGAGGGAGGAGCAAGGGATCACACGATTGGTGTTCAAAACACCCTTCGGCCAGAATGTCTTTGTCACGGTCTTCAGTTGCTCATCCATATTGTCCTGCGAGACTTGGTCCAAGTGAGTGCAAACAACCATGTTCGCCCTGCCATTGAACCCGTTCGCGACAAGTTCAGGGAGACGTTTCCAGTCACTACGTGTGATCTCCTTGAACGACACAATCGGTACGATCACATTCGAGTCAGATGCCACGAGGCGGACGAGCGATTCAAAATTGAACTGGGGAACGAAGGTCAGGGGTGAATCACTTGGCAAAAACGGAAACCTCACATCACGGAAACCTTCACCGACACCCTGGTGGTGAATCAGTCATAGCTAAAGTGGTGTGCTTACATTTAGAGACACTCACCGGTAAGTCGATGAACTAAATATGAGGGTCAACAATTGGCAAAGACCGTAAGAATATTGCGACCAACCTCATAAATACCATCCAATTTGCGACCACGCAGTGAGTGGAACTCGACCGTGAGCAACGGCCAGTCGACCTCGCTCATATCAAACTTGAGGTCGAATCGTTGGCACAAGCGGACTATGTCGTTCAACTGACCTAGCTGAAAATGTCATTCGGTTGAAAATAGAGCTGTATAGAAGGACATGAAACTCACCAAGATCTTCACGTTCTGTTCCCCAGTCGCCATTCGAGGCAATTTAAACCCAGGCGTCTCAAACTTCAGCAGGTTATCGCGGGTAGCAGCATGGAGGTCAATCCACTGGCTGTGTATCGTCCTGAGTAAAACTTCTTCTTCCGAAGGTTCAGGTGGGGCGTCAGAGAGCAGTGCTTCGAACATATTCTCCGGAGGTGGTTGGTAGACCTGCATCTTCCGACCATACTGATGATCTTGAAGCTTCCTCAATGCCACGAGGAATGTTTGAGCCTGGAATTGTAATTCAGGGACTGTCTGGCCCCCGACATGGCGAATCCGGCATGGCCAAGCTGTAGAAGGGAGCTCTGCAATGATACTCAGTATATGGTGTGGCGTGCAAGAATTAGCAGACTCACCATCGGATGGGAGAATCGCACGACCCATGAGGGCATTCAAGAACAGCGACTTACCGGCCTTGACCATTCCGCAGAACGCAATTGCGAAGCGTTGCTTCTTCGAGCGTACGATTGCCTCTTGCAACGCCCTTTCCAGCTCCTCCACTGCCCTCTCGAACTCTGGTCGCTCAGGGTCGTCGGAGTACGCACTGTCCCGCTTTAGTTGTTCTACTGTCCCACTCCATAAGAGCTCAAACAGCGAGGTTTTCAAGTCGGCAATGTCTCGAATTTGCGTATCGAATTTGCGGACGCGGTCATCCACCCAGGCCTTGCCCATTTGTCGAGCTAGCTGCTCGTGTTGAGTGGCGGTCTCGTGATTGTGGTTGAGGATCGCAAATGTAGATAGATTAACTCCGCTACCTCCTTCTGGTGAGACGGCAAAAGGATGGACGTTAAAAGCGTCAAGAACGGAATCGAGGGCCTGCGCGACGCGGTCCTGAATATTGCCTCTGTTACCGACAGAGGAGCGGCGACCAGTCCACTGCTGAGCGACCACATAAAGATTCCATACACGTTTGAATGCACGTTCGTTGTTCTGTTGGCACGCAAAGATTTCGTCGGTCGCATCTCTGAGGTCGCCGATGAGCTCATGACGATGTCCTGGCCGAAGGTTGGCCTTGAGGACGTTGAGTACAGAGTTAAGAGCTCTCCTAGGTTTCTTGTTCCCGGAGGGATTCACTGTGACTTCCTGGCGATTTCCCGCTGGGTTCTCCTCAAGCAGTAGTCGCGTAGCCTTGAGCGCCCATATAAGGCTTTGAATTGCTTCCTTTCCGTCCGTTCTGTGATATTGTAGATCAATGGCTGTGTGAACATATGAGCTTGAGCGCAATCCCATCACGTACCGTTGGATGAAGCGTGTATACAGAGAGCACCCTTCAAAATCGGTATCGCTCTCCACGGCATTCAGGAGGACCTTGTACACCAATGTATCGGAACTTAGGCTCTCGGCCCCCCTGCGGAGCGCCTTCAGAGCTTGTCGCTCCTCGTGTTTGAGCTCGATCGCCTCGTTGACTGCCTCACACACTGCCGACGCTGCTGCGCCAACGAACTGCAGAATGGCAAGGACCACTCCTAGATCCGGATGACTGGTCGAAGAGAGGGGAGATGGTATCGAAAGAACCGGTCTGGGCTGCAAGGTTTGGTTAGGAGGGAGGGGAGTAGTCACCGAATGTTCGTTGTAGAGAGATACATCCTTGAGTGAGGTAGGTTTATCGATAGAGGGAGGCTGAATTGCACCCTCTGAGTTTGACGTTCCCACCAGCACTAGGGTAGGAGCCACTTGATTTTCCTCCAAAACCTTGGCGGTATCAGTTGTTGGGGCATCCTATGCACCATAACTTCAGTCAAAGTCGAATGCCTACTCAGCCCAACACGCACACTCGAATCATCCTCAGAAGTGGCATCTTCACCCTCATCGTCTGACAGGACGTGAACACTGATCGGTGGAGGACGAAGGTCAGCTGGTAAAGCCTGTTCCTGCAGCCACTGAATTGGATCATTTGAATCGTCCATAAGCTCTCCATCATCCTCAGCATAAACGGCAGAACATTCTGCAATTCGGCTAGAGATGGATGCGAGAGTCCGAACGCTGACACGAGTCGAAACAGATGCGAGGCTTTCGACGCTCGCATGCCCTTGAATGGTGCGGAAACTCTGCACGTTGTAGAGGTACCATAGGTGCTGAAATGCGCTTTCTGTCTCCTCTCGATGCCTTGTAACTTCAAATTGGAGTTCCTCGACGGCGTCAATGGCATCGCTGATTGCTGACGGGGAGAAGTTGTGCTTGAAGACGGCCTGGATGAATACAAACGATCTTCGGTTACTAGGCAGCACATTGTGGGGGACGATGGGAGCGGAGTCATCATTGTCGACCCATTGTTCAATCCATTCTTGGGTAGCCTCCAGCGCCTTTGTTAGCTCCTGCAGTGCGATGGCACATTCTGTACTGGTCAGTCGAAGTGAGCTCATCTGGTGTCAATGGAGCAACGTTGAGCAAAACGCACTTTCTGCACATCCTCTTTACGATCTTATCCTTGGAGTTTCCTAGTATAGCGTTAAGGACAATTTGCAGACTCGTGGTTCTTTGAATTGTCCTCTCGAGCTCGCGTCGCAGATTCCTAACCACCCGCCGCTGAGTAGCATGGGCAGTGACGGTCTTGTCCACCATGGTCATTGCTCCGGATGCAACCTGTAGGACAAAACCCACGACGGATAGCACACCCGTTGCGAGGCTGAATGGATCACCCATCGTGTGGCAGTGGTGAGGTCAAAAGATGTGAGGGAGGCTGACTGGGCGCTCACGGACATCGGGAATCTGATCGGGCGCAATCACTGAAGACAGTTCCAACTCTATATGGGCAATCCTGAGACAAAAGCTTGAGGCAGAGCCAGTAGTGCCAGGCATTTGTTAGGGGGTCGTGAATCTAGGTTATGGTTGAAAGCTATTGAGCCGAAGGCGAAAGGGAAGAGCGCGGGTCTTTCAATCCAGAGGTTTGTTCAAGGACGCTTGACGTTGTCAAGTTGGACTGGGCAGAAATGAATGAAGGAATCCAATATGCCGTTGCCGGATATGGAAAGGTCCAACAAGCGTGAAATAAAACAATTAGTAGCGAGGACATGCAGCAGTAATCTAAATGGTAAAACATCAATTCTGGCAATATCTGGGACTTACTGAGCAGTAGACTGGTCACCAATGGGCTTAATTTATCTGCACTTTGGTAATTACAGTACTTCGGCCCGTAGCCAGCTGTCAAGATTTGTTTTGGGCAAGGTCTCTCTGGTGTATATGGAGAATGGTGGACTAGATATTTGCCCTAATGCGAATGGCAACGGGTCGGGAAAGAATCCGGTTCGGTCAAGAAGTACTTAGAGTCTCAACATTGTTTTGACTCTGCCACCGACCTTTGGCCAATTGTTTTCTTCCACTGCCTTAGCTTCTACACCATCTGGTCGAGAAACCTCCATCCTCATCTCTCGCTCTACCATCCAGTGAACGCCCCAGTGGATAACGCGATGTCCGCAGGGTTTCCAGGATCGTGGGTTTTGGTGGACACACTCTCAACCCCACGGCGTGCTTTTCTAACCTTCCCAGCTCGTCAATGGCTTAGGAGTATTAATGCCGCTGATATTTCCGGTACGTCTGTCCTAGTCTATTGTCCAGATGCAATTATGGTATCACATTCAAGCCCTTTTTCATCTTTGACGTTTATCACTGCCCCGAATCTCGTCACCCGGCCACTCTTAATTCAACCAAGACAGTCGCCCCTATGCTTCACGCCACAGCTTGGCTCCCACCATGCAATCCCAAGAGCCCCACTTACTCGCGGTAAACAGGCCTGGTAATACCTTGCGACCTGACATAGTGCCCCCGATCGAGAGAGCTGCTAGTGAACATACGTCAGACGAAATTTCGTACACTCTCAGCATCTCCGGGTATCATCCACTAACTCTCGAATGGCTCAAAAGCTTGGCATCCGTCGATGACCAGCCATGCGTGGTGGCGATACCTTCATAGGACAACTCTGGGCACAAGAGGGTTAGCGGACAATTTTTAGCCTCCATCGGGCGCTGACGCACTTTCTAGGTTTTACATCTCAAAGTGCGTATCACGCCGCACACGAGAGACATGAGTGGAACGCGCCACGCCTCATTCTCTTCCCATATCAATCATGATGCCACACTGACTGGCGCACTTCCGGCCCTACTTCGATCTCCTCTCCAGCTTCCTACAAGCACTACTAGAATTAAATCTCGACGCATACGATCCAGCAAATACGGAAACTGCGCCGCACTGCGAGTGGGTCTGTGTCGTTAGGGCGCCACTTTTGAGGATACCCTAGAGAGCTGAAACGATCCACCATGGCTATTTGCAGGACGGCGACGATGAGGCGACGGACTTTAATACTCTCAACGATATCAAAGTGTACATACGAATTCCGAGATATGAGATAGGTCCTTCAGAAATGATTCCCAGCAAGCATAAGGTTTGTCCAGATACTTTCACTGTCCGCTCCGTTCCTGCAAACCCTCGACACGAGCGAACAACTCTCTCAATGCCTCCTCTGCCGCTACGAGGTTCCCGTATATGGCAATGAGATGCTGCACTGTTCCTTGGTCCATAGGCTTGTTTTTTCCTTCAAGCTCTCGCTTGTATCGGTTATCCTCTCTTTCAAGCGCGGAAGTCACCAACTCTTTCGCAACCTTCGAACTGAACTCGATCGTTCCAATAAGGCTCTTCTCTCCTTCCCCTTTGAGACTCCTGATCCAAGGGTCCACAATCTCGTCCCTGTATCGGTCGTGGATGACATCCATCCCGAGGTGATAGGCTCGAGAATGGACCATCCATGGCCAAATGGGGAGACCGAATACAAAGGGCACAGTAGCGAGCATCGTGATCGGTGCACGAAGCATGAAGCCTAGTTCGTCGATGCTTCGCTTGACGACTGCCTTAGCATCGTCCCCTTGATCGAATTCGGATCCACCGTCGCTCGTGACAGGACTACCATGACCTAGCCATGGGCGGGCGAGCTTCTCTTCTATGGCACGGAAGGCGGTCTGTGCCGTGTGGCGGGTGGCCGTCGTCCTGATCACGTTACGGATTTGCTCGAATGCAACGTGACGGATATCAATGGACTGGGATTCGAGGTCACCTAAACGATATCAATACACCCATGTCACTTCATACAGTCCAGAAATCCACGTACCAACAATCGCCTCACGAAGTTTAGGCTGAAGCTTGGGATCCAGGAGCTTGATTGCATCCCGCAGAGCCTTGAAACGCTTGTCTTTTGCTGTCTCAGCCAGCTTTCGGATAGCCCCCACGTACTCCAACTTAACAGTATTCAAGGCTGAGTGGAGTTCTCGCTGACTTAACCGCAGGAACTCTTCAGCATGCGCTCGAGTCTTCACAGTCAGTACCTTACCGCCCTATAGGCCACCCGTTGAGTACATCTTGTCAAAGCGGGATGTTTCTACACACTTACTCCTTTGTCACCTGCAGAGGCACCTCGGGGTCCACGACCCAGGTCCCCGTCCTCTGACTGAATGCTCCCGAGTCTCCAATCTTGTAATGTCCTCTCAATTGCCTGCCCAATCAATCCATATGCTTTCTGCGAAATCATTGACGATGCCTTTTCGAGGAGCAAGCGGTTCTCTTGGATCTGCATATGCTCCTCTCGGTTCCAAGTATCCAACGCTGCCTGGAATTGATCGCGCGCTCGATCATACCCCCGTTTTGCGGCGTTGTAGTCGTCTTTAGTTCGTCTTGCTTCAAGGAGCTTTCGTCTGAAGGACTAGGTCAAATGAAGGCGAGCTATAACAGAAACGGGACGTACTCCGGAACGTTTCTCATTTCCCCTATCTGTCTGACGATCATATCTGCCTCTCTAAGGAGCGCATTGATTCGACCGTTGTCGACCATATCTTTGGTCAACTGTTGGATGGCCCTGGGAAGACCACTGGCACGGAATTCTTCTTGGAGCTTGTCCTGCCATACTTGGATAGAGAACCCGCCATAAGTAGAATCTGGGTCTGCAACCCCTAGAATTTTGGCGGCACACTGGACGGCTGTTCAGCACAGGCCATTGAGAATAGTAGTCCACGTACATGATAACCCACAGCCTGCTTATTCCAGATGGCCTTAAACGGAGGTTTGGTCCTACAAGACTTGTCGAGCAAATCCTTCGCACTTAGACCCATGAGGGAGGAGCAAGGGACCACACGATTGGTGTTCGTGACACCTTTCGGCCAGAACGTCCTTGTCACAGTCCTCAGTTTCTCATCCATATTGTCCTGCGAGGCTTGGTCCAAGTGAGTGCAAACAACCACATCCGCCCTCCCATTGAAACCGTTCGCGACAAGTTCAGGGAGACGTTTCCAGTCACTACGTGGGATCTCCTTGAACGACACAATCGGTACGATCGCGTTCGAGTCGGATGCCACGAGGCGGACCAGCGATTCAAAATTGAACTGGGGAACGAAGGTCAGGCGTGATCATATGGCAACAACGGAAACCTCACATCACGGAAACCTTCACCGATACCCTGGTGGTGAATCAGTCACAGCTAAAGTGGTGTGATTACATTAAGAGATACTCACTGGTAAGTCGATGAACTGAATATGAGGATCAGCAATTGGGAAAGACTGTAAGAGTATTGAGACCAACCTCGTAAATACCATCCATTTTGTGACCACGCAGTGAGTTGAACTCGACCGTGAGCAACGGCCAGTCGACCTCGCTCATATCAAACTTGAGGTCGAATCGTTGACACAAACGGACGATATCGTTCAACTGACCTAGCTGGAAATACCATTTAGTTGAAAATAGAGCAATCCAGCCGGACATGAAACTCACCAAGGTCTTCACGTTCTGTTCCCCAGTCGCCATTGGAGGCAATTTAAACCCAGGTGTCTCAAACTTCAGTAGGTTATCGCGGGTAGCGGCATGGAGGTCAATCCACTGGCTGTGTATCGTTCTGAGTAAGACTTCTTCGTCCGAAGGTTCGGATGGAGAGTCAGAGAGCAGCGCTTCGAACATATTCTCCGGAGGAGGTTGGTAAGTCTGCATCTTCCGGCCATACTGATGAGTCTGAAGCTTCCTCAACACGACGAGGAATGGATGAGCCTGGAATTGCAGTTCAGGGACTGTCTGGCCTTCGACATGGCGAAGCCGACATGGCCAAGCTGTAGAAGGGAGCTCTGTAGTGATACTCAGTATAGTGTGTGGCGTGCAAGGATTAGCAGACTCACCATCTGATGGGAGAATTGCACGACCCATGAGCGCATTCAAGAACAGCGATTTGCCGGCCTTGACCATTCCGCAGAACGCAATCGTAAAGCGTTGCTTCTTCGAGCGTACGATTGTTTCTTGCAACGCCCTTTCCAGCTCCTCCACTGCCCTTTCGAACTCGGGTCGCTCGGGATCATCGGAGGAGTAGACACTGTGCCGCTTTAGTTGTTCTACTGTGCCGCTCCATAAGAGCTCAAACAGCGAGGTTTGCAAGGCAACAATGTCTCGAACCTGCGTATCGGATTTGCGGACGCGGTCATCCACCCAGGCCTTGCCCATTCGTCGAGCTAGCTGCTCGTGTCGAGTGGCAGTCTCGTGATTGTGGTTGAGGATCGCAAATGTAGGTAGATTTATTCGACTATCTCCTTCTGATGAGACGGCAAAAGGATGGATGTGAAAAGCGTGAAGAACGGAACCGAGGGCCTGCCCGACGTGGTCCTGAGTATTGCCTATGTTATCAATAGAGAAACGGCGACCAGACCACTGCTGAGCGACCGCATAAAGATTGCATACAAGTTTGAATGCATGTTCATTGTTCTGTTGGCACACAAGGATTTCGGAGGTCGCGTCTTTGAGATCGCTGGTGAGCTCATGGCGATGTCCTGGCCGAAAGTTGGCTTTGAGGACGTTGAGTACAAAGTTGAGAGCTCTCCTAGGTTTTTTGTACTCCGAGGGATTCACTGTGATTTCCTGGCGATTTCCTGCTGGGTCCTCCTCAAGCAGTAGTCGCGTCGCCTTGAGCGCTCTTTCAAGGCTTTCCATTGCTTCCTTTCCGTCCGTTCTGTGGTATTGTAAATCATTAGCTCTTTGAACATATGAGCTTGAGCGCAACCCCATCGCGTACCGTTGGATGAAGCGTGCATAGGGAGAGCGCCCATCAAGATCAGCATCTCTCTCCATGGTATTTAGGAGGTCCTTGTACACCAATGTACCGGACTTTAGGCTCTCGATCCCTTCGTGTAGCTCCTTCAGAGCTTGTCGCTCCTCGTGTTCGAGCTCGATCTCCTTGCCGACTGCGTCACACACTGACATGGCTGCTGTGCCGACGAGTTGCAGAATGCCAAGAATCGTTGAGGGATCCGTCATGATGGGAGGCGGGCGAAGAGGATTAACTCGACTATCTCCTTCTGGTGAGACGGCAAAAGGATGGATGTGAGGAGCGTGAAGAACGGAATCGGGGGCCTCCCCGTGGTCCTGAATATTGCCGATGTCTTCGACAGAGCCGCGGCAACCAGTCCACTGCTGAGCGACCACATAAAGATTCCATACAAGTTTGAATGCACGCTCGTTATTCTGTTGGCACACAAAGATTTCGTAGGTCGCGTCTGTGAGCTCGCCGATGAGATCTGGATGATCTCCTGGCTGAAAGTTGGCCTTAAGGACGTTGAGTACAGAGTTGAGAGCTCTCCTAGGTTTCTTGCACACGGAGGGGTTCACTGTGATTTCCTGGTGGTTTCCTGCTGGGTCCTCAAGCAGTAGTCGCGTCGCCTTGAGCGCTCTCTCAAGGCTTTCCATTGCTTCCTTTCCGTCCGTTCTATGATATTGTAAATAATTAGCTCTGTGAATATATGAGCTTGAGCGCAACCCATTCACGTACTGTCGGATGAAGCGTGCATACGGAGAGCGCCTATCAAGATCGGTATCGCTCACCATGGTATTTAGGAGGTCCTTGTACACCAATGTATCGGACTTTAGGCTCTCGACCCCCTTGCGGAGCTCCTTCAGAGCTTGTCGCTCCTCATGTTTGAGCTCGATCACCTTGTCGATTGCTTGGCACACCGCCATGGCTGCTGTTTCGACGAATTGCAGAATGCCAAGAATCGTTGAGGGATCCGCCATGATGGGAGGCGGGTGAAGAGGACAAGGTTGGGCGCTTCAAGAGGCGACGATTCCTCAGCCGGCATTCACTGGCACCTTTTGGCGCCTTTATGTCGAGTGGCTTTCTTAGTGATGCGCACTATTTCTTGGGGTGAAATAAGCGCGGTGCTAGTTCATGCAAGCATGAGGTGCCATAGAACGGACGGGTCGGAGTCGGAGCATGGAGACGCGGAGACCTTGGGGGACAGTAGGACACGAGGACATCGTTTTGCGACCTCGTTGACAAATAATCATGTAACAGCCGAAAAAAAGTAAGGATCACGCAGGTCAACGCCAAAATTCAGTCTCACCACAATCTTGAGCCCGCTGTAAAGGGCAAAAGCTAAGGTCACGATGGAAGACACCATCTAAGGCGTGCAAAACCAAACCGGCGTTGTAGAGTTGCAATCAAACAGTACATTGGTCCAGCAGGGCCTGGAGTTACAAACGCCACGTACAAAGATCCGGCTGGCATGAGCGCGTCGTCTGATTTTCCTCCAATGTGTTACCTAATCATTGCCACTTCGGCGCCCACCTGACCGAGCAGTTTCGGCTCGGGTCGCTTCCATCAAATCTCGCAACTAATACCGACATGGATCATCCTATCGAGAGTATCAGTACACGAATAGAGTACATAGAGTGTGAGCGGCACGCATTCGTCGGCAGATGCCAGCCAGTTTACAGTCACGGGGAACATATACGCTACAATAAACATAAGCCGTGGATTCATTTTCTAGAAGAAGGTAGACTTACCGATACTACGATAGATATTCTCGATTGGTATTCTCCTGAACCAGCTGAGAACTGGTGCGCCGAAGAACCCAGTAAGTCGTTTCGAAATAACATGGTGATGCGGGACATTAAACTAATGTCAATATGCTGTGTGGATTGGAGAGGTAGTGTCTAGGTATACGAACAGGTGCGTCGTGTGTGCTGCTGCGAACCGAAGCTCCTCTAAAGTCGACCTGGATTCCCGTGGGTCGATGTTGCGCTCGAGATCCACTGACAGAACGTAAGCACTGTAAGCTTACGAAGGGACGGTGATTGGATGTACGAACAGAGGAGGTTCAAGATGGCCTCGATATCAACATTGAATTTGTCCCTGAAACCCTTCATATACTGTATGTCACACAGTAAAACCCTAGCAGAAGTGCAGTCCGAAAAAAGATGTACAGCCTACCAGGTATGCTCCGGACTTTTGTAACATGATAGCGGTCTTCAGCGGGGACCTGGTTGATCGGCATTACGCGAACGGACAAGAAAATTTAGCGATTAAAGTTGAGAAATATCCTAAGAATGAATAGGGGTATACTCACGACGATCCTTGGAACACTAGGCCACTGTCGCAAGAAACCGTAGAACGTGTGCGGAGCACTTTTGTTTATGGAAATTTGCACAGGTTGGTAGCCTCGCGAGAACCAGTTTCTCTTCCTTTTGCTTGTCATCAATTGTGATTCCACCAATGCTTCGCTTGGTCAAGCGGGCAGGCTATCCCTGTGAAGGTATAGCGAGGCTTCTTCCCTGAGCTGATCATCTAAAGTGGCGATTCATTTCGCTGATTCCACCTTCATCCCTTACGTTGTCCCCGAATCGAACCGAGGGCGAAGCCGTGCGTGTAGGTCTCTCGGAAAAGAAATAACGGAGGTGGCTACCATTTGATCCATCGAACTCATCCTCCAGTCCTTTGGCCCATGTCCAGAAGATCATGAGGAGGGCGCTGAACCTTACACACCTAGAATTAGATGACCATAGCCTCCACAAGGAGCGACAACGCACAAAATAATTCCCATCAGCAGAGGGATCCAAGCACCGTGAGGAACCTTTTCGAGGGCTGTACCAAAGAACAGACCATCCAAGAAGCCAAAGAAGAGGAGCCAGGCGACTGCCAAGATCCATGGCTTGTGCTTCACATACGGAATTTGTAGTGTAATCATAGTGGTGGTGACGAACATGACCGTGGGAGGTATACGCACCCATGTGCGTAGGTCAAACGAATGAGGTTCGTGAATATGAGCAACGGAGCAACCGTCCCGATGCAGATTGTGGGCCATGGTTGAACCGCAAACATGTTGAGTCTTTGTTTACCACTTGTGCATAGAACTGAAGAAATGAACGGGGTCTTTAATTGTACACAGCAGTGCAGATAAAAACAATCATCGATAGGAGAATTTTGGGTTAATTGTATTTCATGATAGACGAGTGGGTCGTATCCAAATTCCAAAATGCCCATATGTCATACGCCTGCCTCTCTGTCATCTGCTGGTTATCTGCTGTGGCATTCTCAGTAATATAGTACGTCGATCGGCACTGTGTGCCAAGCCGGAAACACACTCCACCCCTATCACGTCCGGTTAGGACGCGGAACTCGGACTTGGAGATACTGCGCATTTGATAAACGATTTGAACAGAGGATGGGCCGGGTGCGACGCTGTTATGAAACTTCTTCCATGCTATCAGCAATATTTCGAAGACCGATATCAACATGTGAGTGCCCGTAGACCCCCAGATCTAGGCGCAACATATTTGTATCTGGGATGGGGACCAAACGGACTACAGAAGAGGACAGTAAATAAGACTCAGATTTATTTCATTGGTTTGCATACTCTCGACGCTAGGCCATAACCTAAGCACAAATACCCAACCTTCCGCCGTCAGCTCACCTCATATCTTGGATTGAGCCTTTGTGAACGCTCTGAAACGCTACCCATACTTTGTTTTAAACTGCTGGCGCTGTGGGTAGGTCTTGTGTGCTCGTGAAATCAGTCTATCATGTGAATCATCACTCCTCTTAATCGGAAATTTCATGGCAGGCTACAGGTGTTGAATGAGCATCACGTCTCTGTGTTTGTTGTTTGGTCCCTGTTCTATATATATAGCGCGAGGCGTTTGCCGGTATATATATGACGATTCATCCTTACCTTTTTGTGCGCTAAGGTTGTCTTCAACAACAGGTCCACACATTTGATCTGCAAAGTCGTCCCTGTCCTCCGGTCTTCCGGTCCATCAGTCTAAGGAGAAAGAATAATATCGGAAATCATATGTGCATTTCATTATAAATGGAGAGGACCCTGCTGTCTGGCAATACGTGACAATGTCAGAATACGAAGAAGAAACTGCAACCTAGCACGAGCACGAGCAACCAATATCGCAAACAACAAGCACAGAGTCAATAATAAAGAAAGGCTAAGGTCGTGCAGTGTTATAAATTTGGGTCCAAGACTTTCCAAATGCAAACTCGTCAAAATGAAGAGAAACTGACCGAACAGGGGATGTGAGAGGAATTGTGAGGAGAGCAGGTGAATGTAGACCTGCATGGCAGTCATGGGGTACCCAATAGAGTAAGCCACCACCCGGGTCTCTAACCCAACCCTCTTGGTCTGGCCGTTCAGCTTCGATGTACGAGGTGAACCGGGAAGGAATTTGTGGACATGAGTCCCATAAGCGAATAGCTACGTCACTGGATCCAGAAATGATATGCTGCGCATCGGGGGAGTATGTAACGGACGTCATGGGGCGAGCGCGCCCCTCCAAAGGCTCGTCGACTGCAGAGGCAGTCTCAGAATACCAGGTTCGAATTGTCTCGTCTCCAGATCCAGAGATAATGTGCCGCCCATTGGGAGAGTAAGCAACTGAGCACACCCCGCCAGTGTGGCCCTCCAGAGGCTTGCCGACCGTAGAGCCAGTCTCAGCACTCCAAATTCTAATTGTGTTGTCATATGATCCAGAAATGATGTGCTGCCCATCGGGGGAGAAAGCAACTGAGTTCACCCCGCCAGTGTGCCCCTCCAAAGGCTTGCAGGCGGCAGAGCCAGTCTCAGCATTCCAGATTCGAATTATCTTGTCTCCAGATCCAGAGATGATGTGCTGCCCGTCGAGAGAGTAAGCAACTGAAAACACCCCGCCAGTGTGGCCCTCCAAAGGGTTGCCGACTGCAGAGCCGGTCTCGGCATTCCAGATTCGAATTGTGTTGTCATATGATCCAGAGATGATGTGCCGCCCATCGGGAGAATAAGCAACTGACAACACCCAGTCATTGTGCCCCTCCAAAGGTTTGCCGACTACAGACCCAGTCTCAGCATTCCAGATTCGAATAGTGTTGTCATATGATCCAGAGATGATTTGCCGCCCATCGGGGGAGTAAGCAACTGAAAACACCCCGCCAGTATGCTCCTCCAAAGGCTTGCCGACTGCAGAGCCAGTCACAGTATTCCAGATTCGAATTGTCTCGTCATATGATCCAGAGATAATGCGCTGCCCATCGTGAGAATAAGCAACTGACAACACCCAGTCAGTGTGCCCCTCCAAAGGCTTGCCGACTGCAGAGCCAGTCTCAGCATTCCAGATTCGAATTGTGTTGTCAGATGATCCAGAGATGATGTACTGCCCATTGGGAGAGAAAGCAACTGAGTTCACCCTGCCGGTGTGCCCCTCCAAAGGTTTGCCGACTGCAGAGCCAGTCTCAGCATTCCAGATTCGAATTGTGCTGTCATATGATCCAGAAATGATGTGCTGCCCATCAGGAGAGTACGCAATTGACAACACCCAGTGAGTGTGCCCCTCCAAGGGCTTGCCGACTGCAGAGCCAGTCTCAGCATTCCAGATTCGAATCGTCTTGTCAGATGATCCAGAGATGATATGCCGCCCATCGGGAGAGTAAGCAACTGAAAACACCCCGCGAGTGTGCCCCTCCAATGGTTTGCCGACTGCAGACCAAGTCTCAGCGTTCCAGATTCGAATTGAGTTGTCATATGATCCAGAGATGATGTGCCGCCCATCGGGAGAATAAGCAACTGACAACACCCAGCCAGTGTGCCCTTCCAAAGGCCTGCCGACTGCAGAGACAGTCTCGGCATTCCAGATTCGAATTGTCTGGTCACCAGATCCAGAAATGATGTGCCGCCCATCGGGAGAGTAAGCAACTGAAAACACCCCGCCAGTATGCCCCTCCAAAGGCTTGCCGACTGCAGAGCCAGTCTTAGCATTCCAAATTCGAATTGTGCTGTCATATGATCCAGAGATGATATGCTGCCCATCGGGAGAGTAAACAACTGAGCACACACCGCGAGTGTGCCCCTCCAAAGGTTTGCCGACTGCAGAGCCAGTCTCAGCATTCCAGACTCGAATTGTCTTGTCATCTGATCCAGAGATGATGTACCGCCCATCGGGAGAGTAAGCAACTGCCCACACCCAGTGAGTGTGCCCCTCCAAAGGCTTGCCGACTGCAGCGCCAGTCTGGGCATCCCAGATCCGAATCGTGCAGTCATCCGACCCAGTGACAATGTAGCACCCGTTGGGAGAATACCTTATGCAATTCACACGGCCCTTGTGTCCAATCCATTCTAATGGTGGCTCCGGCCATGACAACAGTTTTCTGCTTTGCACCTGGATACCTTTAGTGAAATATGTGCTGAAGATCGTTGATAAAGGGGACTCTGAGGGCAGGAATGGTGCTGTTGAAATATAGGTGTGCGGAGTGCTCATGGAGATGGGAGTGCGGAAGGCGATCATGAAATGACAAACATCCTGAATTCTTTCCAAAAGTTTCTCATCCGTATCCTAGAGTAAGTTGGAATCACTTTGGAATTCCCCATCACAGCAAACCGGAGCTGTACTCACCTTGACCAATTTCGATGTCAGTTCTCGAAGGCTTGGAACCCCAATTCGCAGTATTCCCATAATGCTCAATACTTCAACCCAAAATAGTGCATACGGCCCTTCAAAGAATTTCCTCAGCATGTCCCACACACGCCTCTCGCCTGTGTCGGGAGTAAAGCAAAGATGATTTGACCAATACAGAGAACTATACTGCAAATCGTCGGAGATATTTTCTTTGATTCGTGATGCGAGTCCTTTCACATCGGCATTCGCGAGTCGGGAATCTTCGAGCCCGCATATATTGAAACGGAGCTGTTCGATCATCTTCTCGAGGCAGGCGATACCCAGTTTCACATTTGTGTCTCGGAGGTTAACCTGATAGTCGCCCTGACAGCTATCGCTCACAAAGAAGTCCGAGATAGACAAATGCCGGACACGAATCCCTCCATTGGCTCCTTCGTCTCGATAGAGCATAGAGCCGAGATCATCTACCCACATTTTCACCAGGTTAAGCCTCACTCCCGCCAGCTTTGCAATCGTCTCGTCGCACAGTGGTCGGTACGGCGCCGTTGAAAGGAGCACTCCAATCACCAACCGAAATTCGGCACAGCTAGGCACTCTCATTGTTCTGACGATACTGGCATAAAGTCCGTATAGAGACGCCAAACCAGGACTGGCTGGGTCGTGCAAGGTCGTCGCTAACAGCTCATTGGCGTCATGGGATTTCGCAAGGGCACGTGCAAGAGTTTCGATGAAGATGAACAGACCCGCTGCCCGGGATATAACTCTGTCGACGAGTGATGGTTCTGGCCAAGGAGATTGTAGGTACTGCATTGAAGCCACCCAATCGAATCGGTGTTCGGCGAAGACTCGTAGGTCGGATGTGGTCTCCTCATCTGCCGTCAAATCACATCGCAAACACGACGGCTGGGAGTAAATATTCCGGGGGTAAATAAGTCGGGAATAGGTCGGGAATTTATCATGACCACTTGTGGATATACATACAATATCCCATGATTCCTCCACTACTATTATATGTGAA
>Ga0307515_10004429_pt1 | contig 29072 bp, 28 predicted proteins | sample 17_EM_MG_FD_194513 | JGI IMG/M metagenome (GOLD analysis project Ga0307515, IMG submission 194513) | Populus trichocarpa ectomycorrhiza microbial communities from riparian zone in the Pacific Northwest, United States - 17_EM | ecosystem: Host-associated > Plants > Roots > Unclassified | place... | reverse complement strand
GCATTCACCAGGATGGTTTCCTGAAAATGCGCGAAAATTACGAGATCATTCGCCCTGAAGATGTAGGCTTTCCGAGCGCCACAATAGTGCTAACCGCGCGCAGCGGCAGGCATGCTCTGAAGTTCCATTTGGAACGCCTTGGCTTTAGTTTGGATAAAGAGGAACTTGCCCAGGTATACAACAAGTTTTTAACGCTTGCCGATGTCAAGCTTGATATAAATGACGAAGACCTGCAGGGCTTAATGGCCCACAGGCTGGTAAAAAATTAATAATGGAAACCGAAACCAAAAACCTGCTCGATTTCGATTCGGCTTACGAACGATTGAAAGGGGTTGTTAAACGCACTCCACTGGAGTATAATGCCGGTCTGTCGGCAAAATACGAGTGCGAACTATATTTAAAACGCGAAGACTTACAAATAGTACGCTCGTACAAACTGCGCGGCGCTTATAACATGATAAGCCAGCTAACGCAGAACGAGCTTGACCGCGGCGTGGTTTGCGCCAGCGCGGGCAACCATGCGCAAGGTGTAGCCTTTAGCTGCAGTCGCCTGGGCACCAAAGGCGTAATTTTTATGCCCGAAATTACCCCCAAGCAAAAAGTTACCCAAACCGAAATGCACGGCAAGGGCAATATAGAGATCATTTTAACCGGCGATACATTTGACGATTGCCTGCGCGAGGCTTTGATATACACTGAAGCCCACCAGATGACGTTTATCCCGCCTTTTGATAATTACCGCATCATTGAAGGCCAGGGAACAGTAGGGGTAGAGATACTGCAGGACCTGCCCGGTATCGAAGCCATCATAATGCCCATAGGCGGTGGCGGCTTAGCGGCCGGCACAGGCACCTACCTTAAACAACACGTACCGGGCATTTACCTGGCAGGGGTAGAGCCCGAAGGCGCCCCATCAATGCTGGAAGCTTTTGAACACGGCGGGCCAACCACCTTAAAAGAGATTAACCGCTTTGTTGATGGCGCTGCCGTAAAATGCGTAGGCAAGCTCACCTACAACCTATGCCAGCAAGTGTTAGACGATATGCTGCTGGTACCCGAAGGTAAAGTGTGTACCACCATACTGAAACTATACAACGAAGACGCCATTGTAGTGGAGCCTGCCGGTGCCCTATCGGTAGCTGTGCTGGATGCCTGCAAGGATAAAATAAAAGGCAAAAAAGTGGTTTGCGTTATCAGCGGGGGCAACAACGATATTGCCCGCATGCAGGAGATCAAAGAAAAATCCCTCCTGTACGAAGGTTTGAAGCATTACTTCATCGTCCGCTTTCCACAGCGCCCGGGAGCCTTGAAGCTGTTTGTGAACAACGTTTTAGGCCCGGCGGATGATATTACCCGTTTCGAGTTCATCAAAAAAACCGAAAAAGAAAACGGCCCCGCCCTGGTAGGCATCGAACTGCGCAACGCAGGCGATTACCCCGCCCTCCTTAACCGCATGGCAGCACACAGGTTTGAGGTGATAGAGCTGAATAAGGATCAAACGTTGTTTGAGTACCTTGTGTAGGTGTGTAGGTGTGTAGGTGAGTAGTGAGTAGTGAGTAGGTGAGTAGGTGAGTAGGTGAGTAGGTGAGTAGTGAGTAGTGAGTAGTGAGTAGTGAGTAGTGAGTAGTGAGTAGTGAGTAGTGAGTAGTGAGTAGTGAGTAGTGAGTAGTGAGTAGTGAGTAGTGAGTAGTTAGTAGTGAGTAGTGAGTAGTGAGTAGTGAGTAGTGAGTAGTGAGTAGTGAGTAGTGAGTAGTGAGTAGTGAGTAGTGAGTAGTGAGTAGTGAAAAGGGCCGGTCATGCTGAGCCTGTCGAAGCACGCGGGCAAAGGCCTCGCCGCCATGCATAACCGCCATGCTTCACCCACCCGTCATTATAAGGAACGAAGATAACCGACCGCAGGGAGCTCATTAATTCCTATAAAAATAAAAACACAACATTAATAATCCCCGACTATGCTCCAAAGCACATCGGTTACCCCAAAATATCAAAGCCTCCCGAAGCCAAAAACTCCGGGAGGCTTTTTGTTTACCTCAAAGTCATGCCGAACTTGTTTCGGCACCCCACAGGACAGGTAACCTACATGCAAATCATTAGCTGTCCCCTTGGGGTCTCTCGTAGAGGACCCTGAGGTACCCGATCATCTCGCATAAACGCGAATTGGGAATTGCGACTGGCTTTGTGCACCGCAGGGTCCTCGTTGAGAGACCCCGCGGGGACAGAAGGCTTTTTGTTTACCCCAAAGTCATGCCGAACTTGCTTCGGCACCCCACAGGGCAGGTAACCCACACGCAAATCATTAGCTGTCCCCTTGGGGTCTCTCGTAGAGGACCCTGAGGTACCCGATCATCTCGCATAAACCCGGCTTGGGGATTGCGACTGCCTTTGTACACCGCAGGGTCCTCGTTGAGAGACCCCGCGGGGACAGAATTTAGCACGGGCGTTCCCTGCGGGCCGGGTTTTCCGCTCATACTGCACAGGCCTTAAGCGCGAGGCAGGTATACGCTACACCCCCTAACGCGAAATTGGGGTAAATGTGGGCTTTGCTTATAGTGATGCAGAATAATTAAGTCAGTCTATCAACTTTAAAGTGCGTTTCTATTGGCCCGTCGTATTTTGTTTCTAACAATATTTTTGCTATTTCCTCAGGCAGATCGTGAATTGTCAAGGGCACAACCGGCGATATAACCAAATGATAATTTGGATCAGTAAAGCTGTTGACTTTTGTTTTATCAAAAGCAAAAAGGCCTTTCCTACCCATATTATCATAGTTTCCAAGATATTCTTCGGTCACTTTGCTTTTGATGATGTTTCTCAGGTTTGGGTTTACAATTACATCACTTTCATATGGCAGATCGTCAAAATATTCGAATAGAATTTCCAGGTTCCCTTTGGATTTAGCTACCGAATCGGGTAATTTCCCACCTGCCGAGGCCGCGAATGCAATGAACTCACCGTTAGTGAAAAACCAACTGATATCTAATGTCTCTTGTTCAATATTTGTAAACATTCATCTAAATTAAAGGTATTTTGTGTTATCAAAAATATAACCTATCCTCTCGCATAAACGCGGCTTGGGAATTGCGACTGGCTTTGTATACCGCAGGGTCCTCGTTGAGAGACCCCGCGGGAACGGAAGCCTTTTTTATTTACGACCTGGTAGATACTTTAAATAACTCCATGAACGGGCTTGTTAGCTTTAAAGAGGGACATATTTACCATTTTGCACCAGTAGAACAATATAGCTCCTATTCAAACATCTGCATTTTATTCCATGGCAAGCTCGTTTTCTTTAAAGCCATAAATTGTAAAAAAGGCATCAATTCAATCAACCAGGTAATTGCCTACCTTAAACAAAATTTAAAAAACTCACCCGACTTTGATGGCATCCTAAGCAGAACAGCCAATTACCGCCATTTCGGGCGATATTTTAAAGTCGATTCTTCTGCCTGCTTTTGCGAGTACTGATTTGATGGGGTGCTTGTTTGGTTAAAGCTATTCAGTCTTGCAACTTACTACTATTCGCAGCTGTCTTAATTCTTGATTCTAATATCTTGACTCTTTTCCTGGCGTTCCCTGCGGGCCCGGTTTTCCGCTCATACTGCACAGGCCTTAGCCACTTGGCAGGTATCCGCTACACCCCCTAACGCGGGCTATGGGCAGGATTGGGACTTTGTGCTTTACAACAGCATCGTGATTTGCATGGGGGCGCACAGGCCTGGAGGCCTGCGGCAGCGGGTGGTGCTTGCTGTAGCAGGGGTCCCTGAAAGCCCCGTTTTCGCACGCGAAAGAAAATGGCTTGCTAAATTTAAAAAGTAAAATTATAATAGATTCTTATTTTGATGATCCAGCATCGCCTTAAAAAATTGCTTTATTCATTCAAATAATATGAATTATTCATTAGAGGATTTGGCGAGAAAACATCGTAATGGATGTTTATACCAGCCTTTAAATCAGATTTTTCGTCAATTATTTTTCGGATTTCTTCGATTTCATCGCATTCAACTTGGGTGAGATAAAACCTGGCGTTCCTAAAAAAGTCCATGAACTTATAATATTCTTTTCGATTCAGCCCTGCAGTTGAAAATGATCTGAATTTTTCAATAGATGAAGTAATCGTAGAATGCCTAATTTGAGGTATTAGGTCGGGGATTAAATTAATCATTCCATCTTCGGAAATAATAACGATTAGAGTCGGCTTTCTTACACCCTCTAAATACCTGATAGCAGAATTATAACGGGCACCTCTCGATGCATCCCCATTTTTGGTTGCTTTCCCATCGAGAATGACACCGATAGCATGGCAAATGCCTTTTCTATCCAAAAGTACAGCACCATCAATAGAGGTAATTGTTTTAAAGTATTCTTTATTCAGTTTGATTGGATTAAGAGCAAAACTTTGTTTACCTAAACGACTGGCCTCATTTTTTGCATTGTCCGTTATCACCAGCATCGTACCATGTAGCTGTTGAGTTGCCTGATTGATGAGGTCCCATAAATATTCAATATCCCGTTTCTCAATCTTATTGAAAATTCGTACGATATCCAATTCAAATTTCCGCTTGTCGATTTTATCCTTTGGGATATTAGGTTGCATGTACGCTACCGTCATCATCGCGTTACCATCATGTTTAACCTCCCATTTGTAATGTTGCAAAAATTCGATTTCAAATAAAGACTCTTCTGATGGATTATATTTGCCTGTTATTTCCGCCAATCCGTAAATAAAGGCTGAGTCGGAAAAAACAACAGAGTTTTTATCGGCTACCTCTAAAAACTTACGAACCTTCCGGTAATTGGACACATCAATAGGGTCAGCTAATTCCAGGATCATTTTTATGTTTTTGTGACCGCGCTTTGCGATCACTACTTTGCCGATACCTTCGCTTCCCTCATATCTCAAAGATGATATGGTATTACAGGCATCATATAGTCCGTGCAAGCCATCGAAATTCCCACCGGCCTGGGATATCGTATACATAAATTCATTGCCCGCCAGTCTATACATTTCATCTTCATTTCGATTTAAACCATCCGGACCGGGCGTAGGATTATATAATGCTTCTTTGCAGCTATTCAGGAAAACCTTGATCAGACTATCGGTAAATGAGGAAGAGATTTCGAAACGATCATTAAATTTGGTTTTTGTTAAGCTGTAAGTTTCATCCAGGCCACTTTTATTAAATTTGAGCAGTACAAACACCAGATACCCATATATTTTGGCCGGATAGGAAATGAAATATTTGTCATCACTGTATGCATTTTCCCGATTCAATATTTCAAGGATGGCGTTTCGGTATGATTTAATGTCCAGTCTGCGATCCTGATGTTCTTGAGCAACGGGATGTGATTGAAACATCCTACTTTCAGGATCTACACTTCTGAGAGTGGCGGCAACGCTATGAATATTTTTAAAGGCCGTGACATTGATACCAGGGCTTTCAGGTTCCAGGCACACCGGGTGCCTTTCAGAAAGTTGATCCTCTAACACGCCAACCAAAAAGACGGAAGGATGTAGACGGCTATTTAATGATTTGAAAACCCGCTTCGCAGTACCTTCCGCAATAACTTGATAATGTTGTTGAAAACCCCACATATAAAGATCGATGGTATCCATATAATTACTAAAAAAAACGGTAAAATCGTAAGTAGATAAAGTTAGGAAGTTGTCCTTATATTTCTTTTATATCCACAAGCCGCATCAGGCTCATTGGCGCAATTAAACTACCATCATCAAGCAAATTTATAAAGACATAGCTTTCATTAATTAATGATTCGACCGGGACAGGCCTTGGCGAATCACCGTTGGCGAGATCTCTGACCACTTCTAACTCTTGTCCGTCAAAAAAGCCACGATTGAAGCGCTGCAGTGTATGTGCGAGAAATTCTACCCTTTCGCGCCTATGTCTAAAATAATCCTTATCCCAATAAGAGAAACATTGATTCGGGTCAAAGTCTAAAGGACCGCCAACAAATCTCAGGTGTTGCAATCTTGGATAAATACATTGCCAAACTAAAACTTGTATTTTCCCCAATTGTGGCTCCCGTATCCTAATAATAAGATTATATAGCCTAAGTCGTTCAAGATTTCTAAACACATGGCCGGAAGCAATCCAGCGGGAAAGCGATGGTAAATCATTTTCTCGAAGACGGCGGCCTTCAATTATCGGATCTTCAATCAGCATTTCAGGAAACTTCCGTCTTTCAGTATTAAGTACAAAACGCGTGGCGATAATCCAGCTTTTGAATTGAACAGATGTACCGTTTTTTTTGATAATAATATTGGATGCCTGGGTGCGCCATTCTGCGGCATCCGCTGAAGAAGTGTTGATGTGATTACTCGTTCCTTTGGCTTCTGCGACTGCAAAACTATTGCTATTGGCTGCCAAAAAATCAGGCGAATTTCCCGGTGCCTTATTTTCTGCCGACCACCCATTTTCAGGCAATTTGCGAAGATTTGAAATACTTGCAAACCATGTAAAGTGGTAAAGCTCATTGAGAACACCCAACGCAAAAGATCTTCCAAGTATCCCGCTAAGGGCTTTCTTGCTATCAACATCTGCTGCTACACCAGGAGGCGTGAACCGTAACTCACGTCCAGCATCAATATTGTCCTCGAAAAGGCTGTAAAGCGGATTTTCACCGGGTTTGACCTGGTGCCCCAAAGAAAGAATATAGCCGTAATGAAAAGCGTTTTTAATGTTAAACTCTAATTCCATTTTGCCATCCGTATTTAGTACGGCATTCGGATGCGATGGGCAATTCTCAAAAATGGGATAAACTATTTTTTTCATTACTAAAATTGATAAGGTTATTTTTAGGAGGTCTCTGATTGGCGTGAAACGAATATAAGCATTAACGGCGATATTTAATACTACTTATTTCCCCCTTTAGCGCAAGTCTTGAGCGGTTAGCTAAAGGGCAATGGCAGACTTGTGATTTAGGTTGATCACAAGTCCCGTACCAATACCCATACAGAAGATTACGCTACGTATGTTAAATCGACTAAAAATAAATAGTTGATTATCAATAATTTAAATTTTTTAAATTTCAATTTATGTTAACCCTTAATTGGCGCATATATTAATTACACCACTCAGCGTAAATTTAAAGTAATACCCTGCCGGCTGAATACCTTGTGTTTTGTTTAATGCAATTGCTATATAACGTTTCCGCAGCCATTTCATTTTTTAACATACATCAATGTTTATTCATTTTCTGTTCGTCAATTTTGTGGCATGAAAACAGGAACATTAGAAAGTTTGCCCAGCACTAACATGGTAGAAAATTATACCGACAATGTCTCTAAAGTAAAAATTGCAATTGCCGGTATTTCTATAAGCTTGTTTATGATGAACCTGGATACAAGCATTGTGAGCGTAGGGTTACCAACAATGATTAAAAGCCTTAAAACAACTTTTGCATCGGCACAGTGGTTTGTGCTGGCTTACCTGCTTGTGCTTACCGCTTTAATTACGGCTGCAGGGCGGCTTGGCGACATTGCTGGTAAAAAGAAATTGTACCTGGCGGGTATAGCCATATTTACAATAGCATCCTTACTTTGCGGTGTATCTAATAGTGCCACATTATTTATCTTATTTCGCGGGTTACAAGGTTTGGGGGCAGCTTTAATATTGGCTTTAAGTATGGCGATTGCAACCAAGATTACACCTAAAAACCAGCTGGGCAAAACAATGGGTGTTTTATCAACAATAACAGCGCTGGGCATTGCCAGCGGGCCAACCATTGGCGGCATATTGCTTTCAACTTTTGGGTGGCAAGCAATGTTTTTGGTAAACATTCCTTTTGGAATAATGGCTTACTTGTTGGGCTACAAATATATAACCAGCTCCACCATTAAAAAACGCGTCCCCATTGATAGCATCGGGATAATTTTATTAGCAGTAACCCTATCGTGCTACTGCTTTGGTATCACGATGGTTGAAAAAAGCGGTTTTAGCAATCCCATTGTTTTAACTTTATTAGCACTTACTATTATTGGCTTATTTACATTTATTTGGTTAGAGAAAAGAATAGCCCATCCTTTAATAAACATAGCCATTTTTAAAAACAGGCTTATTAGCAGAAACCTGGTTACCACGGTGCTTGTTTATACCGTAATTATTACAACTATAATTTTGCCGCCGTTTTATCTTTCAAAAGCAGCTAATTACAGCCTGGTGCAGGTTGGGCTTATTATGTCTTTCGGGCCTTTATTAACGGTGACGCTTAGTATTTATGCCGGCAAAATTGCAGATAGGTACGGTGCAAAAAATGTGATGTTTTACGCCGTAGTTACCATAGCAATAGGATGCTTTTGCATGAGTACAATTACCCCGGCCCAAAATATTGGATGCTATCTTTGGCGTATCGGAGTTATTGCGCTGGGATTGAATTTTTTTAAAACCCCCAACAACACCGTTGTAATGGAAGTAGCACAACCCGACCAACGCGGCTTATTAAGCGGCTTTTTGTCGCTGTCGCGAATTTTAGGGCAAATAACCGGGACAACAGTTATGGGCGTTATCTTCGCTGTTTTGTCGGGAGTGTCAGGTACTTCAAAAATCAACAGTTCGCCGCAGGCAATTACTTATGGTTTTAACAAGGTATTTTTGATAAACGCATTTATAGTATCGTTTGCCGCATTGTTAATCTATCCCAGGTGGGTTAAGCAAAATGCCTAATTTTAACCAATAATAAATTCGATTGAATGTTTATGAAAAAAACATTAGCCAAATACATTCTGCAAAAAGTTAACATCAACGATGATGATTTGCAAATCATTCTGTCGTATTTTAAACCCCGTACGGTTAAAAAGAAAGAAATTTTACTGCACGAGGGCGGTTTGTCGAACAGGATGTATTTTGTTGTAAAAGGCTGCCTGCGAATTTATTTTATAAAAGACGTAGGCACAGAAGTTACCCGAAGGATCATATTTGAAAATGATTCGTCGTCGTCAATGGTGTCTTTTATTACCGGGAATCGTTCAAAGGAATATATTGAAGCCGTAATGGACTCTGAAGTGCTTTATATGGATAAAAAGGATTTTTACCATTTGGTAGAAACCATGCCCGTATGGGAGAAATTTTACCGCCATCAGTTGGAATATGCCTACGTAATAAACACCAATAGGTTAATGAGTTTTATTACCAACGATGCCACAGAACGCTATTTGTTATTGCTTAAAGAAAACCCGGAAATAATAAAACGCCTGCCAAACAGACTGGTGGCTAATTATTTGAATATTACACAAGAAGGGTTAAGCAGGTTGAAATCAAAATTATAGCATGCGCTGCTAATAATGAATGGTAAAGCCCCCCTTTAATCCAAATCTTCTGCATACTTCCTACCTGCCCCTGGATAAAATTATTTGGCTTTGCATCAGCCATCTACAGGTTTTATGCATAAACAATTTTATTTGCAGCGGTTTCCCGGTAACAAAAGCCCTATGTTTAGCTCTAAATCCACGTTAACCATCTACATATCACATGAATTTTAAAACTGCTGTTTTTGTTTTCTGCTCCTTATTCGTCACCCTTTTCGCATCAGCACAGGACGTTTCCGCGCCAGATAGTATCGATCTGTTTTTACAAAGTAAAATGCAGCGTTTGCACATACCTGCTTTGCAGGTGGCGGTAGTACGCGATGGAAAAATTGTTAAAAACAAAACCTATGGTATTGCCAACCTGGAAAACAACATACCGGCCACTGATAAAACCATTTTTTCGGTCAATTCGATAACCAAAGCTTTTACGGGTGTTGCGGTAATGCAGCTGGCCGAAGAGGGGAAACTGGATATTAATGCGCCATTGTCGCGCTACCTGGATAGCCTGCCCCAAAAATGGCAGGGCATTACGCTGCAACAGGTGTTAACCCACATTTCGGGCCTGCCGGATATGCTCGACGCGGAAGAACAGGTATTGGGCCATAACGACGAAAGCGAAGCGATGCAAAAAGTGAAAGCGCTGCCTATGGAATTCAGTGTGGGCGAAAAATTTCAATATAATCAAACTGGCTATGTGCTGCTGGGCCAGATTATTACCAAACTAAGCGGCATGCATTTCACCAAATTCATCGAAGAAAGGCAATTTAAAGTAGCCGGCATGCACTTAACCCGCTTTGGCGACTCCTATGATGTGATCCCCAATTACGCAGGCGCTTACACCATGACCAGGCAGGTAGGCAACGATTTTGTGCGGAACAAGGTGCCGGGTATAGGCTATATGCAGTTCCCGGTATTTTTCCGGGCTGCTGCCGGCATACAATCTACAGCCACGGATATGGCTAACTGGATTATCGCTTTAAAAACAGGGCGACTGCTGAAACAGCAAAAAAGTATAGCCACTATGTGGACCCCGGCGATATTAAACAATGGGAAGATTGGCGGTTTTAATAAACTTACCAACGGTTATGCCCTTGGATGGCCAACGCTAACCCGGAAGGAGCATCCGGCAGTTGGTCCGGTAGGTGGTGGCCGTTCGGCTTTATTTGTTTATTTAAAGGACGACCTGTCCATCGTGGTGCTCACCAATTTAATGGGAGGCAATCCAGATAGGTTTATTGATGAAATAGCCGGATATTATGTACCTGACATGCACGAGGCCAATGGCTTTGGGCTGCCCGAAAATGTAAAAAAACTAAGAACCGGGCTTTTAAAACAAGGTTTTGCCAACGTAAATAAGGTTGTTGAGGGATTGAAACGGGCCGACCCGTTATTCACCTTAAATGAGCAGGAACTGAATGCCTGGGGCTACCAGTTACTGGGCCAGAAGAAAGCCACCGAAGCCCTATATGTTTTTAAACTGAATACAACGCTATTTCCCAAAAGTGCGAACGCTTACGACAGCTTAGGCGAAATTCAGGAACTTACCGGCAACAAAAAAGAGGCCATGTTAAGTTATCGCCAGTCGTTGACTTTAAACCCCGAAAATAAAAACGCAGCAAACCGCATTGCCGAACTGGGGGGTAAATAATAGGGCTGTTTGAAGTATTCCGTTGCTGTCTGAATCAGAATTCACAGAATTAAAGAATTAGCAGAATGAATAGCCTAGCGAAACATTTTATAACCCTCCGCGGAACCCGAGCGGGAGGACGTCGAAAGCTTTCGCGTTCCCTTCCCGTCAGCAGAGCAGTTTCGGGCGAAAACGGCCAAAACGATGGTGGCCTGTGCGGTTGCAGGGCATAGGGAGTTTTTGCGGTGGTTTAATTGTCTGAACCGGAATTTTTCACATGTAAATGATTTTTCAAAGGTGTTCAAGAGGGCTGCGCCGTTCACAGAATTAAAGAATTAGCAGAATACATAGCGACAGATTTTCTAACCCTCCGCGAGGACGTTGAAAGCTCTCGTGTTCCCTTCCCGGCAGCAGTGGAGCTTCGGGCGAAAACGGCCAAAACGATGGTGGCCTGTGCGGTTGCAGGGCATAGGAAGTTTTTGCGGTGTGTGGGCGTGAGCTTAGGTGCAAAATAATTCCAGCCCAGGTTTTGGCCGTTTTGTCCCGATTAAAATCGGGATGCGGCAAAGAAGCCTTTCTGCTGACAGCCGTTTAGTTACTTTGCGGCTTCAAACGGCGAAGCCCTCTTGAACCCCAACAAAAATAAACAACAGCGAAAAACTAACAGCCCTCCCGCGGCAACTGAGCGGGCCAATGTTGGCGATTACAACTAAATAGTGTAAAAAACCGCGGCTAATATAACGGCCGAACCTATAGTTCTTAGCTGATGAACATACGCATCGCTGTTCAAATATCTTTTAACACCGGTACCAATCATGTATTATCCGCCAGGATCGGTTTAGCAAATGGGAAGCAGTATATAATGCCCAGGCATGGAAGGAAAAAAACAAGCCGCAAACACCCTCGCGGTATTTGCGGCTTAACCTAAACCTATGAAAACATTCTTACTATGAAAAGAATATAAACAGGTATTCAAACCCGGTGCCAACAGGCAAAAATCGCATGTAGATGCTCAAAAAGACATTTTTAGCCATGCCCTTTTTCCACACTATGGAAAATGTTGTCTTTTTTGGAAAAAATGTTCCCGGCCTGGTTAAGGGAGGTGCCGCCATAAATCCTCGCCCCGGCCATTGCCGGGTTTAACCCTCATTACGCCGCCGTCACCGGTTTGCCGTTGAAAACTTGTAACTTAACTTATTACTTTACATTTATTAAAGCTACAACGCTATGAAAAATAAGGTATTTGAAAAGCTGCTGGTGCCGCTGGGGGCATTGCTCATTATCTTTTTGGTAATGCAATCAATAAGGCCGGCGCTGCCCAACCCGCCGGTAAAAAAGGATTTTGAGGCACCGGCCGATGTGAAGAATATATTGGTAAGGGCTTGTTACGATTGCCACTCCAACCAAACCAACCTGCGCTGGTACGATAAGATACAACCGGTTTACTGGCAGGTTGCCGCGCACGTAAAGGATGGCCGCAAGGTGCTTAACTTTTCTGACTGGGGCAGCCTGGCCCCTGCCGACCAAAAGGCCAAACTTTGGGAGGCGGTTAATCAAATTATTGCCGGGGCTATGCCAATTAAAAGCTACGCCTTTGTGCACCCCGACGCAAAAGTTTCCAGGAATGACATAGCTGTACTGAAGAACTACCTTGCCGCTATGGTGCATGATAAGCCGGCCGATACCGCCCAAACCAACGCGTTATTTAAGCAGGTAAAACAGCTTAACCCAAAAGCGGCAGCCGGCCACAATTTGCCTAAAGCCTTAAACGGCATCAGCTATATTCCCGACTATAAAAACTGGCAGGTAGTCACCACATCAGACAGGTTTGACAACGGCACCATGCGCGTGGTTTTTGGTAACGATGTAGCCATTAAAGCCGTTAAAAACCACCAGGTTAACCCATGGCCAAACGGTACCATATTTGCCAAAGTGGCCTGGGATAAATTACAGGATAAAGAGGGCAATGTTCGCACCGGGGCCTTTAAGCAGGTTGAATATATGATTAAAGACGACCAGAAGTACGCGGCCAATAAAGGCTGGGGCTTTGCCCGTTTTAAAACCCTTAAATTGGTGCCCTATGGTAAAATCGTGCTTTTTGCCAACGAGTGCGTAAGCTGCCATAAGCCCATGAGTAATAACGATTTTGTATTTACCCTGCCGGTTAAAAATTAAACAGATGAAAAAATTAAGCATTTTAATAGTGGCCCTGGGTTTGCTTTTTGCAGCATGCCAGTCGCCAACCCCTGCCGGGCAATTGCTCAATGCGGATGCATCGTTGCCGGCAGCGCATACCATATCTGGTAAAGGCCTTAAAGTGATCACGTCGTTTATCAATAACAGGCAGCATACCATGGCCACCCTGTATGGTAACGCGGCCGCCCTGCAAAGCCTGCAAGGCGGAACTAAACCAATTGCGGGGGAAGAGCTTACCCTGATCACCTGGAAACAAAAGGAGGACGAACATTGGTTTGGCGCCAAAATTCCGGGAGCCATCAGCTCGTTAGAAACAATAAAGATACTGCCGGGCGATAACAAATATGTAGTAAGCTATCAACGGTTTGTGGGCCCGGCTTTAACTGCCGACAGGGATACACTGGGCAATGCCGGCAGGATAGCGTTTATGCTGGCGCAGCAACCATCTGTGATGCCATGATATTTGAGCACGACTTTAGCATCAGAAATGCCAGTGTGTTTAACGTGCCTGCACGCATCATTTGGTTTAGCGCCATGTTTATGGGCATACTGGCGTCTATCCCTAAAATATTGCAGCTGCACACCACCATCCCCGAAATTTTGGTGGACTGCCTGGTGGCATTTATTTTTTCGCTGTTTGTTTGGTATTACAACATTTACAGCCTGCCCAAATTTTCGGCCAGGCGGATAACTACCCGCTTTTTTAGTTTACGGTTGTTAAGGAGCCAGTTGCTGGGCATTGTGCTGATGATTATATTGGTTATAGGTACGCAGTTTGCATTTTTTGGTATAAAACCGGTATCTATGATGCTGATGTATGAGTTCAGGGGCATCCTGATTAACCTTACCATATATATGTTTTTGCACCTGCTTTATCAAAGCTATAACAACCAACTCATCGGCATCGAATTGGAACGCAGCAAGGCCGATAACCTGAGCGCTCAATATGAGCTTTTAAAGCAGCAGGTTAATCCTCATTTTTTGTTCAATAGCCTCAATACCCTTAAATCGATGGTAGATATGGGCGATGAGCACTCGTCGGACTTTATCCTAAAGCTTTCCGATTTTTACCGTTTTACCCTCGAAAACCGAAAAGAAAATCTCATCCCCTTAACAGAAGAACTGGCCATTTTGGATGCCTACATGTACCTGTTAAAAGCCCGTTTTGAGGACGGCATCCAACTGGAAACCAACATCAGCCAGGCGCATTTAAACAGTTACGCACCACCATTTACCTTGCAGCTGCTGGTAGAGAACGCCATAAAACATAACGTTGTTTCGCTTGAGCAACCCCTGCATATCCGGCTATATTCCAACGGCGACTATCTGGTGATCGAGAACGCCATAGCGGCAAAAAAGAATAGCGAACCATCTACCCAAATGGGGCTCGAAAACATCAACCAGCGTTATCTTCACCTGCTGGGTAAAACAATCAATGCAGATGCAGGCAACAATTTTTTTAAAGTAACATTACCGGTGATTTATGAACGTACTAATCATTGAGGACGAGCTGAAAACGGCGAGGGCTTTAGAGAAGCTCATTACCGGCATCAAGCCAGGTGTCAGGGTGCTGGCATCGCTGCAAAGCATCAAGGCATCGGTTGATTTTTTAGCCACCAACCCGGCCCCCGACCTGATATTTATGGATATCCAGCTATCCGACGGTATTTCTTTTGAAATATTTAAAGAAACAAAAGTGACATCGCCGGTTGTGTTTTGTACCGCTTATGATGAATACGCCATACAGGCGTTTAAAGCTAACGGGATAGACTATATCCTTAAACCCTTCTCAAAAGAAACCATCACCGAAGCTTTCAATAAGGCCGAAATGTTATCCAACTTTTTCCAGCTAAATGAAAACGCCGGGAAAGGGATAGAAACGTTGTTGCAGCAACAGCAGGTGCTGAACGGCAAAAAAAGTTTCCTGGTTTTTAAAAACAATAAGTACCAGCCTGTGCCGACAGCCAGTATCGCCTATTTTTATATCCGTAACGAAATTGCCCACCTGGTTACCTTTGATGGAGCGGAATTCGCGCTTACCATGCCGCTCGACGAAATTCAACGCCTGCTAAATCCCGAAGATTATTACCGCCTGAACCGGCAGTACCTGGTAGGTTTTGCCGCTGTAAAAGAGGTAGAACATTATTTTTCGCGCAAACTGCTGCTTAAGCTTACCCTCCCCACTGCCGAGGACCTGATTGTAGGTAAGGACAAATCAACCTCGTTTTTTAACTGGCTTAATAACAGGTAGGGGGATTATGGGCAGCAGAGGCGGATTTTATACCACTCCCGGAGTTGCTTGTTTTGGGAATAATATTTACATGGATTAGCTTAGTTTAAGTGCTTACCTTTGATTATACCTTTTAAAATATGCCCCCACGCCAAACCATTTCCTTTTTCGATAAGCTGAGCAAACAGGTGATCAGTATACAGGTTGCCGGCTCGGCGCAGCTGCCGCAAAGTGCGGGGTATTTTAATACGGATACCAACCAGGTTTTATTAGGGAGGGATCGATTTAGCGAATGGGAAACATTAACCGGCCACCTGGAGCGGCAAATAGAATTTATCTTAAGCTTGCAAAAAGTGAAGGGGGAGGAGAGCCAAGAGATTAGAGTCAAGAATTAAGACTTTTGGCCAGGGTATGATCGCCCTCTTTATAGCCTGCGCTGCCTGGAGTATTGCAGCTGCTGGAATATCGCCGGCCTTCCAATGATTTTAAGCTTCGGCAATTTCAGCCACATGTTGCAATTTTAAAGCCGGGGATTACTGGTTTTCCGGGCGGGTCTTTCAAGAAAATTTACGTGGAGTTTCACTTCTGTTTTTTTGTGTGAATTTTTGTATCATTTGTTGAAATTATTGCTGCTTTTTTGTTAAAAAAGCAGCAATAAATGACTTGTTTTTAGCTATTTATTACGCGTTTAAGAGGCATCTGAAAATATAAAAAGGACGGGTATATTTGTAATGATTACAAGCAAAAAACAGCCCCCCGCACGACAACGGGTTAGACAACGCAAACGCATCTAAATAGCTAATGGCATGGGCTTATGGCGCAGGGAAGATATGAGCATCAAACTCACCTTGTTTTATTGGCTGATCCTGGTTAAATGATCCGGCTACCGAAAGGCCTTTTATCAGTCAACAACAGGCACAGGTATTTGGATGCGCCTGAATTACGCAATCATTTTAGTGTTAACCATGATTAAATATAAAATAGTGATTATCAGATATTTATAAATATTTTATCTGAAATGTGTTAAGTTATGTTAACCCAATGAATACGTTAACTGCCTTAAAGCCAGCTACGGCTACGCGGTTACCTGTCACAAGGCCCAGGGTGGGGAATGGGCAAACGTGTACCTTTTCCTTGAAAAATGTATGTACGCCATGCCTTATCCCGAATTGTGAAATTGGTGGTATACCGCCGTAACCAGGGCCAAAGAGGAACTAAACCTGGTCAGCAATTGGTGGGTACGGTAAGAGCATTTATACGCGTGGGGGCAGGGGGCTTAGCTCAACTCCTCATAAGCAGCAGTTAATCCGCGTTCAATACCGTCGCCTTGCCACTCGGGCGCGCCGGGGATAGTTTTAGCGGTCATGATCTCGTCTTTTGATTTGCCCGCTTTAATACTGCTACCCACATAGGTTACCAGGCTTTCCATAAAATGCTGCATGGCTTTTACATCGTCTATATTGCCGGTCACCTTCAACGGATCGAGCGCGTGGCCGAAAACGAAAATGGTGTTTTTATCAAACTGTTTGGTGGCTGCCTCCAGGGTAGTTATCCAGCTTTTGCATGATGCACCGGCGCTACGATCAACAAACGGGAAACGGCGGTTAAAAACCAAATCGCCGGTGTGTACTACGTTGGCATTTTCAAAGTGAATAAAACTATCGCCATTGGTATGGCCTGCGCCAAAGTAATGCGCGGTGATGTGCTCGTCGCCTACTTTGGTTTTCCATTTATCGGTGTAAGTAATGTTGGGGTATAGCTGCTTGTCGTCGTTATTTTGTTTTGCTGCCGCGGCTTTTTGATTGGTAAGCGAATTGGCATGCGCGGCCACGTTAGCTGCAATGCCTTTAAAAGAGATGTTGCCGCTGGTATGATCGCCGTGGTGGTGGGTGTTAATGAGCCATTGGAAGGGTTTATCCGATTTTTTTTTCAGTTCGGCAATAACGTGAGTAGCCTGTTCAGGGAACTCAGCATCAACCACTACAATACCTTCTTTATTTACCAGCCAGGCAATGGTGCCACCCTTTTCGGCAAACATGCCCACGTTACCACGCAAGGTTTTAAACTGAAAGGCTGGGTCCTGTAGCAAGGCGGCCAGGCTTCTTTTTCCGAATAATGCGATTGAGCCCGCGGCAAGGGCTGTTGTAGTTAAAAATTTACGGCGTTCCATAGGGTTGTTCATTAGTTCACTGGTTCATTAGTTCATTGGTCTTGTATGGTGGCCAATGTGGGAAATGGGTTTAGTAAATTTAAGTATTTTAATACTGAAGTATCAAGTCGTTAGTATCATGTATCAAGATTGATGCATTGCGACATAACATACTCAACCTGATGCCGCTTGCAAATACCAATGAACTAATGAACGACCGCCGCAAATATCAAGGAACTAATGAACGATCTCGAGCTAATGAACCAGTGAACTAATGAACCAAAGAGTTAAATAATGTTAACAACTCCAATTACCTCGTACAATCAAATTATCTTTATATGATAAAACAAACCTTATGCTGAAAAACTACTTTAAACTGGCCTGGCGTAACCTTTGGAAAAATAAGGTATTCTCGATAATCAATATTTTCGGGTTGTCTGTGGGGATAGCTTTTACCATGCTTATCGGCTCATATATATGGGGGCAGGTGCAGGTAAACCACCAGCTTAAAAATTTCAAGAACCAGTATATTTTAACCAGCAAGTGGAAAGATGCGGGGCAGGGAAATGAAATTGCTTCGGCCGGGCAAATGCCCCGGGCTTTGCATGATAATTACCCTAACCTGGTTGCCAATTATTACCATTTTGATGGTGTAACCACTAACGTATCAAAAGGTGATAAACATTTCAGGGAGAGCCTGCAGTTGGGCGATAGCACCTTTTTTAATATGTACGGCTTTAAACTGCTGTATGGTGATACCAAAACAGCACTGAATGATCCGTTTGCCGTGGTGTTAACCCAAAAAATGGCCCTGAAATATTTTGGCAGACTTGATGTGGTTGGGCAAACCATCAATTTTGAAAGTTTTGGGGGCGAGAAGCACGATTTTACCATTAGTGGCGTACTTGGCGATGTGCCCAAAAACTCGGTAACCAACCTTGATCAGAACAATAATTCTGATTTCTTTTTTACGGCAGCTACAGCCAGATTTTTTAAACGGAACCTGGAAGGCTGGACAAACTTCAGCACGGTAGGTTATGTAGAGCTGAAGGACGGCGTTACCGCCAAAGATCTGGAGCAACCCCTACGCGATTTGATGAAGCGCAATGCGCCGGCCGATATCAGTAAAAGCCTTACAAACATCGCAATCCCGCTGAAGGATTATTACCTGGACGGCTGGGGTGGCGCTGCCAAACGGATGTGTTATACACTGGGCTACATCACCTTGTTTATCTTATTGATGGCTATTATCAATTTTGTAAATATCTGTATCGGGCGCTCTTCGGGCCGTATGAAGGAGATGGGCATCCGTAAGGTGTTGGGCGGATTACGCGGCCAACTGATCTGGCAGTTTTTAACCGAGTCGGTGCTGATGGTTTTGATAGCTACAGTTATTGCATTGGTGTTTTATAGTCTTTGCAGGCCATATTTTAGCAACGTATTGGGCGGGCAAATTAGCGGGCTTTTTGCTTTCCCGTGGTATTTTATGGCGATACCCGTTTTGTTTGCAGTTTTGGTTGGGATAGTGGCCGGTATTTACCCGGCGCTAGTGTTATCCGCTTTAAAATCTATCGATTCGTTAAAGGTTAAGCTGGCGTCGGTAAAGGAAAGTGTGCTGTTTCGTAAAACACTGGTGGGTTTCCAGTTTGGTACGGCAGCTATCGTATTTATCGGGGCGCTTATTGTTTCGCAGCAAATTAACCTGTTTTTTAACGGCAAGTTGGGGTATAGTAAAGATTATGTAGTTTATGCCCAGTTACCAAGGGATTGGTCGGTAAAAGGGGTGCAAAAAATGGAATCGGTAAGGGAGCAGCTGGCACAAATGCCCCAGGTAAACAGTGTGTCGCTTTCGTGGGATATACCGAACGGACAAAATGGTGGCAACTACCCGGTGTATAAACAAGGTGGTAACCCGGCACAATCTGTTACAGCTACGGGTTTAATGGTTGATAACCAATACGCGGCAACCTATAATATACCCATGCGGGCAGGTACTTTTTTTAAGCCGGTTTTTATTGCGGCAGATACCACGCAGGTGGTAATTAACGAGTCGCAGTCCAAAATGATGGGTTACAAAACTCCAGGCGATGCTATCGGACAAAAAATAATGCAGCAGGGCAGCAATATCCCATTAACCATCTGCGGTGTTACTGCCGATTTTCATTTCGGATCGATGCATGACCTGATGCCGCCCATTACTTTCATGAACGTAAACTATACAACCTATTACCGCTATTTTTCGGTGAAACTAAAGCCCGGGGATATGCAGCAAAGCCTTACCGCCCTGCAAAAAAAGTGGAGCGAACTACTACCCGGCGCCCCTTTTGAATACAATTTTGTTGATGATGCCCTTAAAAAACTTTACCAGTCAGAAATTCAACTGAAACAGGCGGCGTATATAGCCACCATATTGGCCATTATCATCGTGCTGTTAGGTGTATTGGGGTTAATATCATTAAGTATACAGAAACGTACCAAAGAGATAGGCATCCGGAAAGTATTGGGCTCGTCGGTTACCGGTATCATCGGTTTGTTTATGCAGGAGTTTTTAGGGGTGATAGTTATTGCCTGCCTGGTGGCCTGCCCGCTAGCCTACTGGATGATGAGCAGCTGGCTTAGTGATTATGCCTACCGGGTAACCATTGGCCTGAATCCGTTTATGGCAGCTATTGTGTGTCTTACGCTGGTGACGGCTATTTTGATAGCCATCCAAACAATTAAAGCAGGTTTAGATAGCCCAGTTAAGAGTTTGAGGAGCGAATAGATTAGTCATTGGTCATTTCGCTGCGCTGTCATTGGTCATTGGATGATTAATTAATAGTGAACGTTATTTCACCTAAAGAGCCATTTGCTCTGCTCATTTTGTAGCAACGGGTTTTAACCCCTTGGAAATGAACGCAACAAAAGATGAGTTCCATAGGCCCCGCCTATATAATTTTGCAAGTTGTTATGGAAATACCATCAGTTTAACATCTGGTAAGAAATAATATGATATGAATATATTTATGTATTTCTCGCTGTTAACGCTTTTGGCATTAAAAGCAAACTGTCAACAAAAGCAAATAAGTAATGATATAGAAACATCTATACAAAAAGTTAAGATATGTAGCTTCGCTGTTCGTGCAACATTTGCCGAATCTGGTTATATGAACTTTAGAATATCTGCCGATTCTATTCATTATAGCAGTATGCAGTATAATCACGACGGAACAGTTATTGCTAGGCGGATGCATAAGAGCGTAAAGCCTGAAGATTGGACAAGGCTACTTAATTCTTTTAATCTAGCAGATTTTGAAAAAGTTAAGACAGGTAAAAGCATTGGTTACATCGACGGATCAGATCTTTTTACAATTGTTGAAACAAGCAAGGGAAATTGTTAACCCTGATAAAAGAGATTTAGAATATAAACGGATTGAAAAGTTTTTAGAAAAGCTTTGGGAAGTAATTTACAGGTTAGCAAAAGACGCTTCGGAGGCAATCACTCATCGCTGATTTTGGCTCTTGGTTTGGGGAAAAAATTAGAAGAGCGTTTCAGCATAAGTATGGTGATAAATGCTATACAATTAACACATGTATAAAACGATTGTGTTATGCTTCACGAAAATGATATTAAACAACTATATACCGATTTTAATAAACGGGATATCAACAGTGTTTTGAACCTATTTGATGTCGATGTTAAATGGCCCAATGGATGGGAGGGCGGTTATGTTCACGGGCACCATCAGGTGCGCGATTACTGGACAAGACAATGGACAGAAATTGATCCGCTGGTTATCCCTGTTGGTTTTAATGGCCTTGCCGACGGCCGGCTGCAGGTTGAAGTAAAGCAAACTATTAAAGATAAAAACGGCCAATTAATTGCCGAAGGAGCTGTCATGCATATCTACACTTTTAGGGATGGATTAATCAGCAGGATGGATATTGAAATGGTTAGCTGATTTAGCCTTCCCCTATACTAATGCAGCCAAAGTAATACCACCTATATATACAAAGGGCAGAAATATCACCTTAGTTTAGCCTTAAATTGTTGGATGCAGGTATAGGTTATTCATGAACTTCAAAATCGTAACTACTCCATCATCAGCCTCCTGATCAGCTCTGCGCTTTGAGCCTTGCCTTCTTCAAGCCTGTGGCTGAAAAAGGATTGTACTTCGTTGAAGTGCTTTTTGTAGCCTTCCATATCGCCGTAACCAATAATGGCCGACCATTCCCTTACTGCCGAGTGGAACTCCAAATCATCGCCCCGGATGGTTTTATCGTACAGGGCGGTTTCGATGGATTCTTCTAATAGTTCTTCGTTTTTAAAGAGGTATTCGGCAATGCCAAGCCTCAGCCGGAAAGGCGGGGTTTGGCAAATGAGGTTGTCATAAGGGTTTACCCCAAGGTGGTACCAGGCATCAACCATGCTCAGTATGCTCAGGTGTGAGTTGGGTTTCTGATGATCGGCGTGTTGCGACAGCGAAAACTCTTTCATCACGGTATCGCTCAGCATAATAGGTTTGCGGCTTTCATGAAAAACAAAATCGCGGGCTTTGTACAGGCGCTCCCTGAAGGTTTGCGCCTCTTCTTTGATCATGAGCTTAAATAATTCCGACTCTGACTCCGAGTAGCGTTTTACCTGCTGGCGCGCGTAGGGATTTAAAATGGCCAGCCCGGCGTATACGTGTGCTTTATAGCTAAAAATGCGCAAGGTGGTCAGGATCTTCACGTTGTCGATACCACCTAGGTACGATGCGTTTTCCCAGGGAAAAAAGCCGGCGGCTTTCCAGGCGGTGCCCATGCTTTCAAAACCTACGTGGGTAACGGCCTGGGTATCGGCCACAATTTTATCGTGCTCGTGGTAATCGGCAATCTCTACAATATCGCTGCCAATAGCTGTAAACAAATCATACATGCGCTGATAAGCATCGGCTTTTGCCCGGTGCGGAATCAGGATAAGCGTTTGCCCTTTTGGTTCAAAGCCCGGCCCGTGCATAGCATGAAAGGTAATGATTTGCACGTCGGCGGGCAGGTATTTTTCAAATATGGCTATCTCGGGGTGCTTAACAGATGTTTGGCCGGCCACAATGGCCCCGTACTTGGTAAGCGGACCGCACTCGGCTACCACCTGCTCCAGTTTGTCGGCCTCGACTGAGTAAATAACCAGGTCGTTTGTACGGGATACGTCGCGCGCGCTATCCATTATGGTGATGCCAAAGGGGCTAAGTTCGTTTTCAAGCTTGTCGCGGTTTTCGGGTAAATCGCATCCGCAAACGGTGTAACCTGCTTTTGCAAAAGCTTTTGCATACAAACGCCCCATGTCGCCCAACCCAATGATACCTATATTCATGCTGCTAATATAACTATGAGTAGCAAAATTCCGTACGAAACCTTACATTAGCGATCAGAAACATGGAGGATAATAAAATAAAAACCATTAAAATCCTGTTTTGTTAATAACAGGTACCTAATTTTACATGATGAACAAGCATTCTATATTCCGTATCTCTGTTTTAATGGTCATAATTTTAGGCATCAGTGGTATGGGCTTTGCCCAGGATACCGTTAAAAAAGCTGCTGCTAAACCCCCTGCCGCCAAAACAACAGTTGTAAAACCGGTGGTTAAATATGGCGCGGCCACACCTGCAGGCACTGCTAAACCTGCCATCACTCCCCCAAAGTATAACTATCAACCCCGCCCTACAGCTGCCGATTCGGCCCTGGCGAAAGACAAAAGTCTGAACGGACAATATCAATACTTGTTAAGTAAATTATTCCATTACCAGCAACCTTTGGTATCGGCTTTATGGAAAAACCTGCAGGATACTTTAAAAACGGAGCGCCGCAATCTTAAAGAAGCCCAGGCCAAATTGGCCGCGCAAACGCAGGATATTACCGGCCTTAAAACCGATGTTGCCACCAAAAGCCAAACCCTTTCCGAATCAAACGCCAAACGCGATGAGATAAACCTGGCCGGCATAAGCTTTACCAAAGCCACCTACAATTTGATGATGTGGGGCCTGGTAATTGTTTTTGGCCTGGCAGCTGCCATTGTGATAGCCCGCTCGGGCGCACATAGCCGCGAAGCTAAATACCGCATAAAACTGTACAACGAGCTTGACGAGGAATACAAAACCTACAAAGCCAAAGCCAACGAAAAAGAAAAGAAACTAGCCCGCGAACTGCAAACCGAGCGTAATAAGCTGGATGAGTTGTTAGGCAGAGGGTAGGTTTTTGATGTGCAGATTTCAAATTTCAGATGTGCGGATGTTTTCTCAGTGTTATTTCGAACTATTTGGGAATCCCGCGTGCTAAACACTCATTAAGTTGGCCACCTGTCATATGAGATGCTGAAATAAATTCAGCATAACCTTTTTTCTCTTATAATTTAATTTGATGAACAATACCGAACTTTTAACCCTTATAACCCGCCTGCGTTCGGTGGCCGATGTGGGCTTGCTGTATGCTAAAAACGAGTATGATATTGAACGTTATGCCGAGTTACAACATATTGCAATTGAAATGCTGGATAATGTTACTGGTTGGGGGATAGATGATATTAAGCTTAACTTTCCGATGCCACATGATTACCCTACAGCTAAAGTTGATGTACGCGGGATGTTATTAAATACCGAGGGTAAAATATTGCTGGCTAAGGAAAGCGCAGATGGCAAATGGAGCCTGCCGGGTGGCTGGGCCGATGTGGGTTACAGTGCCAAAGAAGTGATTGTTAAAGAATTTGAAGAAGAAACCGGGCTGGAGGTAGTTGCCGATAGATTATTGGCGGTATTTGACAAAAAAATGCACCCCCACCCGCCGCAGCCCTTTTACGTTTACAAAATGGTGTTTCACTGTAAAGCAGTGTCAACCGCTGTTAACAAAGGGTTTGACATGCTGGGTGTTGAATATTTTGATATCGATAACCTGCCGGAACTATCAGAAGACAGGATATTGAAAAGCCAAATAGAGTTGCTTTACCAAAAGATCATCAGCGGGAATCTGGCGGTGGAGGTTGATTGAGCGCGGATTATTAAGACTTACTAAGTTTCAAAAACTTAGTAAGTCTCTGATCGATTATAAACTGCCTACTGCAAACTGCCCGGTGCCGGCGCCAGTTGAGGTAAAGCTTTTTTATTGGCAGGCAAGGCCTTGTATTTCTTATAAGCATCGTTGATATAGGCCGTCATACTTGGGGCATTGTTGTTTTTGAGGAAAGCATAGCTTGGGCGATATAACGACATGAAGTTTTCCAGTTCGGCACCCCGTAATGGTATCACACTTTTTACATAATCTACGTTAAATGCTTCGTCAATTTGCTGCTCTTCTTCAGCACGCTGGAAATATCTTTTTAAGCGTCTCGCATCCTTTCCCTCTTTACTGAACCAGGTTGATGGCGACATTACAAATACTTTGCTTTTGGTGTAAACCTCGGGATATTCTTTATGCGGGTCGAATGCTTCTTTGGTAGCGCTTACGTTCACCTGCCTTAGCGATATGGTTTGCGATATCATATCTACCCGTTTTGGCCTCATATCAGTGATGTACAACGTATCTGATACATAGCCCGGTGCGTTGAATATTAGTGTATGGCCCGTTGCTGTGCGAATGCTGAAATTGCCATTGTTATCGGTAATCGTGATCTGTTTGTTGGTAACATCTTTTACAAAAACATTGGCCAGTTTTTCGTTTTTACTTTTTTCATAAACCGATCCTTTTAACACATCCTGGGCTTGCACATGTGCAGTTATAAATAGGCTAATTATCAATATTAGGTAGTTCGGTTTCATGGTAGTTGAATTATGCCGTAAAATAAACTTATTTTTTGAGCATATGGTTTTCAATTTAACATATTTAAATATAGGTGGTGGTTTAATGACAGAGGGGTGAGAGATGAATATTTATTATCAAAAGATTGACACCTGCAACGTTTCTCGTTACATTTGTAAATGATTATCAGCATTCGGCATAAGGGCTTGCGGCTATTTTTCGAAAAAGGGAATGCTTCAAGGTTAAATGCTCAACACGTAAGTAAAATCAGATTAATCCTTACCCGTTTACACGCTGCAAAAACTATAGCTGATATGAATGTTCCGGGATATGGACTACATCAGTTAAGCGGCGAATTGAAAGGCTTTTGGGCCGTAAAAGTTGATAAAAATTACCGAGTCATATTTCAGTTTATTGCTGAAGACGCTTTTGAAGTTGATTATTTAGATTATCATTAACAAGGAGAAAAAAAATGCAGATGTTTGACCCAGCCCACCCGGGCGAATTAATACGTGAAACCCTTGAAGGGATAAGGGAAGAAACCGGAAGGAAATTAACAGTTGAGCAGGTTGCCACCGGCCTGGGAACAACCCGTAAAACATTATCGGCTATAATTAATGGTAAACAAAGTATTAGCTCAGATATGGCATTGCGCCTGAGCGCGGCCTTTAATACAACACCTGAGTTTTGGCTGCACGCACAGGAAAATTATGATCTGGCCCAGGCGCGTAAAAAATTCGACATAAAAAAGGTTACTGTTTTTTGGCATCCGCAGGTCGCTTAAAAATTTCTACGACAAAAAAACCGCCTCATTTTCATGAAGCGGTTAATAGAATATATATTAGTTCTGTCCCGGTAATGGTTGGGCAGGTTTAATAACGGTTCACTTTAAAATCGGCCAGGGCACCACTTATGTGTATAATGATCTTGTTTTTTGCCGAACTGAATCCTTCTGTTTCGTAAGTATTATCATCTTTTTTGGTAAAACCTTCAAACTTATTTGAAGATAAACCTGTATTGGCCTCAATACTACAGGCTGCCTCTTTTGGCACATTGATAGTACTTTCAGACATGCCTGTTGCAATCTCTACATTTGTACTTACTAAAGGCATTCCAAGTTTCACGTCAAATGATGCTGCGCCGCCTTTTAAAGTTACACTTTTTATTTTAAATTTACTCAAATCAAAATTTACTTTTGTTGCGCCTGTTTCTACATTAATATCCCAGATAGGGTTTGGGTTTAGTTTGATATCGGCGGTGTTTGATTTGTTATCGTCCGAATCAAAGTGCCAATCCTTGTTATTGCTTTTCATTCTAAGGTTTAATACATAAACCGAATCTACCAAATCGTTAGTGAATTCATATTTGCCGTAAAACTCCTTTGTTTCGGCCTTAAATAGCTGGTTGGTGGTATCGTTCAGCGTATAAGTGGTAGCTCCTCCGCTAATATTCAGTCGTGCCAGCCTAGCATCCGGGGTATAATCTTTATTAAAAGTGCTGCTGCCTTCAATTTTTGTTACACCATGATCGGTATTTGTGCTGTCGCTTTCATCGTTGTTGTCGTTATCATGGTCGTCATCAAAGTTGATAAAAGTAGTGGGCCAAAAATGATAGCGGTTACCAAAGTTGCCAAATAGCAGCAGCGAGAAGCCACCAATTATTACGGCCAGTTTTACCACTGTTGCCAAAGGCGACCGGTTACCCGCAAATACCAGGTTTACGCCACCTATAATTAAAAATATAGGCCACAGGTAAAGTATGTTCATCCATTGAAAATGGAAAATATGGAAGTTATGGAGCAGGAATATGGCTCCTATGCATACCAGGATTGTTCCGGGAATAAGTCTGTCGGTTTTCATGGTTTTATATAGTTGGAGGAGTGTTGTTAAAATTATCGTCTTTTTTCTCTTCGGTGTTCAGCGGCTGTTCAGTTGTGTTTGCTTCGGGTTCAGCAGTTGTATTTTGCCAGCCTTCTTTTTCCCATGGCTGCCTCTTTTGTCCGGATGCGATCATCGCCAGGCCACCAACTACAAGGATTACCGGCCATAGCCTTGCCACATGCCAGAAACGAAAGACGCCCAATTCATGAAACAAGAACACTGCCCCAAAAAATATAAGGATACAGCCAAAAATGATGCCAGCAGGTGTTGATGTTTTTTTTGGGAACACCGGCTCAAAAGCAGCACCAGGACTTGCCGGTCTATTGGCGTCAAAAGGAGCGAAAGGCTGTTGTGGCGGTACACGATAATCGACATTGGGGTTAAAATAGCCTACGCCTTTGTTTGGTATAACTATCCACAATACGATATAGGCCATAAAGCCGGTGCCCATAAATATAAAGGTGAGTACAAATAGTGCGCGTATAATAGCAACATCCATATCAAAGTACTCGGCCAGGCCGGCGCAAACGCCGCCTATTTTCTTCCGGTATTCATCCCGGTAAAGTTTCTTTTCCATAATTTTATTTAAATATCGTTCAGTTGTGATTGTTTGATGATATAAAGGTATATATGGTGGCTCAAAACGCCTATATATTATAGGTTAGCAGGGGCAACAAGTCGGTGAACTGCCGTGTTTCAGCGGTGAAAAAGTTTTGAGTGGTGAGTAGTGAGTGGTGAGTCGAGTATTTGAGTTTTAGCCAGCTACTTTTAAACCCAATACTCAAAACTCAATACTTAAAACCAACACCTACAACTGGCCTGGCGCAGGTTTAATGATAATCTCGTCTACATTGGCGCCGGGGCTCATCCTGTAAATATTGATGATTGCCGATGCTATGTCTTCGGGCAAAACCATGGTGTTTTTATCAACAACAGCATCCTTCCATGAATCAGTTAAGGTTGATCCTGGGATTATTGCCGTTACCTTTACGCCATGCTCCTGCGTTTCAAGCCTCATTATTTTTGTTAAGCCTAACAACGCGTATTTGGTTATGCTATAGCTGCCCGCTTGTACAACGGGGTTTAATGCAGCTACCGAGCAGATATTAAAAAAATGCCCCTTATGTGCAGCCATCATGGTTTTGCCAAAAAAGCGATAAAGCTCGTAAGTTGGCATCAAGTTGGTTTTTAGCTGTTTATCAAATGTGTCGTCGGCATCGTCCAATATGCTCGATAGGATAAAAGTGCCCAGGTTATTTACTACAACATCAATAAAACCAAGTTCCTGCTGCGCGGCGGTGGCGAAGGCCAGCAGCTGGGCCTTATCACTGCCATCTGCAACTTGCGCAAAAACTTTAATGCCAGGGTTTGATCTGTTAAGCAAATCCGCGAATTCAAATAATTCTTTTTCATTTCGTGAACAAATTGCCACGTTTAATCCTTCATTAGCGAAGGCCACAGCAATGGCGCGGCCCATGCCTTTTGTTGAACCGGTGATGAGGGCGTTTTTCATGATGATGTGCTATATTTTTTTAGTTAAATGTTCGTTATTGCAGCGTCGGGCTTAGCGGCGCAAGTTTTTTTGTTGTTTTAAAAGCTTTACGGCACTAAATTACGTAAGCTGTATTAATAGCTTGCAAAAACCGCCTATTTTAGGCAATTAAACAATAGCGGCTGGGATGCTAAATTTAAAAATGTAATTTTATCCAATTTTTAACATATACCTATGATTCAAAGTTTAGGCAGATATATACTTTTATTACGTTTAAGTTTTCGAAAACCCGAAAAATTTTCGGTGTACTGGGCCGAGGTAATGCGCGAGATGGTGTCGGCCGGTATTGGCTCTTTGGGCATCATCATGATCATCTCGGTTTTTATTGGCGCAGCGGTAACTATTCAAACAGCTTTTCAGTTAATCT
>Ga0307515_10004428_pt1 | contig 29078 bp, 40 predicted proteins | sample 17_EM_MG_FD_194513 | JGI IMG/M metagenome (GOLD analysis project Ga0307515, IMG submission 194513) | Populus trichocarpa ectomycorrhiza microbial communities from riparian zone in the Pacific Northwest, United States - 17_EM | ecosystem: Host-associated > Plants > Roots > Unclassified | place... | reverse complement strand
TCCATAACGCTCTCATTAAGTGCACCTGCGACGAGCCTACGATGTTCAGATACGGGTAAGCGACTGACGCGCATCGTACGAACCTTGCCAATAGCGCTACATCATCCTCTCTACTCGAATGTCCACCGGTGGTCGTAATCTGCGGCGCTGGTGAGCACTTAAGCAGTGGCTCGAGTGAAAGAAGAAAAAATCGTGCAAACGTGCCTTTGTGTCCTTCAGCCGATGGAAGATCGATGGGCTGGTCGTCAGTCACCGTGCCATGACCTTCGATCGAGGTCGGGCTTTCGTTAATAGGAGTCAGGGCATATCCCTCCGCTTTCAGACTAGCCGAGGTTGTCAAGACTCTGAGAGATCCCATGACGATATCGGAGAAGATAGACTTGGGACAGCTTCGCTGCGTCTTTGACTTTTGAACAGCTCAAGGGATGCACGAGGACTGCACGAGGGAACCAACAACGTTAACATTCGGATCTGCTGGGAATGAATATCTACGGATGTATTAACCGATTGCCTCGTGAGCCCTAATCGGCACATGGCTGGGATGTCCGACCTCTAATCGGTATGGAAGTGCCTTGATGAAAGGAGTATGAGCATCAAAAGTGTACAACCGGACGTAATAATTGGGGGCGCTCATATCTGGCCTCTGATGTCAACACAAACCGGAGCATAAACCTTCCACAGAGGTGGTTACAAGAAACCGGCTTCAGGGTGCAGGAAGCACCACCACGTAACATAATCCTCGCGTGGTTGACGAAACGGACCTCACCTTGTTGCCATCACACTTTCTCAATGACGAAGCGAAGCCGGAGAAGGAGCCAGATTAATAGATTCTATGGGTGTAGGATGATGCATACATGAGTGTCTGTATTCGTCTCATGCAAGTGGGCTGATGAGTCTGCGGTTCAGGTCAGCGAGGCGAGTACTGGGAACCAGGAGGTTTGCTCACTTTATAAGCGAGGGTTGGGGGTTGCTTCTCGTATATCCAACGTAAATGATAAATGGGATCCACCCGTAATGGAGCACGACCTGTTGGTTTAGTACAGTAAGCGTGAGGCTCATGTGGGTGAACACGCAGACGTACGCGACCGAACTCGACGACACGAATGATTCTTTCCTGAGTACACGAGACGAGAGTGTCGACGTCAGTGTTTCGTCGCGCTGAAACGAAGGTGGAAAAGCTGACCTTGTTTTCTTCGGAAGGCATTTTGAGTGCGGCGTTGGGGGACGGTGACAAGGAGCAAAGTGTGTTCGGCAACTTCCGATCTGTCTCGTCTAAATCACCAAAAAATGTCCTTTGGACGATCATCTGCGGTGTACATTCACCAGCAAGCGTTGAGCTCGGCACCCAACCAGGCGTGAGTACGAAGGTCACCCCGCTGAACTGCATTGACTAGATTTCTGTTTTCAGGACTGAGGTTTCTTCGGTCACCGTTCATCCGGTTGCCCTTTTCTCGATCCTTGACCACTTTCTTCGGAGGAAGAATGAACAGGCTAGAGTCATTGGGACACTACTTGGAACCGTTTCGGACTCTGGAGAAGTAGAGGTCCGCTCCTCCTTTGCCGTGCCTCACAGCGAGAGTGAGCAACAAGTTGCGATCGATGGGGACCACCATCGAACAATGTATGAACTGCACCATCGGATAAACCCCAAGGAAGTCGTGGTCGGATGGTGTGTTAAATCGTTTCAGCCTGTTTCATTTTTATTTTGAATGCCGGGACGCAGGTACTCTACTGGATCAAACCTCAACGCCAACTCCGCGTTGATTCAAAACCTTTATTCACAAGAGACCACCCCATTGCGGGCTGTTCACCTCGCAATCGATACGGGATTAGAAGAGAGTGGCAAAGGTGCCGGTGTGAAAGCTTATATTAGGTTGGCTCATTTTTTTCATAATATCATTTGTCTCTTCTCATTCCATAACAGCTCACCGGTCGGAATCTCCCCTAAACCTGAAAACTGCGTGTTCGTACCTGTTCCAGTCGAACTCAGGTTTCGTGAAACCGAGAAGAGCGGGCGTGAGTCTCATTTCCCATGTGAAATCTTCCGCATGAAATCTTAGTCATTGCAGTGGACCTTCTGGCCTCTGCCTCATCAGCAACTACGGGCCCCGGTATCACGCAACCGGTATCCGATCTAGAGACCCTTGAGCAATCTATCAAATCGGTCACCGCGATGCTGGATCGTGTATTGGGGTATGTGCGCTCGGTCTTGGCCGGTGAGGTACAAGGGGATCCGGCCGTGGGCAGGTACCTCTTGGACACGTTCGCCGCGAGCACAGATGATCTTGAAAAAGGCGGTTTCAACGCCAGTCTCCAGGTAAATTAATCGCCTGCCGTTCTCACTACAAACAACTCAAACTACCTGAACTTAGGACACGCTCATGGTGTCGTACTTGGCGAACCTTGTGCGATCCCAGGCCGAGATTTCATCCCGTCTTGCCCTCGCTGCAGTCTGAGTGTCCTAAAATTTACGTGATCCCTGTGTAGTTGTCATTGCCTTTGTATTCCCATTTCCGCAGGAATGACTGTATCAGCTATTGAATATCCGCGAGTGTTGTAAGTCATGTCTAGATGCTAGGATCTCCCCCAATGGCCAGGTTGTTGCTGGTCCATTATGAATACCCCCATCTGCTGTTATCCCCTCGCCGCAATACGTCCGCATCCCTTTCACATTATTAAACTCCACGTCCACGACGGGTCGGATGATGTGGAGCAGGAGCTGCTGAGACGCATATGGCCCAATCGTGTTGAGCCTTACGGCTGCGGAGAGGAGGCTTCTCGCGTGGAGGAAAAGGTGAAGGTATAGCGATCGGTCTGCCACACCGGAACGTAAATACCCGTGTGTTAACGCGGGGCTTCAAACGCAAGGACCCACCGAGAGAGATGCTCAGCGCAGCGGTCAATATCCCCCAACAGACCGGTAAGTGGCCTTGCACTTCCTCCCTCCGGATCCTCAGTTTGTACTGGTCGATAAGTTTACCGACGAATGCATCTCTTGCCGTTGTGTATTTCATCGACAACGACGTTGGGGGTGAAAAACCTTTTGTGTAGAGAGTAAGGAGAGCAACTCCCTGAGACTTGGATGCACGTTTTGCAACATGATTGAGGGTCATTGCCTCGTACAAATCGTCCAAAACCATAATCTCTTCGCAGGCACGGTCCAACGGCCCCGCGGGGTCGTCGGCGCCTCCGCCTACGGCCGCCTTCGTGACGACCTGGTAAACATCCGCCACGAAGGGCAATGCGCTCCTTGCGTAGGTCGCGAGATTGTCCCGGATAAAGTTTACGGTGTTGTTGAGGTTACCGGTCGATCCGCCGAAAAAGCCGTGGGTGATGAACGACTCGAGTCCAGAGGACGCGACGAAGGAGCCTGTTGGGAGATTACCGTCCGCTAACAGCAGCAGGAGGTAAGTCTCGTCGTCGCTGGCGGCAGCGTCATCCATCGTGTGGGCCAAAGATAGTTGCGTGAGTGGCCGGAGATTAGGAATGTGCGGTTTGGCTGAATAACGATCGGCCGAAAACGCCGAAGGCACCTCTTTGCCGCGAGTTTTCCGGATCATCTCAAGCTTTCCCTTGTACACCTTCCCTCCCCACTTGAAGATGACCTCGAGCAGACAGGCCTGCCGTCGTTTAGCTCGCGCCTCCAATGTGCGACACTCTTCGTCCTCCGCTGTGTCTCCCTCTGTGCTCTCCCGGAAGTACAGGCGGAGGCAGAGCCAAAGCGTCCGCCACCTTACGCCTGCGTTTTCTGTATTGGACACCAGTAGGAATTCAGGGGCACGCAGAATCTCCACTGTAGTTTCGCAAAGATCCAAAGGTGCGCGGATATCCCTTCACCAACGATGTACGCTCACTTGCCGCCACAGCGACAACCTCGCCTTTGCAGAAGTACCACACCATGGTGGAGACCGGCGCACTCAGACCAGATGATCACCAAACCAAGATCATCCAGATTTTGCAAGACTTGTACAACAAACTTCTCGAATATTCACCCCCCTCTTTACCGATCGTCACCGAGACCGGGTCTCTCGTAAGACCACCTCAGTCCGCTTTAAGCTAGAGTTGAACTGACTTCGTTTCCTAGTTCTCACGTTTGTTCGCTCGCGCCCCAGAACCCCAAGAAAAAGCACCAAGTCCCCGCGGTTTATACCTGTATGGTGATGTTGGGACTGGGAAGACGATGCTCATGGACCTGTTTTACAATACCCTCCCACCTTCCATAACGCGTAAACGCCGCGTTCATTTCCACGCATTCATGGTGGATGTCCACAAACGAATGCATGCCGCCAAAATAGGCATAGGTTATCGCGGGGGTGATCCTATACCCAAGGTGGCCCGGGATCTCGCGGAGGAGGCTAGTGTTCTGTGCTTCGACGAGTTCCAGGTAAGATTCACATGCTTTCAGAGGTGGAACGAGTCCCAAGCTTATCACCGGAAATTTACGGCACCAAGGTCACAGATATAGCTGATGCGATGATTTTGCGCCGGCTGTTGGAGAACCTGATGGATCATGGAGTAGTAATGGTCATAACCTCCAAGTAAGCGCACCGGCGTTCCTGGTCCCAGATATCGATTATCTGATGATGTCACGACCGGAAGCCGCCATCCAGACGAACTATACAAGAATGGGATCCAGAGGTCTAGCTTCGTTCCCTGCATAGAACTACTCAAGAACCAATTCGACGTGACAGACCTCGATTCAGGGACCGGTACGCCCCCAGTCCGGAAGAATAGTTAACACGTGTCTTAATCAAACGTCAGATTATCGACGAGTCCCACGGGCATTGTCACATGTCTACTACGACCCTTTGTCGGAAGAGAACCAAAGGGAAGTGGACAAGATGTTCGCATCGTTAACCTCAGTGGACCCTTCAGATCCGGTGATTGCGAACCGAGAGCTGCACACATGGGGTCGAACGATTGCCGTCCCCGAGAGCACGAGCAAGGTTGCTAAGTTTGAGTTCGGCGATCTCTGCGGGAAACCCCTTAGCGCCGCGGATTACATTGAAGTCACGAAGACCTTCGGAACGATATTCCTACTGGACGTGCCAAAGATGGGTTTGGACCTCAAGGACAAGGTATGATTGCACGTCAAAGTTACCTTTTTGGGACCGGTCGCTCAAACCTTCCCCAGGCCCGACGATTTATCACCTTTATTGATGGTGAGCGTGACCACATGACGGGGCTTCGGCACATGTGCCTGACCGACCCTTTCGCGCAGCTTGCTATGAGAGCAAAACGAAGCTTTTCGTTACATCGGAGGTCCCGATTCACCAAGTCTTTTCCGAGGATTCGCACAGCGACCAGACCGTTTCAGATCAGGTCAGGAGTGTTGTCAATGATTTGGTACGCCCTTCCATTCAACCCACCACTTGATCAAATCTCAGAGACCGAGTTCCGCAGGGTCTCTCTTTAGATGATATCGGCGTCTCTTCGCTTTTCAGCGGAGAAGAAGAGGTCTTCGCATTTGCGCGGTGTTGCTCACGTCTTGTGCAGATGGGAAGCAAAGAATGGGCAGAGACTTCAGGGCACCACTGAGATATACCCGCCTCGCACCCCGCCCGGCTCCCCCTTGGACACTCATCATCTTGGACTTGTATATTATCACATTATCATTGCATCTTACTAATGCTGTAAAGTTGACGACATGTACTTGCAAAGATTCCCTCATCTAAACTTGCAATATAACTCGCATTTCCTTGGATTTGTCACATTCTAATCATCTCTTTCTCCCATCATGACTCCGCCCGGATTTGAAAAACCGATCAGTTTGCCCATCTCGCCCGAGCAGCTGGAAAAAATCAACAAGCATCTAAGCGAGTTGACCCCGGAGGACATACTACGATGGGCCGTTGACCACCTTCCGGGACTGTTCCAAACGACTGCGTTTGGCCTCACTGGCCTGGTCGCTATCGATATGCTCTCAAAGATCACCCGGGAGCCGCCCCCACTGATCTTTATTGACACCCTTTATCATTTCCCCGAGACATATGAATTGGTGGAGGAAGTCAAAAAGAAGTACGGGGTCCCCGTCCACGTGTACAAGCCCGAGGGGTGTGCGGATGTGCATGAGTTTGAGGGAAAGCATGGGAAAGAGTTGTGGAAGAGCGATGAGGTGGCGTACGATTACTACGTCAAGGTGAATCCACCTGTTGGTCCATTCTCCATCGTACACTGCTCACACTCGAAACGATGAGCGTAGGTTGAGCCGGCGCGCAGGGCATACGAGGCGTTGGGGGTAAAAGCGGTCATAACCGGTCGGAGGGCGTCCCAAGGTGCCGATCGGGCAGGACTGAAGCCCCTCGAGGTGGACGAGACTGGTCTGGTGAAATTAAACCCGCTGTTCTTGTGGACGTTCCCGTTCGTGGAGTGGTACGTCCAGTCGAACGGAGTTCCGTCGAATAAGTTGCTGTCGCAGGGGTACAGAAGTGTGGGGGATTGGCACAGCACCGTGAAGAGCGGAGAGGGGGATACGGGGGAACGTGCCGGCCGATGGGCTGGAGATAAAGAGAAGACTGAATGTGGGCTTCACGCTGATTATTTCACTATGAAAGCCGCGATGAAAAAGGTGCGAGGGCGGCTTCTGTGCATGAGTTGCGGGACTGACCGGCCGGGATGATCTTCTTGCCAGCGCGAAGCAGAGCGTCAAGAGGAGGAACGACCTATCGCCGTTCAAGCATAACCAGCACCCCACCGCGACCATCACCACGCCTCGCAACCACCAGCATCTCGCAGACGGGGGACGTTCTGAAACTTTGAGTCTACTCGTAAGCGTTGTACAATTTAGACTGCTGCCGGTAGAGTAAGACCAGCTATCTAGACAGTTGAACGTTGCTTGTTTACATACTTGCGTTGCTGATGATATCTATCCGGAACTATTAAGGACTCGGAGATGTGGTCCCTGTCCGGCTTGCGCACTAGACTTCTCCTTCAATTCATCCCTGCTGGTACCCTCCGACGCAGTCTCATGGATCCCGCCTCCAAGTGCGTGAATACCAATTCCGCTGATGTACCCAGCGCCCTCTCTGCTAGAACTCCTTCTACCTTCGTGAGGACCGCTCTCCGGTGCGTTTTGTCCGCAGCTTCCTTTTTGTAGGCCGAGTTGCTAAGGGCATCCTTGGTGGTGGACGCAGACCGACCGTTGCGAAGAAAGACCTACCTCCGTTGCCGGACATCAAAGATGACAAAATCAGGCTGCAGATATTCACCCATCGCAGTTTCTACGCTAGGCAGACCCGCCTCTTCGAAGATCATCCAGGTAGGGATGGGTGTTATGTAAATGCTCCTACACAAGGCTCTCGTCTTTTCTGATAACCCATGGTTTGTGTTTTGCAGATGACCCAAGCTTGGACAACGAGATGTATGCGCTATTTGACCCCGGTCTTTCTCGTCGTTCACGGCGCTCACATCTGATTACAGGTTGGAGCACCTGGGAGACTCTGTTCTCGGCTTGGTAGTGACGGACCTCCTGCGAGACACGTTTCCCTACCTCCGAGTGGGACCCAACGCGGTATTTTGCGCACACCTTCTCATCCTGTCGTTGTTCCCCATGCTCAACGCCCCGGTAACAGAAAATCCGAGCGCGGGTTGTTGGAAACGTCAATCTGGCGTCCATGTGAGGCCATTCTTCATTCTCCTCCTGTTCGGATGCCTTATCTCGCCCCTGTCTGGTCCTGTAGATCTCTAAATTATCGCCTTCCCGATCGGTTGAGAATGCATCCTGCTCAAGTGATCGTGCGTCAAAACCACCTTTCTCTATTATGAGCGGGTTCCTAAGAATCTTTCTAGACTTTGAAGGCGTCCCTCCATGTTCAAGGTGCGAAGCTTGCCGCTCACGCCCTGGTCCCTGACATTGACAAGCTGGCTGACATGCGGTCGTGTTTCCGTTGTTATGATCGCAGCCGATGTTTTCGAGGTACGGCGACTCCCGTAGCCAAAATTTTTGAGTCTGTTAGCTAATCTTTGGGGGTGCAAAAGTCCTATGTCGGGGGTTTGTACGTCGATCAGGGCCTTGAGGCGGTTAAGTCATGGTTACGTCCTCTCTTACTCCCTTACGTGCTCGAATCATACCGCAAGGTTCGAAAGGAATACGGGCTGCCACCCTCAGACGGCACTGCTCCCGCGAAATCAGCGACCCCACTTTCGCAGCTTTCTACCAACACGCCCGTAGAGGCGTTGAGGTCGATGTTGGCTTCGCCCCTCGCCCAATACTCCACGACCACTGTGGGGCATCTGGCGCTGTTTAACCAGTGTCTACACCAGAAATCGAAGCCGGTTGAATGGGTATACACTGATAGCGTTGGAGAAGGGACCAAGACAACGCCGGTTTGGGTGAGCATTCCTCGTGTACGTGTTTTTGTGACTGGGCTAATGCCTCCGATAGGTCGTCCGAGCCATTGTGGATGGTAACTGTGTCGGCCGCGGGCGAGGGAGCACTAAAAAAGCCGCGAAGAACGAGGCTGCTAAAGAAGGATTGGCTAAGCTCGGCGTTCATGTCGTACGTTCTGAACTCAGCACTCCCCCTTGCGCGAGATCCATTGACCCACAGAAGTAGGCCGCCTAGATGCTTCTCGTTCCACTCCCAACAGAGTTCTATCCTCTTTGCATCCACAATATTCTACCCATTGCTCTGAAATATGCTGTGTACTCGGAACCACATGTTGTATCACCATGCTCTTGATTATCAGATCCGTACCTTCCGGAAACCCTCTTCTCTAGAACGCTCAAGTATCCGTTCCCAGGAACGACGAAAAGAAGATTATTATATGTATACCGAAACTCGCATACTTGACATGTCCTCGGCGCATCCCCCTCCGTCTGAGTATTGGGTAAATATTCCGAATCACGTCAATACTCGACCTCCGTCAACACACCGCTCACCCATCTATCTGTCTAATCGCGTCGTAACCGGCCAATCCTATCCACAGGAGGTGCGCCCCAGACAAAGGTCTTGTTAGTTGGGTCCAGTAATCTCGGATAGTATCTTTCCAAGAGAGGAGCCAAGACCCCCTTTGTTTGAGGCGCGAGTCCAGGTAAAGGCGTCACCACGGGTGTAATACCAGTCGTGGTTGAAGGGGTATGAGGGGGGGTGATGGTTGTGCCGGCTTTGGCTTTTTCTTCATCTTCTATGCTTTTGATGTTCTGGGTGGACCCGGAAGCAGCGAGAATCCTTGCTTCCTCGTCTACGTCCGCGAAGCTATCTTGTTTCACGGCCGCGATGGAGTACGCCCACACCCCGACGACTAACACGGCGATCGTCACCCCCGTGATGGCGTTCCGGACCTTGAAGGGTGCCCGTGCGCGGAGTAGACCTGGGGACATTTGCTGAACCGCGTGTAAAATCGTGCATTTCAAGGCAAGAGGGAAAATCCATCGGATTAATGCGGTGCAAACGAACGGTAGAACAGAGGATTGAGATTCGAACGCTCGGAATGAGGCCGGGTAGGAGACTCACGTAACTCTTGGGCCTATACGAAGCCGCAACGTCCTTGTTGGATACATACTGGGTGGGGTTCGACATTGCGAATGGTGGAGATAAACAGAACAGTGAACGTGCGGGTCTGCACTTCGTCTCGCTGCTCCCCGGAAGCTCTTGAGGTTGGAAGGGATGGTCTCGATCACCCGCCACATCCGCGTCTTCGTTTCCGGCTTCGGCTTCGGCCCGGTCCAACCAACCAAATTCCGGGGGTGACTTTCATGGGAATTTTGTAGAAACTCTAATCTATAGACACACAACAGGAGGGTGCACTAGTTGGATAACGGCGAACAGGGCACGCGCCGACTCTACACAGCAGGTATCTCACGCTTTGACACTGAGATTGGCCATGCCTTCAGTGGCATCCTCCTCACCACGCTCAATCAGCTTCGTGATCTTGCCGATAGCAATCGTTTTACCTAAGCATGCGTAAGAAACCGCTTGGCGCGGTGGAGATGGATAACGGAAATTACCTTCATCCCGGAGCGTGAACCTTCCGAGCTGGGGATAGTCCGTAAACTTCTCCACGCAAACGAGACCTGGGGCCTCAATCAAAGCCACGATCCTCTGGCCCTTCTTTGCGAACTGTGGTGGTTTTTTCGACTTCCTGCCAGTGGCTTTGTCAAAGTAGTGCAGAAGCGATGAGAGCGTGACCTCTTCGGCCAGGGTGTGCACATGCATGACCGCCGAGTAACCCGCGCAGATGATGTTCTTGTGATCTAGGATCGCCAGCTGGGCCTCGAACTGACGGACTGCGTGGATCGGTTTGTTCGGACTCGTCAAGACGAAGCCAGGTGTGATATCCTCGTCATCTACCCCTCGAATCCTGATCCGGACATTGTCACCGGAAATGGCAACGTTAACCTCCTCTTCAATTTCGTTGTAGATTGCGGCCACTTCGATAGAATCCTTGTTCGGCATCAGGGTAAGGGTATCGCCCTTTCGTAAGTGACCTGATTCGATTTTTCCGACAATGATTGTACCCATGTCCTTGTATTTCTCGGTGACTGGCATCATGAGGGGGGCGTTGAGCTTGCGATCGACCATGGGCATGGTATCGAGGTATCCGAGGAGCGAAGGTCCGCTGGAAGGAACGGTAAGGAGGTATTGACCGAGGGGTGATCAGAGAGCACTCACTCCCACCAGGAACAAATAGACTTGGCAACTTTTTCCTTCAGGTTGGCACCGGTATAACCGGAAATTGGCAGGAAAGTAACATCCGTCTTGGGGTTGAATCCGGCTCCCTTGAAAAAAGGCACCATTTTTTCCTTGATTTCATCGTATCTTGCCTTGGACCACTCCACCGTCGGCTCGTCCATCTTGTTGATGACGCAGACAAGCTTGGTCACACCAGCCGTTTTGACCAACATGATATGTTCCCTGGTTTGACCCCCCCTCTCGAAACCGGTCTCAAACTCACCCTTGCGGGCAGAAATAACGAGGATAGCGACATCCGCCTGGGCGGCACCGGAGATCATCGAAGGCACGTAGGTCTTGTGGCCGGGAGCATCGAGGATGGTGTACCGTCGGGTAGGGGTCTCGAAGTATGCGCGACCGACTTCGACGGTCTTACCTTTTGCTCGTTCTTGGGGGGTGGAATCGAGGGCCCAACTCAAGTACCAACTCTCCCGGCCAGCATCCTTGGCCTCCTTCTCGTACTTTTCCATCGTTCGCTTGTCCACCGTACCGCAGAGGTAGAGAAGGTTACCGCCAATGGTGCTTTTGCCGGCATCGACGTGACCAATGAAGACGATGTTCAGGTGCTCCTTGACTATAGACGCGATCGGATGTCAGACGAGTAGGGAGGGATTTGTAATCATAAGTACCATCTCCAAACAAGTCATTGAGCGTATCGTGATCAGCAACGGCGTGGAGTTCGTTCACAATCGCAGTGGTGTCTGTCTTGGCCTTCTCAAGTGTAAAGGTCTTGGATGAGGTCGCATTGGAACTGGGTGTCGGTACTTTTGTGGTAGTTGTGGTTGGAGCAGGTGAAGCGGTTGTTTGTGGTGTTGGAGTGTGAGGCTTCTGAGGTGGAGGTTGTTGGGGTTGTGATTGTTCGGAAACTGGAGGAGTCGCAGTTGGCGTTGGTTTTGGTCCCCCGATGTTAAGTGAGATAGTCTGCGGGGGACCTACGTTATCAAGTGAGGGTAATGGCGGTTGGACTGGCTGCGGGGTGGGCTCTGGGGATGGTTGGGTGGGGGGCCTGAAGGATTTCCCTGGGACAAATTCGAATGCACCAGCATTAAGTCTGCTCATGGCTCTCTGATAGCGAGGTGAGGATTGCACACGACGGACCGGGTGATCAGACGAGGAGATAGGAGATCGCGCACCTTGATAACGGAAAATCGGGAGCTGTAGTTCTGTAGCGAACAACGGGCGGTGTTCGGCCTGGTTTTTGAGGAGAAGGAACCGAGAGTCAAGTTAACAGACTATCGGGACGTAAGACTCGCTTCCGAAGGCTGTTCCCAGTAGATCAGATATTCAGAAATAAATTCCCGTGAGCGTTTTTTTTTACCGTTTGCGAATATTCCGTGAGCCTTTTTCTGCAGAGCTCGTAAGGAGGAAAAAATGGGCAAGGGTGGGGGATCGAAGCGAAGGAAGGCTGATCAAATCGCGACTGCGACCTCAACCTGGTACCTCCCCTCCACATGCCCGACGATCCAGAAACCTACCTCGCCGTCCTCAAGGCGACATACGACTACAAACCCCAGCCAGACGCAGAAGACGAGCTCGCTATCAAGGAGGACCAAATTCTCTTCCTTGTCGAACGTGTGGACGACGAGTTGAGCATCCACCCTTTTGGTCTCCGTCTTCCACTTCCCACCTGACTTTCAATCACTCTCCGCAGTTGGTGGAAGGTAAAACCAAAACAAGACGACGACGCTCCCGTCGGTCTGGTCCCTGCTGCATACGTCGAACAGGTGCGGAGCCGGTCCTCCGTGGCATTCCGTTCATCATCACTCATCTTTCCGCTTTGTAGCACGAGCATACATCCGTCGCCAAAGTCCTCTACGATTATGACGCCGCGAACCCTGGGGAACTGACCGTCAAAGAAGACGAAATTTTGCATGTGTATGACAAGGACGATGCTTGGTTGCTTGTGCACAGCCAGAAGCCCGGAGGTCGTGTTGGATTCGTACCGGAGACTTATGTGGAAATGGTCTGCTTCATCTTTATCCTCCTTCTACTGAGATGTATGCTCATTGAATGCGGGTGATAGGTCGGCGAGGAATCAGGAGCTGCTACTTCGGCCGTCCCTTCAATACCCAACATTGTAGTCCCACCGTCGGTAAGCTTGACCCAACTGTTATGCCAGCGTATTGTAATCATGCGTCCACATGACGTTCTAGCCACAGCGGCCAGTCAGTACCTACGTGGACCCGGCGGACCGCGTCGCTGCTACATCCAACAAAGTCAAAGCAGATGACATCCAAACTTGGTCAATCTCGGAGATCGACAAGAAGGGCAAGAAGAAGAAGGGGACTCTCGGTGTCGGAAGTGGTGCTGTTTTCTTTACGAGCGAGTCAGACAAGGTGTGTTTCGCCGACTCTTCTCTCTCAGATAATGCACTTCATCACGAACACGCCACAATAGGCGCCAGTACAAAAGTGGCAGACTGCGCATCTTATCTCCGCTCAAATCGACAAGGACAAGTCCAAGCATGTACTAATTGAGCTTGGGGGGCCCAACCCAGCAAGCCTGCATTTCAGCGCCGGATCAAAGGACATCACAGAAGCGATCGTGAGGAAACTGGAGACTTCCAAACAATTGTCTGCCCCTCCTCCCGAAACGCTTGAAGAACCAATAGCACCTCCAGAACGGCCCCGGAGTGCCGCAAAGACAGTTCATTTCGACGCCGCGCCAGCGATCATTCCAGACCCGGACGACACGGACGAGGAGGAGCCTGAACGGAGAGGTTCACAGGATTATGATCCAAATGCCGCAGTAGTGCTTTATGACTTTACGGCCGATGGAGACGACGAACTTAGTGTCGCGGAGGGGGAGGACCTAATCATTCTCGAAAACGATTCCGACGATTGGTGGAAGGTTAGGAACTCGAAGGGGCAGGAGGGCGTGGTGCCTGCCAGTTATGTCGAGGTACGTTTCTCTCTTTATGCAATTTCCATGCGGTTACTAAGTCGGTTAATAGCTGCGGAACCCGTCTGCTGCGGGTGATGCCGCCCGCAGGGCACGCGAAGCAGAGCTCGAGGCTGAGCAAGAAGCTGAAGCCCACGCAGCAGCTGAAGAAGAGAAGCGTCGGAGAGAAGAAGAAGAGGCTGAAGAGGCGGCAAAGAAGGAGCGAGCTAAGGAAGCTGCTAAACGTGCTGAAGCAGCGGCCGCGGCCGACAAGAAACGACGGGACAAGGAGAGGGCTGAGAGGGAGAAGGAGAGAGAGAAGCAAGAACAAGAGAGGAAGCTGGCTGCGCAGAGGGAAGAAGATCAAAAACTACAATCGTGCGTGCAAATCTTCCCTTGTCAGTCTTGAGGCTAAATTCACGCTTCACTAGATCCTCTGGGTCAAAATTAAATGGCGTTGTCGACCCGCCCCGGTCGTCCACTGAACGACGTGGGTATTTGAACCTATCTCTACGCTTTATTTCGACTGAAGTGCCCGGTAGGACCTCCTCCGAGAGACAAGACCCGGATCTGGCACGACCGTACCGGTCAATTCCGTGTCGAAGCGGCCTTCCTGGGATATCAAAACCGTAAACTCCGTCTCCACAAGGTTAATGGCGTAATCATTGAAGTTCCCGCGGAGAAAATGTCTGCGGAAGATATGCGTTACGTCGAGAAGATCACTGCGAGCCAGAACAAACGCTCGTCGGAACATTCCCCAGGACCTCGAAGCGGATCGGATGACGATGAGCCATTGGCAACTAGGAGGAACTCGTTAAGGTTGAATGCTAAGGCCGCGCGACAGCCACAGAAGAAGAAACCGCAGGTGGACTGGTTCGAGTTCTTCCTGAACGCTGGTTGTGATGTAGACGACTGTACGCGGTATGCGTCCTCGTTCGAACGAGACAAGATTGATGAGGCTATACTGGGAGACGTCGCCGAGGGAACGATGCGTTCGTTGGGTCTGCGGGAGGGGGATATCATCCGGGTCAAGAAACACATCGAAACTTCGAGACCGAAAGCTATTTCACCGAAGGACGACTCCGCTCAGGTTAGGAATGATGAGGAATTGGCCAGGAGATTGCAAGAGGAGGAGAGTTCTGGATCAAAGAGATCCCCTGCTCCAAATTTATTCGCCGGTCCTAACGGTACCCTGAAGAACAACACCCAGAGGAGAGGTCGACCGACACCGAGCAAGTCAGTGCCAACAAGTGTTGATGTGAACGCGATCTCAAACGCTTCCGAGACGATCAAGAGGACAGGGTCTCCATCATTGTTGAGTCCTTCGTCGTCACCGTCACAGGGTCCCACCAGGGCGGGTTCTGTACCTCCGATCTCGAGTGGTTTCGATGATGATGCTTGGACGAACCGCCCGAGCTCGACCAAACCTCTCACGCCGGCGCAGACTCCACCAGTTCAGTCACAGCAACTTCCCCGGACAGCCTCTGCTCCACCACAACAGCCTGTGGAACCTCCGGCCGCTCCTGCAATTGTTGAGACTAAATCGGCCCCCCAACCCCAACCACAGCAGACAGGAGGAACGGGTAGTGGTCTCGCGAAAACCACGGAGGATGACGTGTTTAACCAACTCGCCCGCCTTGCTTCCTTACGATCACAGAGCCCTGCGGTCACTTCCCCCCCTCCCCAGCTGCAACGGCCAGTCACTGTGAACAACCCAAGCCCTGCTCCTGTCGTTTCCCCGCCGTCAGGGTTTGGCTCTGGTATGGGAGTGGGTAATTCACCGATGCCGATCGGGCAGCTCCAGTCCAACGGCTTGTCTCTCCAATCACAACCGACGGCGGCGCCGAACATCAATGGACCAAGGGGCCCATTTGCTCCGATTCTCGCGAATCAGGGACTGCTCCACCCTCTTGTTCCTACCAGAACAGGGTTCACCGGTTTCATTCCCACTAGCTCCTCAAACAACCTTGGAACCAACAATCCCATGGGCGGAATGGGTGGAGGACTGCAGCCCCAGCAGAACTTGCTTCCTCAGCAGACAGGGTTCGTGAGCCAGCCGGCGATGTCCAACCCGACCGGCTTCCCTACCAATGGCCTTGGCCAGACGCAGGGATTCTTGCCCCAACAAACGGGATTCCCGAACATGAGCGGGTTCCAGACTCCCTCGCCCGCGCCACCTGTGCCACCCGTACCTCATCTCCCGAGCTTCCAATCGCCAAACGTGATGTCCAACCCGACTGGCTTTCCGGGTGGTGGACCTGGATTCGGTGGGATGGGTGGCGGATTTGGCGGAGCTCAAAGCAGTGAGTACCCTCCGCTGGTGGATCCATTTTTGACCTGCGATTGATTTTGACCGGCGATTCTAGATCCGACGGGTTTCCCTGGTATGGGTATGGTAGGAGGGCCGATACCGTTCAATCCTCAACCGCCACAGAATCAAAATCAGAACAATACCGCGCCGGCGAACGTCTTCGCACAGATGAAGGCTGGGACGTTTGCGCAGAACAACGATTCGGAGCCCCAGCCGGGCAACAGGTACGATGCCTTGCGGACGAATCGTGAGTCCTCTGCATCTCACCATCATTGCTGGAGGACGCGGTCTGACTTTCTCGCCTGTAGCTCTGACTGCCCAGCCCACTGGATGGTTCCCCGGCCCTGGTGCTTATGGATCGTTCTGATCCCGAGTTATGATCTTGCACGAGCGGCATTCCCCCTTTGTTCGTGCCTTCTTTTCATCGGGCACCGACCATTGAGCATCCTCGATACTATCGACACCTTATATATTCCCCCTCACTCACCTCATGTATCCAGCCCCTCAGGCACCTCTTTATGACATATGGTTACGGTAATGGAAAAGTTATGACCATTTGTTGGGGAGCAGCAGAGAATCCAGTCCGTGTGAGCTTTCGCGCGAAAGTATAAATTAACGAAAGAGAACAGGAGAGAAAGTATTTGCGACACAGGCTGGGGTGACTATCCAAAGAAAGAAATAGTCCTAGAGCAGACATCGATAACAGGTTGCACGACTAGGATGGAAAAAGGGGCTGGTCTGGCCTGTTCAGGGTTGCTGCTGGGCAAGTGCGTGCATCGCAGAAGAATCCAGGATGTGGTTAACAACCCCGACTCGAGTGAAGAATCCCCGGACGCCGTAACGGATCTCCGGAGCCATATCCTTGCTCAGCAACTCCGTCGCATGAGGGTAAATTGCAGGCATGTACCGATCGAACTGGTAGCAAAATCCAGTCAATGACCACGGAAACTTTACAGATCCACGGACTTACCGCCTTATTATCCAGCCTGGTGAAACCGTGCATGATCTCCGCAACGACAGGCGTCCAAGCCATGATGTTCTTCATCTGAGTGTCCGATCTCAGTTTGTTGAAATCCTGAAGCACGCTCATGCCAAGAGGAAGAAGTCGTTCCGTGACCTGCGACCTGATGGTTTGGTGCGCTGGTCGAGGGTCGAAATATAACCTTAGCAAGACGGTGACGAGAGTAGAAGCACTACTGGACTCCTGCTTCAGCAGGTTGGGCAGATGTTTCATGAAACCTGATGCAGAATCAGTACTTTCCTCGCTAGCGAGCTCGCGATGTCAACTCACCAACTTTCCACAGTCCAGTACGCAGTTCCTTATCTTCATTGAACAACCGAGCGAACTGGTAACTGTGATCGAGGACTCCCATTAACCTCAGCATCTGGTCGGGTGGCATAGTGTTGTAGATTTCGTCGTTCCTCAGGAGGTCGCTCAGGGTCTCGATAAGCAAGAGCTGAAGTACGCATTTGACGATAATCTGCTTGAAGACACGACGTCGGTCGTTGAAATTGGTCCTGGCATCGGCGTTCCGCTTTTCGGCACTGGACGGTGACAAAGGTGCAGGAATAATGGTGTCTCCGTTGGTCTCTGCATTTAGTATGAGAAAAAGCATGTCGGGCCTGACAGGACTCGGAGGCTCACCTGGGGTATCGTCGACGTTGGAACCGTTGTCGTCAATCTCTACCCTCAGCGCGTCATCAAAGAGTTGATGCGGCGTCGTAGTCTTGAACAGCTTCGCAAACGTGGAGGTTACCCGCTCCCACCGAGAACTGCTCAGCTTCTTCACGTTGTTCTCCAACAACTGCTGCAAACACGATGTGCCAATTCGCGCGAGGGTATCATTTTCTACAATGGCTGTTCAGAAAAGCCCAGGTGGTGCCGCAAGAGGAATCTTACCTTGACAGATACAGACACAGAGTAGATCAAGTAGCCCGTCGAGGAACCGCTCCAGTGTCTCGAAGTAGAAAGTGTACAGGTCTATCAGATCACGAAGAGCCTGAATCATCGTTGTTGATAACCACACGCTCATATCCTCCTGGGTACTAAAGCGGGATACGTCCTGGGGGGATTTGAGGACTGCAAAGATGGGAAAGAGTAACTCCTGGCAAACTGTGTCCCAGAAGTCGACAGGGAAAGCCTCCCCGTATGTCTTCAACGTCGTAAACATGGAATCCAGAGCCCTGTGAAAGTCAATTTAGCAACGGTTCGCATCTGTTGTGGATCCTCTCACAGTCGTCGAATCTCAAGGTCTTCGCCATTCATGATCACATCGTAGAATCCGAATAACGCAGGGAACCAATACTTGATCATTGGGTCATCGTCAGCGTTGGACTCGGGACCTCCGTCGGACGTGAGAGAGCACTCTTGTGATTCGAGCATCACAGGGATGACCCCCCGAAGCATTGCCATAGCCAGCAGGCAAACCTTCTGGTACTTTGTGACTTTGCAGAAATCCGTGATGCAGACCATGAGGTCTGCGAACGATCCTTGGCGAACTATCGCGGAAAAGCGTTCTTTGTTGAGCCGCGTGACTATTTCAAACGCAGAGATTACAATACGCTCTGTGATGACCTTGATTAGAGGGATCGAAGGGGTAGCAGACAAGAAGGACTTGCCCGTTGGGACCTTTGAGGCAGCCGAAAAGACGCCAAACATCGTTCTCCAACCAGAGCGTAAGTTGTCTGCACGTGCCTGAATCATCTGGTGCAAACATTGCAATACCTAACGAACAAGGGCGTAAGAGGTGTTCCGTTAAACTCATATCTGAGCCATACCAGCTCCCGGATATCTGGATTCGGGTTGTGAACCATCGTGTACTCGAAGGGTTTCAAGAAGTCTTTCTGGAACTTGAAATGCGCCAACTCTTCCTTCTCCAAGAAACGCACGGCAAGTTGTCGGAGGGAATCCAATGCAAAGAATCCAACATGGGGGTTATTATGACAGCAAACCTAATAGCAATTCCAATCATTTCGCGACCATAGATAACCACGCAATTTGAAGTACCTGGTTGAAGTGCTCCCCGAGAATATCCCAAAGATTCGACCACTCCAAACGAATGCGGTTCATGTTGTAGTACGAGATCTCAACCAATTTTTGCAAACTGAACAGTCGTGGCTGCTGCGACAAACCAGATGATTGAATCTCTTCCCACGAGACATCGCATAATGCTTGGACAAAGTTCACGATTGCGCCCTGCACATCAGGTCAGGACAAGTAGTACAAAACGAACATTACACGTACTCCGTTTAGGTGATGACTCAACGAGAAGACCATGTCGGTGGCGACGGTGATATGAGTTGACCTACTCTCGTTCGCAAGATTCTCGTTTGGGAGTTTCTTCGTGCGATTGCTATACCACAAGTAAGTGACCACTCGGAACCTGATACAGCTTGTGCTTACCCCTTACGTCCATCAGGGATATCGTGACCACTGGTGATCAATTGCATATGCTCAAGTTGGCTGACGCATTGCAAAACCTCTCGCCATGATCCTTTGAGGTTGTTACCTTCGGTAACAGCGATATCAAGTAGAGCCTTGATGGCCTCCATATTCTTCGTCTTCATCTCGCCCAAGTTATTGAGGAACGTAAATTTGGCAAGAGTGGTGACAAATGCGTTGCGTTCAAGCTCAAGATCGAAGAAGCATGCGATTCGGATTGCGCTCTTGAAGCCGTCCAGACAGAGTTCCACGGTTTCGTTGTCCTCGGTTTCCTGCAAGGGCCCAGAAAGTCCGGCAAGGAATGACAACCAAGCCACCTCGAACATGGGTTTGACGTGAACAAAGTGGGAAGCACTGAAGAATTGTGGGCCCTGTGGACCCTTTCGTTGCGACCGCATGAGGGATTTGAACAATGCCTACCCGGAAGTAAGACCGCTGTTCGATCGTTTAAACAGTCTCTGATTGCCTACCTCAGTCTTATTGGCCATGTTGCTCGTTTGCATCACATATGCCTCCTTCTGAAGATTACGACCTACGTTGACCAACGCATTTGCAAGACCGGCTCCAGCGGCAGGGAGGGCAGCCTCTATTTCATCCTTCATACGAATCTCGTTGTTTTTGATGTCGTCGTAGATACCGGAAACAACTTCCTCAGGTATGTCGGTGCCGTCGTTAATACCGGATGTGTTCCTGAAGAATTGTGGTTTAGTCATCCTGTTCTGAGGCTTGATCTGAGGGTTGTGTGAATCGGTGTTCAGCATGATCACGGCGTAGGCGAATACATATGCGGCATCTGAAAGGAGTTATGAGACAGTATCTCAAGAATGACCAGAACCACTCACCAGCGTTGACGAAATACGTTCCAGGGTTTCCGTCGATGTACCGTTCAGCGAATTTCAGCATGAAACGATCGATCTTCTGCGCCTCGCCCGGCAGTCGGAAAGTCTGCAAGAACATTCGGAGAGCGTCCACGAAGCCAGTGTTCTTGAAGTCCAATAAATCAACAAATGCGTGCATGGTAGCGATGTGGTCTTCGTCGCTAAGACGGTTGTGAGAAAGCACTAGGACATTTCCAAGTAACGGACTCACCCTTCACCCAAGTATTCACCGATCATCGCCTTGCTCAGACCATCGGTCTCGAGCAAAAACTTCGCAATGTCCTGTGGAGATCTCGAAGGAATGATACCGGCTTCTAAAAACCAGTCAATACCCTATTAAACGCGTTCAGGAATCGGATGACGCAGATGCAGCACAGAGAAACTGACGCGTTTAGGCTTGAAGTTGAACTTCTTGATCCCCTCCAAAAGTGTGGTTTTCTTCTGCTTGGCGCTCTCGAACCGGCTGGGATCATCCAAAATATCTGGGGTAGATTGCCTCGTATCAAGAGGGAGATTCGACATTCTCTCACTGGGCTCCGCGGGGGTCCGTGGTATATCTTCGCTGGTCCTGGATTTAAGGGCAATATCCGAGACCGATAAGTTGGAAGCAATTCCAGAAGAGGCGCCGGTACTCCATGTTACGAGGGATTTAAGGACAGCGGCCAGGCACTCGATACCTTGTCTTCTTAGCTGGGCCTCAGAAAGACCAATCGTCGATGAATCAACGGAGCCGGGGACGGAAAGGGCAGTGGTGGTTAACGAAGGCGGGAGGGAAGTAGAACTTTGTTTGCTGTTCGTAGGCGTCAGGGCGGGACTGGAGGGATCGCTGCCCTTGGGCTGTGGACCGGTGGTATGTGAAGTTCCTAGCTTCGAAATGATGGTCATGAGGCTATGAGGGAGTGAATACTGTGCAAGAAAAATCACGGAAATGCTACGCACTGCTCATATATATTGTCCACGGCTTCGCTATCACAGTCGTAGTTCAGATAGATCTCCACCAATGCCTGGGGGTTTTCACAGAGGCGCTGAAGCATGCTCATAATCATCGCCTTCTGTTTTACCGTTGAGGTCTTCATCTCCAATATAGGGATAAAAATCTCATGCAGCAGAACCTCGATCTCTTTCTACAATATGGGGTTGGTTGACCGAGGGAAACTGCGAACGGCACAGCCACACACCTTGAGTTTTGTCCGCAACCCAGAAATAACCCTCCAGAAGATCTCCACACTCAACTCGAACACCTGGGGCACAGGACTAACGGCATTGCGACTCAAGCATAAACAGAGGTACTGGTTGACCGCTTGAACGAAGCTTGTAGCATCATTGTTCGAGGTCGAGTAGATAATCGTATGCGGAGACACGATAAGAGGCATGTGCGAATTGAGGATGGTGAGTACCAGGTGAAGGGAAAACAACTTTGATCGCATTGCGTGTGATTTTAGATCTCGCTCACTAGGAGAAAATCATGAAAAATTTTCCTATTCGAGTGACTATATGCGCACCTTTCGGTCGTCACCGGCTTCATAGTGAGCTTGCACAGTGCACGGAATACCAGGAAGGCATCCTTGATGAAGAGATCATTAGTCGTGAGCTCGTGTGGTGGTAGAGTATCCGGCGGGGGATTTTCTTCGTCTTCCTGAGGATTCTCGCCATCACTGTACAGATATGAGCAAGTGTCATCATGGTAACCGTGGGAGTAACGCACGAGGGATGGGGGAGTTCCTTGTCCCTCCCGGTCTCAGCACCTTCTGTAGATTCAGTGCGAGATAGCGGTTGTGATTCCGGAGCGGGACTAGGTGGTACTGGGGAAATCGCAGTAGGAGGGGTGTGCTGGTGTGAGGAAGTGGGGGAGAGGGTGGGGTCGTTTTTCGGTGTCGATGAACCGGTTTCCGGAAGATTCGCCAACAAGGGGTCGACCCTGCACCGTGCAAAGACGTGGTTAACAATTTGCGTGAGGCCGCCTTGTGCAACCATCTGGTTCACCGGATCCACGCTCAAGAGGAAAATATTATACACTGTACGAACCGCCTTGAGGAGGGAGGATTGATGAACGAGGATCGTAGTGGACAAAACTAGGGCAAGTAGAGCTTTCACAATCTGGAGAGACACCGTCTCTGGGGTACTTTCGGTGTGGCAAGAGGTGATCGTGTGGACAACGGTATCGACAAGTGAGGGCTCGTGACCGCCTTGAGTGGAACCACTCTGTCGACCGTTGGGACCGCCAGGCGAGGGAGGAGGGGAGGTAAAGTTGGGACGGGATGAATCTTCCACGAAGAACGAATACGAGATAAGTTTGGAGATACAATCGAGACTCGCAATCATCAACTTCTCATTCTTTGTCTCGCATGCCAATCGAAGGGGTTCAAAGATCTCGCGAGGCCGTTCCCCACCCTCTCCCGAGCGGACCAAATCCAACGCACGCTGGACACTATCCTTGAGTGGGGTGGATCGCTTTGCCTCCCTCGAGTTCGCGATCGTCTCCAGAGCGGTGGATATCAGCACGGCGGAGACGGTATTACCCGTGGAGGCGGTGAGAGAACGCTTGTGTGTGTGTAGTTGTGACGGTATGATTCGCGGTCGGTTGATGGATGGTCTTGGTTCTGGTGTTGAGGACCGCGTCCCTGCATCCGAGGCAATGGACAAACTATCCCGTCGAAGGACTTCCGGTTTGACTGCGGAGGGTCTAAACGGGGGGGTCGGGGGTACCGAAGGAATACTATCCGATCCATTGAGAGATACTGTTCGTTCTGAGAGTTTGGGAGGTAGTTCCGGTACCGGTTGCGTCTCTGCGGGTGTAGCTTCCGTCCGTGGTACGTCACCCGCGGTGGGTCTCGATTCCTGCTTGTCATCTGCTTTCGGTTCCTCCTGACTGACGGGTCTGTCCTGAGAAGAGTTTACCTCCGCTGGGGGGTCCGTAGCTGGGTCCGGAGTTTCGTTTTTGGTGGTGACCTCTGGGCCAGTTCTTAGGACGTAATTGACCGGTTCGTGTGAGAGCGTAGTGGTCGTGTTTGATTCAGCATCGAGAGGTATCCGGGGTTCAGTTGCAGTCGAGGTCAATCGTATGGTCTCTGGCGGGTCTTCTGCTCCCCCGTCACCAGTGGCCTTGTGTGCAGGGCCGTTTCCAGATGGCTCATGAGATGGGGGGTCCTGTTCAACACGATCGTCCGGCGGATTTGACGGGGTGCCCTGGTCCATGACGAAGGGAAAATACTGCGCTGAACGCAACGGCGACCTCCTGGCAAACGCGTATCTGTCTCGTCGGTCGTAGTCGAGTGGAGACAGAGAACGGACTCAACGGGGCGACGAAAATCGTTCCTGTTTGGGACGTGTGATCGTGCACTGCTTTCAATCACCGTCTCCTGATTACTTTGTAATGGCCTCCGTCGACGTTCCGGCTGGAGCATCTTCAGCGGTTTTGAAGCCCTCAGAGCCTGTGTCGGAAGACGCCGTGTCCGTTCAGGGGCCGAATTTCGATATCCCTCTGGATCTCCAACAATTCATCTCCAGCTATGAGCGGATCGGTTTCCAGGCGAACAGCCTAGGAAGGGCGATTCACATCGTCAACAGAATGGTGCGCAATCTTCTACATACAACCATTGCATCGACGACTCGTTCCATTCCATAGATCAAATGGCGTCTCTCCGACGAACCCTGGACGGATGCTGAGCCAGATGAACTCAAAGATCCCGGGGTCCGAGCCAGGACAAAATGCAACGTGTTCCTCGGTTACACCTCCAATCTGATTTCCTCCGGGCTTCGTGAGGTAATTTTACACCTCGTAAAGCACAAGCACGTTTCGGCGCTTGTCACGACGGCAGGAGGAATTGAAGAGGACTTCATAAAATGCCTCGGAAAAACGTATCTTGCCGACTTCAGCATGGACGGGGCGGACCTTCGTCGGCGAGGCATGAATCGAATCGGGAACCTGATCGTACCCAATGACAACTACTGCAAATTCGAAGACTGGCTCGTACCCCTACTGGACAAGATGCTTGCCGAACAAAAAGAGAGTGGGGTCGTCTGGACACCGAGTTCATTCATTCGGCGACTTGGGAAAGAGATCAATGACGAGGAATCCGTATACTATTGGGCATACAAAGTGATCACTCACTTGTGACCATATTTCCCTCATTCGAATTCGACTAAGCCCACAAATTTAGAATGACATTCCCGTATTCTGCCCCGCACTCACAGACGGCTCACTTGGGGACATGCTGTATTTCCACTCATTTCGGTCGCCGGGTCTCATAATCGATATTGTGCAAGATATCCGTAATTTGAACGAGCTTGCGCGCACGTCCCGAAAAGCTGGGATGATAATTCTTGGGGGTGGAGTTTGCAAACACCAAATCGCCAACGCGATGCTTATCGTAGGCATTGAGTTTATCTCCATCGGTCGACCTTGCTGAGCCTCGGTCTACAGCGTAACGGTGCAGACTTTTCCGTGTATATCGTACGTTCAAGGTTTTGTCTGGGCCACCCGGATAATCACAACTCCCTTCAGAATACCGGCCAGGAATTTGATGGGTCCGACTCGGGTGCCCGTCCGGATGAAGCTGTGTCGTGGGGTAAGATTCGCGCTGGCGCGGAGTCTGTGAAGGTGGGCAAATCCGCTCCATGTCTCCCTATCAAGACTGACCTGTCGACAGGTGTTTGCAGACGCGACACTTGTATTCCCGTTGCTCGTCGCGGCGACATTCGCTCGAGCGACGAAGCCAGAGTCAGCATGATTGGGCTTCCAGCATCGTGTTTATAGCATATTTATGCGATAAAGTCGAAGGACCAACGAACGTAGAGTTAGGGTTATGGACGGTACCCCGAGGGCGTAGTGACATCACACCTATGGCTTATAGCCGCGTGATCGGTCCGCCCGAACTCAGTCTCATGACACTTGACCCCATCCTCCGTGCAGCTGCACACCTCGTCAACAAGTCCCCTCTAACGAGCAATGCAAACGAAAACCTAAACTCCGTCCTAAGCGCGAGATTAAGCAAATACTACGCCGAACGCGGCGTTCCCGAGGTTGATTACGACAAAACGGATTTGTCAGCGGTACAACTCCAAACAGCAAAGGAGGCTCTCTTCGTTGTCCGACAAGTACACAACGCATTGGTACTCGCAGAAGCCAACCAACCAGAGAAGGCGACTATAGAGACGGAGATACCTGCACTCGGGACGCGAGATGTTTCTAACCTCCGGACGTTGATTTCTATCGTTTTCAAGTGGGGAACGGACCCCCTGCTGGATCATGTCGTACCAAATTGGACCACTGCTCCGCTGTCAAAGACCCAAACACATGCCACCATCATTGATTTAACGAGGGGACCAGAAGATTACAAAGAACTCTGTGACATAACCCACCAACTTTTGTCGGTCGTGCTTCCTTCCGGTCATCGATCACAGCTATCGCAGAGTTTCGTCGCAAACCTACTGCTCACTCGCCACCTGAGCGATATTCTCAAGCTGAGCATCACGCTGGGATGGCTTCCAAAAGCTTTGTCTGCGTCATCCTTTCCTGTCCAAGATGACATCCGGCCACTGACTATGCGCCTGCTATCGTGAGTATCGCCGCATCACTTGTCCGAGAGAAGGTTATTCACTGATTTCAGTCTCCCGCCCTCCCAGGTCATTCTCTCTCTCGGTTCAATAATTGCAATCCGACCCCCGCTGCCTTCCTATGTTCACAAGACTTGTTCGTTTCTCCTAGGTCGGCAACTCCTCCGACCGGGCGGAATCCGTGGACTGTGTGCTGCTCTTTTTGGTGAAGGGATTGAGGCATCGGGGAGCGACGTTCCTCTTGACAAGCTCGAGCATTTCGCGAAGGCAGTACAAACCGTCCCTCCGTCGGTTCCGTCTCAGGTGAGCCCGTGAAGGTAATAGTTTCTACAGGATCTGACCACAGAACAGGAATTTTTCCGCAAGATTGTACCTCAGTTGTTCGCGCTCCTGGCCGATGAACCGGAGGTCGTACCACCAGCTTACCGCCGTGTTGCCGCGTTTTCAATCTCTCGTTTACTTGCAGAGGAATCCAAGAACAGGGAGGAGAGTCTGAGCATCTTGCTTCCCTGTATCCACCAACCCTTCGTCAAAGCCACGGAACTGCCACCCCAAGACGATATCCCAGAACAGAGCCAACTCAGCACAGCCGACTGTATTTCGACCCTCCAAACCATCTTGATCAATACCGACCCATCTCCGACGCTACTTTCAACGGTTTTCACTCCTATTGCGTCTGCTCTGTATGCAATCCTTGGGTGCTTGGACTCACAAAAGACCGCGGACCCTGCTTTGAAAGAGGCTGTCAAAGGGCTACTTGGAACGTGGTCCAGGATTGTCTCGGCGCAGGAGGTGGAAGAGGTATGTTGTGGCATTATCGGAGGGGAGGGTGGATACTGGAAAGTAGACATCGCGGGGGAGATCATCCAAACAGCACGGTATTCTGTCCACCGCGTGTTAATCCGATAGAAAATTAATCTCGACGTCGTTCCAGGCATGAGGCGACCGAAAAACTCTCGATTTTTACTCCGGAAACGTTGGAAGAAGCTGAAAAGAGTGGTAAATTTGACATCGACTCCAACTTGCTTGGCCTCCGACCCGACCCTGCCCATTTCGTCGGGTTCCTCAAGACGATCAACCGGCCAGAAGTTTCGTCTTCGTTGTTTGTTCGACTGTTGGAAGCTTACCGTGGAGTCAAGTCGGACAGAGAAGGAGATCCACTCCGGTATGGTGGTGTACTCTGCTCCGGGTTCATTTCTTCCTGACGCTTTTAGTAGGACGTTGTTGTACCTCCAACTCATCATGCAGATTCAGGCTCAGCTTGCCGACGCGAGCTCGTCGACGAATATACTAAAGAAACCAGAGCACATCTTGGTGTTCGTAAACCACGCACTAGAGGATACTCGGATTTCCAGAAAGCCCCAGATGTCGGTCAGAAGACCAAAGCAGGCTGGGCTGGGACTTGATGATCTAAGAATCGTTCCGGACTCTAATGATGATGAAGATGAGATAGGTTCCGAGGACAGCGACGACGAAGACGAAGGTTCGACGAACACTGTCCCCGATGAGATCACAGTCACAACTCTGAACCTTTTGCTCGCACTATTGGAGGGTAAGTTGTCTCACCGCTGATCACATTTACTGTACTCATATTGGAGACACCAGCCAACCCCGACTTGTCTGCTCGTACAAGCCCTGTGCTAAATGATATTTTCCTCCTGCTTGAACCTCTTACAAAACATCCCTCTGAGTCTTTACGTCCGCTCGCCCGGGAAGCTCGGATGGTACTTACAGCCCGTCTCGCGTCCACTTCATCTTCCTCTGAGAGCTCCTCGTCCAAGAAGTCTGGCGCGAATGATGATGAGGACCCCAGAACCGTCTACCAGAAAGCCTTGACTTTACTGCAAGACCCTCTCTTGCCCGTTCGTGCTCACGGGCTTCTGCTACTGCGTCAGCTCGCCTCGACTAAGACTCCCTCCCCAGAAGACCCTACGAGACTTACTCCCGCACTGGATCCGGCGCTCGTACCAGGCGTCCTATCGATCTTCCTTCAATCGGTTCAGGACGAGGATTCCTACATCTTCTTGAACGCGGTGCAGGGATTAGCTGCGATGGTTGAGGGATTTGGGAAGGAGGTACTGAGAGGTTTGGTTGCGGACTACGTTAAAGGCCTGGACGGGGTTGCGGCGGGAGCACTGGATCAGGGGGAGGTAGATATGAGGGTTCGGATCGGCGAGGCGTTAGGACAAGTAGTGAAGAGATGCGGAGAAGCCTTGCCCTCCTATGGTATGTTGCTTGTTCGCCTGCTTGATGGAAGATACACTGAAGCAATGGACGCTGGTAGCTGACTTGCTCGTCCCGTCGCTTGCAAAAGTAGTGAGGTCGTCTTATCTCCCCACGACCCTTCGAACATCCTCGATATCGCTGCTCGCCCAAATGGCAGAGACGAACGCGTTGGCACTGTACCCTTACGTCACAGACTTGTTCGGAGGGACGGTGGATCTATTACAGCTGGAAAGTGTTCCGGCGACCTCTCCGCTACCGAAAAAATCTGCCGAACCACCAGGGCGGAATTCAGGTCAAGAGGACGGGAAAAGTTCCAGGGAGGCGGGGGCGGAGGACATTCACGAAGGAGATGAACAAGATGAAGAGAACGGAGGTGCCTCGAAACCACTGCCTCTGACGATGGACACTCACCCTACGCTGGTGAATTCGAAATTTCCGCCCCTTCGTCGAGCGGCGTTGCATTTTCTCGCGCTACTCATTCGGGCGTGTATCTCGCGTGTCTATTATATGGGTTCTACGGGGATGCTGATCCCCGATGTGTATATTACGAGGGCGAGGACGACGTTGGGTTATGTCGCGAGCACGGACGAAGATGCTGTCGTGAGAATTATGGCGAGGGAGGCAAGGGAAGAGTTAGGACAGTTATCCAACGCGCTTTTAGGAATGTAGCATACACTGGTGGCTAGTGGGTAAATACGATTTTACACTTAAGTATAGTAGGTACGCGGAATGGGTGACAGTCCCCAGGACTAAACAGTGCTACACACGAGTCTAGATGAATATCGATAGCCTTTTAAGGGAACTGTCGGGACCCCGACCGTTGCGTCGGGGCGTGGATATTATCTCCAAACCGCGCATCTGGAATCCGGCGCCTTAGCCTTTTCGCTCGAATCCCAGCCAGCCCCCAAAACTACGGAGGGCGGGAATGCTCAATTCTCTGTTCTCGTTGGTCCACACGAGGGGGAAGTTCTCAGATACTGAGCAATATAGACCTCGGCTAGTGGCACCCTTCTACAACGGATATATATATCCCTAGTCCTGGGGACGAACGAAAATCTGATCGAAATGCTTAGTGCGTTAGTACGTAAGAACACTTGAAGGCCTCCGGCCCTC
>Ga0307515_10004427_pt1 | contig 29079 bp, 23 predicted proteins | sample 17_EM_MG_FD_194513 | JGI IMG/M metagenome (GOLD analysis project Ga0307515, IMG submission 194513) | Populus trichocarpa ectomycorrhiza microbial communities from riparian zone in the Pacific Northwest, United States - 17_EM | ecosystem: Host-associated > Plants > Roots > Unclassified | place... | reverse complement strand
TTAATTTGTTTAAATACTTGCTTTAGCGTAGCATCCTTATTTACATAAGTGATTTTTTGTGAAAAAACCGCTGCGCTCACCTGCATAAAAGCAAGCATGAGCATAAAGCTTGTCATCTTCATTATGAGCAGAAATTTCTTGATGTAGCCCGAAGGCATACAAATGTTTGTAGTAAAATTTTTATACATTTGTTAAGGCTGTTAAAGTTAAAAGTGGAGTCACATTAGCATTTTAGCTTATAAGCTTTTAGATCGGGAACATCGCGAGTGTTCCTGATCTTACTTATATCATAAGCTATCTTTTACTCTTCAGGTAGTGTTTTTCTTCATAATGCTATTTTAATTTAGGGTTGATAATTGGTTATATATTGGTTTTGGCAGTTTACTTTTTTGCCTTTTTGGTTATAATAATCTTTGATCCTTCAATACTAAAACTAACATCACCCGTTTGTTCCATTATTTTAAGCAGTGTTGATATATTGGCAAAGCGGGTTGTTACAGCGGCAAACAAATCGTCTTTAACATCATTATCCCGATAAACAACATCTACATTGTACCAGCGGGACACTTTGCGCATAACGGTTTCCAAACGCTCATCATCAAACCTGAAATAGCCGTTCTTCCAGGCAACAGCTTCTTCAGTATCCACATCAGATACCTTAAGGTGGTCTATAAGGCTTGCTTCCTGACCGGGCTTTAACATGGCGCTTTTATCGCCGCTGCTGACTTTCACCGAACCCTCAAGCAATGTGGTTTTGGTATTTGGTTCGTCGTTATAAGCATTTACATTGAAATGGGTGCCCAAAACTTCAACTACCTGCCTGTTGGTTATTACCCGGAACGGCCTGTCTTTATTATGGGCTACCTCAAAATAGGCCTCGCCACTTAATTCAACCCGGCGTTCGCCGGCTGATCCAAAATCTACCGGGTATTTTAATGAGGATGCTGCATTAAGCCATACCCTGGTGCCATCGGGTAAAAACAATTGGAATTGGCCTCCCCTTGGTGTTTCCATGGTGTTATATTGCGCTACAGCAACTCCATTTAAACCTCCATTACTATCATCCGCTGCTGTATAAACCAGTTGGCCATCGGCAGTTTTTGATATCTGAACTCCCCTCTGCTGAGTAATTTGCCCTTTTTGCGCGTCTGTAAGCGATATTTTTTGACCATTGGCCAAAGTTAGGATGGCTTTGTTGCCGCCTGGTGCTATGATCGTATTATGAACTAAGCCTGGCTGCTGAACATTCCCATTTTTTTTTATAAAAAAAATGGTTCCTGCAGAAAGCAAAAAAAGTATAGATGCTGCAACTGACCAGCGCTTCAAAAAAAAGCGATGCGGTTTTTGAGGTTTAGTTTGCTGATTCAGGCGCAAAAGCATTTCCTCCTCAACGCTGTCTTCGTCGTCGGGAAATTCGGCATCCTGGTTGGCTACATTACGGTACCATTCGGTTAAAGTTTCCTTTTCCGATTCGGTCGCAGTATTATCTTTATACTTACGTATTAACTTATAAATGGCTTGGCGGTTCAATTGGTATTGCGCTTTAGTATACAGATGTACCGCGAAAACAACGGTACCCTACATGGTTATTAAAAAAAGTTTATTTAATTAAAGAAGGCAGGAATCGCACTTCTCTTTTTATTTGAAAAGCCGGTGGATATGAATAGCTACTATAAGTATCCAGCCGTGATTTTTAAGTTCGCCCCTGATAATACGGAGCGCGCGGGTAAGGTTTGCTTCAACCCCTTTCTCGGTAATTTGTATTTTGGTAGCTATCTCTGAATTTTTCATCCCCAGGTTACGGCTGTAGCCAAATACCAGGCGGCATTTTTCGGGCATTTTTTCAACAATTCCGTTTACATACTCCTGTAAAAAAATCGCGTCCAGCTTATGTTCATCGTTTACGGTAGCTTCATACTCGTAATTTTTTAACGCCAGGTCGTTCCTGCGCTGCTCTTTTTGATAGTACTTGTAAACGGTAAACTTTACCGATGTTGCCAGGAAAGCGGAAAGATTATTGATCTCAACCTCGGGATATCTTTCCCACAACGATATAAATACATCGTGTACAATATCCTTCGCAGCAAGCTCATCTTTACTGTGATTCCAGGCTATTAACAACAATTTTTTCCAGTACCGGCGGTAAATTTCGGTATAAGCAGCATGATCCCCCTCTTTTAAAAGGGCGGTAAGCTGCTCATCTGTGTATGTGCCGTAACTAGACATAACCACCCACCTTTTTCATTTAGCGGGCCTGATTTGTATAACCAGCAAAGGGCATCGCATTTATTACCAACGTACTAAACGGATGCAGTTCAAAAAAGATAACGTTTTTGTTAAAGGGTAAAATTTTCCTCATATTTTAAATTAACAGGTAATTATCAAATTATTTAGGTTTTTATTTATAATTTTTAAAAAGCTAATCCGTTACAATACCTACCTGCATTATTCCCTCTTGGTAAAATGTTATAAGCACGCAATTAAAACTCAAAAAAACACGTCAGGTTTATAACGCAACAGTCGCCATTGGTGATCCGACAGTTTAAAAATCAAAACTAAATAAAATCCATTAAAGTTAAACATTCCGTTTTTCACTAACAATGGAATATTCGCTGTTAAAACACCACTTTATTTTTACGATACCACTTCAATTTTAACCAATTAACAAAACAGGATGTTTTTTTTACGATTTAAATTAAACAAAGGTTTATTCCGTATGAAACACCTCTTCCATTGTTTGCCATTGCTGCTTGTGGGCAGCGGCCTCGGGTAGGGGCATTTGCGTTGGATCGGTTTCTTTCCACCAGCGTCTGGTGGTGGTATCAGCCGCCATTTTGGCCATATCGCCCTTAAAATCAGCGCCCACATATTCAAAGTAACTAAACAAAAAATATTTATCTCCTATTTTTTGAATATAGATGGAGTAATTGCGAATGTTACACTCTTTTATCTTTTTCAAAACATCCGGCCAGGCATGCGCATGCAATTGTTTATAGTAGGCCATTTTTTCGGGCTTTAAGCCTGTTACCATACCAAAACGCTGTACATTCGTGGACCGCACTGCTTTTCTTGATGCAGTATCCTGTGGTAGGGCTATTTTCTTGCCGCCGCTTTTACAGGCAAATATGCCGATGCTGCAAGTGATGAGTATAATTGCAAACTGTTTAATTTGATGGAGAACTTTGTTCATGATGCCATTACCTGAAAATGTAAAACAATACGGCCATTATGCCAATTAACAAAACCGAAAGTACTTTATAACTGCCTAAACCTCTCCAGGCTACACCGCGTAAAGGTTCCCACGGCGATTTCCAATACAGGGTAGCACTTTCTTTGGTATGCTGAACGGGGTACATATACGATAATACGATCTGTAAACACAAGCAAACCACAAAAAGATAAAAAGCCATCATCATAAAAGGAATTGAGCCAATTGCGCTTGCAGGGTAAACCTTACCGATGATGAACACAGCTACCCCTATTGCCGAGCCTATCCATAAAGTATATTTGGCCGAAACAGCCGATGCCTTTTCCCAGAATACGCCTAACAAAAACACACAGGTTATTGGCGGCGCTATGTGGGCTATAATGTCATTTAAACCATTAAATATGCTTTCGTAATTATTGAGTAGCGGCAACAACATTAACGACAAAACGAGCGCTATACCGGCTGCTATTTTTCCAATACTCACCAGTTTTTTGTCTGTTGCTTCGGGTTTGTATCTTTTATAAATATCGTAGCTTACAATGGTTGATATTGAATTTAACGCCCCCGATATCTGGCTCATTAAACCGGATAATAACGCGGCAACAAGCACGCCTATCAGCCCCGGAGGAATTAACTGGGTAATCATCAACGTATAAATCCCTTTGCTATTTACCACTTCTTTCCCATCAATCACACTTTTTAATGCCGAAATGTCCAGGTGCCCGCTTTGCGCCAGCGTGTAGGCAAACAGGCCCGGCATCACAAAAATAAAAACAGGTAATATTTTGATAAAGCCGCAAAACAGCGGACCAACCCTGGCATGATTTTCATCTTTGGCGCCTAAAACGCGCTGCACAATGGTTTGGTCGGCACACCAGTACCAGATGCCCAATACAGGATAACCTAAGAAAACAGCATACCAGGGCATGCCACTGGCATCGCCATGAGGGCGAAGCATAGATAGTTTATTAAGCTGCCCGGTATGTTTTAATACTTCAACCATTGGCTCCCAACCGCCCATTTTGGTATAAGCCGCAATGCTCATGATAATAGCACCACCTAAAAGCACCACCGTTTGGATAGATTCGGTAACTACTACGGCTGTTAAACCGCCAACTACAGTATATATAGTAGTAATAATAGAGATGATGATAACACTGGTATACATATCAACCCCAAACAGCGTGTGCAATACTATACCGCCGGCCAGTAACGAAAAAGCGATATGAATTAGCACCGCCGATACTACCGATATAATAGCCAGCCAGTCGCGGCTGGCCCTGTCATAACGTTTTTCTAAAAAATCGGGCAGTGTTGATACGCCTGATTTGATATAAAAAGGTGCAAAAAACAAAGCCAATAGTATTAGGGTAAATGCTGCCATCCACTCAAAGTCGCCATTTAGCAAGCCTGTATCAAACCCACTTTGAGCAAGGCTCACCAGGTGCACACATGAAATATTGGTGGCAAATAGCGCCAGGCCGATCATTGGCCAGCGCAGTTTTTTACCTGCAAGAAAATATTCGCCGGCCTCGTTATTGTTATTTTTTGTTTTTTGCTGATGACGAATACCCGACCATAGCCCGATAATAAATATCGCTGCTATGTACAAGCCACTAATGATCAGATCTGGTGTGTGTATCATATTTTTTTGAGATTCAAGAGTTAAGAATCAAGAGTCAAGGCAACCCAACGAATTTTGTTGCCACAACTATGCAACTTCTTTCTTGATTCTTGACTCTTAATTCTTGATTCTTACTTTAAAACTTTCAAATCGCAACTGCTCCCTGGTTCCTGTGGTGTTTGGTATACGCCGCCGGTTATATTCACAGGGTTTACAAAATGCTTTTGCAGGTGTGGGATGTGTTCTAAAAATAAAGCCTCGTGACCAATTGCTATGTGGTTAAACAAAACCAGGTGCTGATGCAGTTGGCCCATATCGCCCACGTGTGGCACTACAGGTACCCCATATTTTTTGCATAGCAGGCTCACGGTTATAAATTCACTTACGCCCCCTACCCTTACCGCATCAACCTGGATAAATGAAGCCGAGCGGGTTTGCAGGTAATTTTTAAAAATGATTTTATTGGGCACATGCTCCCCTAAAGCCAGTTTCAGCGGCGAAATAGCATCTGCCAGAGTTTTATGGGCTAAAACATCATCCGGGTGAGTTGGCTCCTCTATCCAGTAGGGATTCATGCTTTTAAGTTTATTGCATATCGATATCGCCTGTGGCAGGTTCCATTGCTGGTTTGCATCAAGCATTACCTTTACACTATCACCGGCAACTTCCCTCACAATATGCGCACGGCGAATATCCCTTTCAGGGTCGGCAGAACCAACTTTAAGCTTCATGGCGGTAAAACCTTCGGCCAATGCAATTTTGCAGTTTTCGCGTACCTTCTCATCAGAGTAATTGAACCAGCCTATAGATGTATCATAACCGGGATAACCTTTTTGCAAAATGCTTTCGCGGACTGCTTTGGTAGATTGTTGCTCTTTGAGCATAGCGACTGCCTGAGTGTGAGTCAACTCATCTTCAAGGTACGACAGATCTAAAGTGGATACAATCTGTTCAGGAGTTAAGTCTGTTAACAGTTTCCATAATGGTAGTCCTCGCTTTTTGGCCCACAGATCGTAACAGGCATTAGTAACCGAAGCAAGGGCCAAATGCACTACTCCCTTATGTGGCCCCAGCCAGCGAAATTGCTGATCGTTAGACAAGCTTCTGAACAAATCGCCAAAATTGGCCATGGTATCTTCAATGTCCCTGCCTTTAATTTTATCGGCATAATATTGCGCAGCTTTACAAACCAAATCGTTACCCTCGCCCAAAGTAAATGCAAAGCCAACTCCTGTATGGCCGCTATCGTCAAATAGACGGGTTACCGCGTATGAGTAAACAGGGTCGGTATGGATGGCATCGCTACCGGCCGCGCCATCAAGCTTATAACGAATATCATCAACCTGAATATTTTTAATCATATTGTATATAGTTTTTTTGGGGATTGATTAAGTAGCTTGATTTAACACGCGGCGATAACCTAATTCGGCGCCGCCGGAAACGGGTAAAATACAGCCGGTTACGAAACGGGCCTGGTCTGATACCAGGAACAAACAGGCATCGGCCACCACATCACCTTCGGGGCAATATCCCAGGGCGTGAATGTTATCCAGGTAATTTTCAATTGAATTGGTATCGGGCTGTTGCTGGCTCCAGGCCCGTAGCATGGGTGTCCAAACACCCGCGGGAGCCACCGCGTTAACGCGAATGCCGTAAGGTGCATAATCAAGCGCCATTGATTTGGTTAAAGCGTTTACAGCGCCTTTGGTTGCGCTGTATGCGGCATGTATCTCCTGGCCCATATCGCCAACCAGGCTACTGGTGTTCAGAATATTGCCGCGCGTTTTTTTAAGTTCATCAATGCCATACCGGGTAGTGTTAAATATGCTCTTCACATTTACATCAAAAAGGGCATCCCACTCATCAGCAGTGGTTTCATGAACAGCTTTTGAAGGGTTGCTGATGCCCGCGTTATTATGAATTACATCAATTTTGCCAAAATAATCTACAGCTTTGGCAATAGCCTGCCTTATCGCTGCAGCTACTGAAACATCAGCCTTAAGGTACAGGACATCCAGCGATTGTAACTTTAACCGGGCCTCATCAATGCTCCGCTCCGAATTAGAAACAATAGCCAGCTTGGCGCCAGCTGTGTGGTATATTTTGGCGCACTCAAAGCCTATGCCTTCGGTGCCACCTGTTAAAAAAATTACTTTATTTTTTAATAGCATATATATGTTGTAGTGTAGCCGGAGCAAAACCGGGCGTGCACAAGTTTAGTATTTAATCTGTAATGCTTTCACCATATAAAGGCTTGAAGCAGACCATTTATAGTTTACCGCCGTTAACCGGCAATAGGGCAAACTTTAAAAGCAAGATCGACAGCGCTGGTTATATTGGTTGTTGCGAACAAACCAAAAGTAAACCGATGTTTGTGAGTTTATAATAGCCAAAACATTTTTTTTAATGGATTATTCAATTAAACCACCAGCAAAATTGTGGTTTATTGGCATAATGTTGTGGCAGGTTTGCAATACGGGTTAAATGATTGTAATTTATAGAATGTTTTATCTATAATAGCATTCAAATACCGGATGCTATGTTTCTGCTGATGTAATATCCCACTGTAACACCAATTATTCCTTAATATTATATTTGATGAGTAACAGCTTTAAAAGGCGGCAAGGTTTTGAGGGTGAAAAATTCATCAGCATTCCTCAAAAAGTATTACGCGATGCCAAACAACGTCATCCCGAACTTTTCCATATCTATATTACGCATATAGGCTATTTTCCTAAGGCGGCATTTCATTATCGCGAACGCCGAAAAGGCTGCGAAGACAACATACTTATTTACTGTTTGCAGGGAAAAGGTTATTATATTGTGGATAACAAGCGTTTTGAGGTACGCAGCAACCAGTTTATACTGATACCGGCTACCGATAAATATATGAGGTATTGGGCCGATAATGACGACCCATGGACCATTTACTGGGTACATTTTACTGGTGATAAAATAGACAGCTTTAACAAATCGCTCAACTTAAGCATCGGCCGCGGCCCGGTGAACATCCCTTTTAATGAAAACGCGATAGCGATATGGCAAAACATTTACCAGACCCTTGAAATGGGCTACAGCCTTGAAAATATTAACAGCGCGTGCTTTTGCCTGTATCATATTATAGCTACTTTTTTGATGCCCGAGCGGCACATTCAGCATGATACGGATGATGAAGGTGACATCATCACCAAAACCGTCCACTTTATGCGTAATAACCTAAACAAAAAACTGAGTGTGGAAGATATGTCCGGCAAGCATAGTTTATCGGTATCACATTTTTCTAACCTGTTTCGTAAAGCCACCGGCATGCCCCCTATTGATTATTTTATTCACTTAAAAATGCAAAAGGCTTGTCAGCTGCTATATGCCAATAGCGATAAAATAAAAGCCGTAGCTACCGAATTGGGTTACGAAGACCCCTACTATTTCTCGCGCATTTTTAAAAAATACATTGGCTCATCTCCCGAGCAATACCGTATTACGGCGAAGAATACGGGATAACACACCCGTGCTACAAGTAAATTATCCATTCAATTTAGCATATTGTCTATTTAGTACTTGCCAGGATAACTATATTTTTAGCAAGTTCAATTCCCTTGCCATGGGGTAAAAAATCATCAACCTAAAACATGATCAATTTTTATAAAAATGCCTGTTGTCTTGGCGCACTGTTAGCTATTGGATTTGTAGCACATACTCAAACTATCAGGAAACTAACCCCTTATGTAAACCCTTTTATTGGTACAGGCGCAGTTAAAGGTAGTTTATCTGGTAATAACTATCCAGGCGCTACAGTTCCGTTTGGTATGGTACAACTAAGCCCGGATACCCGTGATGAACCAGAATGGGATGCTGCCTGCGGGTACGACCATAACGATAACTTTATAGCCGGTTTTAGCCATACCCATTTAAGCGGCACAGGAGCGCCCGATTTGTTTGATATTTTATTTATGCCCTATACCGGCGACGAAAAAACAAGAGCTGGCAATGCACAACAGGCCGGCAGCGGCTACGGTTCAAGGTTTTCGCACGATCAAGAATCGGCAAGGGCTGGTTATTACCAGGTTAAGCTGGATGACTATGGCGTAAATGTCGAGCTTACCGCTACAGAACATGCAGGGTTTCAAAAATATAGCTTCCCCAAAAACAGTAAAGGCAGGGTGATAATCGATCTAAATCATTCGCTTAAAAAGCCAAATTTTGGCTGCCATGTTATCGCCGCCCAATTTCACATGGTAAATGATCACGCAATTGAAGGTTTTAGGGTGATTACCGGCTGGGCCAAATTGCGTAAGGTTTATTTTTTTGCCGAATTTAACAAAGCCATCAAAAGCAACGATCTTGTTGACGGCGGAACCCAGTATTTTGACCAACAGTTATTAAACGGTACCGATTTACGCGCGGTGCTGAATTTTGATACCGCCGATGGTACACCGCTAATGGCCAAAGTAGGCCTATCTACCGTAAGCACAAAAAATGCAAAGCTGAACCTGATTACCGAGATACCAGGTTGGGATTTTGCTAAAACAGTAGCCCAGGCTGATGCCAAATGGGAAAAAGAACTGGATAAAATAAGGGTTGACGGCACAGAGCAACAAAAACAGATTTTTTATACGGCATTGTACCACACTTTCATTCAACCAAACAACTATGCAGATGTAAACGGCGATTATACAGGCATCGATTACACGGTACACAACACAAAAGGGGGGTTCTACAGCACTTTCTCCTTATGGGATACCTATCGTGCCGCCCATCCGCTTTATACGCTTGTGCAGCCAGAACGGAGCGCCGGGTTTGTTAACAGCATGATAAGCCAATACAAAGCTTATGGCTACTTGCCCATCTGGCAACTGTGGGGGCAGGAAAATTATTGCATGATTGGCAACCATGCCATCCCTGTAATAGTTGATGCCGTTTTAAAGGGCATCCCCGGGATAGATATTAACCAGGCTTATGAGGCAGTAAAAAACTCGTCGGTAACAGATCATCCCGGCTCGCCGTTTAAGGCCTGGGAAAAATATGGCTACATACCCGAGAATGTTTTATCACAATCGGTATCTGTTACGCTCGAGATGGGCTATGACGATTGGTGCGTTGCACAACTGGCTAAAAAACTTCACAAAACTGCCGACTATACCCGTTTTATAAAACGATCACAATATTTTAGAAACCTGTATGACGCGCAGACCGGATTTTTCAGGGCAAAAAACACAGATGGCAAATGGCTTGCACCATTCAATCCACTGCAATATGGCGGCAATGGCGGTAACCCGTATACCGAGGGCAATGCCTGGCAATATGATTGGTATGTACCACACGATGTTAAAGGAATTATAGCTTTATTTGGCGGGGAGCAGAAATTCACAGCCAAACTTGATACGTTTTTCACCCTTAACAGCAAACCCGGCGAGGTAAACGGCAATGCTTCCGGCTTTATTGGCCAGTATGCGCATGGCAATGAGCCAAGTCATCATATTACCTACCTGTACAATTATGCCGGCCAGCCATGGAAAACACAAATGTATGTGGCCAAAATCTGCGGCGAACTTTATAACACTTCATCTTCAGGATATGCAGGAAATGAAGATTGCGGGCAAATGTCGGCATGGTACGTTTTTAGTACCATGGGGTTTTACCCGGTAAACCCGGCAAGTGGCGTTTATGTGATAGGCACGCCGGTGATGCGCAAATCTGTAATGCGGCTTCCGCTGAATAAGCAGTTTACAGTGCTCGCTCCAAACACCTCGGCTAAAAACATTTATATCCAGTCGGCCAGGCTTAACGGCAAGCCATACACCCATACATTTATCACACAGCAAGATATCATGAAAGGCGGTACCCTTGAATTTGTAATGGGACCAAAAGCCAACGAGCATTGGGGTATCAGCTTAGCTGACAGGCCAACGAATTAATAGCTAAACGCCCAGACTTACGAAGTTTTTTAAACTTCGTAAGTCTATCGCCATGTTATCAACGATTTTTACTCCCGATGCTTTTTATGCTTTTTCTTCTTGCTTGATTTAGAAGAACTTTTCTTTTCAGATTTTTTGGTTATTGGCTTATCGTCTTGTTTCTTTGGTGCGGCATTTGCTGTACCCGCCTTTGGAGCTACATCAACAGAATCTTTGCTTAGCTGCTTTACAGTAAATTCGTTGCGGCTTAACCCATATTCCAACTGGCGTTTTGCGCCTGTTGAAGCAGCATCTTTACCACTGCCTTTATAAATTGGGAATTCCCGGATAAGTTTGCCATCGCGAATGTAAAAATTGTCGTCGCCCCGGTAACCTTTACGCTGCGAGCTGTTCAGTTTAGGAAAATCGAGTTTGTTGGCTTTACCATTATCGTTGCTAAACTCAAATGCATAAATGCTGGTGCGGTTAATGGTATCTTTTGATTTTGCAGCTATTAATATTTCGGGGTTGCCATCTACATCCATATCAGAATTATATACATCAATAATCTGGCCTTCCAAATCGCCGGTTGTGGTGGTATATTTTATCGCTGACGAATCGGAGTGCAGGATCATAAAGGCACCCGCCTCCTGCGATCCCCTGCCCCAGCTAAATACATCATAGTTTTGCCCTGGCGAAACCTCAATCATTTTATGAAACCTGAACGGTTTCATCAGTTCGGGCATTTTAGACTTTGCAGGCGGGCCGGCAGTTTTAGGTTGATTACCGCCACAGCCGGCTATAGCTAACGCGGCCATAAAAAAAGCTATATAATAAAATCTCCTGACCATTATAAGTTTTATCCTTCTGTTAATTTTTCAGCACATCAGCTGTCAACTCGGCCTTGGTTTTGCCTGGCGCCGATATAAAAACCTTCAACGTGTTGTTGCCACCGGCGTCTACATATTTCAATGTAAACTTGTGGTAACCTTTTAATAAAGGCGCGGCGCCAAATTGCTCGTTGGCTATATGCTTGCCATCATTATCAACCACAACCTGGTCATCTATCAATAAAACCGAGCCATTGGCCGATAATGTTGAGAAGCCATAGTTGCCATCAGCCTCAATATTAATAAATCCGTTGTAAATTACACCAAACTTACCTTTACTTTTCCTGAAATCTGTTGTACTAAAGTTTTTTACCGCTCCGCTATCAGTTGGCAAGCCTATTAATTGACTGGTGCTGCCAAAAGTGCCGGTAAATAATTGGTATTTAAGGCCACTTGCGTTGCCTGTATAGTTAACGGCAGCAAAAGGTGCTTTATTGTAAACCAATGTACGGGTAACGTTACTACGCTTGCCCGATGGGGTAATTACAATAGTTTGTAATTCGCGGTACTGGTCGGTTGGTACATCGTAGTTCATGGGAATATGATACTCCAAATCGGTTTCGCGCGGCGTGTACCCATCAATAGTATAGTAAATTTTTGCGCCATCAACGGGTGATTTCAGGTTCACGCTTACCTGCGAACCAATCATTACCGTATCTTTTGCGCCAATGGCAACCGGCACGTGGTAATCCAGGTTGTTTTTATCCAGCCAGGCTAAGTGCGATGGTAAACGGGTTTCGCTAAAATCTTTAAAGTTTTTGTTAGCTAACGGGCTCCAGGCAATTTCAGATAAGGCCATTAAGCGTGGCAGCAGCATAAACTCCACCTTAGCTTCGGTGGCTACATACTCGGTCCAAAGGTTGGCCTGTACCCCCATAATGTAAGTTTTTTGTTCGGGTGTTAAAGCTTCGGGAGTTGGATCGTAGCTATAAATTTTTGACAATGGCTCGTTGCCGCCAATGCTTAGTGGCTCCTGGCTTGGCTTGCCTTGGCCGTGGTCTATATAAAGCCCGTGGCTGCCAGGTGTCATAATCACATTATGTTTTTGCTGGGCGGCTGCAATACCGCCTTCTTCGCCGCGCCAGCTCATTACAGCAGCGTTAGGTGCAAGTCCACCCTCTAAAATTTCGTCCCAGCCAATGATGTTGCGCCCTTTAGAGTTTACAAATTTCTCAACCCGTTGTATAAAATAGCTTTGCAGCTCATTTTCATCCTTTAGTTTTAGTTTTTTAATCAACTGCTGGCAAAATGCCGATTGTTTCCAGGCATCCTTAGGGGCTTCGTCGCCACCAATGTGAATGTATTTGCCGGGGAAAAGTTCCATCACTTCGGTTAAAACATCCTGTATAAAGGCAAATGTTTTATCGCTCGGGCAGTAGATATCTTTAAATACGCCCCAGGTTTCGGCTGCTTTATAGGTTTTGGTCGGGTCGCAACTTAGCTCGGGATAAGCGGCCAATGCGGCTTGCGAGTGGCCGGGCATTTCAATTTCGGGTACGATGTTGATGTACCTGGCGGCGGCATATTTTACCACATCGCGAATTTGATCCTGCGTGTAAAATCCCCCGTAAGGGGTGCCGTCAAATTGCTGTGGTGTTTTATCGCGGTAGCCACCAATAAGCGTTTGCGCACGCATACTGCTGATTTGGGTAAGCTTTGGATATTTTTTTATCTCGATGCGCCAGCCCTGGTCTTCGGTAAGGTGCCAGTGAAAGTTGTTTAGCTTGTAGGCTGCCAGCAGGTCGATATATTTTTTAACCATCTCTACGCCAAAAAAGTGCCGGCCTACATCAAGCATGGCACCACGGTAGCCAAAACGAGGATAATCCTCAATCTTCACACAAGGCAATTTAGCCGTGGCGGCCCTATCGGCCGGGAATAACTGGATAAGCGTTTGAATGCCGTAAAACAAACCTGCTCCCTTACCGGCAACAGTAATTTGCTGTGGGGTAATGGTTAGGCGGTAACCTTCGGCTGGCAGGTTATCGGTACCGGCTGATGTTAACGTGATAACATTGGAGGCTGCTCCTGCGTTTTTCACAACAATGCCCGCGTTGTACGCCTGGCTGGCAGCCAGGTAATCTTTAAAGAACAGCACTGCTTTGTTTGAGGGCGAATCGGCCTGCACTTTTGTTTCCTGGCTGAACAGGAACGTCCCGGGAGTTTTTGTGAGCGACACCGGCGCCGGGATAATCCCAGCATAGGGATCGGTATCCTGGGCTTTAACAATAGTAAACACGGTTAACAATGCGCTTAGCATCACGACAGACTTTTTGAGCATAGTAGTATGAGATTGGTACTGAGCCGTGAATATATAACTTTTTAAAAAATTACAAGAAGTTTTCTATTGTAACAAAAGCATGTTTTTGAATCCATGCTGTATAGGATGATGGTTAAAATTAACAAACGCTGCTTCAGCCAAATTAAAGCGAATTCGACAAATACAATACCGTGCAAAACAACACGGAAACTGTTATATTTTATTGGTAACCAATACAAATTTACCTGCTTCTTTTCATATTTCAAAGCTGCCTGCTGTCCGTTCATAAATAGTTAAAAATAAGGCAATTAATTTCAAATTTTACACAAAAAACCGACAATTTATTTCAAAAAAAACACAAAAAACTTCAAAAAAAATAAAGTCGTTTTTTTTAGAAAAATTCAGAAAAAAAAGTCTGAAAGACAGGCAGGCTTTGCTATTGATTTAGTCCCCCGGCTGAAGGATATATTTAGCTAAACCGATAAACCAATTAAAAATGTTTACCATAAAACCCGGCATGGAACCGTTGTTTTAACAACCAATACAAAAAACACCCAATAAAAAAAGCCACCCGTTTCCAGATGGCTTGCAAATATTTTCACAAAGCCCTCTCCCTTTAAGGGTGGGTTGGGTGGAGCTTTTACGCCGTTACCACATGCGCTTTACCGGCAAGGTAACGCTCGGCATCAATGGCAGCCATACAGCCGGTGCCTGCCGCTGTTACGGCCTGACGGTATATATGGTCCTGGGCATCGCCGCAGCAAAATACGCCCTCTACATTGGTTTCTGTTGATCCGGGGCGGGTAATGATATAACCAGTCTCATCCATATTTAACCAGCCTTTAAAAATATCGGTGTTGGGGTGATGACCTATCGCCACAAAAAAACCGGTAACGTCAAGGTCGGTTTCAATATTGGTAACGTTGTTAATTACCTTAACCGCGGTTACACTTTGGCCATCGCCAAGAATCTCTTTGGTTTCGGTATTATACAGTATCTCGATGTTTGGTGTATTTTTCACGCGGTGTACCATTGCTTTTGAGGCGCGGAATTCATCGCGGCGAACAATCATGTAAACCTTGCGGCATAATTTGGCAAGGTAGGTAGCTTCTTCGGCAGCGGTATCGCCGGCGCCTACAATGGCTACATCCTGGCCTTTAAAAAAGAAACCATCGCATACAGCACAGGCCGAAACGCCAAAGCCACTGTATTTTTGCTCAGATGGCAACCCCAGCCATTTGGCCGATGCTCCTGTAGAAACAATAACGGTATCGGCAAGAATGGTTTTTACTTCATCAACCACCACTTTATGCGGCAGGCTGGTAAAGTCAACCGAGCTTACGTAGCCAAAACGGATGTCGGTACCCAGGCGTTCGGCCTGTTTCCTGAAATCTTCCATCATTTCGGGGCCCATGATGCCTTCCGGATAACCAGGGAAGTTCTCTACGTCGGTTGTTTGTGTTAGTTGCCCGCCGGCTAATAAACCAGTATACATTACCGGTTTAAGATCGGCTCTTGAGGCATATATGGCAGCAGTATATCCTGCCGGACCCGATCCGATGATCAGGCATTTTACGTGTTCTAATTCTTCAGACATTTGTTATAAATGAGGCACAAATTTATAAAAAAAGTGGAATTACAGGGTCAGTGAAGGGTAAACAATTTATTGGTAGGAAACAGTCTGAAGATTGTATTTTTTATGGAGATTAGCCGGATTGCCTAAATTCAACGATGACTCGTAGATATTAAGGGTTATGGTAAAATTGCAATTGATATTTTGCCCTTTTGCAAACGCCGGCTTCCATTTTGCAGAACTGGTTAAAGCATCAACAACCAAATCGTCAAGCTCCTGATCAAAAGAGGTGACTACTTTAGGATTTGTGATGCTCCCCTCTTTTGTAACAACAAAACTTACAACAATTTTGCCCGTGCTTCTTTTAAAAACGTAATTTTCGGTCTTGCGTTTCATGTAAGTACCCAGGTTATATGGCATCTCCGGTGCACGAAAATCGCTTAAAACGTAATTATATTTCTTTACTACAACCCCTTTTTTATTATAAACCTCTACCCTGTCTGCAAAACCATCACTCCCCAAAGTACACCAATCGCCCTCCTTATGTCCGTTAACGTAGTAACCCTCAAAAACAACCCCATCACCTGCCATGCTAAAATTCTGGTATAACCCATCCAATTTGTCGTTAATGTAAGTTTTTAAATATTGTAGCCTGCCATTTTCATACTCGCGCCAAACACCATTTTTTTTGCCATTTAAAAAATATCCTGAAATTTTTATATGGTTCATGGTATCCACATTTATGCCTGCGAACCCGGTTAATGGCTGTTTTTTTTCGTAATAAATGAATTTACCAGTTGGGATAGTCAATTTTCCATCTTTGTAATAGCCCGACGAGAGGATAGTATCGCGCATATCAAACTCTTTTACAAACCATGCCGAATCTTGCAGCTTTTGGATAAATGAATAAGAAACCGCCTGCATCCTATCAGTAACGCGTTCGCCATTACGATCCATAAAAACTACATACTTATCCTGGGCATATAGATTTGAACTGATAACAGTTACGGAAAACAAAATGAAGAGTAATTTTTTAATCATATCGTGATAAAAAGGTTACCGCAAATATAATTATTTCCCCGTATTTGCCTTTAAAACCCGCATCACATTGCCGCCTAAAATTTTATCGATATTTTTTTCAGTGTAGTTTAGTTTCAGCAGTTCTTCGGTAATTTTTGGATAATCGCTCACGCTATCCAGGCCCAGCGGATAGGATTCGGCGCCGTCAAAATCTGAGCCGATACCTACATGATCAACCCCTATAAGCTTCACAATGTAATCGATGTGATGAATGAGTAAACTCAGCGGCGGGCGAATTTTGTCCGATTCGGCTTTATACATCGCGTTCAGCCTGATGTTGGCCAGGTCGCCATCATTGTAAATTTTGGTAAGCGAATCCAGCTCGGCTTTATGCTGATGTAAAAACACGGCCACTTTTGGCGAATAGGCGCTATCCACAAATCCGCTATAAAAATTAAGGCAGATAACACCGCCGTTTTTGGCCAGGGCTTTCAGCTGATCGTCTTTCATATTGCGCCTGCTGGCGTCAATACTCCAGGCACAGCTATGCGATGCAATAACAGGTTTGGTAGTGGTAGCCAATACATCGTAAAAGGTGCGTTCGCCTACGTGCGATACATCAACCATAACACCCAACTGGTTCAGGTGCTTAACAATTTGCTTACCATAATCGGTAAGGCCTAAAAACTTGAGGCTGTCTTTTTTGGTCACCTCATCGCGGGCCGAAGTTGCCCACGAGGTGCTGTTGTTCCAGGTAAGGGTTAAATAATTCATGCCGCGTTTGGCCAGGCTGTCAATATAATCCATGCGGTCTTCAATCATATGCCCGCCTTCAACCCCTATCAGTGCGGCCAGCTTTTTCTGGTCTACCGCTTTTTTCAGTTCGGCGCTGTTGTGTACCAGCGTAATTTTATCCGGATAACGTTTAATAAGCGCGTACAAAGAATCAATTTCGCGGTTGGCAAAAGCAAAGGCGGTACCTTTACCATAATTTTCGCCACACCAGATAGAGAAAATCTGTGCATCCAACCCTCCCTCTCTGGCGCGTACCAAATCAAAATCGCCCTCGGTTTGCCGTTTACCCAAATCAAACTTCGTAATCAGTTGGTTAGATAATACATCGTTATGAGTATCTATTAAAATTGCTTTCTGGTGAATTTTAGCGGCATCCTGCGCGCAAAGCTTTAAAGAAAAGAAAAGTAAAGGCAACAGCAGTTTTTTCATAGCGTCAAGATAAAAATTTCGGGGATATTATATGCTTTTTTTTATATAATGCAGCCAGCATCACCATTAGAGCAGGTAAATCGCTTTTAAAAGTTGATCCTGAAGGAAGGTAGCTCCTAAGGAGCAAAAAAGGGTAACTATTCGTTTTCTACAAACAGGTAGCCTCTACGAGGCAGCTTAAAAGTGTATTATCTTTTAAAGGTTAACCGTTTGTAAATAAAAAGTTTAAAAGCGATTTTTCTGCACTGGTAGCACCGCTTGTCCCTTTCAAATAACCCTTTACTTCTTCTGCAAGAAGTATCAAAAATAAAATTATGTTTATCCATAAACAGCACAAAATCAGAACAATAATGAGAAGATATTTTTATTTTTTCCTGAATGGGCGGGCCCTTTTAGTTTTAACCTGTAACTTGGCGGTTTTTAAATCATATAAATTATGAAGCATACTATCATCGCCGCGTTTATTATATTGACCTCGCTTGCCGCAAGTGCGCAAACCGCACCTGCAACCGGCACTGTCAATACAGTTGTCTTTGTTAATTCAGATTCGCTTATTAACAATTATGAATATTATAAAGCTGTGAAATTTAAATTGCAGGATCTTTCGCAAAGAGCCCAAGCCGAAATTACAGCAAAAGGCACAGCATTTCAAAAGGAAGTAGCCACTTATCAAAAAACCGCAGCTTCACTTAGCCTGGTACAGCGTACCGCTACAGAGAAACGCCTGGCAGCAAAACAACAGGCATTACAAGCCCTATCGCAAAATACAGGCAAGCAATTGCAGGATGAAGAAGCTGAGCAAAACACAAAGCTTTACGACCGTATAACCGCATACTTAAAAACTTATACTAAAACAAAAGGCTATAAAATAGTACTTACTTACTCAAAATCAAACCCATCATTGCTTTACGGTGATGAAAGCCTTGATGTGACCAAAGAAGTACTTGCTGGCCTAAATGAGGAATATAAAAAGGAAACCGCTCCTGCTCCGGTGAAGTAACTCCCCATGGCATATCCATGTTACTGTCAGCCTGGGTGGTAAAATTTCGTTAAATTCTGAAAGGGGAATGACATTGTGAAAAGGACTGTCATGGTGAGCTTGTCGAACCATAGCGGGCAAAGGCCTCTACGCGCGACCCTTCGACGGGCTCAGGGTGACAGGCCTACCTGCTTCAAAAATAGAACATGTCATGGGTAGGTACTCAGGACGACAGTCTTTTTATTTTTGGATGTCATTCCTCCTTCACAACCGGCAGATTAAGATTGACAATCATCCGTTAATTTGAAGAATATTGGTTTAATATATAGTAAATTAATACACCTGCTAATATTGCCACCCCTATTAAGGCAAGGACCCATCCGAAAATTTTAGTTGAAAAGTTATCAATTATAAAATGCTTTTGATCTGCAGGGTCATATATTATTTTGACAATGTCCCCTTCTTTATATACAGAAGGATTAGAACCAACACCATATTCTTCGGTTATCCAGTTTTTATCTAAAGTAACATACCTAATTACCGGATAGTATAAAAGCATCCGGTCTGTTCCGCTGCTTAAGCGCTCTTCTAATCTAAAAACAACACCATCAACCTTAATTCCGGATTTCAGTAATTTACGACGTTCATTTATTTTCCCTATCCCCCAAACTATAAGAAAGGTTCCACCAGCCAATAATATTAATTCGTCAATTGTTGCATTCATAATACGATTTAAGGATTTAGCAAGATTAACAGGATTTTTTTCTGAACCGCGATTAAGCAGATTGATCAGATTTTTTGGATTTTTTATCTTGTTGGCTATTTTATTCAGACCTCAGACCTCACAACTCACAACTCAGACCTCACTACTCACTACTCACTACTCACTACTCACTACTACTCACAACTCACTACTAAGTCTGTATCACGCCCACATTAAACGCTTTTTCAATAGGCGCATGGTTAGCGGCCTCTATACCCATGGATATTACTTTACGGGTTTCTAATGGATCGATTATGCCATCAACCCAAAGCCGTGCAGCTGCATAGTATGGTGTGGTTTGGCTGTTATACCTGTCGGTGGTTTGTTTTAACAGTTCCTGCTCCTTCACCTCATCCACCAACTCTCCCTTGGCCTTTAACCCTGCCGACTGCATTTGCACCAGCACTTTGGCAGCCTGCGCGCCGCCCATAACGGCTATTTTTGCCGATGGCCAGGCATATATCAGCCGAGGATCATAGGCCTTGCCGCACATGGCGTAGTTACCCGCACCGTAGGAGTTACCTATAACTATGGTAAACTTGGGCACTACCGAATTGGCTACCGCATTTACCATTTTGGCCCCATCTTTTATAATGCCTCCCTGTTCGCTGCGGCTGCCTACCATAAAACCGGTAACATCCTGTAAAAACACCAGTGGAATTTTCTTTTGGTTGCAGTTCATAATAAAACGGGTGGCCTTATCGGCCGAGTCGGAATAGATGACCCCGCCAAACTGCATTTCGCCTTTTTTTGATTTAATCACCTTACGCTGGTTAGCCACAATGCCTACTGCCCAGCCATCAACCCGGCCCAGGCCGCAAATGATGGATTGACCATAACCTTCCTTATATTCTTCAAAAGCCGAGTCGTCCAGTAACCGCAAAATAATCTCGCGCATATCGTAAGCCTTCTCGCGGTTATCGGGCAAAATGCCGTAAATATCTTTGGGATCTAATTTGGGGGCGAGGGGCTTTATCCTGTCGAACCCGGCCTTGTTATAGTCGCCTACCATGCTCATAATGTTACGGATAGAATCGAGGCAGGCTTGGTCGTTAGGTTGTTTATAATCGGTAACGCCCGAAATTTCGCAATGCGTGGTAGCACCGCCCAGGGTTTCGTTATCCACATCCTCGCCTATGGCCGATTTTACCAGGTATGATCCTGCCAGGAAAACCGATCCGGTACCCTCTACAATCATAGCCTCATCGCTCATGATAGGTAAGTACGCCCCACCCGCCACGCATGAGCCCATGATGGCCGAAATCTGGACGATACCCATACTGCTCATCATGGCATTATTCCTGAAAATGCGGCCGAAATGTTCTTTATCCGGGAATATCTCGTCCTGCAAAGGCAAATACACCCCCGCCGAATCTACCAGGTAAATGATAGGCAGCCGGTTTTCCATGGCTATTTCCTGGGCTCTCAAATTTTTCTTAGCCGTTATCGGGAACCAGGCGCCGGCCTTTACCGTGGCATCATTGGCCACAATTACACATTGCCTGCCCGATACATAGCCAATGCCGCAAACTACACCACCAGACGGGCAGCCGCCATGCTCGGCATACATGCCATCGGCAGTAAAAGCACCAACCTCCAGCCAGGGCTTATCTTTATCTATCAAATAGGCCACCCGCTCGCGCGCCAGCATTTTGCCTTTTTCTTTTTGTTTCAAAGCAGCTTTTTCGCCGCCGCCCAGGTAAACTTTTTTTAACCGGGTTTTAAGCTCATAAACAAGCTGCTTGTTTATATCTTCATTTATATTGAATGACAGATCCATAATTGGTATATAATAGAAAACGTAATTTAGGGATAATTACCGTTGTAAAGGTAATTTTTAGTTTTCAATTGGTCATTGGGTCATTGGTCATTGGTCATTGGTCATTGGTCATTGGTCATTGGTCATTGGTCATTTAGGGCCAAGTTTAACTGGTAGTCATTGTTTAAAAACTTTCAAATAATCTACTGATGACTAATGACAGCGAAGCGAAATGACCAATGACAAACCAGTAGCACTACGTTTAAAATAGCGTAAAAACACGTATATATAATTACCTGGATCCATATAGCTTTACTTCACAATTACTTAGCCCCCAATCTGTCATGATACAAAAAACTCAACACTACGGCTGGACTCCCGACCTGCCCGATCATCGCGATTTAAGATATGCTGTTGTAAGGCCCGAAGCTTTAGCTAAGCCGCTACCACCAATGGTTGACATGCGGCTGCAATGCCCTCCTGTTTATGATCAAGGCCAATTAGGCTCATGCACGGCCAATGCCATAGGTGGCGCTTTTCAGTTTGAGCTGATGCGCCAAAAGCTGCCGGTTTTTAACCCATCGCGCCTGTTTATTTATTATAACGAACGGGTGCTGGAAGGTACCGTAAGCCAGGATAGCGGTGCCCAGCTGCGCGATGGCATAAAATCAGTAGCCACCCTGGGTGTTTGCGACGAGAAACTTTGGCCGTATAATATCAAGAAATTTGCAAAAAAGCCAACAAAAACATCATTTACCAAGGCTAAAAAAAGCCTAGCCATACAATACACCCGCCTAAACAACGCCAACATCAGCGAGTTAAAATCGTGCCTTGCTACCGGTAATCCTTTTGTTTTTGGCTTCACCGTTTACCAGAGCTTTGAAAGTGCCACTGTTGCCCAAACCGGCATACTGCCCATGCCCTCAAAAACCGAAAGTGTTTTGGGTGGCCACGCGGTTATGGCTGCCGGGTATGACGATAGTAAAAAAGCATTCATTATCCGCAATAGCTGGGGCGACGCCTGGGGACAAAAAGGCTATTTTTTGATGCCCTATGATTACATCACCAGCACCGACCTTGCCGATGACTTTTGGACAATAACGCAGGTGGAAGGATAATCTTTGATGTGCAGGTGTTTGATGTGCAGATTTCAGATTTCAAATGTGCAGATGATTTTTCTGCGCAGGTTTGATGTCTGAAATCTGCTTTTTTTTTTGAACCGGGATTTAGCAGATTAATGGATTTTGGGATTTTGTCTCAAATAATTCTTTCAATTTGCACATCTGAAACGGCGACGCCCTTAACGCAGTTAATCTGCACGCCTGCACATCAAAAAATCTTGATACTTGCTACTAACTACTTGATACTTTTTTATGGTGTTGCCTTCGGCCGGGCTTTCTGTTCATACGCCTGCAGGCATTACGCGCGTTGGCCGGTATCCACGCCAATCCCTAACACATTTGTTTGAATCAGAATTTTCAGGATTTAAGAATTAACAGAAATTGGTATAGCCCCCTTTTGCGAACTTCCCTTTTTGAATTTTCACTTTTTAATTTTGACTTAAGAAAGGTTTCTATCCCTAAACCAAACTTCGTCTGGCTTGGCGTCGAAATTACTCATCAAGCTTACCAGTTCAATTGGATCGCCGGAGGTAATAACCAGTTCGCGGTTGGCGGGTTTCAGGAATTTTTGCTCAACCATTACATCCAGTTGTTTTAACAATGAATCGTAATATCCGCCGGTATTAAGCAGGCCTATCGGGTGGCTGTGCAAGCCTAACTGCAGCCAGGTAAGTACTTCAAAAAACTCTTCAAGGGTACCCAGTCCGCCGGGCAGGGTGATGATTCCATCGCACAAATCATTCATCATTTGCTTGCGCTGGTGCATGTTATCTACAATATGCAGCTCGGTTAGCCCGGTATGGCCAACTTCCTTATCCATCAAAAACTGGGGTATCACCCCTATCGCTTTACCGCCACGGCTTAAAATAGCATCGGCTATCAGCCCCATAACGCCAACTTTACCGCCGCCAAATACCAGGGTAATATCGCGGCTTACCATAACTTCGGCCAGTTGCTCAATAGCTTGTTTTAATAAAGGATCGCCGTTAAAGTTGGCGCCGCAGAATACAGAGATGGATTTCATGGCGCAAATATAAAATTCACAGTCGCCACTTTACAAGTTACGATAGTATTATCCATTAACTTTAGCCGTTTATCCATTTAATATGTATTATTACACAATTACATTTACCAAACCTTATAAACCAACACCCGCATGAAAAAAGCCTTAATCCTTGCAGCCATATTATTTACAGTTGGCCTTAAGAGTACTTTTGCCCAAACTGTTACCAATCCCGATATTGAAACTACCGACAGCCCGACAAGCACCATCACCAAAATTGAGACGGATCAACAGTATACCGTAGTAAGTTTTAGGCATTATGCCGGCAGTGATAACGCCTGGGCCGTGCTTAACAAGGAAATTTATATTCAAACAGACGTTGATAATAAACATTACGGGTACGTAAAATCGGAAGGGATTGCCGTAGCTCCTGAGACGAGGAACACCTTAAAAAAACTAAATGATAAGCTGGAGTTTAAAGTGTATTTTAAAAAGATTCCCGCCAACGCCAAAACCATCGATATTATTGAACGCGCCGGCAAACGGAGTGATGGAATAAACTATTTTAATTTTTATAACGTTGATGTTATACATTCATCGCCTGGGGATAAGGGCATAAAAATAACCAACGTGGAATTATTACCACCACCACCGGCGAATACCGACACTGTTAAAGGTTTATTTTATGGACACGGTAATGAAATGGCAAACGCCATGGCCCCCATGTATACATCCATGGTAAAAAGCTTGCTTGACGCTCAATTTGCTTATTACCAGCAGCCCGGAAAAATAGCCGAGATAGCAAAACTAAATAAAGAGTATTTTGATGCCCTTACCAAAGAGGGTTTTACCAACGACCAGGCTTTAAAAATAATAACATCAAACAGTATCATCCCAAAGTCGGCATCCATTAACGGCCAGTAATTAGCGGCCAAAGCTTCTTTAGTTTTTTAATTATTGAATTATAGATTTATTGAATTATTGAATGACTGTGAATAAAAATCAATAATTCGGTCATTCAATAATTCAATAATTGCTTACCTGCTTGTGTAATTAGGGGCTTCTTTAGTTTTTTAATTATTGAATTATAGAATTATTGAATGACTGTGAATAAAATTCAATAATTCAGTCATTCAATAATTCAATAATTGCTTACCTGCTTGTGTAATTAGGGGCTTCTTTAGTTTTTTAATTATTGAATTATTGAATGACTGTGAATAAAATTCAATAATTCAATCATTCAATAATTCAATAATTCAATAATTGCTTACCTGCTTGTGTAATTAGGGGCTTCTTTAGTTTTTTAATTATTGAATGACTGTGAATAAAATTCAATAATTCAGTCATTCAATAATTCAATAATTGCTTACCTGCTTGTGTAATTAGGAGCCTCCTTAGTAATGGTAATATCGTGCGGGTGGCTTTCGCGCATGCCGGCTGCGGTTATGCGTACAAATTTGGCGCGTTGCAGATCTTCTATATTGGCGGCACCACAGTAGTGCATGCCGGCGCGTAAACCGCCAATGTACTGGAATATTACTTCGCCCATGTTGCCTTTAAATGGCACACGACCTACAATGCCTTCAGGTACCAGTTTAGTTACCACATCGGTTTCGTCCTGGAAATAACGGTCCTTCGATCCTTTTGCCATGGCCTCAACTGAACCCATACCGCGGTACGATTTAAACTTACGGCCTTCATATATAATAGTTTCGCCCGGTGATTCTTCCACACCTGCAAACAGTGAGCCTGCCATGATAGAGCTTGCACCGGCTGCAATAGCCTTTACAATGTCGCCGGTTTGTTTGATACCACCATCGGCAATAACCGGGATGCCACGGCCTTCTAATGCTTTAGCACACTCGTAAACGGCGTATAGCTGTGGTACACCCACACCTGCAATAATACGGGTAGTACAAATTGAACCCGGACCAATACCTACTTTAACGGCATCGGCGCCAGCATCTGCAAGGGCAATAGCCGCATCGCCTGTGGCAATGTTACCGGCAATAACCTGCAGGTTTGGATGCAAAGCTTTAATAGCTTTCACCATATCAATAACCCCTTTGCTGTGGCCGTGGGCTGTATCAACAGTAACCACATCAACACCGGCATTTACCAGGGCGGTTACGCGGTCGATATTGTCGGCAGCAACGCCTACGGCGGCGCCTACACGCAGGCGACCAAACTCGTCTTTACAGGCATTGGGGAAGTTTTTAACCTTCTGAATGTCTTTGTATGTAATTAAGCCTACCAGCTTACCATTGGTATTTACAACCGGTAACTTTTCAATTTTATTGCTTTGCAGTATCGCTGCAGCTTCGGTAAGTGTAGTGCCTTCGGGAGCCGTGATCAGGTTGATTTTGGTCATTACCGAGCTAACGGGAACGCTCATATCTTTTTGGAAACGCAGATCGCGGTTGGTGATAATACCTTTAAGGCGATGATCGGCATCAATTACCGGGATACCACCGATGCTAAACTCCTTCATGATCTGGAATGCATCTGCAAGCAGGGCGTCTTCCAGCAAAGTAACAGGATCCTGGATCATGCCGCTTTCAGATCGTTTAACTTTACGAACTTCATCGGCCTGGGCCTGTATGGTCATATTTTTATGCAGCATACCTATACCACCCGCCTGGGCAATGGCAATAGCCAGGCCAGATTCGGTAACAGTATCCATAGCTGCCGAAATAATGGGAATGTTTAAACGGATGTTTTTTGTTAACCAGCTGCTGGTGTTAACATCGCGCGGTAATACTTCTGAATAAGCGGGGAGTAGTAAAACGTCGTCGTAAGTTAATCCTTCGGCAACAAATTTAGATGGGTCTAACTGCATAGCAAATAATTATTTTGGAGTTATTATTTGCCGGGCAAAGCTAACTTTTTATTTCGGATTTCGGAATTGAGATTTCGGAATTATTTAAAAATTGCCTTTCTGTGATATTTGGGGAAATTTCGAATTTCGGATGTTCGATTTCGGAATTAAAGACCGAAATCCGAAATCGAACATCCGAAATCCCAAATCAAAAATTAATACTTGCCCACTATCACTTTATAGAAACGATCAAAGTGGAAATATTTATTGGCTAATTCCAATAACCTTGCCGAGTCGACACTTTTTACGGTGGCGGCATACCTATCGTAATAATCATAGTCCAAACCGGCAAAATAGATGCTCTTGAATTTATCGGCATGCGAAAACACATTCTCCAGGCTGCCTAACAGCGAACCTAACATGTAGTTGCGTACCAATGAAAGCTCCTCGTCGGGGATCAGTTCGGTTTTCAGGATATTGATTTCCTTTTCAATTTCGGCAAGGGCTGGTTTGCAAACATCTGCACCAACCTCGGTGGCCACAAAGAATGATCCGCCTTGCTTAAATGAGCCCAAGCCCGAGCCAATACCATACGTGTAACCTTTATCCTCGCGGATGTTGGCCATCAACCTCGACCCGAAATAGCCACCCAAAACCGTATTCAATACCTGCAATTGCTGAAAATCCGGATGGTTGCGGTTAATCATCGGTGTACCTATCCTAATGGCTGATTGCAAGGCTTCGGGCTTCTCGGTAAAGTAAAACAACTCTGTAGCCGGTACAATTTCCGGTTGGGTAGTATCGGCGGGTTTATCGCCGTTAACCCAGCCTTTATCAAAGGTATCCGTAATAAGCGTTAAAGTTTCCGGTTCAATTTTACCTGAAATAATAATGGTGCAATTTGATGGCTGGTATTGCTCTTTATAATGCGCAGCCAATTCATCGCGCTGTAGGGCTTTATAATTATCAAAGCTTGCACCCACCCCGTATATGGTATCGCCATAAACGGCCTTGTTAAAATTGCGGCGGCCAACAACATCATTTTTTTGCAGGCTAACCTGTAGTTTTTGCTGCTGGTTGCGTTTAAAGGTTTCCAATTCCTTCTCGGGGAAGGTTGAGTTGGTTAAAATATCAACAATAACGGGCAAGGTATGGTGCAGGTGCTTGTTAAGGCTGTACAATACAACCTGCGAGTTTTCGTACCCGTATTCAACCTGCAAAAAGGCACCGTAAAAATCAACCTTATCGGCAATCTGGGCCGCGGTTAGCGTGCTGGTACCTTCGGTAAGCATGGTATTTACGGCCATGTTTAACAGCGGCAGCGCCGGGTTAAAACGCAGGTTGCCAAAAATCCATTCTATACGTACCAATTCCTGGTCGCCGGAGTTAAAGCAAAATATATTACAGCCGTTATCGAGCTTTTTATGCGCGGGGCGTATCAGGTTTATATTATCGATAGCCTTAAAATCGGGGGCTAATGTTCTATCTATTGTGGTCATTGGTCGGTGTCATTAGTCATTGGTTCTTTTCTGAACCTGAATTCGTCGAATTAAAGAATGGTCGGGATTAAGAAGAAATAAATTCAAAAAATTCCTTAATTCGACGAATTCAGGTTCAGACAAACTCCAATTCTGTTAATTCTCTAATTCTGAAAACAGCGTAGCTTTCTTGAACTCCATCAAGACAAACTCGCCGTGAAAACTTCTGATTCAGAAACTTCTGCTTTCTCGGCCAGGTATATCAGCGTTGATGAATTATCTTTCCTGAATATCTTGTTGGCAGCTTCTTTGATCTGCGCAGGGGTTACGGCCAGGTATTTGGCGGTTTCCTGGTTCAGCAGGTCGGCATCGCCCAGCAACTCAAACGAGGCCAGGTTCATGGCTTTATCCAACAGCGACATTTCAGAAAACACCATGGTCGATTCGGTTTTGTTTTGCACCTTGGTTAATTCATCAGCCGGGATATCGGTGGCTTTTACTTTTTCCAACTCATCCCAAAACGCGGCTTCGGCCTGCTCAATGCTAACGTTTTCCAGGGGTTTTCCCTCTAACACAAACATACCTTTATCCAGGCTGCCGGTAATATAGGCATGTACCTCGCTAAAAATTTGCTTATCCTGCACCAAACTGCGGTACAAACGTGAGGAGTGCCCACGCGAAAGGATATCGCTCAGTAGTTCCACCGGGTAATAATCATCATCCAGCCTTGCTCCCATCTGGAAGGCGATGTACACATCGTTCAACGGTACTTTGGCGGTAACCGTTTCGCGGCGTTCGTCATGCTGTTCGGGCTCCTGCGGCAGGTTGCGTGTGTATTTATCGCCGGCGGGGATTGGGCCAAACCATTTTTCGGAGAGTTTTTTCACCTCTTCGGTTGTGATATTGCCCCCAACTACCATAATGGCATTTTGCGGGTTATAATGTTTTTTAAAGAATGCTTTCACATCCTCAATTTTGGCATCCTCGATGTGCTTGATGGTTTTACCAATGGTAGCCCAACGGTACGCGTGCTGTTTATAAACCAGCGGGCGCAGCTTTAGCCAAACATCGCCGTAAGGCTGGTTAAGGTACCGCTGCTTAAACTCCTCAATTACCACGTTGCGCTGCACCTCAAGGCTTTTCTCGCTAAAGGCGAGGTTTAACATGCGGTCGCTCTCCAGCCAAAATGCCGTTTCGATATTGGCCGACGGCAGGGTGATGTAATAGTTGGTGATATCGTTACTGGTAAAAGCATTGTTTTCGCCTCCTACCCTTTGCAGTGGCTCATCGTAGCTGGGAATATTTACAGATCCGCCGAACATCAGGTGTTCAAACAAATGAGCAAAGCCGGTTTGCTCGGGATCTTCGTCGCGTGCACCAACATCATACAGAATGTTGAGCACTGCCATAGGCGTGGTATTATCTTCATGAACAATAACCCGGAGGCCATTATCCAGTGTAAACC
>Ga0307515_10004426_pt1 | contig 29089 bp, 1 predicted proteins | sample 17_EM_MG_FD_194513 | JGI IMG/M metagenome (GOLD analysis project Ga0307515, IMG submission 194513) | Populus trichocarpa ectomycorrhiza microbial communities from riparian zone in the Pacific Northwest, United States - 17_EM | ecosystem: Host-associated > Plants > Roots > Unclassified | place... | reverse complement strand
CATGATATATTACTACTTATTTTACACCTAAAATCAACTAAATTATATATTCACCATTATTTGCAACCATCTACTATACCATATTTTCTAAATCTGCTTGTAGAAATGGCCAAAAAGCTCCACTAAAAGGCTTCGTATAGCTTTAAAAGTTCAATATAGTATCAAATCTTTTCCGGAATGAAGCAATTGTTCCGGAATTAAGACGATAAAACCAATACACGATTTATTCCTCTTTAAAGACAATCTATTCCGGTATGAAGCAGAAATAATTCGGAACGAGCCATGTACCGGTATAGGGCAGAACAATAGCTACATAACGAGAACGGTACTAAGAGCCTTAATTAATTGCACGGATACAGAGCCGATTATATAATGTAGAGCTAGACGCAGAGGTGCATGTAGAGCCTTAATCAAACGACTGCACGGAAACCTTAATTAATCGAGTGACTGTATAGAAGCCACGACTAGTCGAGGAATCGAATTAAGCCAAAGCCTCAATGTCAGTATGTCGCCGTCACTGAACCAAATCAGTCGAATGTCGTCAAATTAGAGCCTTCGACTGGGCCGACCTTATTCCTTATTCGAACGACGAATAATCGCAGCATAACTGTCACTGCCACCCGAATTCAGCACTGCACCAGCTGCACAACGAGAACAGACGCCGCGATAAGGAAGGGACCTACACAAAGGCAACAGCACGGTTTTAGTGATAAAGCACCGCAGAAACGGTAGAGCAGTATATAAAAAGGCACTGCAAGAGATTGTACATAGGGCACGGCTGACCACGTTAAGCCTAAGCCATCCTCGTACAACTAAAGACGGGATCAAGCCGTGTCTAGCTAAGCTAGTAAAGGACCTTGTTAAGATTTATAAGGGAAACAGGAATTGGACGTATAGGGGCCAGAACTTTTCCTTAGAGGTCGTCTTAGTAAAGGACTGTATTGTGGATATAAGGGTAAGAGATATGCGACGGAGGTAGTTATAATAACCGAGAAGCTACCCCGGATGGTTTTGAAGGACGACTTAGATAAAGCATAGAGTTAGTAGACAGTAATTAAGAGACTAGAAGCAGAAAACAATTTTAAGAAGGTTCTTAAGCCGGAGGGAGATTAAGGATACGCGAGCGTATTGTTAGCAGTAGGAACAAAGAAGCAGCCGCAAAAGCCTAAGGATACGCCGAAAGAGTTAAGTAAGGACGGCCTAGAAAGGGAAGAAAAGCAGCTATAGGAGACGTCCTAAAAAAGCACCTGGCCCGCGAAAATGGTTTACTAAAAGCTGCCGTTTATGCTTATAAGGAAGGAAGTCTTAAGATATGTCTCTGGATTGGACGTCTAATAGATACTAAGAGCCTTAATTAATTACGGATGCAGAGCTTTAACCAAACGACTGCACAGCCAGAGCCTTAATTAATTGTCCGCAGATATAGAGCCTACGGATGCGAAGCCTTGACCGATCGTACGTCTGTACAAAGCTTGACCGAACGCCTACGGGTGTAGAGCCTCAGTCGTGCAAGCAGTAAAAGACACCTTAACTTAAGCTAGGGCCTCATTAAATCTTAATCAGCTAAACGCCGTCTCCGCATTTAAATCAGGACAGTCAGAGCTTTCGACTGGGCTGACTTTCTACCCTAATCGAACGACCGAACGATCAGTTGCAGCACGTCGTCGCCGACCAATTAGACAGTCTTCGGCCAGCAGTTAAGGCAGCTATATACGCATACACGCAGATATGGACGCAGAAGATGTAGTACAGAGCTACTAATACACAGCCAGATGCACAGCTAGACGCGCAGCTAGACGCACAGCTAGATGCAGGGCCTAGTGCAAAGCCACGGGCAGAGCCTTGACTGAGAAGCTGCGTACAATGCAGACCAATACAGAGCTAGATACAGAGTTTTGATATTAAACGGCAGCGGAACAATCAAGTCAATCCAGAGCCTCTACTACCTTAATTAACTGTCCTACTACCGCCGCTGCTACCGCTATTCCGTCTAGCTATTTCATCCTTGCTGTCTTAACTGACTACTATCTCTACCGTCCTAGATCTATACCGCTGCTAGGTATATTTACTGCTAGATCTGCTAGGTCTGTTATGCCGTTCTCAGTAATGTCAATGGACTGGATTGGATACGAAAATCGCTTTAAATCCAATCTAAATATAGGATTAAGCCTCTTAACCGGATATCTTAACTAGATAATCCAGATAATCCAGAATCCAAATAGATTTTATATATAGAGATTACTATCGCGAGTCTGGGCATAGTGTTAAGGTTTAAATTAGTTATTAAGGATTGTATATTTAACTATATTATCCTTATTATTCTTATTATCCTACTCATCTTCTAGCTCGTCTTCCTGCCCGTCTTCCTACCCGTCCTTCTACCCGTCTTCCTGCCCGTCCTCCTACCCGTTCTCCTGCCTATCTTCCTACCTATTTTCCTACCCAGATTACTACCCACTAGCTAGTATATCTGCCTCGCCTATAACCTTATATTTCTCTTTAGCGGTAGCCTTAGCAACAGCTTCTTCGTATAGCTTATTAATATTAGGATTAACGCCTTTTATAAAAGCCTTAGCCTAAGAACGCCCAAACCAGGACTTAAGGCACTTATTAGCTTTAATAATATTAGCTTTAAGACGGTTACGAGGGTTAGTAAGTAGGTGCTTAGCTAAGCTAAATACGCGTTCGCATTTAGCGCTTATAAGAGGTATAGCTAATATATTAAGGGCAAATTAAGTAAGGTTAAGTTGCGAGAGGTAGAGGCTGTTCCAATAAGCCAAAGGATTATTAATTTATTTGGGGTCGCTTCTAATATAGCTTTAATAGGCGTTGGATCTACTAAAAGGTACAGCTTTAATCTGTTTATAATTTTTAAGCCCACTAAAAGTCTTACCTAACGTAAACTTAACTAGCGCTAGAGGCTTAATAGATATAGGAGTACTATACTTACCCTTATACTCTTCTAGCCAGAGGTCTTCTACTAAGCCCTAAACGCTATAATCCTCTAGATCCTTAGGCCTACTAGTAAGCTAATACTTCTTATTCTTATTGCCCTTAAATCTTTAATAAAACTACTACTATTTCTTATCCGGTAAAAGCACCTACGCAGTATAGTAAGCAGTACTATCGTTAGCTAGATTATAGTACTCTTTATACTTCTCCTATAACGCGCAGGCGGCAGCCTTAAGGTAGGCGTATTCTTTGTGCTTATTATACTCTATGCGGTGTTCCTTAAAATCTACCTAGGCGTTCTAAGTATAATTAAAAAGCTAATCTATAGTGGTAAACCAGCAATAGAGAGTATATTTATAGCCCTAGCTATATATAGTTGCCTTATAGAACGGCTATAGGATAGATAAAAGCTTTTTAAGAAGAAACTAGTAATAGGAGGTAAGGCAATTATTTTTAACGCCGTTACCGCGCTTAGGCCTATAGCTCTTATAGAATTACTATATATATTACTTATAATTAATGGCGCGTATAATAGAGCTAAAATATAAGTTCTATTACATTACATTACTTTAAATAAGCTAGTAGAGAGGTTAGTTAGAATTTAATATTGCGATTATAGGTTATAATTATAGGCTGGATATTAGAAAATCCGTTCCTACGTAGCGAATATCACAAAATTTTAGAATTTTAATACTTACCTTAAGCTTATTAAATAACGACTAATTACCCCTAACTACTATCTTCCAGAACTCCTTACGGCGCTAGGGTAACATCCTAATATACCTTATAATGTTATATAGGCGGCTAAGAGCTCCCTGCTCCCTCTAGATCTTTATAATTAACTTAAAGTTATACCTGTTATAAGCTAGCTTAAGCTCCTCTAGTATAGTATCGGCCTTTTTACCTAGAAGAAACGCCTACGCATAAAGATTAACTATATAGCCTAGGCACCGTAATTAATATTACTTTCGCTGCTTTACTAACATTTTTAGGTAGAGAGTCTTTAGAATTAAGTTGACAGCTATATTATTACTTAACGCATTATTAAGCATAAAATACCTAATCCTGCCGCTAATCTTATACTTATTAATTACATTAAGGATAATCTAGGCTTAATTCGCGCCAGTATATTTACCTTTAAGCCGCCGTAGAGTAAAAAGCTTCGTCTATTAAGCTTTGTTCTTATTAATATAATAGGTAACAATTGCAATAATTATATAGAAGTTCGGCGACGTCCAGAGGTTAAAGAATAGGTAGATATTTAATTAAGCTTCTTATAAGTCGTCTTGTAGTTAACGCTTCTACTTCTAAAATTTATTTATTACCTAGCTGTAAATTATATTGCGAGTAGGAATATACTTAATAAGGCTTTTATATAGATGCTAAATCATTTCTAAGAAGTAGACGTTTTTAATCTAGTAAAACGCGATATAGCAGTATACCAGCTAGCAAATTAGTAAGATCTTAAAGCGCTTAAACTAGATATTCTAAATATAATCCTACTACTTAACAAACTACTTAATCTTCCCTTTTAGCTTAATTTTACTGCCGTTCTAGTTAATATAGTAAGTCCTTTTCTAGTGGTTTAGAATAAAAGAGTTACCATTAAGTCCTAATTACTAATTAGTAAATAGGTAGTATAAGTAGTAGAGCCTCTTATTAAGCGGCTTATATATAGAATCCTTCTTCTTATCTAGGTACTAGTAGTAGTAGTAGTAGTATTTAACTCCTAACATCTTATATACGATCGCGAATCCTTTCTTATTACCCTATATATGCGAGGACCTCTTCTTACTACGCCTTTGGCCAGTAATATTACTAGCTTTATAATATAACTCCCTATAAAGCTTAATTTAACTTAGCTCCGCCGGTGGCGGCAGTAGTAGGAGCTTTAGCTTAGAGTTGGGGTTAGAGTTAGACTTATAATAGGTAAGAGACTCTAGTTTAACTACATCTATAGTCGTCTTTAGGCGCTTTCTTTTACTGCCAGAGGCCTTACTAACTCGCTTTTAAGGAATAGTAGGAGTCTTACCTATAGCACGGCTGCTTAATATATAGCTACTACCCCCTCCGCGCGTTGTTTGGCCGGTAGCAGTAACAAAGCTCTCCATATAATTAGAAGGATTAGTAGGATTAAAAGGATTAAACAAAGGTAGTAAGATGGGCAGCGATAGAGGCGATATAATAAGGATAGTAATAAGGGCGACGTAATAAGGACAGTAATAAGGGTAACGCAACAAGGACGACGCGACGAGGACGACGCGATTAGAATTAACAACCTCAACTTAATCTTTATTAGATTAACAACCTTAGCTTAATTAACTGTATTAGATTAAATCAGTCGCTATATAATAGATTAAGCCTTAATTAACAGCTTACGATTATACAACGATTAGCTTAGATTGCTTAGGTAGCGTTTACCTACCCCTAAAGTCTTACCACCTATATATAGAACTGGATCTATTAGATACCTAGTTATAATTAAAGCTTTAAATCTAATTTAAATTAAGCCAATTAAAACTCTTAACCGGATCTATATTTGAATTTTAGATATCCTAACCAATCCAGAAATAGATCTAGTCCATTGACATCACTGGCCGTTCTATACTACTATTCCAATTAATCTGTTCTACTACTGCCAACCAGCTGTTCTACCGCTGCCACTACTACTATTACTATTCCAACTGTTCCGTTCTATTGTTCCAATTATTCTACTACTACCGTTCTCACTAACTGTTACTAATTAACTGCTACCAACTAACTGCTATTGACCGTTTACCGCTACCAAGATTTCTGTTACCAAAAGTTCTGCTGCCGGATGTCCTACTACTTACTAACTATTAGCGAGTTCTTCTGCCGACTGTTCTACCGCCAACTGTTCTATTTTATTTTACCACGCTAACTATCTACTTTTATTATTATTGCTACTACCATTACCACTACCGTTACTGCCGTTACTGCTACCGTTATTATTTCTAGTTTACTGCTGTCCTAGTTACTAGATTAGATCTTAGCTATAAGTAACGGAAGAACGCCATAGAACAGTTCTATAGGAGGGCTAAGGATAAGGTTATCTGCGTTCTCTTAGGGATACGCTTTCCTTTTTCTATTCTGCTTTTGCTATTCTTTTATTTGGCTATTCTTCTATAGTATAAAACGTTAGGGGACAACGTTCTAGGTGGGGGAGGTATATAGTAGGGTAGAATATCTCACGCCTAGTACCTTAGCATTTTCCTATATTTATAGAGCCTTCAGCTTCCCTCCTTTTTAAACACCAGGACCTACCGGAATACATTCTTTCCTTTCTTCTTACTAACTGCTTTCCTACTAATTGATTATAACTAACGACCGACTAACTAACCGACTGACAGACAGGCAGATAGCATTGTGACTTCCTATCTAAGAGGGACCGCGTCCACCACCACAATATCTTTCTTTTTTTAAATAGGATAAATTAATCCCATATCTAAACCTATATTATCGCTTATTAGGAATAATGCTCTTTAGGTATAAGCATTTTAAAAACTATATATTTACAATATATAACACTTCTTTACTATCTTATACTTTATAGTCTATTACTCTTAGTTTTTTTCTTTTTCTTATAGTATTATAGGAGGTTATATTCGCCCTATTTAGGAATTGGCAAAGGCTAAAGGGTTTAAGATCCCCTTTCTGGCTTTTTTGTTATTTGCTACCGGTATTCTCGCGCGCCTTCTATCCCTTTTAAAACTCCCATATTTCGCTAGTAATATTAGTAGTTAGGTTAAGTTACGAATTTTAGCCCTTAACTAAATAAATATAAAAATTACTAAATTAAGTAAATACTAAGCCTATATAAGCTAGTAAACTAGTTAAGAATTTTAACCGGTTAGCCTTTTCTTATTAGTTTAAACTAATCGCTAATATTACTGGGTTTCGCTCGCAATTAATTAGAATACTTAATCTTTTATAATATAGCCTTTAGTAAGTTAGGTATATGTTTTTTTTTTTAAGAAAGTATTAGATAGAGATCTCTAACAGGCTAGTAGCTTATTAATAAGTAACGGCCTCACTTAGACTTATAATAATCATACTTAGCCGGCTTTAAATAACAGTTAATAACTATATAGACGTATATGTCTCGCTGCTTAACAAAGTGTTTTAAAAGTAGAGATATTAGCTAAGAAATAAAGACGGCTTTAAAAGAACCAACTCTGAAGAGCCGGAACGCGCGATAAAAGAGATTGTTATAAAGTAAGAACTAGAAGAGGACGCGCTCTTAAGGGATAAAATAGACGTAAGGTGCAAAGTGTAAGCCTAGATCTTTAAATACTATAAACTTAATTAAGCTATATAGAGAGCAAATATCCATACACTAAGATATATTCAGTTCCCTAGTATTGGCGTTATTATAACTATATATAGTTACCTATCCTACATATCTATTATGCTAGAGACGTATTAGACGTATTAATTCGTTAATAGGGGTAATTACTCCCGCATTATTATAGGTATAATAAGTATACAAGAGGATTTAAGTAGTAGAGAGTAGTATAATAAGATATAGTCTAACAATCAATATATATATAAAAGAAAAGGGATATAAATATAAAAAAAAAATTTAAGAGAAAATAAAAGAAAGTAATATTCTAGGCAACTTGGTTAGCTTAATAGATACAAAAAAATTAGCCTAGGGTTTGCTAGAAAGCTATATATATAGTTTATAAAAATCCTATTTAGCTCCTTAGTTGCCTAATCCTAATAAAGGAATAAGATAGTAATTAGAGGCTTAAACTAAGCAGGATAGTGTAACGGGACTAGCCTAGTTATAGTAGGAATATCTCGGTAAAATACTCGATAGATAAATTCCAACGCTTTGACCAAAATCTGCTAGATTAATTAAATTACTAAAGTCCGTTAAAGTCCGCGTGTATATATACGCACGCATTAACCACTAAGCCCCTAACTATTTAATTATATAATTCTCTTATTATTCCTTTCTCTTCTTTACGCAACGTCTTGTTTTTAGCGAGAGCTATATACCCTTAGATTTAGATAGAATTTATATTATTCCTTTAAATCTTCCCTAAAGTCTCTCCGCGCCCTTATATTATATTATATTAATACTAATACTCTTAAAATAGTAAAAAAACTTAAATCCGCTACGTTAACTATTATAGCCCTAGTTAGGGAATAAATAACTATAATATAACAGTCCTTTATAGATACCTTGGCCTAGTAACGAACTATACTAGAAGCTTAGCATTAGTAATTAATTAAAGCAATATATAAAGAACTCTATAACGCTAAAGTACTTACGTTAGAGACCCTAATAGCAACACCTATAAATAAAATTAAAATAACTATATATAAACCCAACCCATTAAATATAAACCATAACTAGTAAAAGTAGCTTAACCCATACCTATAATAAACCTAGTACCTATTATAAAATCCAAAAAGCTCCTTAACCTACCAATATTTATTAGAAATTAAAATAACCTACACCCCTTTATAACTAAGCTCTGTCTTAAACTTTTAATAAACTATAACTAATACCTTACTAAAGCTAGCAAGATTAGCTATAGGATATCTTATTTAAGTAAAGACGCTATATAAACTATGGACCCATTCTTCCGTAATAGCACCTTTATTAATTTTAAAATCTTTATCTCTATTAGAATAAACGTATAATAACACTAGCCGCGAATACACAGCTGTTACTAAACTTAAAAACTAATAATAACGGAACCGAGACTGTACTAGCTTCTTTTTAGAATTTTTAGGCCTTATTAGTAAACTAGATTAGAATAAAACTACTAGAGTTACTACTCTCCGCTAAGCTATTTTAGATAAAATTAGAGTATAGTTAGTAGGCAGAGAACTGCCAAAGGACTTACCTAAATTTACTATAATATGCTAATAAATTAATAAGGACTATATAATTACAGCACCTGTTATACCAACTACGTGCTTACGCGTTCGGTACACCAGGTACGCGTTTACGCGTTTAGTGCACCAACCACTCGCTTACGCGTCTGGTGCACTTATAAAGCACTAACTAATTAAGGGGGAGGTGCATTAGTATATAGACCACGTAGTCTACTTTATATAATCGACAGTTACTATTATCCAAAAGAGTATATAATACTATATGTATTTCGTGCCCCTAGATCTAACTCACTTATACTATTAAATTGGTACAAACACTAATTAGTAAGCGCGCACAGATTAGCAATCACTCAACACCTCCCCCTAAGCGATACTCGACAGCAACCACCTATTTAGACTTCTAGTACAACCTGCTAGAAGGTTGGAAGTCGGGGATTATAGACTATTACCAATTCCGTATACTTATTTAAGTCTTAATACAGTTTACTAAAAGTTTATAAACGCGAATACAGACCTTTATAAAACCCCTTACCCTCCCACAAACTACTATAGACCCGCTAATTACCTTTATAAACCGTTACAAGACCTTATGGAAACCCCCTACCCCCCTATAAACCGTTACGGACCTATTAACCGCCTTTACAGACCACTACAAGACCTTTTCTACCCGCTACGAACTATACTATATAGTATAGCAGACACAAGTAAGTAGATTAATAAAGGTTAAGAGAAATAGAGCTAAGGAGTTAACCTTACGTCCATAACTAATATTAATAACTATATTAAATATAAAATCCTTAAATATGGATATTTTAAGCTTATAAATAACAACCTATGGGAGCAATATAAGGAAGACTTTACGGACTTTACGGAAGCTATTTTTAAGGCTTATAACCCTACTGCTATCCATAACCTACGAACCCTTTTATATTACTAAGGCGTATAGGTTAAAAGGGACAAATAAGTCACTATTATACGGTCTCTATATAATATATTATATAAGGAGGACTAAACGGAATAGACTAAAGAGTAGATGTTACAAACGCTTTAAGTACAATGTTACGACTACTAGGAGAAGAGTTAGAAGAAGCTAGTTAGTTAATTTAGGCACGGTCCAAGATGGAGCTGGTAGAACTATATAACGAGGAATGGTAACTAAGGTTATATAGGGTGATCTATATAATCTGTAATAGAGTATATAGAGTATACGTATATCACGTACAAGAAGGATTTCTTAGGGGTATAATTGTGTATTTAAGGACCCTTAGTCCCTACCTAGATAGTTCCTTCCTTATAGAAATTCTTAGAATACAATTAAAGTTAATCTATTAGGCAACCACTCCACCAGTTATTATTACATTATTAACTTTAATTTGCTTTACCTATACACCTAGCCTAATAATAAGCCTACCGCAGTTCTTACTATAAGGTTTCGTTATATAATTACTACCTAGTCACGGTGTTAAATATAGAAAGTCGAATAATATACTACTAAAAGTAGCCACTATAACGCTATTAATGGCGGCAACTACTTTAAGGTTAGGAGGAGACACTAGTATAGTGGATACTAACTTTTAGCAACCTATAACGGTTGGACAGTTATAAGAGATAGTTAACTAGTTAACAACGAACAATACAGCGTTGGAAGAAAGGGTTAATAGGATAGGAGCAGTAAAGATTAAGTTACTATTAATTAAAAGATACTTAGGTAAGAAGTTAAAACTTAAGGGATTTCTTATATAAATATACTTTAAGGTTACGTAAGAAGGGGCAAAGCTACTAATACCTATGGATTAAATAGCCTATATAGGACTATTTTTATTGGAGAGGGTACTTAAGTGGTTTAAGTCTTACGTTATAGAGATATAGGCAAACGGGATAATAACCACTAATTAAGAGGTGCGGTTTATATTCTTAAGCTAGGAAGGATTTTTAGAACAACTTACGCAAATATTTAGAAACCCAGAAGCATTAACTACGGTAAAAAGAAAGTTATAGGACCTTACGTAACGAACCTTAGCAATTAAGTATACTATATAGTTCTAGACACTAGCAATATAAGTAAAATGGAATAATAGGGCACTTATGGCATAGTATAAACAGGGACTTAAGGCTAAAGTCTAGGACGTAATTATCCTAATAGAAGATGCGGATACCCTAAGGGAGTTAATAGATTAAGCGATTAAGATTAATAATTAGATCTACTAAAGGGAATAGGCTAAAAAGGGTTAAGATAGAGTTCTATAGTTATATAAGGCGTAAAGTACATATTAACTAAAGCTAAGTTAGAAGCTATAGTATAGCGTAGAGCTAATAGACCTAAGCGGTACTAAAGAAACTAAGAAGGGAAATAAATAACTATGGAAACCTAGGGGATAAGGATTAAGTAATTAGAGGTCTAAGGAGTAAAGGCTAAACTAGGGATCTTAGTAGTAGAAGATATTTAGGCGGACTCTATAACAAGAAAGATGGTTTAAAGATAGAGCTTATATAAATTATAGGAAATAAGGTTATTTCGCAAGGGATTATAAAGATAGTTAGAGTTATTATATAATAAAGGGAACTAGACTAACAGTAGAAGACATATACATATAGAGGAATAATAGTATACTGCAAGGAACAAAAGAGTGTTTAATTAGAAGTTTCGCGTTTTATTATAATAACGTATACTAAATTTATAAAGACGCTAAGTATAGCGTAAGCTATTGGCTATAGGAGCTAAAATCTATATACTATAGAGGAACTAATAAACTAGTTTGCAAATTGGATATTAAGGATAATAACTTTAATATAGGCGAAATATTCTATAATAATAAGGTAATAAGAGTAGCTTACTAGGAGTATATAGACCTTAAAGATGTTATAAAAGAGGTAGAGGATAATTTCACTATAGAATAGGGAATATTAGTAGGGATTAAGACCCCGCTAGATACGATGTCTATTACTTTACAAGACGTAAGAGAAGTAGAATAGTAAGCTACTTCGGCACTTAGTAAAGGTAAAAGGCTAAAGGCTTAAGATTCTTAAGATGAGATAAGAGACAACTAAGATTCTTAAAGTAAGATAAGGCAGACCTAAGGACTTATAACGGACAGCAACTAATAAAGTAGGGTAGTAGCTTAGTTTAAGGATATATAAATAAGCCTGGGATAGAATTTCCTATAGGTATAAGACTCTTAAGACAAGATAAGTGAGATTTAAGACACTTAAGACGAGATAAGAATACTAAGTAAGCCTAGATAGACTAAGGCTGGAGTAAGGCTTAAGTTAGAAGTAAGCTTAGGATTAAGAATCCTATAGAACTAAGACTTTAAGATATAAATAAGGACTATTAACCAGATTAAAGAATCTGTAGTATAAATAGTAACTAGACTAAGAGATAGATATATAAACTTAGAAGATTTACTAGTAGAATATAGTATTTGGACTAAAGATTAGAAAACTAATACCGAGATTAAGAAGTAAAAAGACTTTAAGGATCTACTTGTAAGACGCGAAAGGAAAGAAACTATAGCGAAGTTTAGAGTAAGAATTACCGTATAGTAAGAACAGAAACTAGATAAAAGATCTAGTATATTAGGACGTATAAAGGATAGAGCGCCTATATAAAGGATTACTAATAGGCTTAGGGCAGGCATACTAAGAGCTAAGTGGCTTACTAAATTAGAAAATAAAGAGGATCTAGGGATTCTAACTAGGTTTAAGGAACGATATATAAAGGGCTGTTATAACGCAGTAATAAGAAGATACTTCCTTATAGATGAGCCGTATATACTTTAGTAACTATACTAAAAGTGGTATAGATAAAGGCATAATAATAAGTGGGAAGACTTTTATATATAGTTAGACGAGAAAGTTATTTAGGACCACCTAATTACTAAAAAAGCAATAAGTTATATTAAGGGAGCCTTAATTATAATATTAAGAGATCTAGAGAAGCGTTTAGAGGACTAGAGAAGTAAGAGATATATCTTAGTACCTACAAATAAAGTTATAATGTTTAGATTAATATAATAGAGCTTTAAACTAAAGAATAAAGATAAGTTAAAAGTTAACCTAAAGCACCTAGTATATTATACGTTGACGTGGATTATATATATATATAATATATATAATATACACAAAGCACTAAAAAATAAGTATTAAAAATACCCTATAAGAATATATTGGATAACTAAGAAGTAAAAATACTAGAACACTAAGTATATATATAGCTAGCATTTAATAGAGGTTTAGGAGTTAGGAGACTTAATATTTTAGCTAAAAAGATTCCTTATAGAAGAATGCCTAAATAGATAATAGTAGTGGGAATGTCTAAAGAATACGTGTCTATAATATATTAAAGATAAAAAGCGAACTAAGCATTAGCTAAAGAGTAAGCTAAGTGTATAAAGATTAAGTAGTTAATAGTTAGGAAAAGTAGAGGCCTATAGGACTAGAGGGAGCTAGTAGTAGAGCCTTAGACCCTTAAAGGAATTTAAGAACAACACCTAAATTTACAAGTTTAATAGCAAGATTAGCAGTTTAAAGTATTAATAAATAGTAGAGCAATAAGAAACTATATCTTACTAGCAGTAGTTAAAAGGATAGGTTTACTATATAGAAAAAGGGAGCACTTTTACCTATTAGTGACGATTTTAGGAGATCTAATAACCTATAGAGGAGGGATTATTAATCTTAAAATAGGACCTATTTAGTTAACCATTAAAGGGTAATAGATTAAAATGTCTTTTAATATATTACTATTAGGGAATAATAAGGCAGTATTAGGAATGCCTTAGTTATAGAAATATAACCTAAAGATTAATTAGGTTATAGGTTAAGTTAATATTAAGAATACTTAATAACGCAAAATGCGATAATAAGCTAAGTTAGTATAGTACTAGATTAGAGCAATATATAAAGAGACTAAGTAAGGCTTAAGTTACGTACTAATAAGATACTATAAGTATAGTAAGAAGCTATAGTTACTAGAAAGTAAGAAGCTGTTAGAATATATAGTATAGGACTATAAAATAGAATTGGAACTAGGAACAAGTCTAAGGTTCTTTTTAATCTACAAGCTTACCGAAGAAGAAGGTAAAGTATTAAAGGAGTTTATTTAGGAAAATATATAAAAAGGGTATATTAAACTATTATAGTTATTAACGGGATATCTAGTACTATTTATACTAAAGAAGAATAGCAAACTAAGGCTATGTATTAACTATAGACAGTTAAACAGCATTACTAGGAAGGATAGGTATTCTTTACCCTTAATTAGCGAAATTTAAGATAGGATAGGTAATGCGTAAATCTTTACGAAGATAGATCTAAGATAGGCGTACTATTAGATTAGAATTAAGGAAGGCGACGAGTAGAAGGCAGCCTTTAGGTTAAAGGAAGGACTATATAAACTATTAGTTATACAATTTAGGCTTATAAACGCACTAGTAACGTTCTAGAAGTATATTAATAATATATTAAGAAAATACTTAGATAAATTTGTTATGGTATACCTTAATAATAATATTATCTATTTAATAATTAAGGAAGAATACGGGGAATACGTTAAATGGGTTTTAAAAAGACTATAAGAAGAATAAATACTAGTAGCGATTAAGAAATGCGAGTTCTTTACTAGGAAGACCAATTTTATTAGATTTATTATTAAACTAGGCCAACTTAGTATAGATCTAAAGAAGATTAAGGCTATAGTGAATTGGTAAGAACTAGAGAACGTTATATAGTTAAGATTGTTTCTAGGGTTTTATAATTACTATAGAAGGTTTATAACGCAATAGTTAAAGGATATTAAGCCATTTACGCAGTTAATAAAGAAAGAAGAACTATAGGTATAGAGAGAGGAGTAATAGAAACTATTTAAGTAAGTTAAGGAGTTGTTTACCTAGGAGCCAGTTTTTAAAATCTATTAACTAGGATTAGAGACGGTTATAGAAATAGATATATTAGACTATATACTAGGGGTATACTTTATATAAAAATATTAAGATAAATAGCACTTAGTGGTGTACTATAGTTAGAAGATAACATTACTAGAGTTAAACTATAACATTTATAATAAGGAGTTATTAGGTATAGTTATAGTACTAAAGAAATAAAAAGCATTCTTATAAGGTATAAAGAAGCTATTTATAGTTAAAATGGATTATAAGAACCTTATAGGATTCCTAATAATAAAGGAACTTAATTAAAGATAGGTTTAATGGGTAGAGATGCTTACAGAATACTATTTTAAGATTTAGTATATTAAGGGTATAGATAATATAAGAGCGGATACTCTAAGTTAAAAAGCTAAACTATAAAGCAATAAGAAGCCATTAGGAGCTTTACTGCGAAAAGATATAGACGGATTAATTAGGTATAATTATCTAAAGATTATAGCAACTTAAGAGAGTAATAAATTAGGAAGAGTCTATAAGACATTAAGAAGCTTTTAGGTATAAAGAATTCTAAAAGCATAGCTAGAAGATCTATAGTTAGATATATACGAAAATTAAAAAGCTAAGTATATCCTAAGAAGCATAATAGAGTATTTTATAGAAGAGTTCTATAAGGGAATAACTTAAGGATATAATGGAGCTAAAGGCTTAGTAATAAGACTCTAAGAGGAGTATATTATTAATAGAATCTAAAAACTAGCGCAAAAAGTTATTAAGGAATATTTAGATTGCTAAAGGAATAAATTAATAAGGTATAAGCCATATAGAGGGCTATAACCTATTAAAACACTAGAGAGACTATAGGGGGTTATATTATAGGACTTTATTATTAAGTTACTAAAGTTAAGAGATTCTATTACTAGATAAGATTATAATATAATCTTAGTAATAGTAGATAAGCTTATAAAGTAGGGATACTTTATAGCGAGTATAAAAGAAATCTTAGTAGAAGATATTACTAGAATCTATATTAAAGAAGTGTTTATAAGGTATAGAGTACTAAGTAAGATTATATTAGATAGAGATCTAAGATTTATAGTAGTATTTTAAAAGGTATTCTTAGCGAAGTAAGAAGTTAGAGTAGTAACTTTTATTATATATTACCTGCAGATAGATAATTAAATAGAAAGATTAAATTGGATACTAGAGCAGTATCTAAGATACTATATTAATTACGTATAGAATAATTGGGTATTATTATTACTAGTTATATAGTTTATATATAATATAACACCTTAAGAAGGAATAGGCATATTACTATTTAAGGTAAATTATAGATATAAGTTAAGAATATTATTGTTATTATAGTAAGTAAAGAAAACAAGTAGCACAGCTAAGGAAAGAATAAAGATATTAATAAATCTTTATATAGACCTTATAGAATTAGTAAAAAAAGTATAAGAGAGAATAAAAAAGTACTATAATGCTAAGAGATCTAAGGGACTAGATCTTAAGGAGGGAGATAAAGTATAGCTATTATACAAAATTTTTAAGAGTTAACGACTAAGTAAGAAGTTAAACTATATTAGATTAGGACCTTTTAAAATTTTATAAAGGATTTTACTAGTTATATATAAGTTAGACCTACTAGCTAAAATAAAGATCTACCCTATATAGTATATTATAATGCTAGAGCTAATATATGGAAATGTTAAGCTATTAGTTCATAAGGTAGACATATATAGAGGATTAGAGGAAGATAAATAGTAAGTTTTAAGGATTATTAGTTATAAGGATGTTAATAATAAAATATAGTATAAAGTTAAGTGGATAGGCTACACTAAGACTACTTAAAAACTATTAGGGAATTTAAAGAACGCTATAGGAAAGGTATAGGAGTATTAGAGGAGATTAGGTTAGGTAGTATTAATAAAAAAGGATTGCTAAAGAACGAGTTACCTAATGGGGACTTAGGAAGAGCAGTTGCCGAACTACTTAGATTTATTTTCTTCTCTATTAGAAGAAAATCCGTTCTTTTATTACTAAGTTCCTATAGACCCTATTTTATAAGTTTCTACTCCTTAAAGCGTACCTTCTTACGCACCTTCTTAAGACGGATTAATTAAGTAGATGCCACCAGACGAGATTTAAGGGCCCGTTATTAAGCATTAGTAGCCTCTTATTTAGCATCCTAAAAATAGCGTAATTCCGCCAAAGCAACAGATAGTTTATTATCTAGCTATATAGTAGTAGATTAAATATAAGACCCTAAGATAAATTAATTAGGGAACTAGACGACTATTAAGAGTAATAGGTTATATATACTTAGTATTAGAAATAGAGCGAACGTTATAGGATAAATAAATATTTACTTTAGTATACTCTAAGTAAGAGGATGGTTATTATAAAGATGGGTTCGCTAATATAATATAAACTAACCCCTCTTTTAAACAGCGAGAATATAGAGACGGTATAATCTCACTAAGAGATAGTATTATAGCAATAGTGCGAACATAATAAGCAGTTAAGGAAAAAGAGATTGCTTTAGGTATAATAAGCAATAATATTAACTAAATTAATTAGATAAATATTATACCTCTAGTAAACAACCTAGAGATGTTTAAGATCTTTAAGGATAAAGATAAAAAGGAGGGAGATAGTGTTACGGATGCTTTAAGTATAATATTATAACTACTAGGAGAAGAGTCGGAAGAAGCTAGTTAGTTAATTTAGGTATAGTTTAAGATAGAGCTGGTAGAACTATATGACGAGAAATGGTAACTAAGGTTATATAAGGTGATTTATATAATCTATGCGATTTATGTAATCTATAATAGAGTATATAGAGTATACGTATATTACGTATAAGAAGGATTTCTTAAGAGTACGGTTGTGTATTTAAGGACCCTTAATCCCTACCTAGATAGTTCCTTCCTTATAGTAATTCTTAGAATATAATTAGAGTTAATCTATTGGGCAACCACTCCACTAGTTATTATTACATTGTTGACTTTAATTTGCTTTACCTATACACCTAGCCTAATAACGAGCCTACCGTAGTTCTTGCTATAAGGTTCCGTTACAGTAGATCTTAGATTATATTAAAACCAATAACCTCTTTACCTCCTTTAAACTTAACAGAATCTCTAGCCTTATAGCTAACCTATTTAACTAAATTCGTTCTATAAACCTAAGTAGTATTAGAATTAATCTTACTGGCTAAAGTATACCTAATACTTAAGTTACGGACTATAATACCACCATAACCCAAATTACGGACCGTAATACCCCTATAAACCAAAATACGGACTAAACTCCTCCCATTACTTAAGTTATAGATCCGTAAACTACCTAAGTAAAGACTTATAGTAAGGAGCTAGCTAACCTAGCTAAGCTCTATACTAACGAATCTAAGTATAGCGGTAAAAATAACAATTTTAACTTTAAACTAACTATCTTTACGGACCTTTGCCAGAAGGCTAATATTCCTAAATAAGAGTTTAGCTAAGCCTACTCTACTATACTGCGCAGCCTAGTATTTAACCACTACTACACTAACCTCAAAAGCAACCCCCTTAGTATTCCCTTTAATAAGCTATATAAAGCTACCCGTAACTACTTTAAAGGACCGGAATATAAATATAATATCCTTACCTAATAGAATGCGACTAAGCTACAGACCGTAATTAATAAGAACACTAAAAAATCAACTATAGAGTGCCTGTAAATTCTTATTAAAGACCTCTGGCACCTATAGTACGGCCTTAACGCTAAGCTTTAAACAGACGACTTTCTATATAATAAACTTATTACGGCCTACTAGGAAGTAGAGCCCTGTAAGTACGCCTACTATAAGCCTATAGATATCTTAGCTGGCCTCATTAATAATCTACGCTCCTCTATTATAATGTATAAAGTCTTAAACCCACTAGGCAGCACTTAAGCCTTTATTACGGATATTTAATATCTATAAATAGACTTAGACATCTACTTTACGGACCGCCGCTACTGCTAGCAGCACCTATACCAACCAAGTCCTACCTATAACCCCTATAGCAACCCCCGTATAAAAGCATACCCCTATAGATAAACTAGCTAGAAGTGCTTTATATACGGTAAGGAAGGATATTAGTCTATAAGGTATACCTAGGAAGAACGTAATAAGTCTAGGAAGAGATTTAATAACCAGATTAACTAGTTTATTTTAAAATACAAAGGAAAGGAAGTAGAGGAGCCTCCTAACAAGTCAATAAAAGCCCTTATAATTGACTTTAACTCAGATACTTAGGAATAGGAGACCTTAGAGACGTTCTTAACTACTTTTAGACCCTTTACGGACAGCTAAGCCTTTAATATTACAACCGTATTAGCCAACCGCTCCTTTATACACTTAATTGCACCCAAAAACTAGCCCATAAGTATACCTGTTAAACCCGTTACGGACGTTACGGACCGCGAATAGGACCTATTTGCATACGTTACCATGGAACACTATACCCCTAAAGAATTCTACGGCATTATAATCGATATAGGTGCCTTTAAGAAGTCTACTATAGGTTACGGACAATACCTTATATATAAGACCACCGTAAATAATAATACGGATATTAATACTACGCAAACTAGGGCCGTAAATATCCAATTCGGCATCGGCTTAACTACATTAATTAGATTAGTTGCAGTTAAGACCCCAATTAGCCTAGTTAACTTCCACGTAGTAAAAGCGGACACCCTTTTTCTACTCTATCTTACGGACATAGATAGGCTATAGGTCTACTATAATAATGTTACGGATACTATAATTGGCCCTATAACTGCCCTAGAAAGCAAGCATGTTACCCTATTAATTATATAACGATTCGGACACCCGTTCCTTATATAGGGAGAGACTTTACGGACCTATATTTAGGAATCTTTTAACTATAACCCGTGCTACCTTACTAGTACTAAGATCTACCGCCTATACCGCTACTTTAGCTACCTGTTAGCCGAAAAGCTATATAGAGTCCTTAAACGCTTTAGATATAACGACGTCAATAGGAAGGCAATCGACCACCTAACTAAATACTACTCTTTTTGCTAGAAATATAGACGTTCCCTAGGCAGATTTAAGTTCACCCTTTATAAGGACCTTAACTTTAACTACTTAGTATACGTGGATATTATATACATTAACGGCAGCCCAGTATTATATATAATTGACGAGGCAACCCACTATTAAGCCGCCTGTTAGTTATAAAATATATCTATAAAATATACTTAGGACATTTTATAGACCTACTGGATTAATATATACCTTAAACCTCCTAAGTATATTACCCACAACGCTAATAGGAACTTTATTAGCAAGGAATTCTAGCAGTACGCTATAGCTATAGCTATTTTAACAAAAGCCGTTCTAGTTAAGGCGTATTAGTCTATTAGGCTTATTAAGCGAGCTTACCTAGCTCTACGGAGAGCTTACTAGATTATTATAGATAAGTATAAGGATATTTAAAAGGAACTAGCTTTACAAATAGCCGTAAAAGCCGTTAATAACACCGCTAGCCCTAACGGACTAATACCTACCCTCTTAGTTTACGGAGCCTACCCAAGAATAAGCAAACTGGACCCTCCTACCCTATCTATTATAGATCGAGCAGCTACAATACGGAAGGCAATGGCCGAAATAGTTAAATTACGGGCCAATCAAACTATTAATAATGCTCTACACTACCGCAACGGACCTAATATAACCTTAGTATATAACCTTCCACTTAATTCTAAAGTCCTTATATAGCGTAAAAGCGGCAATTAAACTAGACCTTACCGTTTACTGGCTATAGAAGACGAGACCTACTATATACAACTCCCTAGCGGACCAACTAGCTTTAAAAGCACGTCCGTAAAACCCTATTTTTGGCCCAAATATACCTATAATGTTAAACCAGACGAACTAGAAGCACCCGTTAAACTAGATAAACTAAAAGCACCTATTAAATTAGACAAACTAGAAGCACCCGCCAAACTAAATAAACTGGAAGCACCCTTACCTACCCTAGAAGTCCCCTATAAACCTACTAAACTAGCTAAACCTGCCGTAAAGCGTGGCCGAGGACGCCCCTAAAAGCACCCTATAACTAAGAACCCCGCAATAAAGAATTACCTAACCTCCGCAGACACATCCGCAAGGCAACCTCCGCCTATAAATATATTAGTTCTAATATAGGAAACTCCTTTTACGGACTTATAACGTAAAGAGATTAACGGACTACTTAAAAAGGGTGTCTTTGCGGTTATAATAGAGAGAGACGTCCCGCAAGGCGCCCGTATATTTAACTTACGCTTTATTAACAAAATTAAGCACCCTAGTACTAACAAAGCCTTTAAAAAATTAAGGCTTGTTATATAAGCCTATAATAACTAAAGGAAGGGCTTAGTCCTTACGCAATCGCCTATAATTTAATGAGTTAGCTAACGGATTATACTTATACTTATGCCCGGACTATAGTAAAGTAAACCTATAGCCCTTTACCTACGGGACATCTCATAAGCCTATGTGTAGTCTAATATCTACCTAAGTAGAGATATCTTTATACGGCTACCTTATAAGCTTAATCTGCAACTAGGAACAATTTTATAGATTATAAAACTACTTTACGGAGTGCCAGAAGCTGGAAACCACTAATTTAAGATATACTATTAACACCACGTCTATAAACTTAAGATAGAGCAGTTAACCTATAACCCCTACCTCCTATACACCTAATTAAACGGCCTTAATATCGTTAGTCTCTAAATAGATAATACCCTATTCCTAGCAGATTAGACTTTTACGGACGCTAAAGAGACCGAACTATAAAAAGCTAAGTTCTTAGCAAAGCTGCGAGAGTAGTTAACTAAGTAGACTCTAATTAAGTTTAACGGAGGCTTAATTATATAAAAGGGCAACTTAATCTAGCTAACCTAGGAACGCTAAGCTTAAAACCTAAAGCTTATTATAGTAAAGCCTACGGACCTTACTAGTTCCCGTAAAGAGACCTATAAGACCGTAAATATAAAGAACTAATACGCTGCATAGCGTGCAAGAGGTGCCTATATTGCCACAGTTTACTAACCTAAATCTACCTACAACTTATCCTTTACGGCCTAGGTAGTAGATCCGCAAGAAGAAAATATTAAGCAGCTTAATAAGCGCATTTAATAGCAGATTAATAATGCGACAAGAGGACTTACTTTTATACCGCTAGACCTAAATTTTATTAGCGTAATAGTACTTACAGACGCCTCCTTTACCAATAATAGGGACCTATTATCATAAATCGGCTTCGTAATTATACTTACGGACTATAATTAAAACGCAAATATACTATATTAGTCTTCAATTAAATGCAAGCGAGTAACCCGCAGTGTACTAGCCTCTAAACTATATGCACTAGCCCATGGCTTTAATATAGCAGCTATAATCAAATTAATAATCCAGCAGATCCTATAATTAGAGTAGCTACCCCTAGTTTTATATACCGATTTAAAGTCCCTCTACAACTGCCTAGTCAAACTAGGTATAACATAAGAGAAGAGGCTTATGGTCAACCTAATGTGCTTACGTTAGGCTTATAAACGACGTGAGATTATAGAGGTTAAATGGATTAGTAGCGGAGACAACCTAATAGACGCCATAACTAAGGTAAAGCCGTGTTAAGCTCTTAAACCCCTAATTAACACAAATAAGCTTAATCTAAAGGTTATAAAATGGGTAGAGCGAGACTAACGGAGTATTTATGGTTCAGTTACGGCCCGTCAGAAGGCCGTACGGTGCATTTACGGCCCGTTAAAAGGCCGTATAGTTTATTTTACGGACCGTAAGTAGGACTTACGGCTAGCTTAGAGCACTATTTAGAAGGCAACCCAGAAGGCACCTTAGGAGGGATTTCCTATATATTTTCTTATGTGTTTTATAGTTCTATTAAGACAATTACGGAGGCTATATATAAGTGGTTTCATTTTCTAAGTACCGCTAGTGTATAATTATAGCACCTGTTATACCAACTGCGTGCTTACGCGCTCGGTACACTAGGTACGCGTTTACGCGTTTAGTGCACCAACCACTCGCTTACACGTCTAGTACACTTATAAAGCACTAACTAATTAGGGGGGAGGTGCATCAGTATATAGACCACGTAGTCTACTTTATATAATTAACAATTACCATCATTTAAAAGAGCATACGATACTATATGTATTTCGTGCCCCTAGATCTAACTCACTCGTACTATTAAATTGGTACGAATAAGGACCTTTAATATAATAAATAGACTTATTCCCTAAAACTAACCGCACCTTATATTTAAAACTTTACGAAACTAGTATATACCCTAAAGCGCGATCTATCTCTAAGACCTAAAAGCCCTATATATAACCCTATGGACCTTAACACCACTTAATCCTATACACTCTTAGGAACTAATAAATAAAGAATATAAGCCATAAATAGAGAATGTTTTAGATATAGAAAAAAGGGATATATTTAAAGGGATTACTAAACTTACCCTTTCGAAAAGGTCTACCGTAGCTCCTCTTAGTTTTTAAGTCGCACTTATTCTACAAATTGTACTCGTTCTATAAATTATACTTAGTCGCTATAAAGCATCTTACCTTTAGTTAACTTAGAAAATAAATTATTCTAGGGCTAAGTTGTGCCTTAAAATAAGAAGTAGAAGAGTATAAGTATCTAGGCTTTTCCAGCGCTGATATATAATATAACTCCCTTAATATACTCAGCGAAATTTAAATACTTAAAAAATAGAAGGAAGTACGAATCCTTATAGATAGTGGAGCTACTAGTATAGGCTTTATTAATATAAACTACGCAAAAACTTAATACTTAAATTTAAAGAAACTTAATAAGCTCTAAGGCCTACGAGGCTTTAATAGTAAGCCTTTAATATATAGCAAACTAACGTATTATACTCTTGTAAAGATGCAAATAGGTAAATACCTTAAATACGCTTGTCTATTTATAACACCCTTAAAGTATTATAAAGTAATACTTAGATATAGATGGCTAAAATAATATAACCCTTTAATTAGCTAGGTTAAAGAAATACTAAAATTCCGTACATCTTACTGCTAAAGTTATTACTTAAAATACTACTCGCCCTATAAACATATATATAATTATTTAAATTTAATATAATATAAATTACCCTTACTATAAACCTTAAACTAATATAATAAAGTTATAACTACTAATCGCGGTAAATAATGCGAAGATAATATATTAAAACCCCTTAAAATTTATATAGTATAAGCCGCACTCTTTTACTTATTAGTAAGAAAACGAGACTATAAGATCTTTGCTATAATACTAAAAGATATTAAAAAAGCGTTAGAACTAAAGCAATATATTAACCCCCAACCTTTTATACCTAAAGAATATTATAATCTAATTAATACGTTTAAGAAACAATTTATAAACTAACTACCTCTATATTAAGATAAGCACAATTTTAAAATAGAACTTAAACCTAATATAACGCTAAAGTTCGGCCCATTATACGGTATGTTATAAGAAGAGCTGCTTATAATATAATAATATCTTAAAGAGCACCTAGAGAAAGGATTTATTCGCCCTAGTTAATTACTATTTGCCTTACCTATACTATTTATTAAGAAACCTAGAGGAGGCTTAAGGTTCTATATCGATTATTAAGCCCTAAATATAATTATAATTTAAAACCAATATCTAATTTCTCTACTTTAAGAAACGCTTAACTACTTAGTAAAAGTATAATACTTTATAAAGCTTAATATAGTCGCTGCCTTTAATTAAATCCGTATTTATAAAGGAGATAAAAAGTATACGGCTTTCCGTATATAATAGCGACTTTTTAAATACCTAGTAATGCCGTTTAGTATAAAGAACGGTCCTAGTATATTTTAGTAATATATTAATAATACGCTTTGCGAATTCCTTAATATATTTATTACTCATATATTAATAATATCTTAATCTATTTATCTTTACTTTCTAAGTATTAGAAGCATATCTAAATAGTCCTTAAACGCCTATAAAACGTGGGCTTATAATGCGATATTAAGAAAGGGAAGTTCTATGCATTTAAAGTTATATACTTAGGCCTAATTATATTCCGTAATAGAATTAAAATAGACCCTAAGAAAATCGCTGTAACTATAAACTAGGAAAGTCCTAGTAGTATATAAAATATCTAAGGATTCCTAGGATTTATAAATTTCTACCGTTAATTTATTAATTACTTCTTAAAAATTATTTAGCTATTAATAAACTTAATAAGGAAGAATATAAGATTTAAATGGACTACTAAATATAAATAAGCTTTTAATAACCCAAAATATTGTTTTATAACTACTTTAATTCTTATCTACTTTAATCTAGACCTTAAATATATTATTAAAACAAACTTATCTAATTATATACTAGGAGGAGTGTTATCGCAATATAATAAAAACGGCGAGCTGCGCCTAGTAGCCTTTCTCTCCTAGAAACTTACCCCTACTAAATTAAACTATAAAATATATAATAAGGAACTACTTATAATTATTAGATGCTTTAAATAATGGCATCTAGAACTTAAAGAATTGTTATTCCTAATACGCGTATTAATGGACTATAAAAACCTATAGTACTTTATAACTATAAAGCAATTAATATAGCGCTAAATTCATTAGGCCGAATACCTCTTATAATTTAACTTTAAGATTATATACTAACCTGGTAAACTTAATTAGAAGCCTAACTTATTAATATAACAATTATAAAACTTACCTATAAACGCCTCTAATAAATAGATTATAAATTAATTACAAATTCTACTGCCCCCTAAACACTTTAAGAAACTACGCCCTATATTTTTAGACGCGGAGCTTAATAGGAATAAATTGGAAATTAATAAGTAGGATATAAAAATTAATAAATTAATAGAGCATAAATATAAGAACGACCCCTAGATAGTAGATATAATAAAAGCGATTTAAATAGGGAAACGGTAATATAAGGATATTATACTTGCTAAATGCGAAATCTATAATAATTGGTTATATTATTAATAGAAGATAGTAGTCCCGAATTCCAAACCCTTACGATTTAAGATACTTAAATTTATATATAATTTCCCTATAATAGGGCATCTTAACCATATAAAGACCTATAAGATTATCTAATAAGTATATTACTAGCCGATAATATATAACTATATATAAAAATACGTTTAAGTATACAGAATGTGTGTATATAGGAAAATCTCTTATATAAAGAAGTAAGGAGTACTTTAATTATTGCCAATTCTAATATAAAGATGGTAAGATATCTTAATTAACTTTATAGTTAACCTGCCTAATAGTAATAGGTTTATAAATATTATAGTAGTTATTAACTATTTTATAAAAATGCGATATATAATTCCTATAAACTTAATTAATGCAATATTAGTAGCTAAATATTTTATTATGTCTTTAAGCTATACGGACTTTCTAATTTAATAATATCTAACCTCGGAAGCTAGTTTATTTTAGACTTTTGGCAAGCCCTATATAAATAATTAAGTATATAAATACAACTCTTAACTATATTTTATCTAAAGATAGATAGTTAAACCAAAATTACAAACGCGATTATAAAATAATACCTATAAATATACTGCTCCTACCTATAAGATAACTGGAAAAAGTAGCTACCTTTAGCTAAGTTTACTGCAAATAATATAAGAAATAAATTAATAAGCGTGACGCCGTTTTACGCAACCTACGGATAAAACCCTTAACTTAGATTTAAACTATAACCCGAAATTAATACAACAGGACTTATAATTAAGAGGATTTAACTAATTAATATATATAACTTTACTAATTAAATAAAGTAGTTAACGGAACTATTATAAAGTAAATTAGCGTATACTTAGTATAGAAATAGCATATAAACAAAGGATAAGCTCCTGTATAGGACTTTAAGGAAGGTAATATAGTTTACCTAAATATATAAAACTTAAAGACTTAATAACCCTTAAAGAAACTAGACTAGAAGTTTGCGGGCCTATACTAAATTAAGAAGAAACTAAGCCCGTACGCTTATAAGCTTAAACTACTAACTAAGATAAAAATATATCTAACGTTTTATATAAACTTGCTATAACCCTCAAAGGGTAAACCTATAACTTGCGAAGTACTACTACTACTTCCTATAATTGTTAATAACGGTAACAGCTCTTACTTTATTAACTTAATTAATAATATATAATAGAAGATATAATCTAAATAATTTAAACTTCTTATTAAATGGGAAGGATATAAAATATAAACTTAGAAAACCTATAATTAGATTAAAACTAACGCGCCTTCCCTAGTAAAAGAATTCTATAAAGACCATCCTTTGCGGCCTACTTTAACTAAATAGATATAACACGAAAGTAAATAATTATTACTTAATATAAATACACGAAACATAATAGCAGGAAGCTTAAAATTAAAAAGAACTTAAAATATATTATAATGTTTATAATACAATTACGTAATATATAAGATGTTAAGGAACTTTAACCGCTAGTTAAAGTTATCTAATTAGTTAGATTTACCTTGCTAAGACCTACTATAAAGATATTAGTTCTGCTTACCGCCTTAACTAAGCTAATAGCGATTTTCTATCCTAGGGATGGAAAATCCTAATTAGTCCATTTAACGATAAAATTAGTAAAACCCTATACTACTACCCGACGCGAAAATATAACACGCGATAAGTTATAAGTCTTAACTAAAATTAAATTATTTAGACCTTTGGCTAAAAGGGGGAGTACTATAATAGGACTAGCCTAGTTATAGTAGGAATGTCTTAGTAAATCACTTAATAGATAAATTCCAATGCTTTAACTAAAATCTGCTAGATTAATCGAATTACCGAAGTCCGTTAAAGTCCGCGTGTATATATACGCACGCATCGACCACTAAGCCCCTGACTATTTAATTATATAATTCTCTTATTATTCCTTTCTCTTTTTTACGCAATGTCTTGTTCTTAGCGAGAGCTATATACCCTTAGATTTAGATAAAATTTATATTATTCCTTTAAATCTTCCCTAAAGTCTCTCTGCGCCCTTATAGATAGAAAGGATCTAAAACTTATTCTAAATAAAACTAGCTAGTAACTGTAATAATAGTATAGATTGCCATAATAAGAACGCCTTTAAGCCAGTCTATTTTAGTATTAACTAGAGTAGATTACCTATATAGAAAAGAAAACTTACTAGATTTACTATCTTAAATAAGATAGTTTACTAAAAGTATGGTAATAAATAAAATAGCGATTAGAAAGGTATTAAGATAAAGCGTTATATAATCCTAGTGTAACGGAACCTTATAGCAAGAACTACAATAGGCTTGTTAATAGGCTAGGTGTATAGGTAATATAAGTTAAAGTTAACAACGCAATAATAACTAGTAGAGTAGTTGCCTAATAGATTAACTCTAATTATTTCTAAGAATTACTATAAGGAAGGAACTATCTAGGTAGGGACTAAGGGTCCCTAAATATACAACTATACTCCTAAGAAATCCTTCTTATATATAATGTACGTATACTCTATCTACTCTATTACGGATTATATAGATTATACAGATTATATAGATTACCTTACGTAACCTTAGTTACTATTTCCTATTATATAGCTCTACCGGTTCTATCCTAAACTATACCTAAATTAACTAACTAGCTTCTTCCAACTCCTCTTTAAGTAGTTATAATATTATACTTAAAGCGTCTATAATACTATCTCCCTCCTCTTTATCTTCGTCCTTAAAGATTTTAAATATCTCTAAGTTATTTATTAGAGGTGTAATATCCGTTTAATTAATTTAGTTAATATTATTACTTATTATACCTAAAGCAATTTCTTCTTCTTCGACCGTTTATCGTATTTACACTATCGCTGCAATATTATCTCTTAGTGAGATTATACTATCTCCGTATTCTCGCTATTTAAAAAAGGGGTTAGTTTATATTACGTTAGCAAACCCTTCTTCGCGATAACTGTCCTTTTACTTAAAGTGTACTAAAGTAAATATTTATTTGTCCTATAATATTCGCTCTAAGATCGGATACCTAGAACTCGGTTGCCCCCCGAACTCGGACGCGTTTCCCATACAAATTAGCGATTTTCCACCTCTTAAAAAACAGTATTAGTAATATATTATTACTATTATAAAGTTTTAAATTTAAAGCTTATATAATCTTAAGTTAATTTATTAAAAAAAATTTTAAAAATTATCTTTATATGCTAATTTATTAACTAAACTAGAATTTATATAGTAATTTGGCCCCCCTAAAAAACATACTATACTATTTTAATAAATTTTTTTAATAATATTTTTTAATA
>Ga0307515_10004425_pt1 | contig 29096 bp, 1 predicted proteins | sample 17_EM_MG_FD_194513 | JGI IMG/M metagenome (GOLD analysis project Ga0307515, IMG submission 194513) | Populus trichocarpa ectomycorrhiza microbial communities from riparian zone in the Pacific Northwest, United States - 17_EM | ecosystem: Host-associated > Plants > Roots > Unclassified | place... | reverse complement strand
GCACGTAGCTCTGCCCGAAGCTCTGCCCGATGCTCTGCCCGAAGCCCTATATAGAGCTCCAAAGCTCTACTAACAAGCAGCACTAATATACTAGGAAGGTTCTACAAACGCCCGTACAAACGCCCGTAAGAACGCCCATACAATCAATCGATCAATTGCCCATACAATCGTCTCTACAAACGTCTGCAATTGATCGCCCGTACGAACGTCTGCACGTCTGCACATCTACACGTCTGCACGCCTGCACGTGGCTCTGCACAAAGGTCTGCATGAAGGTCTGCACGAAGGTCTACTAAGGCTCCGCACGAAGCTCTTCCCAAAGCTTACCCCCTAGTAGTAGCAGAGGCACTCCGGGCCAAGGGAGGTTATTTTCAAGGAAGGACTCAACTATAGCACCTACTAGGTGTTGCAATAGCCTTAAGTAGTAGATATCTACATATCTGTATAGTTTTATCTATATTAGCAGACTATTTAATAAGATATAATATATGGTCATAATTTTAACAACGCGTTTTTTAACTTTGACGAAATTAATGTCAGGACTAGGTAATAGCCGTATTATAAAATTCATACCATTTAGAAGCCCTAAGTCTTAAAAATATTGTATTAACTTTTGGTAATAATAATGCGTTATATAAATGAATAAATTAGATATCCGCAATCTCTGCTTGGCGGATTTTAGTCATAATTTTAACAAATCTCGCCAAAGCCTCTCAGACGTGATTTTGCAATTCGGAAGACGGCGTAGGTTATTCCGATGCTAGCTAAAAAATCGCGTCTAAGCTCGCTGAGGTAAATATAGACCCTCTCTTCCCGTTTTCTTACCTTCTTTCCTTACGCAACGTCTTAACTTCCTTATACAGTTCATGTATATAGCTTAATAATATCTACCTTGCTATATATTATCGTCGCTTATACTTACTCCGTGACATTACCCTACTCTATAATTACTTTTATAATATTTTTCTTACTTTTATCTACCTAAAACACTATTAACCTATATATAAATTTCCTACTTATACTAATTACAATCCATTAGTATAATTAGATTATTAATTCATACCATAACCTAGCCCTACTTTTATACTTTAATACCTTCTATATCTACTTTAACGTCTATTTCTTTCTATTTAGGTTTGCTGGCTATATATATAATAATATTATCTCTTTCTCTTATACTATTGCCTCTATATACTACTAAAATAGTAATATTAACTATAAATACTATACTAATAACTTGCCTATTTTACGTGGTAAATATTAATAAATAATGTTAATATCTCCGCTAACTATATAACCCTTATAATATCTTATTATAAATATTACTATACTAAACGCTTAAAACCTTTAGCCTTTTTCTTAGCTACCTTAATATTATATATATTAATATTATTAATTTCTCTTAAAATTTAATTACCTATAATATATATACCTTAACTTTTAGTTAATTTATACCTAATTTACTACCTAGCTTTAAAACCCTTTTTCTAATTACTATTTCTTATCCTACTTAGTTAAATAACAATATCTACCCCTTTACTAGTAACTTTATCTAATAGTCTTATAAAAAAATCTATCCTAGTTACTTATTTATAGGATTATCTTATAATAATTCCTATAAATTGCTAGTATTTAATACGCTTATTTACCCTTATATAATAATAAATCCTCTACTAATAACTACTATATCTCTATAACTAACCTATAGATTACACTATAAAACTATACTATATTAAAATATAAATCCTTATATAATAACTTTTTATAACCTATTTATTTAATATAGCCTTTTAATATTATATTATAATATATCTTTAACCTATATATTTGCAAATTTAATATCTATTATATTAAGCTATAGCTTCCTTAAACTATAAATACCCCTTTCTACCTTATTAGGATAAATTACTACTATTATTACTCTTATATACACTATTACTATTAAAACTATTATCTTTAAATAGTTTTAATAATTTTAATGCCTACTAGACTACTATAAAATAGGTAACCTTAATAATAGTTAATAAAATAGACGGGTACTACTTTAGACCCTTTTAACTACCCTTTTAAATATCTAAAACCGCTAATATATATACTAATATGCTATTATACTCTTTTTAGGTAATTAGCTAGTTTAATAATTTAATATAAAAATTTAAATATATCTTTTAGATTTTTATTAACCGTTCTAGCTTACTATTATTATATTTTCTATCCTTTTAGCCTTTCTTTAGTTTAATATCTTCTATTTTATCTTCCTCTATTTTATATTTTTCTCTTTTATTAATATCCCCTTTATCTTTATCTACCTAATCTTTACTATTAACTTTCCACTCGATCTTATTAACTAATACTTCCTATGCCTTTTATTACTAATAAGTAAATTAATATTTAGGGCTTTTCTACTTATATTCCCTTATATATATAGGTAAAAATATTAATATTTATTTCTATAGTTATATATAATCGCTAATTAATTTTTTGTCTATATATAGTTATAACAGTTAGTATTATATTTAGTACTTCTTTATTTAAATCGCTTCTATATATATAAATATACTAATTCTTTTAATAACTAATATCTAGCTAAACTGCGCTAATTTATCTATTGCCTTTTAAATTACTACTTTAACTAGTTCTTTTTCTCCTTTTAGATCTATATTAGGCTCTAAAATATATACTATTAAATCTAGTCTTTTTATCCCTTCTAAATATAGCTCCTATTATATTTACTCAAACTATAGATTAACCTTATTTTTTTCTCCCTTCTAGATTATTATTTAGGCCCTCTTTTTAATATTAGCCTATTTTTTATAACTTTTTTCTATAACTAGGCCTATAATATCTTACTATCTACTAGTTCTAGCTGTATATTATCTACTAGTCTTTTCTCTAACTATTATATTTTAAAATACTATAATCCGCGGCCCTAAATAAATAAATACTAGTAATTAATGCTCTTTAATACTTAAACCTAACCTTATACGCACTTCTCTTTTAACTAACTTAGCTATTCTTACTTTCTTCCTATAGACCATTAATATACCTTATACTAATACTTCTTTAATATTTTTAAACTTTAGGTTATATATTAGTAATAGGTTAAGTCTAACTTATATAACTAACTATCTTAATATAATAGCAACTAGTTAATTAGCTAGTTAATATAATTAGGTAATTCTAACTTACTAGAATATTAAATTAAACCCAGCTAACTATAAATACTATTATTAACTAAAACAGCTTTTTTATATAATAATTTATAATTTCCTCTTTATAAATAACCCTTAACCTAATATAACTATACTATATAACTATATTTCTTATAAATGCTAATAAAAACTTAACTAATATAATAGTACTAGGGCACCGCCCCTATAACTAGCTTAGCGTAATCTTTAAAGTTCGCCTATACTATATATATATTACCTCTAAAGCTCCTTTCTTTTACTCCTTAGCTTAGTATCTTTATTAGATAGTAATCTATAAGCTTTAGTTTAGAGGTATTTATATAAGCCGTTATATTATACTAAGCTTACCTACCCTAGGGGGGACTTAATTTATTTAGAGCTCCCTCTTTATATTACCTAGGAAGGCCTAGATAGTATCCTATTCCTATTCTATATATTCTAAAAGAATATATATTAAATACCCCTAGCTACGCATTATTAACGCGTTAAGTCGCTATTATTAATACTATAAGCAAATATTTAAGCAGTTAAAAGGTCTCCTATAGATAAAAACAACTACCTAAAAAGGTAAGAATATTTTACCTCTTTAACCTTTTTAACTAATATAAATTTATACAAGCTATAGAGATAACCATAATTAAGACTTAGCCTAGAGCTATAAGAAATAAAGTTAATTAAAACTTAGCTATAACGCTATAATAAACAATATTAATAAATACCTAGACTACTACTATAATAACTACCCTAATTAATACTAAGCTATATAAGGAGAGATTAAATTAATTAAAAAGTACCTAATGCTAGTACTATACTACTACCCTAAACCTTAAACCTAATAACCTATTATACTAATATACTTATAATACAAACCATAAACTAAATAATAACTACTACGCCTAGTATTATAACCTAATCCGCGTTTTAGACGCCTATAGTCTAACCAATAAACTAATTATACTATTACGCCTATAATCTAAATACAATTTAAATATAACCTAAACGTAATTTAAATATAAATCTAACTAAATAATTATACTAATACGCCTATAGTTATAAGCCTAAACTAATAATAACTATACTAATACGCCTATAATTAAACCCAATAACCTATTATACTAATAAGTCTATAACCCTAAACTAAACCTATTACTGCTATTATACTACTACCTAAACTAATAAAAGCCTATCCCTTGACCCGTCAGGGCGAGCAGAGGAGAAGGCCCGTGCGCGAACACCAGAATCAGAACAACGCGTAGAATTTAACTATTAAATACACCACCACCATGTCTTCTAATCATGCTAGAATTGATGCAGATCTTGTTCGGAAGACTCAATATAAGTTTCCCCCAAATAAGTCGGCGAAAAAAACCCCCCCGAAGCCTTGGCCACTCCCCGAATTTTGTATTCCTAAGCACGGCTACCAAATCCTACTGATCTGATTGGTGGGCTCTTATCGATAACCTGCGTGCCCAAGTTAACGGGTTAAGGGATATTAATATAAACCGCAAACCTAATAAATAATTATATTAAAATTATTTATTAGTATACTTGCAATTTAATAACTAATTAATAGATTAAGCTCTAAATATTTAACCTACTATTACTACTAATTGCTAGCACTATACTATTAAAACTAGATAATAATAGCGCTAATATACCTATAAATCTAATAAGAAACTTATACTAATACGTATATAAGCTAATAAGACTTTATACTAATTTATCTATAAAATATAACCCTATTACTAGCATTATACTACTACCTAAATAACCTATTACTAGTACTATACTACTACTAAATAGATAAAAACTCGTGCTAATATATATATAAGTAACTCCCTAACCCTCCTACCCTTATTAAACCTTTATATTAACTTTTTTTAAAAAGGGGATTAAGGGGGCTTTTTTTATAGCTTAGGGCGCGCTATATTAAAGGAGGGAGTAGTAAAGCTAGAAGGTACTAGAGTTTTAAAAAGAGAAATAATAACTAATAGAGGGCTCCTAGTAATATACCTCTTATAGTAATAGGAGCTATAGAATTACTACTTACTCTATATTAACTAGGTATAGTAATATACCTATTATATTAGGAGGAGCTATAGGACTACTACTACCTATATTGGTTAGGCATTATAATTAAGCGCCTAAATACCAATATTTTTCTTTTTTTTTTCTAATAAGGGGCTTATATAAAGCCTAAGGGCAGGCTTTTTTAAAAGGGGGGGTAATATAATAGTGCTAAGGCACTACCCCTATAGCTAGCTTAGCGTAATCTCTAAAGTTTGCCTATACTATATATATATTGCCCCTAAAGCCCCTTTCTTCTACTCCTTAACTTAATATCTTTATTAAATAGTAATTTATATAAGCCGTTATAACTAAATGCTTAAAATACTTTTCTTTAATCTATATTTCTTTTATTACTAACTGCGAAGAAAAAATAAGCTATAGGTAATAGATTTTAGAGACCCCTAAACTATAGGTATTAAAATATAATACTTAATTCTACTACTAATACCTAACCCCCTTTTAGTATACTAATATACTAAATATTAGAATATAATACTTTTATTAATATATCTATCTGTTACGGGACACCTCTATAATATCTTATATATATCTACCTATTTCTACTAACTTAGTAACTAGAGACCAACTATAAAATAGTAATTTAATAGCAATTTACGGCAATCTAACGGCAATCTGCTATATTCTACTATATTCCACTAAGTTCTACTAAATCCTATTAAGTTTTGCTAGGACTACTACCTAAACCCTATTTTATTCTGTATATATATTAACTATATAACTAAGTTAATAATATATACCCTTTCTTCTCGTTTTTCTACCTTCTTTCCTTATATAAGGTCTTAACCTCCTTATATAGTTTATATATATAGCTTAATAATATCTACCTTACTATATATTATTGTCGCTTATACTTACTCTATAACAACCCCTATATATATTATACCTTTCCTCCCCTATTTTATAACCTAGGCAATTAATCTATCTATCTATCTCCTTACTTAAAGTAATTTATTTATAAGTCTTATCTAATATAAACTCCTTTATTATATTATCCACCTTTTATTTTTACTTCTCTACTTTTCTCTTATTTCTTCCTATCTATAATACCCGTATAATAATTACCTTACTCTTTAATCTATCTTATTCTACTCTTTTACTCTCCTATATATAGTTATATATCTTCTTTAATATTTCTATATATATTACTACTTATATTATTAGTGCGTTAATACCTAACCCTAGCGTGTTTATTACTATAAATACTTACTTTTACCTATTAGTTAGCTGCTATAAAATCCGCTTCTTTATATCCGTTACTATATTATAGTAATATATACTATAACCTACTACCTGTACTACCTTTCTAGCCTACGCAATCTCCTTATAGTATACTATAATCTACCCTAGTATAGAATACTACTTTTTCTTCTTCTTAATTAGCCTCTATACTTTATTATCCTCCTATCCCCTTTTATATAAACGCACCTAATACTTTATATTTATTCTTATTATCTTATCCTAAAACTTAACTATATCTTTTTTATCTAATCTTATTACTTTATAGAATTATATTTTATTCCTAAGTAGTAGTATTACTATTAAATATACTAGTTATATCTACTTTTTTTTATTATTTTAACTAGTTTTAATATACCTAGCTACTATTTATTGTTTAAATCTAATATAATATAGTATTTATTAAATACGATCTAATCTAGCTGCTTTATTACTCTCTTTTTATTAATAAACCTACTAAATACTATTAATACCGCTACTTTTAGAGTAGCTAATATAATTCTAGCCTAATAGGGCGGCCTTTACCTATCCTACTCCGTATAGCTAATTTCTACCTTATTATATCTATCTTTTAGGTCCTCTTATAGTAAATTTAGCAGTATAATAATAATTATCACCCCTATTTTTATACTTACAGGTAATAGTATAAAGAAAAGAATCTTTTTACCTTCTATATATATAATAATTAGCACCTATAACTATTATTATATAATAGCCTCTAATTCTAGTCTTTATAGCCCTTAAAACTCTACCTATAAGCCTACTAGCTATTTAAGCTGCCTTTTTAGATCCGTTTTATATAATATACTCTATTACTAAAACTTCTCTTATTTCTACTTTACCTATACCTATTACTATATATCTAGATTAATATATTCTTCCTTTTACACTAATTAAAATCCTAGTATATAGTGCTAATCTATACTAACTTTATAAAACTCCTATCTCTCTAATATTATATAGAACGGTAATTCTATTAACAGTCTTCCGTATATTATTTCCTCTATCCGCCTATAATATTTAAATTACCTCTCTTATATATTATTAGTCTTATTACTACTCTCTTTATTCTTATATACTAAATCCAATTTCTATATTACGTCCTTATCTTCTACTATCTCTCTTTATATAGTTAGGTAAATATATTACTAAATACTTATAGAAATTTACGCGTCTATTCTGTTTAATATCTCTTACTATATTACTTTATATATGTAATTAGTGCCCTAAAAGCTATTTAGATTACTTAGTCTTACCTTTTCTAATTTAAATAAGTCCTGTAATCTTTCTCTATTACTCTTACCCTTATTATTACTTTATTCTACTATATTTATCTTCTTTTAGTTATCTCTATCCTCTTTATCCTTACTATTATTCTAATTTTTTTTTAGCTCTAGCTTCTATAAAAAGGCTTTACTTTTATTCTACTCTCTATATAGTATTTATAAAATATCTATAAATAGCTAGATAAGCTATAGATAATATATAACCATTTTACTTACCTCTCTTAGTATATACTAATAGATAATTTTAACCTTCTTACTTATGCTATATCCTTTATAGTATAATATTATAAATAAAACTAGCCCTTTATTAATATAAACGCCTCTAATACCTTTACTATTTACGCTATTTTTATACTAGATACTTATAATCTCTATCTCTTATATAGGGGCACCCCTAGTTATATAGACTAAAATAAATAGTCTCTCTTTAAATCTCTATATAGCCTATATATAGTTAAATACGCCTTAATCTTTCTATAAAATACCTTAACTGCCCTCTATATCTCTCTATTTTTTATATATAAATTTCTTCTTTAGCTTCTCCTTCACTAACACCTATCTAAATAACAATTTTTTATTATCCTCTTTAAATAGGTTATAGGGTTTTTTTAGGAAGTTCTAGCCTTCTATTATCTTAGATAGTGCCTTACTATTAATATCTAACAGAAGTAATTTTTATAGTAGCTATAATTGGACTAATTTATACAGTCCTTTAACTATTAACTGTAAATTTATTGGTATAAAGGTCTGCTTCTTAATTAAGATTTTATTACTATTCTACGCTACCCTCCTTTCCCTAATTATACTATATTAGATACTAAACCTATATATTCTTATATATAAAACCCAATCTATAAAAATAGGCACTCCTCTATATATTGTTAATATTATAAATTAGTAGACTATCTTTTTTACTAGCTTAAAGATAGATAGTGCCTTTATATTGCTTTTATACGCTTTTAAACCCTATCTCTATAATCTATATATCTCTCTTTACTAAACTATATACGCCTAATAGGTAACTAATATATATATTACTATTATAATCGCTAATAAAACTAGTATAAAGATCTTCGCCTTAACCTATTTACCCTTATTTACGTTTAAACCAATTACTACTAATCCACTAATAATACTGCTTTTATACTTATTTACCTTTAGCTTATAGTTAAATATAGCTATCTAAAACGCTAAATAAGTATCTTTAATCTTTTATCTTCTAGCGTAGATATCTAATCTACCCTTCTTTTTATTTCTACTAGTAAGTAACTATATAGAAAATAAGTATCCCTCCTAACGCGGAGTTAGCATATACTATAGCCTTTTAGCCTTTATATACGTTCTTTATAAATATTAAAAAATCTTAGCCTAATAGTTACTATACTTGTAGATAGTTTATACCTTATACTTTATATAAAATAGTTACTTATTTAAACGTTCCCTAACCTTTTATCTGTTAATATATTCTAATATAGATCTGCCTATAATATTTAACTAATATATTTAGAATGCTTACCTAATTAGTTACTTTGTCGCCTTATATATATCTACTAACCCTTTATCCCCTTTCCTCTCTATAAATTAGTCTAACTACTACTACCGCTACTACTATCTTTACTACTACCCCTACTACTCCTCTAGCTCTTCTTTAGCAGTAGGCTAAATTAAATTAATTAGTTCCTATTAAATATACTATAAGGATGTAAAGAGACTTTAGGGAAGATTTGAAGGAATAATATAAATACTATCTAAATCTAAGGGTATATAGCTCTTGCTAGGAACAAGACATTACGTAAAGAAGAGAAGGGAATGACAAGAGAATCTTATAATTAAATAGTTAGGGGTCTTGGTGGTCAATGCGTGCGTATATACGCACGCGGTCTCTAACGGACTTTGGTAGAATTTAATTAATCTAATAGAACTTAGCAGAAGTTAATTAAGCTAGTAGAATTTGGCAGAATTTGGTCAAAGCGTCGGAATTCGTATATTGAGTGTTTTACCGAGATGTTCCTACTGTAACTAGGCTAGTCCCGTTATATATATTTCTATATATACTCCTCCTAATTAGTAAATTTTAGCTATAGGTTTATAATAAATTAATTAGCGTTCCCTTCTATCTCTCTTTCCTCTCTTATTTTTTAAATCTCTCTTAATTAGTAGTCTAGCTCCGCCTTAGTATACTTAATAATTAAATTTATTTTTTACGCCATTTACTCCTATTATTAGATAACTTAAAAATATCTCTGCTACTCTCCCTAAATAAAGAATTGCTAGCAATCTTAATCTGCTATTTATAGTTTATTTATAGCTTTATAAGATTTTACTTAACTATTTCCTCCTTACTTCTAGTAATTAACCTACTTATACTTTTTTATGTAATGTTTTTAAATACCTCTAGTTATCTAGTAAATATATATATCTAGATATAATATACTATCTTCGCCTTTCTATTTATATATAATGCCATTATAATATATAGGAAGCCCTAAAATAACCTTAATGGGCTTATATAGGTAAATAACTTCGTTCTTTATCTAAGTAATATTATTTAACCCCCCAATAAACTCTATAATAGCTTCCCTTATCTTTTTAAATATTTCCCCTTTATGCTAGTTAGATAAATGCCCTCTAATCTACTTAGGGATAATAATATATCTATAATATTTGCAAAGGATAATTTAATATTTAGGTATATGCTTAAAAAATTAGTTAAACTGTTTTGTGGCTATAGCGGCAATATATACTAACTATCTATATCTATTTAAGCCCTTATATATTAACCCACAATCTCTTTTATTTCCCTAGTTCTACTTAAAACTTTAACTACGTTAACTAAATTGTCTTATTTTACCCTTCCGCCTTTACCTAGTTAGCTATTATATATAATATAGCTGCCCATTAATAAAGTATGGATAATTTATCTCCTAAAATAAACATATTAATAGCGCTACTAGTAGTAACTTATTACTAGTCTAGAGTTTCTTCCTTTTTATACTATTCCTCCCTAATAAGGATTATCTTAAGGCTAGTATCCTTACCACGTTTATAATCTAATTGGTCTTCTACTATAATATATTATATTAGCCCACTTAAGTAGCCTAGTTTTTTTCCGCCCCTACTAGACCTAGCTTTACTACACTAATATAATAGCTTACTGCGGTTTTCTATATATTTATTAAATCTTATTTTCTATATAAGAATTTAAAAGGAGGAATAATGTTTTTAATTTCCGCCCTTAAAGGGAATATAAAGTGCCTAACCTCTAATACCTTACCTTAATATAATTTCTTACTATATAATTTCCTATTTCTATATTATTAAATACCTATAGCTATATTAATCCTAGCCTCTAGTATAATACCTTAAGCGATATAAACCTTCCTTTTATACTTACTTTCTATATTATTTATTAGTACAAACACCCCTCTAGTATAGGTGCGTAATAGCGCTAACCTTAGCTTATTGTTCTTTATTATAAAGTTACCTAAAGATATATTATAGTGGATTTGCTAGTCCTATAGGCCTAAAGTACTTCTATAACTTAAACCTAAGCCTAAATAGAGATTTAAGACAGTTAATGTAGATAATACTATTCTAGACTCTTAACCGCAGGGTAAGGATAATAGCAACTATAGTAGCTTAGTAGAGTTTTAGTCTACTACTAAGAGTGCCTATTATAGGGACAAAAGGCCTATATTTAATACTTCTCTATCTCTACTACCTATTAAGTATATTTAGAACTAAACGGCTATACTAGACCCAGAATATATTATAACTATTAGTAATATAAATAGGTATAAAAAAAGGGATAGGCGTATAAGGTTGGAAAATAAGCTCTTTAAGGTCTTTATAATTAAGGAAGAGGATAATATATAGGATATATATATATATATATAGGAGAACGGAAGGAACCCTACCTAGCTAGCTAAATAGCCTAACTATATAGGAATAGGTAGATAGGAAGCGTCTACGTTAATTTATAAAGTAAGCGCTATTTATAGTAAGGAAGCCGTTAAAAATATAAAGGCTATACTTACCTATTGGTAAAAAAACGGCACTATAGATTTAAACCGCTAGACTCCTTCCTAATTATACTTATAGCCTCCCTAATTATTATTATAGTCCTTAGTTACTTTTACCTCTAGTAGCTAAAATATAAACGCCGCGCTATCTAGCTTCCGAAAGGCTTTTTTTTAACATTACTACTATTAAAGTAACTAGAATACTTTAAGATATTCTCTATTACTATTATCTTATATACCTTTATAATTGCTATTAAAATATAAAAGCCCTTCTAGATTGTATATAATTAAGTATATAACGTAGAGGTATTAGTAATACCTCTTTAGTTAAGCACTAGCTCTTTAACGCACTTTACCTATCTATAAATATACCCTTATTATTACTACCTAACTCCTCTACTCTATTTAGTAAGTAATAGCGTTATTTTATAAAGTGTCTTATAAAGGGCTACTAATAGTATTATATATAGAAGACACTAGGTTCTAGTATTATTGCTCTTATTTCTATATTTAAAATACCTTATTTTTTTTATAAAGCGCCTCTTATTAGGTATATTTAATATATTTCTTAACTTTATTAACTGGTTTTACCTAAACGTTATTAAGTTTAGTTAACTAATAAAGGACTTTATATAAAATGTATTAGCTAGCTACTAGCCGCCAAAAACTTATCTTCTTATTAAATATATAAGCAAAAATTAACTATAGGAAATGCATCTCTCTAATATACTCTAGCTATTTAAGCGTTCTCCTATACTAGCAATTAAGGATATTTCTTTTTTACCTATTTCTTTAAGTTAGTAAGATTAATTCTATATTAGCGACTTAGTTAATTAAGGTATAAGTATAGTAAGAAGGATATATACAAATCTATATAATTGGATTTTCTATAAACAAGGTATTAGAATATAAAATTATAGGGCTAAAACTCTATATATTGCTTGTCTTCTATCTAGGTAGTAGATAAGGTTTCTCCTTATCTAGCACCAAGTCTTATTATATAATATTGTTATAAGCTTATCTACTAATATAAGGATCTAAAGCTAAAGAAAAGAAAGGAGAAGAATAACAATGCTACTTAAAGTAAGGTTTTTATATAATCCTCTAATTATATAATCTAATTATATATCTGCCGCAATCTACTATTTTCTATTAGCCTATAACAATTGGCTTTTTTAGTATATTTATATGCCAAAATTATATAACTACAACCCACCGCAATTTGCTAAATTCTACTAGTGCCGTAATATTCTATAATAGTATTAAGTTATAAAAATATATATAGTTATAAAAGCCTTTTTAAAAATTATATATATATTAAGTTATTTTATTACGCGGGAAACTGCATTAGGAAATAGAGGCTTCCTTTACAGGCAAGGCGCCCTCACTTATTAACCCCAGCCAAGCTAAGACTGCCCCTCGACCTTAACCATAAAAGGCCATTTCTCTTACTACTTTTCCTCTTATCCTCCATCTTTCCTTTCTCCCAATACTGCGCCTCCTCCTCTTCTTGCTGCTAGTCCCTGGCATAGTTACATTAAGGCATTTCTACCGTCCCTTTAGCGCTAATGCGTATACAAGTCCAGCCCGCTCATTACTTTATTCCCCTATATCTTAGACTAATAATTAATATAGTTAACTACGGCCTTTCTAATAGGCGAGTCTCCATTCTACGGTAATATATAAATAGTCTTAGCCTCTTCTTCTAATTCCCGCCTCTAGAGCTAATGGCTTTAATTTTTATTAAGCTCTTTTAGCGCCGCCTCTATCCGCTAAGCGCGTCTATATCCTTATAATTCTATCCTCTCTTATACCCTCTCTCCTTTTGCCTTCTAGATGGCGCTAGTCCGCAACCGTCCCATAGGAAGGGGGTTAAGGGAATTCCGCAGTTACTAGCCGCGTCAGCACTATTATCTTATTTAACTCTCCTTCTAAGGTAGGGAGGGATAGGCGTGCCGTATCCGCCCCCTTAAGGGCTTAAGCGAGCTTACGTTGCACTTATTTTAGCTAACCTACGCGCTATTTTCTTACCTAGGATATGCTATTAGTTGGACAACCCGCTTTAGCGTTTACCGATGGCTAAAGCCACCTATATTACGGCTAGTATGCCTACTAGGCTACCTAGCGGAAAAGTAGCTAGATATCGCCGATTTAAGCGACCACCCTATACGGGGCTATATTAGGCATTATTTAAACGGATATTATATAGAGTGTCGCCTAGGTAGCTATACATGCCTACCTAGCGGTATAGTTGCATTACCACAGATATTTTAGAAACACCGTTTAATCTACTAGTTTAGGGCTAAGGGGCTATTAGCTCTGCCTAACTGCTTAATAGTAGAGCAGTAAAAGATTAATAATCCGGCCTTCTAAGCTATAGGGCTATAATAGGAACCACCTAGATTAAAATTGGAAGGTTATAGCTTTTGGGCGCATAATAGATCTACGGCACTACGGTATAACTGTGAAGGAATCTCTAATACTAGCCAGCTACGTTAAGAGGGCGAGTATTATATAGCCCCTTATGCAGTACCCTATGCAGTCCTTTACCTAGCGTATTTATGCATCTATATATAATTACTATATAAGCGGTAGGCGTATCCATTACTAGGTAGTTAGCATTAAAGAACCCCGCCCGCTATTAACAATAATACTACCTCTTTCCGTTATAGATAGCTCGTAACGCGCACGTATAAGTAGGGCTTTATATCCTATTAATACAAGCGGCGCAGAAGATTAGCTAGATTGGTATTATCGGGAAGTAAATAGATATATTAGTACTGCCCTTTACTAAGGAATAAGGGTAGAAAACTTAAGCCACCAACCTCCTAATAAGGGGCTAGATGTAATAGCTGTGTTAGAGCTAAATATACCAGCTTAGACGGGCGGATATAGTTTAATCGCAATTTGCTAAGGGTATTAATTAGGTACTAGGAATTTAAGCCCTTGCAAACCTTTATATCTTATAAACGGCAATTAACCCCGGTCTATGCCGGAGGCATACACATTAAATACTTTAATTTAATAAAAAACTTGGGCGAGGGGCAAAGGGCAAGGGGCAATAGGCGAGTGCTAGTAGCGAAGGGAGGACTAATGTGCACTTAAAAAGACCTTTAATTCCCCCTTAAAGCTTTTAAAAGCTATAAAATAATAGCAACTCTAATAATAATAACGTTAGCACCACCTTAGTCTTCATTTCGTATTCCTTTTAAAATTTCGCTTAATAAGAACAATTTCTATACTGGTCCCCCTAGAAAATTAATAGCTTTATCTTAACACTATATAATTACGGCCCCTAAGAAAAGCGCGAGCAGTAAGCCTAAAAGGAGGAGTAGGGGAGTACCTCTTTTCCCCCTAAAAAGTTAAGAAGCATTATAAGCTTAAGCACTTAACGGCATGTTATTCCACCTAGGGCCTTAATTTAGATATTCCGTCTAATAAAGCGCCTATAAACCCTATATATAATTACAAGAAAGCTAATAATAAGTATTATAAGGATAATAAGGATAATAAGGATAATAAGGATAACAAAGAAGATTTCTATAGGGATGGAAATAACAGTTAAGTCTCTAGAGGAAGTAATTAAGGTAATTATCCCAGTAATTACCCCACCACTCTCCCTCTTTCCCTAGCAGTTCTAAATATATAGTTTTAATAACTAGTAGTAAATCCAATAGTTATTAAAGACGATATAGTCGATCTAGATTCGGAAACTAAGGGTAATAAAGCTAGTAACACTAATAACGAAGCTAATAAAGCCGATGATTAACTAATACCTTATAGATTAGGTATACGCTTCCCCTTTTAATTTACAATAGCTTATTTAATAATTAGTAGATAATAGAAACAACGGTAGTAGTAAGGGCAATAAAGATAATAAAGAGCTATCTTCGTTAAAAGCGCTAGAAGAGGAGGTACGCGCATTTACATATAATTATACCACACCCTTAACGCTAGACAGTAATTAAACGGATAATTTAGCTAAGGGGCATCGCATTAAAACTGCTTCGCAGTTTAGGTAAAAGCTTAGAATATTAGTAGCTACTAGCTAAGAGTCTTTAGAAGCTAAGAAGTTAAAAAAGCGAAGGTCTAATTAGCTTAATTAGCTAAATAGCATTAATTATATCTCCAATACTTCCGTTAGTAAAAGTAGTGAGAGTATACGACCTAAGAAGTAATAAAGGTTACCTACTTCCTAGAGGACTACGCCTTTTAGCTTTTCTACCCTTAGCCTTAATAACCGTAACGGTATTAAGAAGTAAGCGGTCTCTACTACGCGGCCCACTAGCCTCTCCCCCTAGCACTATATATCTCTTTATAATACTAAACCACCAGAATATAGGGCTAATAATAGTTATAATTATATTCTAAACGATCTTGTAAATAACTTAACTAAAGAAAGTAATAATAAGGATGGTAAGAACGTTACGGATAAAGGTAAGGCCGGGAACTATAGTAACGGAAGTAATAATAGTAATAATACGGATAATAACGACTCTAGGGACGGTAATAGTAGTAGTAATAACGAGGATAATGAGGCCCGCGGGTATATAGGGCAACAAGGATTACTAATCCCTATTACTAGTTAATTAAAGGCAAAGCGTGCTATAAAGTATTATTTCTAGCGGTCTTACCATTCCCCTTTAATTTTATCCACGTATACGTCCGACTAAAGCACTGTGCTTATTAGCAATTATTATAAGTAGGTTGCATCCCCTATATATAATCGCCTTTATACCTAAAAACTGCTGCTAAGCGCCGCCTCTGGCTCTAACTCTAATAAAGCAATACTAGGAGCCGCCTTAAATACTAATTCGGAAGAAATTTTAATCTAAGCAGCTTTTAGGCGCTAGAAAGACGGGTTATATATACTAAATATCCTTCCTTAACAATTCCCTTTACCTTTTAACCTAGTTAAGTAGCCCTAGGAGCTAAAGTCCTAAGGGCTAAAGTCTAGAATAAAATTCACTAAAGAGAAAGACGCGCTACTTACTAACCTAAAAGGGAAATAAAATCTTCTATAGGACCAGATTAAAGATAGCTTTTTAATAAGAAGTCTTAGATCACTATAGGGGCATTACTATTTAAAATTAAAGGCTTAGCCTGTTATGTAGAAGAAACGAAGGCTGCCTACTAGGCGGAAGAATCGGTAGTAATAGTGCTGTTCTTTTTAGCCTAAAGTTTTATTTTTAGCTTTAGGTTTTACTTCTGGCTTATTCTATTTATAGCGCATTTCCTATAACATCCTATAATTTCCAATTTAAGAAAGTTAAGCCCTTATAAACTATATAGAGCGCTAGCGGGTAGAGGGATTTAGGTATATATGCTAATAAAGTGTTATAAGTATTTATAAGTAATTTAACTAGATATCTGCCAGCTATACTATATATAATTATAATGTCGCCTAAAGCTATAAGCTTAATTTAAATAATGCGAAATTTTAAAGAATAACCTACTTCGCCCATAAGTTTAGTCTATTTATTTAGAATCCACAAATTATAGGATTATGCTATATTATCCGACTAAGTATATTCGGTATAACCTTTAGTACTATTAATAGGTTAAGAGATTAAGTATAAACATCGGGTCTATAAATAAGAATAGGCTATAGTTTATGCAATCCTTTAAAGCATTATATAATAAAAAGGGTAAGGTGTCCGCGTTAACTCGCATCAGCTATATATTAGCGTGTTTATCCGTATAGCTTCCTTTACTAGCTATATAATTTTCGCGGTTAGGTAGTAAACCCTTACGTTATATACACGTAATAATACTAACTAAAGCTTAAGGCTAAGCCCCGTTATAGAGTCGGGCATTAACGCCTAAGACTAGCCTTAGCTATCTTAAATTTATATTCTCTTTTTGTACGCTAGGCGCATTACCATTTCGCATACTACGTAGGGCATAGCCTATTAAGGATGCAACGTTTCTCCTAACTTTAACCTTTAATCTTAACGCTATCCGCTCTATAGCCTACCCCACTATACTTACCACAGATCTAAAGTATTTAACTATTAAGGTAAGACGACCCTACTTTATCTATATATATTATATGGCTAGTAATAATATACGCTATAGTTCTTTAGCGCGTTCCTTAGACGATATATTTATATTTTCTATTATTCCAATCCTAATATAATCCTTATCTCTCTAAAGTCGGTAGCTCTCTCTATTAGCCCTTACTTTTATCTTCAACCTATAACTATTTAGTTACCATTATTACTTAGGCTTAGACGGTATATATTAAGAGCTCTTTAGGATAATAGACAGCGGGGTTCCCGTTAATAACATCGCAGACAATAATTAGAAACTTAAAAAAAGAGCTTTAAAGCTAGTAGGCAAAATTCAAAATAGTATTAAATATATTTTGCTAAATACTATCTAGTGTAAAGAGCCTATTAAAATAGGTCCGGAAACAACTGGTATATCTCTAGAGTTAGTAAACCTATTAGTTTAAGCGATCTTAGTAAAAATATATAGTGGGGGGGAGCTATTAGGGTCTTTGGTAATATAATAAGAAATGTAGTTATAGGCCCTAAGGAACCTACTAGCTTTGTTATCCTTATTATAAGGCCTAGTAAGAGCTGCAGGCTATTTAGTAGTCCTATAGTGCGCTATTTTCGCCTATAAAAGGTAAGGTTAAATTAAATTAACGCTTTATATAATTAAAGAGAGAGTTTAATTTTCGCGCTTAACCTAAAAGTCGGCTCTAATATAATGTTAATAGATAGTAATAGAACTCCACCCTAAGGGTATACTAGTTTTAAATAGCTGTCCTAATACTACTATAGGAAAGCAAGAAGCACTATAAACTTAAGGTTTATAATCTCCCTATAATTCGCTAAGCGAGTTTAAATTGTGGCTATAGATAAAGAGCCTAGTAATATATCTTATTTTAGATTAGTATTCGGCCTTATTAATATAGGGAGGGAAAATCTATACTACTTCCTTCTTTCTATACTAGATTAATTATAGTCTTAGCTTACGGAGTCTAACTAGCTAGAGGATTCTGTAAATCTTAGACCGTATCTTAGCGTAGCTAATTAGTGTTTAGAGAATAAATATCTAATTAATAAGTATAATTGCTCTAAGCTAACTTTTATTCTAAACCTATATTTTTTAAAAACGGGCATTTCTAGAAGGGCGTAACCAAAGGATCTAATTTATAGACCTCTTTTATGGGATAAGTAAGATATTTATATTAAAGATTATATAACTTACTATTCTTATAAGGTATATAATGTTCCACCGCTAGCGAGTCTAAGATAGGGCATTTAAAGGTGGCTTAATTACTTTTAAGATACTATATAAGCCTAATCCGATCTTAAGAATTTAGAGAGGTTACTCTCTACTTATTAAGGCTTATAGCGCATAGTAAGACTAACCCCTAATTATAGTAATAAAGAATATCGCTAAGGAACGTTTAATAGATATTTAACTTATAAGTTGTCTATTTCGTCTTTAGAATCCTAGCAGCCGTAATAGCAAGTTTAGCTACTCTACTATCCAGCCGTTCTAAGATCCTAAGATTCGCGACACTCTTTTAGAGTTTCTTACTACACTTAATAACGCCAAGCGACTAGGGCTTCGCCACGATCTGGCGCTTATCTAGCTCGGCTTTAAGCAAAATAACTATTTCTTGGCTCTGTTTAAGAAGAGTCTCAAGCTCTAAGTTAGTTACTCCATTATAGCCATCTTAGTAGGAAAAGGAATCCTTTTCTTTCGCCTGCAGTACGATATAAGGCAACTCCATATCTTAAGATTGGCGAAGAGGTAAGGTTAGCGCGCTAAAATAGATAGATTAAGAGGCGGCTAGATATTACAGCAGTTAAATAATAAGTTAATAAAAAGTTCATAACAGTTATAGGGCAGTTAGTGGGTATTTAAGGAGTAGTTAATAGCAATTAGGGGAAAGTTAGGGGGAAGTTAGGAGGCAACTAGGGGGTAACTAGGGGTAAGATTACTAAACTTAGTTAGCTAATTACCTTAAGTTCGTTTTATGGGTTGTAATATCTTAACCTACTAATATACCGCACTCTACATATTATTAGACTTATTATATCTTTCTTCTTTCCGTTCCCTAATCGGGACTTATTCTAATATAAGCTATACTAATATTTATATAGTTAATGTAAGATTAATTCTTTATTAGTCCAAAGCCTCCACTAAATAGATATCGCCCCTTAGAGAAACAGCAGGCACACTATTACGGATCTATAACGTCTACCTAGCTTATAGGGATTATTTACGCAATCCTTCGCGATACCCCCTATAGCTATACAAATTATAGGCTTATCCTATAATAAGAGCCAGTATATACCCTATAGCTTAACTTAGTTAAACTCTCTAATATGTCGGAACGCTATTAAAGATATATAGTCTAGCGCTATTTAAGGTCAATTAGGGCAAGTAAGCGGTGTAGTAAACATTCGCGGTATAGTAGTAACTTAAGTCCTATTAACAGGTATAAAAGAAGGCAAATCCTCTAAAGAAACGATACCATCTACACTCAGCTCCTTACTCTAACCTTATACTTTAGATTAGTATTACGTTATTAAAGCTTTATAGAGTAACAATACCAGTCGCATCTAAGCCCGTTACGCCAGCGCCTTTACTACCTTATAATAGCATAAATACCCCCCCCGGTAGCCTAAGCCAAACGTATCTATATTATAGGCAGTTAGCGCAGCATCTTATAGTTAAAATGCTTATAGCCGTATTAAAGATAGTCTAAGCGGCCTAACCTCCTCTACCTCCTCTATCTCCTCTACCTCCCCCTACAAGTTTAGGGGTTAAAGAGATACCCGAAGTGAAAGGTTCTAAGGTTAAAGTTAAGGTGTTAAATAAGATATATGCTCGCGAAATCCCTAAAATATACTTAGAAATACGCTAATATAGCGTTTACTACAGCTAGGATAAACAAAACTACTAGTATAAGACTATAGAGACTTCGCCAGATATATTAAGTGAGCGTAATATATATAATTAGTATATTTATATTCTTTGGAAGAAATTTAGTCTATTTCTTAGGTGCCTTTAAATATATTAACTTAGATATTAACTTTAAGCCAGAAAAGGATAAGAAAGACTATAGTACGTACCTAGGCATAAATTTAGGAGAAGTGAAAGACGCCTTATAGGTGGTGCTAAGCGGTATACAAGCTATCTCCCTTTGAGAAGACAAGCCTATAGTAAGTGGACCTTTTTATAGATATAGCTTATTCTAATTTAACTTCTAAATCCCTATAAACCTTATATTTAATTTCCTACCCCAGTTAAAAACATACTAGGAGAGTTTTTCTCCCGACTTAATTAGCGCTAGGTACCTTTAGGGGTTACTAAGATTTCTTAAAGACTATTTCGCGCCTATAACTAATAGCCTCCTACCGCTTCTAGACTATAGCGAAATTAATTTTAATCTCTTTTAGGCCTTATTTAAACCAAATACGTATATCCTTATAATTTGTAAAGGCTCGGATTAACCAAGATGCCTTATATATAATTTAGGCAACTTCAAAACCTTACTTTTTAGCGAAAAGAGCTTCAAACTTAACTGTTACTATTTTAGCTACAATAAAAAGGCGTTTAGTGAGGTAAAAACCACCCTCTCTATTCCGGAATTCCGTTTAACTATAAAAATTATATCTCTTAAGGTATTTCCGCTAGAGCGTTATAAGAGACAAGCCGAGATAAAGTAGGATCTTATTAGCAATGGCCGGAAGTTCGTGTCTTTAAGAGGCATTAACCACCGTGAATATAAAGGGATCGCGTTTTTCTAGACTAAAGATAGCCCGTTAAGATTTTCTACAAGCGGCCGCATTATAGTAGACGCGATAGTATTTTATTATTAGAATCCTAACTATAACAAGTAGCTAATTGCTATAAATGCGTACGGAATAAGCGTAATTAATTAAGGGACTAATTAGCAAGGCGATATAAAGAATTAGGGTTTAGTTCCTAAGGAGATAGGAGATAATAAGTACCTAATCTATCCACTAACAGCCCTAGCCTTTAGTTTGGCAGATAAAAAATAGGGTTAAGCTTTCTACTCTTTTTTTAGAGCTAGCGAATTATATATACAAATATAAGCACTAATAGGTAAATTTGCCGTCGCTAACATTAAGGACATTAAATAGAATGCCTTAGCATTTAAGTTACTCGTAATTAAGGAGGACAAAAAAATAGTGCTTTAAGGACTTATAAAGAGCTACTAGTCTAGGTCTAGGAAATTAAAGTTTAATAATATAATTAAAGGGAAGGGGAAAGGCCTAGTTTTCTTGCTATAGTAAGTTTTCTAGCAAGGCATTAGCTATTTTAAAGGCTAACCGTTTTAGTAGCCCACCTAGGGTAGGAAAGATATTAACAGCTAAAGCACTTGCCAAATCTCAGAGGAGACCCCTCTATATGGTTTGTTCCCCTTTATAAGTATATTTATATACTAGTTTAACTATAAGAAGGCTTGTGCGGGAGACCTTAATATAAATTTAGCCTATTTAGAACAAAACCTAGCTCTAATAGTTAAAAACGTTTACCGCTAGAGCGCTGTCCTTCTTTTAGATAAGGCCGATGTCTTTCTTACAGAAAGAACTTTAAATAATATCCGATGTAACAGCTTAGTATCCGTCTTTCTATAACAGATAGAGTATTTCTAAGGTATTATATTTTTTACAACAAATAGGATTATTATATTTAATGTAGCTATACAGAGTAGAATATATCTTACACTTAGATATAACGAGCTAAAAAGACTAGTAAGAGAGTAGGTATAGAAGACCTTTCTAAAGCAAGCTAATACTGCTACTAATATCTCTAAAAAGGATATAGAGCGGCTTTTGGACCATTAATTAAACGGAAAATAGGCAAGGCAATATTTAAGAGAGAGTTTTAAGGCTAGTGCTAATATACTATATTAGATTAAAAACACTATACGGATTAGTTACGGCTTAGCTAAAAGTAAGGGGGAGAAACTTATATATAAGCATTTAGGTAAGGCTCTTATATTAAACTAAGATTTTAAAAGTAACTTTAAAGGCGCTAGACTAGTTAAGAATTTAAACTTATATATATAGATTTGCTTATATATATAGAGCATTAAATACGTCTTATAGATCTTATAGCTAATAGTATTATTACTTATTACTTTCTTAAAATTACTTTCTTACTCTTATAGTAATAAGATCTATGCAGTAAGTAGTAGCGTAGGCGAATTACTTATAGATCCGGGAATAGGAGAATAGAAGCTATAGGGCATTAGTTTCTATAGGGGAGTAGAAGATATAAGCGTTAGTTCCTATAAGGAATTAAAAGCTATAAGGTGACGGAGAAAGTGGGTATTAACCCCTATAGAGAACCGTAAGCTATAGGAGATTAGTTTCCGTAGGGGAGTAGAAGAAATCGCTATTAGTTCTTATAGGGGAGTAAAAGCCGTATAGGAGTAGGAGCTATAGGGTATAGTTCTTACAGGGTAGTAGAAGATACGGTTACTATATATAGGAACGGAATTTATAGGGGATTTGTTCCGTAGGGGAGTGGAAGATATAGCTAATAGTATTTATAGATCTGGGAATAGAGAACGGAAGCTATAGGGCATTAATTCCCGTATAGAAGAGGAAAACGTAGCTATTAGCCCCCGTAGGGGAGTAAAAGCTATATAGGAATATAAGCCGCAGGGGATTAGTTCCTATAGGGCGGTAGAACACGTAGGCATTAGCACCTATAGGGGATTTATTAGTATAGGGGATTTATTAGTATAGGGGATTTATTACTATAGGGGAGTAGATCCTATAGGGGAGTAGATCCTATAGGGGAGTAAATCCCGTAGGGGATTTATTAGAGTAGGGGATTTATTAGAGTAGGGGATCGGATCCCGTAGGGGATTATTAAGAGTAGGGGATTAGTTCCTATAGGGCGGCGAAACACGTAGGCATTAGCTCCTATAGGGGATTTGTTTAAGTAGGGGACTTATTTAAGTAGGGGATTAGCTAGAGTAAGGGATTAATTCTTTAACGGCCTCTATTTAGATAGTATAAGGCGGCTTCTAATAGGCTAAAGAATAGATTACGTGTTTTATAGAAATTTAAAGCCTATACGGGATAGTAGGGTATAAGGGCCTAGCGGAAGATTAGGTTATCCGCTTTCCTAGGTTTATTTAGCCTAGGCAACTCGCCCTACGCTATTTTATATACGTTTTAACTAAGGCTACTACCTAGCCTTAGCCGCTCAAATCCCCGCAAAACTTTAACCCGTATAGTAGAAGAATATAAAAAAATAAAATATTATTCTTTCCTAGGTTTATTTAGCCTAGGCGACTCGCCCTATGCTATTTTATATACGTTTTAACCAAGGCTACTACCTAGCCTTAGCCGCCCAAATCTCCGCAAAACTTCACTTATATAGTAGAAGAGTAATAAAATATTATTCTATCTACTCTACTAGTACCTTTAAATCCTTCCTTACTTCCTAAAGCACCTCCTTTATTTAAGAAGGAAGTTTTTTATTATTTCCCTTTCGCCTCCTACCGCCTAGAAATACTACCTTCCGTAATCTATTAACCTAAGGGATTAGTGGCTAATAGTACGGCGAAAAGTTATTACCTGCACCCTTAAGAAAATCCCCTTTATTATCTATTTCTCCTTTCTTTATCTTAGCTAGCTCTTCTATATCTATAGAATTCCACTTATTAAACCTATTAACAACGTTGCCTTTCCTATTAGGTCTATTATAGTAAATGCATATCCAGAATAGCACCCAAAAAAATGACTTAAAATTATACTAAGCTAAATATATCTCGCCTAGGAGCACTCTAATCGCCATAAACGCTCTTATACTGGTCTTACCCTGCGCTCCTAAAGGCCCTTCTTACCGCTCCTTAATCGCAAGATTAAAGTTAATTAAGAATACTGGCCAAGAAGGATTATTATCTTCCTCATTCATTATAAGGTTGCCTATTAAAATGTTATATTAAATAATGCCAGCCCGCGTGTATAAAGACTCGTATCCTTTAATGCTACCCTCTAGTATAGCAAGTATTATAGCCCGAGAGCTTGCCTTATAAAGAGGCTTTCCGTAGTCTTTAGTAATAATATATTAATATATTCGATTTAGGGTTATAAGGCGCCTTCCGCCTTTAGGCGGAGAGCCTAAATATATACGCTTGCTAAGCGGTAATAGGGTATTAGTATAGCTAGACGACCTCTTTTTACTAAAACTTCGGCCTTACCTTACACTGATTTTCGCTCCAGCCGGTCTTAAAGGCATCATTAAGTCTTCTAGCTTATAGTTTGTCGCTCTTATAATATTTAGCCCCTTACGGACGTTATTATAAATATTATCTTCTTTACCGCCCATATAAACTGTCTTGTGGTAATAGTACCTGGCCATATTAACCACTTCTTTCTCCATTACCTTATATAGCAGTTTGCCTTCTTCCTCACGCTACAGGTACTGCTACGAGTCTTTAATAACGAGGGGTATCTTAGAGGTATCCCCCTTACGGTATGCTTTCTAGTAAGTAGTTGCTTAACCGGCAATATAGCGTGCCCGCTTTATAAGTTTGTTAAGGATAAGATACTCGGTCTAATTATTGCGCACGACCTTAATATATCGCTTGCCGTCTAATATTAGAATGGTAGGGTCGAACCTAAGCTGCTCTTTATTTATTTAAAGAAATCCTAATATCGCCGAGGTAAATTGTAGTCTGTCTTTATTAATATCAAATAGTAATAATACGATGCCTCCTACCCGGTTATACTCCTATAGCCGTATAATAGATCTATAGAGGGTAAAGCCTAGGATAAAGCGACGAGTGTCCTAAGCGGTAAAGACTTCTCTTATATATTTTCCTAAATCAAACTATGCCTGCGAAGCTATATTAGTATTTAGATTACTCTTTAGCTCTCCTAGTATAAGTATATACAACTAATAGCATTAAGAGCTTTCGCTAGCTATTAGATTATCTACAAAACTAATATCTAGCTTTTGCTTTACTATAGACCCTTATAAGGGCTGCTATAACGGCTCGCATAAATGCCTCTGAACCGAAGCTTATAGATTACTATCTAGTAAAGATACTAAGGTAAGGAGAAGAAGAAGAAGAAGAGGAACGCCGTTAGGGGTCACTAAAGATACAAAGGGGTCGCTAAGGCGCTAGTAGTAAGCGAGCCAATAGTAGCGTGGCAGAATTTGGCAGGTAGCGTGCCCTAGTACCATCACATCACCCCCCCCTCTTAAAAAAGCCTGCCCTTAGGCGTTGTCTAAGTTTCTTATTATCGTCTAAATTATTATAATTATCTAACCCCTCTTCCCAGCATTTAATCCAGCTATCTAATTTGCTTGGTGGTCTAGGGAGGTCTAGGTAGGCTAGGTAGAAGTCCCGTAGTTTATAGGGGGAGTACTTAAAATTAGATACAGGATACTATTCTAGGTCCTCGTTGTAGCCAACCCAGCTTATATGGTATTTTAAGACACTACGGACCTTCTTGACTACTAGGATCTCTTCAACTTCCTATTCCTTATCCTCTGCAATCTGAATTGGCGGTAGGGGGTCGTTATACTATCTAGGCAATAGGTCGTTTGTAGCCTTTTGTAATCGGTCTAGGGAGAAAACAGGGTGGATCTTCATTAAATCTAGTAGTTCGACCCTAAAGGAGTGTCCTACCTTCTCTAAAATCTTATATAGACCAGCCATTTAGTGGTCTAACTTACGGCTTAGTCTCTAGGTTTTCTAGTTCTTTGTTAACACCCATACCTTATCTCCTACTTAGAAGTCTATTTCGCGACGATGCTAATTTACGTCGCCCTCTTTCTTTTCTTGCGCCTTCTTTATAATCATTTAAGCAGTCTCCTAGGCCCCGTGCATTCTCTCGGCAAATGCCTGGGCCTCTTTATAGCTAAGGCGTTTGTAAGCCATTATGGGTTTAGTAGGCCTATTCCAATTAAAGGACATTCATAGCGCGTACCCGTTAAGCAGTTTAAATGGCGACATCCCTATACTATTATAGGGGAGCGTAAGCTGCGCGTAGTCCATTATAGGCAGTAATTCCAACCAGTTGTCCTAATAGTAGTTTATAAAGGGATGTAGTTGCTAGTCGAGGTACTAGTTTATAATCTTGGTTTAGCCGTTAGTCTAAGGGTAGAATGCAGTGGAGAGCTTAATCTTAATCCCAAGGATATAGCAGAATTTATTCTAGAAATCTAATATAAACTAGGGACCGCGGTTAGAGATAATTAATTTAGGAGCGCTATAGAATTGGTAGATATTGTTAATATAGAGGCGAGCTATATCCTTCGCAGTTATAGTCTTAAAGTAAAGGAGGGAGACGGATTGCTTATATAGTCGGTCAATTACTATAAAGGCCGCGTTATAGCCGTGGGCGTCCTTTAGAAATAACTTAAAGTCTATTATAATATATTGCTAAGGGCGTTCTAGAATTAGCAGTGGTCGTAACTAGCCGGGAGTGCAATCCCTAGGGGCATCTGCGCGTTTATAGGCGTGGTAGTTTCTAACGAATTATTCTATATTAGATAGGAGTTCTCGCTAATAGTAATAGGGTAACAGTAATTGGTAGGTCTTATCTTAACTAGGGTACGCTATAGAGACTTAACAGTAGGCTTTATATATTAACTCTGTCTATAAGTTATTGATATCTAAAACTATAAGCCGCTCTTAGTATAAGAGCAGTCCGTCTTTTATTTCTAAATTAGGGTTACCTTTTATGGCTTAGTCGCGGAGGGCCTTTAGGGATTCGGCCGTATAATTCGCGGTTAGAATGCGGTTAATTAGTCCCATTAGTTTATCTAAAAACTCTCCTTCTATAGGCGCTAGCTCGCTCTATTCAGAGTTTAGTTCCTTAAGGATACGTAAATTAATTTATTCGGGGCTAAGAAGGGCGCGTGTTTAATACTGCGCCTTTAGCTTATCCTGCGGGCCTACGTCCTATTCTCTCCGGGTTAGGGCATTAGCCTTAAAGTTTTATCTACTAGAACGGTATATAATCGTAAAGAAGAATTAAGAGAGTATTTTAGCCTATTAAGCCTATTAACTGGTAAGCTGCTTTGTTATTATAAAATACTCTAAGGCTTTATAATTAGTATAAACCTTAATTTAAGAGCTCGTGCCTTTAAGCTCTACGCGCTATTAGGACAGTAATTAAATAATAGCTAGCATTTCTTTATTATATACTTTGTAGTTACACTTAGCCAAGTCCATTGTCTTTAAAAAGAAGGCGATAGGGTACTATTTGCCGTCCGGATATAGCTGTAATAGGACTCCTACTACGACTCCGTTAGAAGCGTCCGTTTCTAGCATTAATTTAAAGTCCGGGTTATAGTAATAAAGGATTAAAGAAGAGATAAGCCGATCCTTTAACTCTTTAAAGGCTTCTATGCAGTCATTATTAAAGATAAAAGGTGCATTTTTTCGGGTAAGTTATATAAAAGGCTTTACTACAACTCCGTAGTTACGGATAAACCAATAGTAGAAGTTATAAAAACCGAGGAAGGACCGGATCCCTTTTACGGTATAAGGGGGTTTCCAGTCACGGATAGCTTCTACCTTCTCTATATTAACTTTGATTCCTTCTATAATAACAATAAACCTAAGGTGCTTTATACATTTACCCCGAATTCGTATTTCTTAATATTAACTTATAAGCCTGCGTTCCGTAGTTTCTCTAGGACCTTCTTAATATAAACTTAGTGCTTAAGTTCGTTATTTAAGTATATAAGAATGTCATCCAGGTATGCCGTGTAGAATTCGTTAAGGTAGTTAAAAAGGACGTCGTTTATATACCTTTGGTACGTAGCCAGCCCATTTATTAATCTAAAAGGAAGGACTTTATATTTATAGGACCCGTAACGGGTACGGAATGTTATTAAATCTTTAGATACAGGGTTAATTCTAATTCGGTAGAAAGCTTAGCGGATATTAAGTTTAGTAAAGATCCTTACCTAGCTTAAATGTGTAAAGGTCTTATCGATTAAAGGAATCGGATACCGATCCTTTTAAGTAATAGCGTTTAGCTTCTGGTAGTCAATATAAAAACAAAGGCCTCTATTAGGCTTTTTTATAAATAGGATAGGGGAAGCAAAAGGGGCTTAACTTAGCTCGATAAACCCTTTATTAAGGTTATTAATTAAGTACTGCTTTATTGCCTTTAGCTTGTCCGTTAATTATTAGTAGAGGGGGCTATATCCTAGCAAGTTATTGGCTTCCAATTAAATCTTATAATTATACATTCGGTAGGGGGGTAGTATATCTAAAGCTGCTTTCG